>Ga0315904_10005176_pt1 | contig 18205 bp, 13 predicted proteins | sample LakEriMetagenome_6_FD_203529 | JGI IMG/M metagenome (GOLD analysis project Ga0315904, IMG submission 203529) | Freshwater fungal communities from buoy surface, Lake Erie, Ohio, United States - Buoy 12 MA120 | ecosystem: Environmental > Aquatic > Freshwater > Lake | place: USA: Lake Erie, Ohio...
TTCGAGCTGATCAACAACCGCGCCGGGATCCGGACGACGCATGTGCCCTACAAGAGCGGCGTGAACGCGCAGCTGGGCCTGCTCGGCAAGGAGACCGACATGATGCTCGACACGCCGGTGACCATGCCCAACCTGCGCGCTGGCAAGCTCAAGGCGCTGGCCGTCACCACGCCCACCCGCTGGCGCGACCTGCCCGACGTGCCGACGATGAGCGAGGCGGGCTACCCCGGCTTCGACGTGTCGTTCTGGCTGGGCCTGCTGGTGCCGGCGCAGACGCCACCGGCGATCGTCCAGGCGATCTACGCGGCGCTGCGCACCGCCCGCGACGATCCGAATGTGCTGCGCCAGCTCCAGCTGCAGGGCACGGTCGAGCTCACCGACCCGCAGACCTTCGCCGCCCGCATCCGCGCCGAGACCGCCGCCTGGGGCGAGGTCATCCGGCGTGAGAACATCGTGCTCGACTGATCATGCCCACACCGCCCGCCCCGCCCGTGCGCCACTTCGAGGACTATCCGCAGAGCGCGGTCTTCGAGCTCGGCAGCATCAAGGTGCAGCCCGACGAGCTGCGCTCGTTCGCGCAGCGCTTCGACCCGCAGCCCTTCCACGTCGATGCGCAGGCGGCGGCAGCATCGCCCTACGGCGGCATCATCGCCAGCGGCTGGCACACCGGCAGCCTGACGATGCGCCTGCTCGCCACGCAGTTCCTGTCGCCCGCCTCCAGCCTGGGGTCGCCAGGCATCGACGAGCTGCGCTGGCTGGCGCCGGTGCGCGGGGGCGACGAACTGTGGGTGCGGGTCACGATCGAGTCGGCGCGGCGCTCGGCCTCGAATCCGCAGCGCGGGGTCGTGATCTCGCGCATCGAGACCCGCAACCAGGAGGGCGATCTGGTGATGTCGATGAAGGCCGTGAATCTGCTGCGCTGCCGCCCGATCGGCTGAGCGCAGGCGCGCGACCCGCGCCGCTCAGGTCTTGCGTCGCTGGCGCTGCGAGCGCTCGCGCCGCTCCAGGCCCTCGGGCTCGGGAATCACACCCTGCGCAACCGCCTCGAGCAGCCAGTGGCGGATCGCATCGACGCCGGGCGCGGCCGTGCCGGGCGGCAGGCTGCGATCGGCGCGGACCTGCACGCGCACCTCGTTGCAGACCTCGAGCACGGTGAGCCCGGGTCGCTGCGCCCACAGGGTGGCGGCGAGTTCGAGGCAACGCTGGCGGGCGGGATGGGCCATGGGCAGGGCGGATGCGGATGCCGGCGTGCCGCGTGCTCAGAGGACCACACGATCGCGGCGCAGCGCGCCGATCGCGGCATCGTCCAGGCCGAGCTCGCGCAGCACCTCGTCGGTGTGCTCGCCGCGCTCGGGCGTGGCGGTGGCAAGGCTCGCCGGCGTGCGCGACATGCGCACCGCCTGGTTGAGGAGGGACAGCGGCCCCAGGCGCGGATGCTCGACGCTGGCCGCCGCGCCCAGATGCCGCACCTGCGGGTCGGCGAAGACCTCGTCCATCCGCAGGATGGGACCGCAGGGCACGCCGGCGGCGTTGAGCCGATCGACCCAGGCGGCGCTGGTGTCGGCGGCGAGCGCGGCCTCGATCTCGGCGGCGAGCGCCGCGCGGTTGGCGGCGCGGTCGTCGGCGCGCGCAAAGCGCGCGTCGTCGATGAGCCCGGGCCGGCCGATCGCCTCGCACAGCCGGCGCCACATCACGGTGCCCGAGGCGGCGATGTTGATGTGGCCATCGGCGGTGCGGTAGGCCGAGGTGGGCATGCTGGTGGGATGGTCGTTGCCGACCTGCGGCGGCACCCGACCGTCCATGGTCCAGCGCGCGGCCTGGAAGTCGAGCAGCGTGATGCCCGCCTGCAGCAGGTTCGACTGCACCCACTGCCCCTCGCCGGAGACCTCGCGCTCGAGCAGCGCGGTCATGATGCCCAGCGCCGCGAGCAGGCCGGCGGTGACGTCGGCCACCGCCGCGCCCGAGCGCAGCGGCGCCTGCCCGGGAAAGCCGGTGACCGACATCAGCCCCGAGAGGCCCTGCGCGATCTGGTCGAATCCCGGACGCTCGCGGTAGGGGCCGTCCTGACCGAAGCCCGAGATGCTGGCGAGCACGATGCGCGGGTTGATCGCCCGCAGCGAGGCGTAGTCGATGCCCAGCCGGTCCTTGACGTCGGGCCGGTAGTTCTCGACGACCACGTCGGCGGTGGCCACCAGGCGGCGGAAGAGGTCGCGACCGGCCGGCGCCTTCAGGTCGAGCGTGATGGAGCGCTTGTTGCGATGCAGGTTCTGGAAATCGGAGCCGTCGCGCGCGCCGCCCAGGTCCTCGTCGCCCGGGGTCTCGACCTTGATCACGTCGGCGCCAAAGTCGGCGAACTGGCGCACGCAGGTGGGGCCGGCGCGCACGCGGGTGAGGTCGAGGATGCGCAGGCGCGCGAGCGCGGGCGAGGCCTGGATGCGGGGCATGGGAAGTCCTCGGGATCGGTGCGATCAGCCGGCCTTGCGCATCCAGATCGCGGTGTCGTGGAAGGCCGCGCCGCCGTTGGGCCAGCCGGGCTCGGCCGAGATCAGCAGGTTGACGCCGACGCCGCCGTCGAAGTGCCGGTTGGGCCAGATGCCTTCGAGCACGACCACGCCGCGCTGCTGGCCGGCCTGCGGACGGGCGTAGACCGTGACCTCGCCGCGGTGGTTGCCGAGCACCACCAGGTCGCCCTCGGCCAGGCCGAGCTCGGCGCAGTCGTCGGGATGGATCAGCGCGGTCGGGCGCTTCTCGCGCTGCAGCGAGCCCGGCGTCTCGGTGAAGGTCGAGTTCAGGAAGGTGCGCGCCGGCGCCGCGACCAGCCGGTACGGCCGCTGCGCGTCGGCGTTGTCGATCACGTCGAGGTGATCGGGCAGCACGGGCATCTCGCGCCAGCGCCCGCCCAGCACCGACCAGTCGGGCTTGAAGCGGAACTTCCGATCGGGCCATGCGAAGCCGTCGAGGAAGTGCGCCGTCTCGAAGGGCAGCGCGCAGTCCTGGCCGCCGCGCTCCCAGTTGGTCTGCGCGTCCCACATGCCGGAGCGGCGCAGGGTCTCGTCCATGATCTCCCAGGCGCTCATCCCGAAGCCGGGATGCTCGGCGCCCAGGCGCCGGGCGAGCTCGCAGATCACGAAGTGGTTCTCGCGGCACTGCCCGGGCGCCTCGACCACCTTGCGGGCGACCTGGAAGGTGGTGTGGCCCGAGGCGGTGTAGAAGTCGTCGTGCTCGAGGAACATCGTGGCCGGCAGCACGATGTCGGCGTAGGCCGCGGTCTCGGTCAGGAACTGCTCGTGGACGCACAGGAAGAGGTCCTCGCGCGCGAGCCCCTGGTGCACCAGGCCGAGCTCGGGGCAGACCACCGCCGGGTTGGTGTTCTGCACCAGCATCGCGGTAACGGGCGGGCCGCCGCGCAGCGCGTCGGCGTCGCCGGTGAGGATGGGCCCGAGCCGCGACTGGTCGAGCGCGCGGATCGACGGGTCCATCACATCCAGGCCCTCGATCAGCAAACGGTCCAGCGGGTAGATGCCGGTGTGGCCGTAGATCGCGCCGCCGCCGCGCTGCTTCCAGGCGCCGACCACCGCCGGCAGGCAACTCACCGCATGCATCGCCGCCGCGCCGTTGCGCTGGCGCGTGAAGCCGTGGTGGGCACGGATGAAGGGCGCGCGCGCCTGGCCGTAGCGCCGAGCGAAATCGACGATCTGCTCGGCCGGCAGCCCGGTGATCGCCTGCGCCCACTGCGGCGTGCGCGTGGCGACATGCGCGGCGAGTTCGTCGGGCGCATCGGTGTAGGCGCGCAGGTAGTCCCAGTCGGCGAAGCCTTCGGCGAACAGCACGTGCATCACCGCGCAGGCGAGCGCACCGTCGGTGCCCGGGCGCACCGGCAGGTGCAGGTCGGCGCGCTCGGCGGTGCCGGTGCGGTAGGGGTCGACGACGACCAGCGTGGCACCGCGCTTCTTCGCCGCCATCGCGTGGGTCATCACGTTGACCTGGGTGTTGACCGGATTGCCACCCCAGATCACGACGAAGTCCGAGTGATCGGCCGCCTCGACCAGGTCGACGCCGCGCTTGGCGCCGGTGCCGGCGATCCAGCCGTTGTCGGCCAGGGTCACGCAGATGGTGGAGTACCAGCGCGAGTAGCCCATCGCGTGGCGCAGCCGGTTGATGCCGTCGCGCTGCACCAGGCCCATCGTGCCGGCGTAGAAATAGGGCCACACCGTGGTCGCGCCGTGGCGCTGGGCCTTCGCGACGAAGGCCTCGGCGACCTCGTCGAGCGCCTGCTCCCACGAGATCGGGCGGAAGCGCCCGCCGCCCTTGGGCCCGTCGCGGCGCAGCGGCTGCGTCAGGCGGTCGGGGTGGTGGATGCGCTGCGCGTAGCGCGCGACCTTCTCGCAGATCACGCCCGCGGTGTAGGCGTTGCGGTCCGAGCCCCGGACACGGCCGATGGTGTGGGCGTCGAGACGCTCGACCTCGAGCGCGCAGGTGCTGGTGCAGTCGTGGGGGCACACCGAGGGAACGATCTCGATCGGCGGGCGGGCGGCGGTGGTGGTGTTCATGGCGAGCGCAAGCATACCCGGCAGCGGACCGGCCGACGACGGGCCGCGCCACGGCGCTCGCGCCGGGATGCGACACTGCGGGCTGCGCGATGACCCGACACGATACCCCCGCCACCCTGCGGATGCTGCCTGTGCTGGCGGTCGGCGCGTTCGCCAGCCAGGCCTCGATCCGGATGGCCGACCCGATGCTGCCGCAGCTCGCACACGAGTTCGGCACGCGGGTGACCGATCTCTCGGGGGTCATCACCGCGTTCGCGCTCGCCTATGGCCTGATGCAGATCGTCTACGGGCCACTCGCCGACCGGCTGGGCAAGCTGCGCGTGATCGGCTGGGCGACCGCGGCCGCGAGCCTGGGCTCGGCGGCCTGCGCGCTGGCCACCGGCGTGGACAGCCTCACGCTGCTGCGGCTGCTCACCGGCGCGGCCTGCGCCAGCCTGATCCCGCTGGCGCTGGCCTGGATCGGCGACAACGTGCCCTACGCGAACCGGCAGGCGACGCTGGCGCGCTTCATGATCGGCTCGACGCTGGGCATCGTCTTCGGGCAGGTGGCCGGGGGGCTGTTCGCCGACACGCTGGGCTGGCGCTTCGGCTTCGTGTTGCCGGCGCTCGTGTTCGCCGGGGTCGCCTGGGTGCTGCTGCGCGAGGGCGAGCGAGCGCCGGGCGCCGCGCCTGCGGCCACGCAGGCCGACGGCGTGACCGGCGCCAGCACGGGCGCTGGCGCCGCGGGCGCGCCGGCCGCAGCGCTGGCCGCGTTCGGCGAGGTGCTGCGCTCGGGCTGGGCGCGCACCATGCTGCTGCTGGTCTTTCTCGAAGGCGCGCTCAACTTCGGGGTGCTGGCGCTGATGCCCGCATGGCTGCACGAGCGGCACGGCCTGAGCCTGTGGCAGGCCGGCATGGCGGCGGCGGGCTACGGGCTGGGCGGGCTCGGCTACGCGCTGCTCAGCCCCTGGCTGGTGCCACGTCTGGGCGAGCGCGGCCTCGTGATCGCGGGCAGCACGCTGCTGTGCGCCGGCATGGCCGCGGTGGGCGGGCCGCACTGGCCGATCGAGGCGCTGAAATCGCTGGTGATGGGCATCGGCTTCTTCATGCTCCACGGCACGATGCAGACGCTGGCCACGCAGATGGTGCCCAGTCTGCGCGGAACGGCGATCTCGGCCTTCGCGCTCGCGCTGTTCGCCGGGCAATCGATCGGGGTGGCCATCGTCGCCCGCGCCAGCGACACGGTGGGCTACGAACTCGTGCGCCTGGGCGGCGCCGCCGGGATGCTGCTGCTGGGCGCCACGCTGGCCGTGCTGCTGTGGCGGCGCGCCCGACGCATGCCGGGCGCCTGAGCCGGGTCGCAGCCGGCCGCGGCCCGTTCCGGGCCTACACTTCGCGCATGACCGCGGCCATCCGAAACCGCTGGCGAACCTGGTTCGCCGACTCGCCGCTGCGCGAGGCGCCTTTTCGCGACTACTACCTCGGCGGCCTGGGCGTGTCGCTCGCCTTCACGATGCAGGCGACGATGGCGGCCTGGCTGATGGCCACGCTCACGCCCTCGGCGCTGATGGTCGCGCTGGTGCAGACGGCCAGCACCGCCCCGGCGCTGGCGCTGGGCCTGGTGGCCGGCGCGCTGGCCGACCTGTTCGACCGCCGCCGCATCATCCTCATCACCCAGATCCTGGTGTGCGCCAGTCTGCTGCTGCTGGGCGCGACGGCGCTGCTGGGCATGATCGGCCCGGGCACGCTGCTCGCCCTCACCTTCCTGATCGGCGGCGCCTTCCTGCTCGCCACGCCGGCGCAGCAGGCCAGCGTCAACGAACTGGTCTCGCGCGAGCACCTGCCGCGCGCGGTGGCCCTGGGCGCGGTGTCGTTCAACATGGCCCGCGCCGTGGGGCCGGCGCTCGCCGGCGCGGTCGCCGCGCTGCTCGGCGCGGGCAGCGCCTTCCTGGTGGCGGCCGCCTGCGTCGTGCCCTTCATCCTCGTGGTGCGCGGCTGGAAGGTGCGCGAGCCCACGCTGCCGGGCGTGCCCGAGAAGCTGCTGTCGGGCGTGCTCAGCGGGCTGCGCTTCGCGCGGCACACGCCGGCGATGCGCGCGCTGGTGCTGCGCAACGTCACCTTCTGCGTGGCGGGGGCGAGCTTCTGGGCGCTGCTGCCGGTGATCGCCCGCGACCAGCTCGCGATGGGCGCCGGCGGCTTCGGTCTGCTGTCGGCCGCCTTCGGCCTGGGCGCGGTCGCCGGCGCGCTCTGGATACCGCGCCGGTTGCGCCGCATCGACCTCGATCGCGTGGTCCGCCAGGGCGTGCTGCTCTGGATCGCCTCGGTGGTGGTGGTGGCCGCCTCGCACATCCCCGTCATCGCCCTGATCGGCGCGCTGGGGGTGGGCGTGGCCTGGGTCAGCGTGCTTGCCGGCCTGTCGGCGGGCACGCAGAGCACCGCGCCCGCCTGGGTGCGCGCGCGCGCGGTATCGGTCACGCTGGTGGCCGTGCAGGCCAGCCTCGCGCTGGGCAGCGCCTGGTGGGGGGCGGTGGCCAGCCTGGCCGGCACGCAGGTGGCGCTGGTGCTGTCGGCGGCCACCATGCTCGCGCTGCGCTTCGTCGACCGGCGCTTTCCGGTGGCCTTGGGCAGCGAGGCGCAGGTCACCACCGGCGTGCAGCTGCCCGACATCGCGATGGCCATCGAACCGATGCCGCACGACGGGCCGGTGCTGGTGCAGCTCGAGTACCGCATCGACCCCGACAACGAGGCCGGGTTCCTGCGCGCGATCCACGCCGTGGAGCCCACCCGCCGGCGCAACGGCGCGGCGAGCTGGCGGGTCTATCGTGACGTCGGCGAGGCGGGCCGCTTCGTGGAGCGCTTCGTGATCGCCTCGTGGGCCGAGTACGTGCGGCTGCGCATGCGCATGACCTTCGCCGACCGCGAGATCCAGGACCGGGTGGCGCTGTTCCAGCGCGAAGGGGTGCCGGTGCGGGTGTCGCGGCTGATCGGGGTCAACCCCGACGACGCGCCCCCCGACGACCGGGAGTCGGGGATCAGCTGAGCCGCCGATCCCCGGGCGCGGAGCGGGCGCCGCGGGGCGTGCGCCCCCGCGGCCGCCCCGCGATGCCAGAGTCAGGCGGCGGCGCCGAAGCCCGCGATGGCCTTGACCTCGAGATACTCCTCGAGACCGAAGCGGCCCCACTCGCGGCCGTTGCCCGACTGCTTGTAGCCGCCGAAGGGCGCGGTGCGCTCGTTGGGCGAGCCGTTGAGGTTCACGTTGCCGGCGCGGATCGCGCGCGCGACGCGGCGCACCCGCTCGGGCGCGCCGCCCGAGACGTAGCCGGCCAGGCCGTAGGGCGTGTCGTTGGCGATGCGGATCGCGTCGTCATCGTCCTTGTAGCCCATGATCGAGATCACCGGGCCGAAGATCTCCTCGCGGGCGATCGTCATGTCGTTGGTGACGTTGGCGAACACCGTGGGCCGCACGTAGTAGCCCTTGTCGTAGCCCTCGGGACGGCCCGGGCCGCCGGCGACCAGCGTGGCGCCTTCCTCGATGCCCTTCTTGATCAGGGCCTGGATCTTCTCGTACTGGATGCCCGAGACCACCGGACCGATGTTGCTGTCGGCCGCGCGCGGGTCGCCGGCGCGGGTCTTGTCGGCCACGGCCTTGGCGATGGCGATGACCTCGTCCATCTTGCCCTGCGGCACCAGCATGCGGGTGGGCGCGTTGCACGACTGACCCGAGTTGTTGAACACGTGGGCCACGCCGCCGCCGACGGCCTTCTGCAGGTCGGCATCCTCGAGGATGACGTTGGGCGACTTGCCGCCGAGCTCCTGGCTGACGCGCTTGACGGTGGTGGCGGCGCGCTGGGCGACGTCGATGCCGGCGCGGGTGGAGCCGGTGAACGAGATCATGTCGATGCCCGGATGACCGCTCATCGCGGCGCCGACTTCCTGGCCCAGGCCGTTGATGAGGTTGAACACGCCCGGCGGCACGCCGGCCTCGTGCATCACTTCGGCGAAGATCAGCGCCGACGAGGGCGTGAACTCGGAGGGCTTGAGGATCATGGTGCAGCCGGCCGCCAGCGCGGGCGCGACCTTGCAGGTGATCTGGTTGAGCGGCCAGTTCCAGGGGGTGATCATGCCGACCACGCCGATGGCCTCGCGCACGATCATGGCCGAGCCGAGCTGCTCCTCGAAGTGGTAGTTCTTGAGGACGTCGAGGGTGGACACGATGTGGCCCAGGCCGGCGCCGGCCTGCACCTTCTCGGCGAACGTCAGCGGCGCGCCCATCTCGTCGGAGATGGCGGCACCGATGTCCTTCATGCGCGACTTGTAGACCTCGACGATGCGGGTGAGCAGCGCGACGCGCTCCTCGCGGCTGGTCTGGGAGAAGGTTTCGAAGGCGCGGCGGGCCGCGACGACCGCCTTGTCGACGTCGGCCGCCGAACCCAGGGCGATGTCGTACATCGCCTGCTCGTTGGCGGGGTTGACCACGGGACGGCTCTTGGGCGTCACGGGGTCGACCCAGGCGCCGTCGATGTAGAACTTCATGCGTTGAACCATCGGAATCCTCTCTTGGGGGTCGGACACGAAATCGGGCCGGGCGCAGGCGCTGACGCCGCGCGGGGTGCGGGACCCCGGATTTTCGCACGATCGCCGCTGTGCCGCGCTGCGCCGCGCGCCCGCGCGGTCCGCGCCGTGCCGATCGGACGGGCACCGGCATGGCCGCGGCGGCGCGCTCCTGCGATGATCGGCGCCTGACCCCCTCGGAAGATCCCATGCGGAAAGCCTTCGCCGGACTGCGCGTCCTCGACTTCTCCACCACCATCGCCGGTCCGCACTGCAGCCGGCTGCTCGCCGACATGGGCGCCGAGGTGATCAAGATCGAAGCGCCCGAGGGCGACATGATGCGCACCCGCCCGCCACTGCGCGCCGGCGCGAGCACCGCCTTCGGCCAGCTCAACGCCGGCAAGAAGAGCGTGGTGCTCGATCTCAAGAGCGCCGCCGCCCAGGACGCGGTGCGCGCGCTGGTGGCCGGGGCCGACATCCTGCTCGAGAACTTCCGCCCGGGCGTGATGAAGCGCCTGAACCTCGACTACGATAGCCTCGCCCCGCTCAACCCGCGGCTGATCTACTGCGCGATCTCGGGCTACGGCCAGAGCGGCCCGTCGTCGCAGCTGCCGGCCTACGCGCCGGTCATCCACGCCGCCGCCGGCTACGACCTCACCCACCTCGCCTACCAGGAGGGCCGCACCCGGCCCGACTACTGCGGCATCTTCGTGGCCGACATCGCCTCGGGCGCCTATGCCTTCGGCGCCATCGCCACCGCGCTGCACCAGCGGCACGTGACCGGCCAGGGCCAGTTCGTCGACGTGTCGATGCTCGAGACCATGCTCGGCTTCACGCTCAGCGAGGTGCAGGCCGCGCAGTTCGAGGTGCCGCCGATGGGCCGGCCGATGTTCGGGCCGCTGGCCTGCGCCGACGGCTACCTGATGGTGGCGGTGGCCAGCGAGAAGACCTTCCAGTCGCTGTGCGAGGCGGCGGGCCACCCCGAGTGGATCACCGACCCGCGCTTTGCGGCCTACGTCGCGCGCCGCGGCAACTGGGGCGACTTCATGACGCTGGCCGAGGCCTGGTCGGGCGCCCTCACGGTGGCGCAGTGCCAGGCGATCTTCGATGCGCATGGCGTGCCGTGCTCACCCTACCGCACGGTGGCGCAGGCGCTGGCCGACCCGCAGATCGCGCACCGTGACGCGCTGACCGAGGTGCACGACGCCGGCGGCAGCTTCCGGATCATGAACCCGCCCTTCCGCTTCTCGCAGGCCGACACCCGCACCGGAGAGCGCTCGCCGGCGCTGGGCGAGCACACCGAGGCGGTGCTGCGCGCGGCGGGTCTGGACGACACGGCGATCGCCGCGCTGCGGCCGGCCGGCCGGCAAGGCGCCTGAGAGCGCCCGCCCGCTGGGCGCCGGGCCCGCGCAGCCGGCCTGCGGCGACGGCTGCCCCGAGGCGACGGCCGCCCTGACGAGCCGGGCCCGCGCAGCCGCCGACTCAGAGCCCGACCAGGACGGCGCGCAGCTTGCCGGCGATCTCGTCGATGTGGTGGCGCTCGGCGATGAAGGGCGGCGCGACGATCAGCGCATCGCCGGTGCTCTTGAGGTTCAGGCCGGCGTCGTAGAGGCGCTTTTGCGCCTCATGGCCACGCGCCCCGGGCGTGCCGTCGAGCGCGACGTCGATCGCGGCCATCATGCCGTAGCCGCGGATGTCGGTGACGATGGGCAGATCGCGCAGCGCGAACATCGCGTCGAGGAAGTACGGGCTCATGGCCGCCGCGCGCTCGATCAGCCGCTCGTCGCGGAAGATGTCCATCATGGCCAGGCCGGCGGCGCAGGCCGCCGGATGCGCCGAGTAGGTGTAGCCGTGGAAGAACTCGACGCCGCGCTCGGGGCCGGCGTCGGTGATGGCCTGATAGATGTCGCGGCGGGCCGCCACCGCGCCCATGGGCTGCGCGCCATTGGTGAGCGCCTTGGCCATGGTCAGCAGGTCGGGAGTCACGCCGAAGGCCTGGGCGCCGAAGTTCGCACCCAGGCGGCCCCAGCCGGTGATCACCTCGTCGAAGACCAGCAGGATGCCGTGCGCGTCGCAGATCGCCCGCAGGCGCTCGAGGTAGCCCACCGGCGGCGGCAGGCAGCCGTACGAACCGGCGACCGGCTCGACGAACACCGCCGCGATGTTCTCGCCGCCATACAGCTGGCAAAAACGCAGCAGGTCGTCGGCCAGGTCGGCGCCGTGCTCGGGCTGGCCGCGGGCAAAGCGGTTCTGCGGCAGCGCGGTGTGGCGCATGTGGTAGACCCCGGGCAGCCCCGGGCCGAAGGCGCGCCGGTTGTTGACCATGCCGCCCAACGCCACCCCGCCCATGTTGACGCCGTGATAGGCGCGCTCGCGGCTGACGAAGAGCTGGCGCTGCGGCTGGCCGCGCACCCGGTGGAACATCAGGGCCATCTTCATGGCGGTGTCCACCGCCTCGGAGCCGGAGTTCACGAAGAACACCCGGTCGAGGCCGGCCGGCGTGTACTCGGCCACGCGCCGCGCGAGCTCGAACGACTTCGGATGCGCTCGCAGGAAGGGCGCGACGAAGTCGAGGCTGGCGAGTTGCTCGTGCACCGCCCGCGCGATCTCGGGCCGGCAGTGGCCGGCGGCCACGCAGAACAGGCCCGAGGAGGCGTCGATCACCTCGAGGCCGTCGGGCGTGTAGCAGTACATGCCCTCGGCGCGCACGAACATCCGCGGCTCGCGCTTGAACTCCTTGTTCGGCGAGAACGGCATCCAGTAGGCGTCGTGGGTGGTGGCGGCGTCGGTCTCGAGATGGGCGAGCAGCGGTTCGGTATGTCCCATGGCGACTCTCCGGGGCGGCGGGGGGCGCTTGGCAGCGCCGAGTCCGGCAGGATATCGTGCGCCGGCGCCTGCCGCACCCGGCTGCCTGGCGCGCGCCCTGCCCGACGTTGTCCTCGCCCCCTCCCATACCCAAACCGACGCCCGCCCCTGAGCCCGGCCCTGCGGCAGCGCTCGCACCGGCAGCGCTCGCACCGGCAGCGTCCGCACCGGCAGCGTCCGCACCGGCAGCGTCCGCACCGGCAGCGCCCGCACCGGCAGCGCCCGCGCGCGCGCTGGCCGTCACGCTGGTCGTCCAGACGCTGGCCGCCGGCGCCCTCACCTGCCCGTCGGTGCTGGCGCCGGTGGTTGCCGGCGAGATCGGCGTGGGCGCGCAGCACGTCGGCTGGCTGATCAGCGTCGCCTACCTCACGGCGATGGTCGCGGGGCTGGGCGCGGGCTCGCTGTCGCAGCGCTGGGGGCCGGTGCGGATCAGCCAGGCGGCGCTGCTGGCGGCTGCCGTCGGCGCGACGCTGCTCGCGCTGGGTCATCCGGCGGCGCTGCTCGCCGGCGCGGTGGTGCTGGGGGTGGCCTATGGGCTACCCAACCCGACGGCCGCCGAAATCCTCAGCCGGCACGCGCCGGCGCATCGCCGCGGGCTGTTCTTCGCAATCAAGCAGACTGGCGTGCCCCTGGGCGTGGCGGCGGCTGGCGCGGCGCTGCCGCTGCTGCTGCTGCAAGGGCTGAGCTGGTCGGCGGCACTGCTGGTGGTGGCCGCGGCGATCGGCGCCGCGGCGCTGGCGATCGGACCGAGCCGCGCGGGGCTGGAGGTCGCGGCCATGGCCGACGGCCACGGCGCCCGCCCGGCCGCGCCCCGGGCCCCGGGCCTCGCGGGCATCGTGCGCGACAAGGTGGTGGCGCCGCTGCGCGAAGTGCTCGGCGATCCGCGCACCCGGCGGCTGGCGATCGCCTCGCTGATGTTCGCGCTCACGCAGGTGAGCTTCCTCACCTTCCTGGTGTCGCTGCTGAAGGTGGAGCACGGATTCTCGCTCGGGCTGGCTGCCAGTCTGCTGTCGGCATCGCAGGCGGCCAGCGTGGTCGGCCGCATCGGCTGGGGCCACGCTGCCGACCGCTGGTTCGACCCCACCCGCCTGCTGGGCGCGCTCGGCGTGGCCATGGGCGCGGCCGTGCTCCTGCTGGCGCTGGCGCCGGCCGACGCGCCGGCCGGCCTCATGCTGGCGCTGACGCTGGTCTGCGCCGTGACGGTGGTGGGCTGGAACGGGGTGTTCTTTGCCGATCTGGTGCGCCTGGTGCCACCCGAACGCGTGGCCCGGGCCACCGGCGCCACGCAGTTCCTGACCTTCATGGGCGGCGTGGGCGGCTCGGCGCTCTTTGCCGCCGGCGTGAGCGTCAGCGGCAGCTACACCACGGCCTTCGTGGCGCTGGCCGTGCTGCCGGCGGTCACCGGCCTGATGCTGCTGGCCGGATCGCGCGGGCAGCGCAGCCGCTGACACTCAGCGGCCGCCTGGCCTCAGCGGGTGGCGAGCAGCCGCCACACCGCCTCGGCGGTGAGCGGCATCTGCACCGGATGGGCTGCGGTGTCTACCCCGGCCCGCGCCAGGGCATCGACAACCGCGTTGACGACCGCCGGCGTGGCGCCGATGGTGCCCAGCTCACCCACGCCCTTCACCCCCAGGGGGTTGTTCAGGCAAGGGGTGGATTCGTCCATCTCGGTGACGAAGGGCACCCGCAGATCGGCCCGCGGCATGGCGTAGTCGAGGAAGCTGCCGCTGAGCAGCTGGCCGCTTTCGGGGTCGTAGGCGACCTGCTCGCATAGCGCCTGACCGATGCCCTGCAGCGCGCCGCCGTCGAGCTGCCCGCGGACGATGGTGGGGTTGACCACCCGGCCGACGTCGTTGACCGAGCTGTAGGCGACGACCTCGACCTCGCCGATGTCGGGGTCGATCTCGACCTCGCAGACATGGCAGCCGTTGGGCCAGGTGGGCCCGGCGACGGTGGTGGTGGAGTCGATGACGATGCGCTGATCGGGCTGACGCCCAGCGAGCTCGAACAGCCCGACGCTGCGATCGGTGCCCACCACCCGGAAGCGCGCCTGCACGTACTCGAGGTCGGGCTCGCCGACCTCGAGCGCCTCGGCCGCCAGCGCGCGGGCCTTGTCGATGGTGCGCTCGGAGGCAACCGTGACGGCCGACCCGCCGGTGAACAGCGAGCGCGAGCCGGCGCTGCCGAAGCCGTTGGCGCGGTCGGTGTCGCCCTGCACGATGCGGATGCGCTCGGGCGGGACTCCGAAGATGTCGACCGCGAGCTGCACGTAGGTGGTGATGATCCCCTGGCCCATGGCCTGGGTGGCCGACACCAGCTCGATGATGCCGTCGGGGGTGACGCTGACCTGGACGCGTTCCTCGAGGTTGTTACCACCGGTCCATTCGAGGAAGGTGGCCAGACCCAGGCCACGCAGGCGGCCGCGGGCAGCCGAGGCAGCGGCGCGGGCCTCGAAGCCTGGCCAGTCGGCCAGAGCCAGCCCCTCATCCATGACCTTGGCGAACTGCCCGGTGTCGTAGACCTGGCCCATCGGGTTGCGGTAGGGCATCTGCTCGGGCCGGACCATGTTGCGGCGACGCAGTTCGGTGCGGTCGATGCCGGTCTGGCGGGCGGCGGCGTCCATCAGGCGCTCGATGATGTAGATGGACTCGGGACGGCCGGCGCCCCGATAGGCGCCGGTGGGCGCGGTGTTGGTGAGCAGCGCCTTGAAGTGGAAGTCGACCAGGCCGATGTCGTAGATGCTGCTGAGCACCCAGGGGCCGATCAGGAGCTGGATGGCCGTGCCGGTGGGCGTGGCGTAGGCGCCGACGTTGGCGAGCGAGTGCACCCGGAAGGCGAGGATGCGGCCGTTGGCATCGAGGGCGAGCTGGGCCCGGGTGAGCAGGTCGCGGCCGGCTACGGCGGTGAGGAACTCCTCGGAACGCTCGGCCGTCCAGAGGACCGTGCGCGAAAGCTGCCGGGCGCAGAAGGCCACCACGGCGTCCTCGGGATACAGGCCGGTCTTCATGCCGAAGCCGCCACCGACATCACCGACGACCACGCGGATCTGTTCCTTGGGGATGCCCAGGACCGGGTCGGCCAGGGTGTTGCGCACCCCGGTGGGCATCTGGCTGCTCAGCCGGATGGTGAGCCGCCCGGTGGCCGGGTCGTGGCTGGCGAGCACCGTGCGGGGTTCGATCGAGGCCGGGGCGAGGCGCTGGTTGAGCAGCGGATCGAGGGTGACGACATGGGCCGCGCGCGCGAACGCGGCCTCGGCGGCAGCCGCATCGCCGTAGCGGGCCTCGGCGGCGACGTTGCCAGCTGCCTCGGGCCACAGGCCCGGCGCACCCGACGCGGCGGCGTCGGCAACCGCGGTGACCGAGGGCAGCTGCTCGACGTCGAGGACGATGGCCTCGAGCGCGTCGCGGGCCTGGTCGCGGGTGGCGGCGACCACCACCGCGACCGCCTCGCCGGCGAAGCGGATGGTGTCGACCGCCATCGGGTGGCGCGGCGGCGAGACGGCCGGTGAGCCGTCGGCGCGCTTGAAGGCTGCCGCATGCGGCAGCGGCTTGACGCCGGCGGCGGCGAGGTCGGCGCCGGTGTAGACCGCGACGACGCCGGGCATGGCGCGCGCCGCGGAGGTGTCTATGGCCAGGATGCGCGCGTGCGCGTAAGGCGACCGGAGAAAGGCCAGCACCAGGGTGCCGGCCGGGGCCATGTCGTCGGTGAACTGGCCCCGTCCGGTCAGCAGCGCCGCGTCTTCGACTCGCTGGACGGACTGGCCGCTGCCGAAGCGCAGTACCCCATTCGCTGCAGTGTCATTCATCGGGCAACTTTCTGTCGGTTAGGTCGGAGGAGGGGGCTGCCGACCCAACGCGGAAGTCACCAGTCGATGGTCTGGGCGACGGCGTCGGCGGCCTGGCGCAGGTGGGGCAGGAACTCGACCATTTCCTCGAGCCGCATGCGGGTGACCGGCGCCTGGACCGAGATCGCGGCAACCACGCGCTGGTCGGCATCGCGCACCGGAACCGCCAGACAGCACACGCCGGCGAGGTACTCCTCGTCGTCGGCCGCGTATCCGTTGGCGCGGATGGCCTCGAACTCGCGGCCAAGGCGGGCGGGATCGGTGAACGTCTTGTGAGTATGCCGGATCAGCGGCGTGACGCGCAGGAAACGCTCACGGCTGCGCTTGGGCAGGTACGACAGGAACAGCTTGCCGCTGGCCGAGGCGTACAGCGGCAGCTTGGAGCCAGCCGTGAAGCGCACGCGCAGCGGCCACGAGGCCTCGACGCGGTCGAGGTACAGGACCGAGTTGTTGTTGGGGATGGTGAGGTTGCAGGTTTCGCCGACCTGCTCGACGAGCTCCTCGAGGACGGCGCGCCGGGCGCCGCGGGCGGGCGAACGCAGCAGGGTCTCGACGGCCAGACCGTTCATGCGCTCGGAGCAGGCATAGCGCTTGCTGCCGGGCTCGCGGCCGACCAGGCCGGCGTGCTCGAGGGTGGTGAGGATGCGATAGACCGTGGGCTTGGGCAGCTCGACCTCGCGACAGATCTCGGAGAGCTGCGGCGGGGTGTCGTGGCGGGCGATGGCCTCGAGGATGCGCACCGCGCGCAGGATGGCCGAGCCTGCCGGAACGGCTTCCGGCATCTCTTCGAGGACGGGAGCATGAAATCCGGTGTCGAGTTCGGAATCGTCGGTCATCGCTGTCTCCGTGGTGGGCGCGTCTGGGTTTTCTGAAGGGCATTATGCCCAAAGAAGACCGCTTGCATAGCCTTTCCACGCATGCGAGTTTTTTCCTACGAAACAAAACTCAAAACTTTTCGAAGAGCCCCCCTGTTTTCATCGAGCGCCGCCCTAGACCCTTCCGAAACACCTGGAGGCCAACTTCTCCTCTGTAGAACCTGAATTTCCCAATTGTCCAGGACGCAGCATGGACGATCGCGTTTCGAGTTTTCGGGGTTTCGGGTATGCCGGTATGCCCGCAAGCGCAAATGCTGCTCTGCACGGTTTTTTCAGATGAAATCAGTTGACATGCTCCGCGCCAACCGCGGCGCGCCCAGCCGGCGCACCGTAGCGGGCCGCCAGCGCGGCGATGACGGCCTCGCATTCGGCGATGGTCGCCTCGATGATCTCGCGCACCGGACGCACGTCGTCGATGCGCCCGCAGACCTGCCCGGTGAGCGGGATGGCCGCCTCGAGGTCGCCCCCGAAATAGAGGTCGAGGACGTTGGCGAACTCGGCGCGCATGTCGGGGTCGGTCGCGAACTCGAGCCGGCTGGTGCGCTGGGTGCGCAGCGCCCGCAGCGCCGGTCCCTTGCCGCCGCGGTTCAGGAACACCGTGTCGGTCTCCTCGGCCGCCGCGATCGCCGCCTTCCAGTTGCCGTGCGCCGGCGACTCGGCCGCGGTGAGCATGCGGGTGCCCATCTGCACGCCCTCGGCGCCCAGCGCCAGCGCGGCGGCCATCGAGACACCATCGCAGAAGCCGCCGGCCGCGATCACGGGCACCTGCACCTGCGAACACACCAGCGGCAGCAGCACCATCGAGGCGACGTCGCGCGGGTTCTTGAAGCCGCCGCCCTCGGCGCCCTCGACGATCAGGCCATCGACGCCGGCGGCCACTGCCTTGAGCGCCCCCTTCAGGGTGGGCACCACGTGGAATACGGTGAGGCCGTGCGACTTGAGGTCGGCGCAGTAGCGGGCCGGATCGCCGGCCGAGGTGGTGACGAAGCGCACCCCCTGGTCGACCACGAACTTCACGATGTCGGGGTCGCGCACATAGGTGAGCGCGATGTTCACGCCGAAGGGCCGGTCGGTGAGCTCGCGCATGCGGCGGATCTCGTCGCGCACCTCGTCGAGCTTGCCCGAGGAGGTTTCGATGATGCCCATGCCGCCGGCATTGGACACCGCCGAGGCGAGCTGCGCGCGGGCGATCCAGCCCATCGGCGCCTGAATGATCGGGTGGGTGATGCCTAGCCGTTCGGTGATGCGGTTGCGCAGGGCCATCGGGAGCTCCGGGAATACAGGGTGGAAAGCGGTCAGGCGGCGGTCAGCACCAGCATCGCGCCGTTGGCATGGCTGGCCGGCACGACGAGCGCGCCGGCCGACTCGGCAAAGGGCACCGCGACGAGGGCCGCGCGCGCCGCGGCCAGATCGGTCACCCGCAGCACCAGCGCCGCGACGCCCTCGTCGGGCAGCCCGCGCGCATCGGCGCCCGGGCGGCGGGCGGCCAGCACTGCGCGATCGAGCAGTTCGAAGTCGGCGCGTCCGGCGCCCGAGGGCAC
>Ga0315904_10005177_pt1 | contig 18204 bp, 27 predicted proteins | sample LakEriMetagenome_6_FD_203529 | JGI IMG/M metagenome (GOLD analysis project Ga0315904, IMG submission 203529) | Freshwater fungal communities from buoy surface, Lake Erie, Ohio, United States - Buoy 12 MA120 | ecosystem: Environmental > Aquatic > Freshwater > Lake | place: USA: Lake Erie, Ohio...
CATTGACTAAACTCCTTTTGAAAATTATTAACTATACTAATATAACAAATTTGTAGGTAAGATCAAAACAATAATTAACCCATTGGGTTGGCATCCCTAATCTTTTCTTTTATCCATTCGTATACCCTTTCATCGTGGGCATTTACTTTCCATTCTTTTATGCTGTTGATTTGCATTTCATGCATTCCAAATGGACGGACATCTGATATTTTAGCAACATGGCCAGTTTCAAATTCAATGTGCCATGCAACTTTTTCTACACCGTCAAATTCATCACCCGAATCTGTTGAGAATGTTGGTTGGCCAAATGCACGAATCAAGTGCCTAAGTTCACATTCCATAACGCCAACTTGTGGTGCCAATCTGACCACAACATTTTTTCCCAGTCTGTGTTTGGGATAATTCATAACCACCTCATTTATTTTTGTAATCTGTTTCATAGAACCCATCTGTATTAAGTATTGCCTTACTCTTTGAGAAAGATTCTAATTTATTTAGTTTCGGATTTTTCCCACAAGCACATTTTTCCGGAATGGAATTTGTTAGTGGGACATAGTATTCATCAATTCTACCACATTTGTCACATTCAAAATCATAAGTTGGCATAATAAAAACCTCCTTCAAATATCCAGTTGATAAACATTTGTATAAAGTATATCCCTATAGCAATGGGTAATCCCAAAGCAAATGTAAATATGATTGCAAATACAGAGTAAATAAGATAGAAGATGGGTGTAATAATTCCCATCGAAATAAATTCAAAAAACTTATTCATTTCAAAACCTTTTATTAAAACGATGTAACATCTTCAATAAGATATTTGTAATCTACATTGTTTAGATTTATTATTCCTTTTAGGATTCCCAAATTCATCTTTGTTAATTCCTTACGAAACAAAAAATCTTTTATTTTATTCTTAACTATTGGCGTAACAGTTTCAATGAAAATTTTATCACGAAATTCATCGGTGCTATCAATCATTGATTGTTCTTCTAATATCAATTCAAATAATGATTCTTTGAAATCATTGTTTAGATTTATTATGTCTATGACAGTTCTTGTATCAAAATTCATGGTCTATATTATCCACTACTGAAAAGTCAAATAAATTTTTAGAAGTTAAATAAGAAAATGATATTGATTTTATTTCATCCATCGTTAAACCATTTTCTGCATAGTTTTTCAAATCTTCTTCTGTTATGTATAGGTAATTTCCCTTTGAAGAAAAGAATCTCCACCCATCAACGAATATAAAATCAGCATTCATTCATTTATCTTCCTTTTAATTTATACAATAAATTCCTCATCATCTTCATCGAAATCTTCATAATCATCTTCAAAATCATAATCATCGAAATCATCAATATCTTCTTCGGATTCTTCATCATAGTATTCCGCATCTTCATCATTAAAATCTTCTTCTTCAACATCATCCCATTGATCATCATACTGTTCGTCTGATTCCATTTCTTCACCTCCGTTAAAGTATTTCATATAACCATGAACTGCATCAATATAGTTTTCTGCGATTGAAAGTTTATACTGTAACCAATCTTCAAGATGTGTTACCCCGTCTAACATTCTATAAAGTTCATTGGATTTTTCCATGATTGCAGCTAATTGTGCCTTTGCCATTTCGGATTCATCCTCTGGACCATGTTCTTCTTTTAGACGGTTTCTTTCTTTGATAAATTTATTTTCACTAATAGCAATGAGTTTTTTCGCTATTCTATATTTTTTAGGATTGTTCTTAACTATATCAGCGGTTTTTATTGCCTCAAATAAATTAGACTTAACCGGACTTACTTTTTTTTCTTTTTTCACTTCTCTCAAAACTTTAGCAGCTTCTTCGATTATGATTTTTTTAATTGGGTTCATTACAATCTCCAATATCTCCAACGGAGAATATACAAATATACTAAAATTATTTCAAATTAAAAAGCAATTTATTCATCATCATCCAAAATATCTTCTATGCCACCAAACAAATAATCCAATTCGTCCATTTCATCGTCTGGTTGAATGAAGTCTCTCTGACTAACTCTGGTATCTAAATCAACGAATGAATCAAGAAATGCATCTTTATCTGGTGATATGTATGTTTTTCGTTTCATTAGAGGTTCAACCGTTGCAACAAACATTTCCTTTTCAGCATCAGTTGTTGGTTGCATCAGTTTATTTTTCAAACGAAGTGTATCTTTCGGCGAGTATTGTGTTACACGATGTCCGAATACATCTTCTTTCATCATGTCCATAATATACTTTGCATCGTTTATTTCTTTATACATTTTTTTACCTCGTTTCTTTTTTCTTCCAGCACAATGTGCTTTCTGACTAAATCCCTTTGGTCTTTTACAATTTATTGATTTCTTGTATTTGTTAGACCATTTTTCTAAAAGAATTGATATTTCATCATCAAATGTTTTCATAGTAATAAATATCAAAGTCTTTGTATTGCATCGAAAATTTGTGAAGATATTGGTTCTGGAAGATTATCTTTTGTAAACCAATTTACATCTTCGTGTTCCCAATCTATCTTTACAAAAAATCTTTTTTTAACTTTGTATAGAAATAGAAAATACATTCTGTCATCTGTAAAGTATCTATCTATACAAGTTAATTTTGCATCCAATGGTATCTGATGAGTTGTTTCCTCAAAAAACTCTCTACGAGCACAGTCTTCCATTGATTCTAATTTATTAACATCCACCTCTCCGGATGGAACAGACCAATGGCCACCAAGATAATGTGCCTTTGATGTTCTTTTTGTTAAAAGAAATTCACCAGAAGCATTGACGGTTAAAACACCTGCTGCTCCTGGTTTCATTATTTTAGAAAGTTCTTCTGGTGATATGTGGTTTATATTAGGCATCGTTATTCAATGATTTTGGATATTTACCATTTTTCAATCTATTGTATATCATAATCAATTCTACCTCTGTCATATCGTCAAGGTGTCTTTTACCAACAGTATCTTTACACCATGACATAAATTTCTTATCACCATCCCATTTCACCCCAATCTTATCTGCAATCATATGTATATTATTGGGTGTCATCTATTATACGGAAACATATCATTTAATTTCTGGCGTCTTTTATTACAACCACAATCTTCTTTTCCAACTGCCTTTGCAACATTTTCTGCAACTTTGTCCAATCCAACTGCGTTGGTAATTTTTGCAATAGTATCACCAAGACCCTTTGATTCTTGATTTTCGTTGAGTTTTGTTTGTTCACTCATAGTAACCACCTTTTAATTAGTTTTACTTTAATGTAATTAAATAACGAAGTTTGTTAAATTCTGCAACCATTTCGTCACGAATGTTTAACAAGTCTGTATCTGTTTGTGTGTTGAGAACATTATCCAAATTTAATAGATATAAAATTGTTTCATCAATAAATGCGATAATATCCTTTTCATTTCTATTGTAAAGTTTGAATGGCAATGCAGGAACTCTGCCGTATTTACCCATAAGAACTTCAACAAAGGAATCAATCAATCCATCCATTGCACTATATGTTCCACCGTATGCCTGATGACGTGCATATGATTTAGTTTGCCAATGGAAAAATCTTAATTGTGTCTGAATCGCAACAAGCGTGCTTGCTATTTCATGCATCCCTATACTCCAAAAAATTAAATGTTAAACCTCATGTATAAATATATGGTTAATTTCATTTAACATTATTTTTTCCAAAAAGAATATATGCCCTTGTCCAATTCATATTCATTCCAAATGAATTGTTCACGCATCGGCTGTTCCTTTGCCCAATTCCACATTTGTCTTAATCCATCTTCGAGTGATGTCTTGTCTGTATAATCAAGTAAATCAACAGATTTTTTCCAAGTAGGATGTGCATACTTTACCTCATGTCTTGGTTCAAGGTGTATAGTTTCACCATATCCAATAACTGATTTGAGAATATCGTTTGCTTCATTTATACTACAATCCTTTGTTCCACCTAAATTTATTATCTGTTTTGACGCACGATAATCTACTGCTGCCTTCCAAAGTGGTTCAAGACAATCATCAATATAGCTGAATGAACGGACTTGATTGCCGTCACCGTATATCGTCATTGGTTTATTGTTAAGAACTTGATACATCCAAATTCCAAGAACATTTCTATACTTGTCCCAAATGTTTTGTTTAATACCATATACATTATGTGGTCTGATTATACACCAATCTAATCCATGTTGTTCACCTGCAATTTGAATATCTTGCTCACATCCGAACTTAGCAACACCATATGGATCTATTGGAGCGGGCTGATGTGATTCGTCAAATGGCGGATTACCATGACCATAAACTGCCATCGTTGATGTAAACACCAATCTTTTTACATCGTGTTTGATACAGTTGTTTACAATGTTTGCCGTTGCAAGTAGATTATTCTCATAATTAAAACAACGAATGAATGGTGACAATCCTTCAGCCGCATACGCTGCCATGTGGTAAACGTATGATGGTTTGTGTCTATTGAATATATCCTCAATCTGTGTTCTATCAACACAATCTGCCTCATAAAAAGTAACATTAGAGTTTATATTTTCTATGTAACCACCTGATAGATTATCAATAGAAACAACTTTGTAGTCTGGTTTGTTTGTTACAATCCAATCTGAAAGTCTAGCACCAAGTAAACCTGCACCACCGGTAATCAATACAGTTTTATCACTCATACATTATTCCTTTAACATTGTTTCCTTTTGGTGAATGAGAATTTTCTAGAGTTCTAAATGGTTTGAATCCCCATTTATATTCAAATGTTTCTGCAGCAACCATTTCACTTTCTCTAAATCTATTTGATTCCGATCCGTTCTTTGTTGCCATACTACCAAAATGATAAAAATTTAATTTCCTACTTCTTAAAAAATTAGCACCAATCAATTCTAATTTCAAAAAGAAATCCCAATCACATATAAACGGTGAATCATATATTGTATCGAATCCACCAACTGCCATATAGTATTTCTTTTGCATAACAAATGGGAATATCTCACCATCATTTGTTAGTAAATCCTCTCTGTGATTTTGTTCTTCTATTGTATATTGGTTGAAATCAAAATTATCAACACTACCAAAATCGAGCGTAACAAAATTGAATATACTCGGTGTTCTTTCAATTTGATTCGGGGTTATTACTAATTTATCTCGAAAATCCTTTTCAAGAATTACATCCCAATCTTTCGGAAAAACATTGTCATCATTAACAACTAATATCCATTCGTTATTGGCATTGTAGGATCCAACATTAAGAGCATATTGCATACCTGAATTTTGTTCTATTGGTATGAAAGAAACTTTGTTACTATATTCATCTATGATATGTTGTGATTCTTCAACAAATCCGTCTACCACAACTATTATCTCATTCTCATATTTTTGATTTTCTAATGCAGACTTCAAGCAAATATCCAAACATTTTGGGTTTCTATATGATGGTATTATTACTGAAATCATACAACACCCCAATCGGTTAATGGTGACAACCAAGCTGTTTCACCGTGAGTTGAATAACCCGGAATGGGTGTCATCAATGAAACACCATTCTCTCTTAATTCTAAAAACATATCAAAATCTCTTGGGTAGTGTCCCATGTTTGTCCACTTACGAAGTATATCCTCGTCTCGTTTAAGACTATTAACTTTACCCGCAAATGTCATGGTAGTGCTGTTCGCCAATTTCCAATGACAAGATTCAGATAGATATATCTTTGTTATCTCACCACCATCTTCATCAACAAACTTGTTACCACCACGAGTTGCAGGAATGTATTTATCTGGATGGTCATATAGACTAACATAGTCTGCACCCAATCCAATTCCTTCTAACATTATCTTATTTGAATTTGGTTTATGAATATAATCATTTTCAAGGAAATAAACAAGCGTTTCTTCATCTTGTTTCAATGCCCAATCCAATGCCAAATTAAAAGTTCCTGCACCATGACCAACGGAAACATAATCAATCTGTTCATCTTCTATATCACCCGATTGCCGAATTATTCTTTTTGTTTCTTCCGATACATTATCTGCAATCACATGGAAGTTTTCTTTTCCAAAAACTCTAACTGCATTTTGCAAACAATTAGCATTGTTAATGTAGAGTGGTTTAACTTTATTGTAACCAGCGTCTGATATTCTGTAAATTACTTTTATATTATTCATTTTGTTCCTATTAAATCTTTGATACCATTCTCCCAAAGCATATCGCCAAGTGATATGTATTTTTTTGCTTCTTCAAAATTATGTTTTATTGCATCCATCCTTTCGTTGTAAAATTCTTCCGTGAACATTCCACTTAAAAGTTTTTCAAAAAAATCATCGGCGTCTTTGAAAAATACTATACCATTCTTATCAAACATATCAAGATATGATGTGTCTCTATCTGTCCAATAAATAGGAATACAACCACATAACATAGAGTCCAATAACTTTTCAGAAAAGAACATATCATCTTCATTTTCTATAACAAGTTCAAATCTATAATCCTTTAATCCCAAAAACTTTGAATAAAACTCTGGATTACAATAATCTATTAACGATTCAAATAAGTTATCATGTCTTCCTCGTATTTCGTGTCTTAATTTATGACCTGGCATATAAGTTTTGTGTGACATTATACAAGATATATTTTTTGTTTTTGAATATATTTGCCATTCCTCCGGTCTTATCAAAGTCCTAGCACCACCTGGAAAATATCTAAACTTTTTTGGGTTCGATGAATCAGAACCAAAATCTTTATATGTGCTGAATATCAAATCAAATTTATCCTGATTATCTAATACAAATTGATAATGCCAAGGTGCAAGGACTCTTGGTTCAACCAATACTGCAATTTTATATTTTATATCGGTTTGTTCTATATCCTGTATACACGGCGATTCCCAACAGTCTATCCAAATGGCGATGTCTTGCATTTCACAAGGAGTCCAATGTAAATACTTACTTGGAAAACACGGCCATTCTTCTACAACTTCTTTGTCACCAAAGTTTCCGGGATTACACATGAATGCATTTAATCTTTCCATTGTGTTCCCCCAAAAACATTCATCCAATGATTTACCATTTCATCCATAGTTGTATTGAAAGTATATTCGGGTTTCCAACCGAGTAAAGATCTTATTTTAGTAGAATCTCCTTTTAGATAAGGCAGTTCTTCTGGTCTTAAAAATTTTGGATTTTGAATTACATAATCTTTGTAATCCAACCCGAGTTTAGAAAAAACGTATTCACACATTTCTCTAACAGAACGAGTTTCGCCAGTTGCAACAACCCAATCATCTGGAGTATCTTGTTGTAATATAAGATGCATTGCCCTAACATAATCTTTCGAGTGCCCCCAATCTCTAAATGAATCTAGGTTGCCCAATTCCAATGAATCATCCAATCCAAGTTTTATCCTAACTGCAGTTTTAACAACTTTGTTTGTTACAAAATTAGATCCTCGTCTTGGTGATTCGTGATTAAAAAGAATACCATTGCTTGCATGAAGATTATATGAGTTTCTGTAATTACGAACAATGTTATATGCAAAAACTTTTGAGCACCCATAAGGTGAAACTGGTTTCATTAGAGTTGTTTCCCTTTGGAATCCATCGTCATCAACAGAACTACCGAACATTTCAGATGATGATGCCTGATAGAATTTGGCATTAGGACAGATTCTCCTATAAGCATCAAGTATATTTAGAACACCAACTGCATTTGTTTGGACAGTAAATTGTGGTATATCAAAACTAACTCTAACATGACTTTGTGCCGCAAGATTGTATATTTCATCCGGCATTATTTCTGAGAGTAATCTTTCTAAACTGGATTGATCTAACAAATCCCCATAGAACACTTTTATATCTTTGTTACCACCATCAAGTCTACTTTGTTGGTGTTCTGGTGTAGAGTTTCTTCTTATTATTCCATAGACATCATACCCAATTCCTACTAGATATTCTGCCAAATATGAACCATCTTGTCCACCTATTCCAGTTATGAATGCCTTTTTCTTAATCATGTCATAGTCCTATATTATTTTTGAATACTTTCATTTCTGTTAAATCTGGCCAATCCGAAACAACCCATTGTCTAGGTTTAGTTTTTATTGCATCTGGTAATTTTTCCAAACCGTTCTTTGCAGTTTCTGGTGTCATGTAGTAGTGATAACCAATAGTGGATATGTTTTGTTCTCTCCATGGTATAACCGGCAATCTTCCGTCATAAGACATTTTTTTTATCTCAATGGCATCTATTTCATTATCCAATAAAAGAACACCACCCCTACCAAGTGATAAATGTTTTTGATATTGAAAACTAACACCCATCATTGTATTTGGAATGTAACTATTTTCTTTCCACAAAACCGCAGCATCAATTATATTATTAGTCAGATAATAATAGTCTAACCATTCTTCGTCTTTCCATTCCAACTCTATGTTAAGTTTATTTGCAAGAAATGGAATTGAAATATATGTGCGTTTTGGAACACTTATCTTTTTAGCATCAGTATAACGCAATGCAAGCTCAATACCGTGAGTGCAACTATCAACTGCAATAGCAAACGGTGAACCAAAGAATTTTGCAATCTCTTTTTCAAATTCTTGAACTAACTGAAACATAATCATTTATCCAAATAAGTTTTTATATTATTAGTATCATCACACCATTTTTTTGCATATTTTGCATTAGGAACATCACTAAACATAGGATGGTAGTATTGTTCACAATCACCAAAGAAATAATGAATCGCCTGTGTCAATCGTGTATTGTTTAGGTCTGTTACACCTTCTACATTACATCCACCGTGTAACATATTTGCTGCCCAAATAAGTGCTTGTCCCTTTTTTAATTTAACAATATATGGTTCAATTCCATTATTTTCTGTAAGTGTTTCTATAAAAAATTCATAGTCTTTATATGTTACCGCCTCTCCGTTTTCAATCTTATCAGGATGTGGTAATTTCAAATCGTGATATTGATAAACTGGCCATTTGTGGCTTCCAGGAACAATTTTTAATGAACCATTTGTTTCGTCTACATCTTCAAATGCAACCCATACCCCACACATCCATAATTCTGGAACAGTATGAAAATGAACGGCATCACTATGAAGTGGTTGATTACTTGCTTTTATGAAATTTATAGTTGAAAATGGAAATGGATCCTTTCCATAAAGTAATTTCAAAGATTCAACTATTTTTGGATGAACTGTTAATTTAGCAATAGGTAAACTGGATTTCCATTGCTCAAATATCCGTTTACTATCGGAATATGTAAAATGGTCTGCATGAAAAACGGTTGAATCATTATTCAATGCATCATACATATCATCCACTATCGATTTTATTTCATCATCAGAAAGTTCTAAATCAATTATCGCATAACCCTTTTCATAAAAATCGGAACAAAACTTTTTTTGTTCTTCTGTTAAATCTAAATTTTTTAATATAGAATAAAAAAACGGTGATTCTATCCAAGGAATACTTAATGAATTTTTATCTGTTAGGTACTTGTTATTCATTTTATTCTCCATAAAGTAATTTGTTTGCATTCTTAATAATTTTTTCTTTTTCTCTAATCTTAATTGGTTTAGCAGGAGATCCAACATATATTGTCCACGGTTCTGTATCGTGTGTTAATACTGAACCACTCCCTAATACCGATCCTTCTGCTAGTTTTACACCAGGCATTACAACACAATTTACACCAACACATGAGAATCTTTCAAAAACAATAGTTGTTATTTTTGGCGATCTATATTCAATAGGAACTTGTGGATTCATAAGACCATCGGTAAAGTCATCACCACCACAAATTATTTTTGAGCCAGCACTTATACCGCTAAAAGATTCCATTCTTAAAAAACTATGTTCTCCTCCAATGATACATGAGTAAGGTGCAATATGAACATAATCACCTATGTCTGCTGAAACAGATAGGTAAACCCCCATATCAATGGCAACGTGATTACCCAATGAAACATTTTTAGGATATTTTATTCTACTAGTTTCATCTATGTAGGGATCGATTCCAATTTTATTAAAAGTCAATTCCACCGTTCACCTTCAAAGTTGTTCCAGTTATGTATTGTGTATCAATCAGATAGGTTATTGTATTCACAAGTTCATCTATTGTTCCAAGTCTCTTGGTTGGTATCTGTTCTATCAATTTTGTTCTAAATTCATCAGGTATCTTCCATGTCAATCCTTTGTCAAAATAACCAAGTTGAATACTGTTGCATGTTATATTCTTATTAGCATTTTCCAATGAAACGGTTTTAGTAAATGAATCTATAAACCCTTTACATCCTGAATATACACCTGTGCTTATTACAGGTCTTTCCGCCAAAACAGATGATATGTTTATTATTCTACCGAAATTATTTTCTCTCATTTTAGGCAAACAATTACTTACGATATTTATAGTCCCTTTGATATTTACATCAATTTGTCTTTCTATTTTTTCATAATTGTCTACATTTATTTTATGAGCAAATATATCAAAATTTACTCCCGATAAGTTTATTACTACATTAAAATTATTCTTTGAAAAAAAATTACTAACATCTTCAAATTTAGTTACATCAACGTCTTTACTACCAATCGGAACAACCGTGTAATTTTTTTTTGAGATTAAAGATTCATAAACACAAGAGCCAAGTCCTCCGGTTCCGCCGAAAATAACTACTTTCATACTTTCTCCAAAAAAACTTTATCTAAAATCTGTCCCTCATATGGTCCAGTTTTATATTCGTAAACTAATGTATCGTCTTCAAGGATTTCATAATTATGTCCACCTTCAAGAGTAAAACTTGCATCACCAGGATACAGTATTGGTTCTGCAATAAGTGTATCATCAATATCATAAAAAATACATTTAACACTGCCTTGGACAACAATCCAACTTTCCTGTGCAATTACATTACGAGTTCTTTCTTTCCAAATATGTTTATGTGGTTTGAATGTTTTTCCATTTTCCATTTGTAGAATAGAACATTGTATGAATTGATTTTCTTCAACAATATCTTCTCTACCTGGTTTGAAATCATCTTTCCGAACAATTATGTGTAATAATTTTTCGGGTTCAATTTTAGAGTATATCTTTTGCATATAAGTTTTCCTCTGCTCTTTTTAATATGGTAAATCTAAATTCTGTATTTGATGTTTTTAACAATGACCAATCGTGATTGTTTTGTAAAAATTCAATCGAAGCTGATTTTGCTCCAATATCATTTTTTACACTTGTCAAATTGAAATCCAAATTTTTATCAAAATTCATATCGTAAATTAAAATATACTTGTTGATAAATTGGCTATACTTGTTCAAGTTTTCTAAAATATCACTATGGATTTTATATTCATTATCGTTAATAGATGAACGACTATCAACATAAAGAAATAACATATCGGTTTGTTCAAACTTAATTTTGTGTTTCAATCTAAACATTTCAAATTGAATATCAGAATAAATGGCTAAATCCATAACATATGCCAATTCATTATGAAATTTATCTTTTGAAAGTGATACTATTTTTTTATCAACGTCTTTTCCATAAATCATTTTATGTTTTTCTTTTGATTGATGTAGTCCATATAACATTGTCCAAGTAAAAGAAAGTTTATTATTTATCGGAGACAATATCATTTCAGTAATATGATTACATTCTTTTGAAAAATTCAATAATAATTCTCCATAAGGAAATACATCAAACAAAGATATTCTGGCATCCAAATATCTTTTATGTATTAGTTTAAGTGCATATTCTCTATATTTACTCATACCAAAAGTTTATTTATTTCTTCAACAACTTCTTCATCTGTAATATACGGATTTAGAGTGACATGGCCAAATTTTGGAAAATAAAATTTTGGTCCTAATTTTGGTTCTTCATTTTTTTCAATGACACCATTCCATCCATATAGTTGATGAACGAAATCTCCTGTAATGATAGTCTTTGTACCAACACCGGCTGCAATGTTTGATAGACCTCCTTCTGAACCTATAAAGTAATCACATTCTTTTATTATAGATGTTGTCAATGATAATTCACTAACTGTGCTAACTTCAGCAGTTGTTTGATTATATCCATTCGGTTTACCAACTGGAACTAATGTTATATTTTCATTTGAATTTAATTGACTGACAATAAAACTTATATCACGGTGTTTTCCACCATATCCTAAATTAGGCACATCAATGCCCGTTTCATATTCTTCTTCTGTAAATAAGAAACTTTTTTCTTCCCAATTAGTTTGGACAGCAACTAAAAGATTTCCATTTTTTCTATAAGGTTGAAATGCCTGATTTATCAAAGAATCTATTGCAGGAGCGGTGAATACTTCATAAGTTGTATCTACTTTATCAATACCACATTGTAATTGAAATTGCTCTATTGGTGTTTTCTCTCTATTGATTGGATATAGTTGATGAACGATGTCATAATTACTTTCATCACATTCTCCGAAATAAACATTGTCTATATTCGGATTGTTGTATATCAATTCAAATGGAGCAAGAATTGAAAGTTTGAAATCTACTACACAATCTTTGCCATGCTTCTTTTTTAATTTCTTTGCAACCGAAGATGCAAATATGTTGTCACCAATAAAACCAATAGTCTTTACTAAAATTTTCATATACTAACCTCATCATAAATAAAATTACTAACTTTTAACCAAATTAAATCTGTATCTGCATCGTATCGATCAACATCGGCAGATACATTGTTAAATCCCAAATTCAAACATTCTTTTATCTTTGAATGTATTTTATGATTGTTGATAAAATCAATATCGTAATCATCGGGTTTACTATCTTCATGGTATAGTGCATAAAACAATCCATTTGTATTTCTTTTCCATTGATACCCATGAAACCTCAATCTCTCTCTTGTATCATCATCTTCTTTGCCCCAACCTTTATAGTAAGGATTCAGACCACCAATCTTTTCAAATAAGTTCTTATGTAAAACAAATACACCTCCAGAATGATCACCAACTGATATATGAAAGTTTCTATAACCAGTTGGTATATCGTTGTAATCCCTTTCAGTATCATCTTCTGCCAAAAATTTAACTTTACCAACTGGATAAAGAGGCGTTTCTGAATCTGTGTAATAAGAAACATCTGAAACTGGATAGTAATCTACATCGTGAAATACAAGTATATCGCCATTTGATTTTTTAGCAGCTATATTGTATAAAGAGTTTTTTTGAAATCTATCATTGTCATTTTGTTCCACTACAATTATTTCATAATCTTCATTTGAAAATTGTGATCTAAGTCTTGGTAAAAGTTTAGACAAATGTTCTTCTCTATTTCGGTAAGATATTATTATTGAATACTTCATAGTCTATCGTATTGATGGATAATAGAATAATCTTTCATAGTTGATAAATCAAAATCAACTAAACCTTTTGAAACAACATCTAAATGAACAGCAAACTTATCTTTCAAATCAGTAAACAAAACATTGTTTTTATAGGATGTTTGTATTAAGTAATTAAATGATGTTTGATCAGCAACCAACTGTTTACCAACAGACATAAGATATATGTCTCTCGAAATGTTCTTAACATATTCACCACCACCACCGAACACACCAACATTGTAAATTTTCTTGTCAGATAATAATTCAGTTCCAATTATCCCAAGATTCAAAAACATATGTCTATTATTCCAACTTTCTTTTTCATATTCAATTTCTTCGCTAGATGCAACTATCATATCATTTGGAATTTTATCGAATGGTTCATTGTTAAAATAAACATCACGAACATCAGTCACTAAAACTTTTTCATATTTTACATCATTTAACAATTTCCATATATGTAAAAATCTAATGTTATGTATTAAATTATATGATGTCTCTAAATTGTTATTTGCAGTATTTGTTTCAAATTGTTTAATCTGAGTTGCATGAAAATCAAATTCTGGAACTATAACATCAACATTATTATTCATAATGTAATCAGACAAAGATTGATTTGTATTGTTATACAACAATAGTATTCTGTCACAATTAAATTCGTTAGACGATTCTATCCAACGACTAATATCTTTTATTTCATAATTGCCACTTATGGCACCAATCAACAAATTTTCCATTTGTTATCTTTCCATGTTTTGATAAAATAAGTTTTGACTTTCTTGTTTGTTTATAGATTTCATATGATACAAACAATATGCCTCATCTTCTGGCAAATTTGTATATGTATCAAAACCCTGTATTCTCTCATGGACTTTATTAACCCAAACTATTGATTCTTTGTTTTTGTATATTCTGGTTTGATAATCAGGCCAATTAACTCTGTCTTGTTCATCAAATTTCCAACCCCATTTTTCAATATGATCTCCAGTTATACCGAATACTGTATTCCATCTTGGAACCAAAAACATATCTACTTCTTCATTTGTTTTCAATATGGATTTTATATTTGATAACAAAAAGGAAGATGGAACTTCATCAGCATCAATGTTGAATATCCAATCTTTTGTGCAATGAGTTTTGAGATTGTTCTTAAATGAAGCAAAATCATTTGACAATGGAAATTCTACCACTACCATATTTTTTACTTTATCCAAATACTGATAAACAACTTCTCTCACTTCTTGGGTAACTCTTTCAATATCCAGTTGTATAACCAATTGATCATCATCGGTGATATGTGGTGTTAGAGATTCCAACAAATTCAAAAGTTCTTTTTCTTCATTACAGGCAGTTATTGTATATGAAATCATTTGAGTTCCTCTTTTTTAAGTTTGGTTAATTTTGGAAGTTCTTTTAATTGAGGAAGATTGATTTTAACTTTCTCAGCAAATTTGGGCAAATATGTTTCTAACATAGATTCAAATTTAGTAGTCATAGAATCAAATGACCATTTTGTATTCATTTGATTTATATTCTTCTTTGAAGAAAGAAGACTTGTTCCATAATTTGAATATATCTTTTGCAGCATCTTTGATGCAAATTGATAATCAACATTAAACCATTTTGACCCGGCATTTATTACACCATCCCAAACAGAACTTTTATCAACTTCTTTCAATTCACCCTTTAAGTGTGTATTAAATTTTTCATCAACAAAATCGGCTTGACCACTCCATCCAGGAACAAGAACTGGTTTACCGGTTGTCATAAATTCTGCAATAGGTCTTCCATACCCTTCACCCTTTGTAAAAGAAACGAATGCCTTTATTTTTGGATGATTGTATAAACCGTTCATTTCATAATCAGTCAAATCACCATGAAGTATGTAAACATTTGGTAAATACTTCTTCTTACTCATTTGGCGAATCAAATTAACTTTTTCAACTAATCTACTTCTATCTGTTACTGAAAATGTTCCCGATGATGTTTTTAAGACCAGAGCTGGTGGATTGGGTGTATCGCCAAATGTTTCAATGAAAGTATGAACTAATCCAGAAACATCCTTCCTATCTTGGCCAAAATCACCTTTCATCCAATGACCTACGAATAAGAATGTAAAATTTTCTACTATCTTATCAAGTTCTGAATAAAGTTCTTCACTATTCTTTACGCCTTGATTGTAAATTTCCGTTCTAACGCCCTCGTGAAGAACTTCCACTGGAGTTTTCAAAGAAACTTTTCCAACTAATTGATTTGTATTTTTGTCACGCTTATCGTATTGTGTATTTTCCAACACCCACTTTGCGTGTTTAGATGGAACTATAACCATATCCATTCTATTACACCCCTCTATAAATTCACCAGAACAAACATCGGTTTCTATACCGGCTGTTATTCCTATGTTGAACTTACCGACTGGATTAAATTCATTTGGTATAGTGCATTGCATCCATACATCAGGTTGTGACTGTAATGGTCCTGTTCTTATCAAGTCTAAAATTTGTTTATGTTCAACATTATCTGGATTCAAAGCATTCATTGGTGTATGCCCCCAATTTATAGGAACAATAGATATTTTGAATTTATCCATTTTGATAAGTGATAAAACTAAATCTCTAGCATGAGCGCCATATCCACTAACAGTAGTAACAGGTCCACAAAAAACTAATTCCGGTTTGTAACTCATTTTATCCTCACGCTAAATGTAATTCAAATCTTTTTCTTGTAGTAAATGTATCAAATGTATTATTGATACTTTCAATTATTCTTTCTGCCATATTTTCTCTTGACATACCAACCTTTTCGTTCATAATAAATTCACGACCCTTTAACCCAGCAGATGTTCTTTCTTCTTTTGACATACAATACCACTCATAAATTGCCTGACCAATTTCTCTGAAATCTGCACGGTCATCGAAAATATACGGAGTTGGAACTGAACCTTGTAATGATATATTTGATGGCCAAACTGGTTTAACCCATTCACCATGTTTCAAATCACCCCAAACGTCTTTTCTATGCAATGTATGAACTTTAATGTAATCATCTGCTGTAAAGTATTCATTCGTTTCTGGATTGATAAAACCACATTGGTCTTGTAATCCTCCGGTAACATTTACAACTATTGGTGTTCCGGATGATAATGATTCTGCAGTTCCCAAACCAAACCCCTCATTTGATGCCATATTAACAACAACATCTGCACAATTATACAAAACGTTTAATCTTTCAGACGGTATAACTTTATCATCAAATAAAACTTTGTAATCATTGCAAAGTTCACCGACCAATGATAATAAATCAGTTCCATTTGGATCTATAGTTTGTGTATGCATCAATAACAAACAATCTTCAGCAGCGTTTCCACCATTTTTATCAACTAATTGACAAAAGTGTTTGTAAGAAAGAACTACATCACCTGGATGTTTTCTATGTATATTTCTATTATTCCACATAACAATAAATTTATTTTTATTGTCACCACGAAGTCTTGTATTTTCAAATTTCAAAGCATCTGAATGAATGTGAGTTTGATTGATTGGAGTGAATACATCAGTATTGATTCCATGTGGAACATAAGTTATACGATTGTTTTCTGTATTCTCACCAAATCTTGTAAGTATTCTATGATTCAAACCATATGTTTGTTTTGAAATTGCCATTAACAAATCACAACTTGAATATGCTTCTTTATTCCACATTGGATCAGTTGGTGTATCGCCTATTAAACCGGCACCATCCCAAATGTTTAGATACATCAATGGCATTTTTTGCCGTATTTCGTGTTCCATATCATATAACCATCCCCAAAATCTTGGATCAGTAAAATGTAAAATTGCATCTGGTTTTTCAATATCAATAAGTCTACGAATTAAAAATGGATCACCATACCCATCGTTACAATATATTTTAACGGATGCATTTTCTATGCCATGATTTATTTTCAAATCTTCTGATAAATCTAAAACCTTTCCTTTTTCTGGATGATTTATAGCAGCACCAACTTGAACCCAATCAAATTCTTTTGCAGTTCCAATTACCATATCTCTTGATACAGTTGCTATTCCGGATGTTAGTCTCAAATCATCTGACAGTAGTAGTATCTTTTTCTTTGCCATGTGAAACCTTTATATGTTAAAAAACTTTTTTGTTGTGTTTGACGAAACACCGTTCATGTTAATAAGCATTTTACGGTATGGTTTGAATTTGTAACCCATTTGTTCTAACGAAGAATTAAACCAATCTTCCGAATAATTGTCTTTATTTCTTTTACCGTTTGAAACTATTGTTTGCATATCACGAACAAAGTTATCAAGTTTGTTCATATCTCTTGTCAATCGTATCAATCTTAATCTTCGTCTGTTATATTCTTCTTCATCTTGTTCTAATCTTTGAATATCTAATATAAGACTTTTTAATGAATTTTCCAAATCATTTATGTCATAAGATAAAACTAATTCAGAAAATTCCGTTCCTTTGAATAAATCAATATATGTTTTATCATATATTGGAATCGTCATCAAGTTCTTTTCTATCTGTGCATATTCAAATCTTGGTGTAATAAACATTCCAAAGAAAGGCACTTGTGTATTTGTTGTTGATATACTAAATCTACAACCAGTTAAAAAGTCCATCATACTTTCCATTGTATATGTTCCGGCAAGTATCATGGGTTTGTGGTTATCGAAAACTTTGAATACAGTTGGATCCAAATCATAGTCTGGTAGGAATGTATCACTAAAAGTTTTACGAGAAACATTCGAGTGTTCTGCCAATATCTTTACATGATTGAAATAATTTTCGGGTGAATATGTGTTTCCAATATGAACCA
>Ga0315904_10005181_pt1 | contig 18189 bp, 13 predicted proteins | sample LakEriMetagenome_6_FD_203529 | JGI IMG/M metagenome (GOLD analysis project Ga0315904, IMG submission 203529) | Freshwater fungal communities from buoy surface, Lake Erie, Ohio, United States - Buoy 12 MA120 | ecosystem: Environmental > Aquatic > Freshwater > Lake | place: USA: Lake Erie, Ohio...
TTCATGGATTTCTTCATTTGTTTTTAGTCGCCGCATTCCAAAAACCACTCTCATGTACAATCAAGATCGGAGCACCGGACTTATGCAAATCGAATGCTTTTTGCAACTTTTCGGCCGCAGCAGGTAAAGGCCCAGCAGGGGTTTTCACCAAATCACCTCTGAGTGATCTAAACTACATTCGAATCAGAAACCATTGAGTTTGTGTCTTAGTTTGTCGACCTCGATCTGCAACCTTTGGACTTCATGTTCGGTCTGGTTCCTCTCGGCTGAAGCCCTCTGGGCTGCCTTTGCAGCAAGATAATCGTTGAACCCTGGAAGTGCGTCTGGGGCCTCGGTTGTCAACAGCTTGATTGCCCGTGCCTCATCGTTTCTGCTACCCGTTCGTATCGCACGCTGCATTGCACGAACAGCAGCGGCCCGTCCCTTTTCTTCCTCCGCTGCTTGAATTTGCTGCCTAACTTGATCTGCCTTGGCTCGACGAGCTTGGGCAACAGCTTCCTTCTTCGCCTCATCTTCCATCTTTGCCTCTCTCGCGTTCTTTTCGATTGTTGCCCGTTGAACTGCCTTGGCTTGATCGACCTGATTGTAGTAGGCTGATTCGCTCGCAGCTTGTTTCCGAGCAAACTCTTTTGCCTTCTCGGGGTCGAATCCATACCTTTCCCTGAAAGATTGCGGAAGTGAGGAGAATGGGACTTTAGAGACGCCCGAATCATGTGAAAAGACTATGCCGTCTGGTTCAACTCTTCGAATCTTGGCCTTATTGATTGTTGTTGGACTTCCGTATTTGTCTTTGTATTCCAATTGAGCAAACTCTTCCTCTGAAGAATTGGCGGAGGTGTCCTTATTGACAGAAGTCTGCTGATCGTTTTTGGCCTCTTGAGCAGAAAGCGAAATGGCGCTGCTTAGCGCGAGAACTCCGACTAGGTATTGTGATCTCTTCATGGCTGGTTGAAGTAATTGATTTTTTCCAAGTTCACGAACCCTTCGCAGGGGTTTTCAGAGAGAACTCCGTTCAGACGCCCAATACCCATTGGCGTTTTCAAAGTCAATCCAAAACAAGAATGAGAGGGTCCGATAGGGTCAGTCTTGACTAACATGGCAAGACCCTTGCGATAGAAGGCGGCCGGAGCGGTTTACCACGTGATGGCCCGCGGCGACGGTGGCAAGACCGTGTTTGAGGACGACAAGGGCCGTTACGGGTTGATGGATTTGCTTGGGAAATCCTGCGGGAGATTCGGCTGGCGGGTGCATGCGTGGGTGCTGATGGGCAATCATCCGGCCTTCGCATCAAGCTACGGCGGACAGGCTTCCACCTGCCGGTGGAGACGCCGGAGCCGAATCTCGTGGCCGGCATGAAGTGGATGCTCGGGGTTTCTCGCAAGGCTGGAGCTTGCGGTGGAGCAGTTTCCCGGCATACACGGGCGGTAGAAAACCGGAGTGGCTGGAGACGGAAACAAAGGGAAGTGGGTGGTTGAAACCTCGCTGGTGGCGGTTCTGATCAGGAAACGAACCGGAGTCAGGAACCGCTGGGTGGCCGAACGCTGAAATCCAAAGACTGACGCCGGTCGTGAGATCCAAGGATCTCCGTGCCCCCTTCAAAAGGGATTTAGTCGTAAAATTATTGCGCAACATTTTTATTGCGCAATAAATCATTTGCATACACTTTCGACCCCATGAAACTCAAAATCGGCAATCCAGCCACCGGGTCTGACTTCTTCCCGCGCGAGGGCGTCCGAAGCCGCCTGCTCCGCGCGCTTGCACGCGACCACGTCGCGTTCGTTGGCCCCCGCCGAACGGGAAAGACCTCCATTCTCAAGAACATCGCACAAAACCCGCCTCAGGGGACGGCTGCGGTCTTTCTCGATCTTGAAAAATTCAGCACAGTCCCGGAATGGCTCAACGCCTTGCTGGTTCCGACAAAAGCCCTGATCACAGGCCCGGAAACAAAAGGTTGGCTCGCCGGATCGGGCAAAACCGCAAAGTCCCTGCTCGGCCGCATCGAGAAGCTCGAAGTTCTCGGCAACGGCATCACCCTCACCCCCGACCGCTCGAATCCCGACGCGTGGCGTACTTTGGCGGACGAATTTCAAAAGCTCCTGAACGAAGCAGACTTGCCGGTCTACTTTCTGCTCGACGAATTCCCGTGGTATCTCGGTCACTTGGCGCGAAAACACACCGCCGAGGAAGTGGAAGCCGTGCTGAACTGGTTCCGCAGCGCCCGACAGGAACTCGCTGGCGGACAAACCCGCTTCCTTGTCACAGGCTCCATCGGACTGGAGGGCTTGCTGCGCCGCATCGGACTCTCTCCCACCGCAAACGACTTTGACACCATCGAAATCCCGCCGCTCACCGACGAGGAGGCCCTCGATTTCCTCATGCAGCTATCAGAGGGCGAAGAAATTCCCCTCAATGAATCCGCTGGCCGCAGAATTCTCAAACTCATGGGTGCCAACTGGCCGATCCTCCTCGAACTCTTCATGTCCGAACTCCAGGACAAGGAGTTGAAAAAGTCTCCCTCCATGCCCGAACTCAAGGAACTCTATGAAGTCCGCATGGTGCGTGGATCACGAAACAAATACTGCCAGGAAATGTTCAACCGCCTCTCCAAGGACGAATTGTTCAGTTCAACCGAAAGGCGCATCGCCCTCGAAACCTTGAAGCTCCTCACCACACAGCCGGTGGTAGGCGGCAGCGACTTGGAAAGCATACACTCGAAGGTCGTTCCCGACGCAAATGTGAGATCGATGACCGGCGATGAACTCGGCTTCGTCATCGATACCCTGCGGCACGACGGCTACCTGCTCCGACGCTCCGACGGCCAATACCAATTCGCTTCCAACATTCTTCGCGACTACTGGATCCACCGTACCGCATGAGCACCCAGCCCTACGCCCTTTACAATCCGGCGATGCTCGCTCCCGAGCAACTCCTCGCCGAGTTCACCGCCCGGCAGGCCACGCTGGATCGATTGGTGGATGTGGTCAGGAACAACCAGCCCGGCCACCCACCCCAACACGCCCTCATCTCCGGGCCGCGAGGCATGGGAAAAACCACCCTTCTTTGGGCGGTGGCACACACCATCACCCTGAGGGAACCGGAACTCGCGAAACAATGGCAGCCGGTTCCATTCGACGAGGAAAGCCGACGCATCGGCGACCTCGCCGACTTCTGGCTGGAATGCATCCGGCAGTGGGAAGTCGCCTCCGGGTCCGGCGGCGACACTGCGGATGGATTGCTCGACTTGCCGCCGGACCGCATCGAGGACGCCGCCTTCCAGAGCTTTATCAATCTCGTGGATGCCTCCGGAAAACGTGCCCTCCTGCTCGTGGATAACGTGAACGAAGTCTTCCGCAATGTGGACGACCGTGAAGCGCTCCATCGATTGCGGGCCTTCCTCATGGACGATGACCGCGTCATGTTGTTAGGCGCATGTGTGGAACTCTCCGACGACGTCACTTCGGTCGAAAAACCATTCTTCGACTTCTTCAGGATCTTCGAATTGAAACCCCTGAGCTTCGACGAAGTGCGCGACTGTCTCTACGCCCTCGCTGATGCCCGGGGCGACAAGGAAGCAAGAGCGGTCATCGACAAACGCGAAGGCGGCCTGCGCGCCATCCATCTGCTGACAGGTGGAAATCCACGGCTCGTCAAAACCTTCTACCGCCTCCTCAAGGACGGCCTGCACCGGGATATCCGGGTCGATCTGGAAAAGCTGCTGGATGAATTCACCCCCTATTTCAAAGCCATCGTCGATGTCCTCTCACCCCAGCAACAACGGATCTTCGACGCCGTGGCACTCGCCTGGAATCCCGTCGAAGTCGCCCATGTCGCCCGCCAAACCCGGTTGGCCAGCAACAAGGTGAGTTCCCAACTCCGCTACATGATCAAGTCCGGCCACATCGCCGAAGTCGCCAGCCAGCCCAAGAAAAAGAGCTACATGCTCGCCGACCGCTTTTCCAACGTCCACTACCTCATGCGCCACGGCCGCGCGGCAAGAATCCGCTTCGATTGGTTCGTCGTCATGGTACGCCTGCTCTTCGAGGACGAGGAATATGCCAAAGCCCTTGCCGTGATGGCCAAGGATTCAGTAATCGGCACCACACCAGGTTGGGACGAGGCCTGCGGACTCGTGGCAAATGCGATGGCCCGGGCTGAAACGTCAAACGCCAGAAAGCTCCTAATCGATCAATTCGTCACCGCCCGCAACCCGGAGAGCATCACGGACCTCCGACTTGCCGTAATTGCCTGCGACAAGGCCTTGGAAATTGATCCGAACGATGCGGATGCACATTTTAGGAAGGGAAGGGTGGAGGAGTACCTTTTTTATGATGCGGAGAAAGCCGCGGCGAGCTACTCCGAAGCGGTGCGGCTCAATCCCTCTCATCTCGAGGCATGGGGTGCACTCGCGTGGGTCAATCATCGTCTACTCCACAAAAAGGAGGAAGCCGAGGCCGCCTATCTCAAGGCTTTGCAAATCAATCCGGAAGCTTGGTGGATCCGGACTAACTACGCGTCTTTCCTCCAAGAGCACACGACGCGCTACGAGGAAGCCGAACGTGAATTCCGGACTCTCTGCGAAAAAGGTTCGGAACCTAACCGAATCTGGTTCAACCTCGGCAACTTGCTCAAGAGCTTCCTGAAACGGCCTGACGAAGCGGAGGACGCCTACCGAAAGGCCATCCGATCAGATGAGACATACGCCCCACCCGTGATGGGACTGGCCATCCTCCATCTGGAACAGGGGAGGCCCTACTCAGATTACGCACCTCTTGCGATCAAAGCCCTTAACCTTCCACCCTATCGGGGATTTGAGCTACGCAGTTTCCTCTGTCTGTGTGGCAACGACGAGAAAGCGATTGGGCAAGTATTGCCCGCGCTCTGCCGGTGGTGTGCGGAACACCCCGATCATATCGACGTCCCCATGGTTTACAGTTTTGCATTCACACTATGGAGGCGATTTGCGGATCTAGTGGGAGCGGAAGCGGTGCTTGAATTCATGCTCAGCCTCCCAGACGCGGATCAGAAACCTTTCGAAGCGCTTTCCGACGTGTTTCACACCCAAAAAGATCCATCCCACCTCCACCGCCTTGCCCCCGAGAGAGCGAGATTCGTCACAGAACTCCTCGAAAAGCGGTCGGCAACTATGAAACAAGGAAAGCGGAGGATTAAATCGTAGCGTGAATGGTGTCAGAGCAAACCTATTCACCTCATGCGTCCGTGTATGGGTCTCTCCGTTTCACATCAAGCCCCTTTTCAGGTGCCCATCCTTCGCCTCCCTTACTCCCCCTGCTCCCGCTCCAGCAGCATCGCTTGCAGAGACTTCAGCCCGATGGCTTCGATTCCCGGCTTGAGGCGGTAGGTTTCTTCTCCGCCGTAAACGACGAAGGCTTTGTCGGCGGCGACGTCTTCCACGGCGGAGTAGAAGCCGGGGTTCAGCACGGGGGAGAGGCCGCGTTTGATTTCGATGGCCCAGGTTTCGCCGGTGCGGAATTTCAGGATGAGGTCCACCTCGGCACCGGCGCTGGTGCGGTAGAAGTAGGCTTCCGAGCGTGCGGGGGCGCAGGCGAGCAGGTTTTCGATCACGAAGCCTTCCCAGCTCGCGCCGACGATCGGATGACCGGCGAGGGTTTCCAGATCGCCGATTCCTAACAGTTCATGAACCAGTCCGGAGTCGCGGATGTAGAGCTTGGGGGATTTGACGAGGCGTTTGCCGGTGTTGGCGTGCCAGGGCTTGAGCTTGCGGATCAGCAGCAGGTTTTCCAACAGGTCGAGGTGGGCGTTGAGGGTCCGGCCGTCGATTTCCAGATTGCGGGCCAGGGCGGAGATGTTGGCGACGCCGCCCTGGGCATGGGCGAGCATGGTCCACAGGTTGCGCAGCTTCCCGGAAGCGAGGCGGCTGCCGAAGTGGGGGAGGTCGCGTTCGAGGTAGGAACGGATCAGGAAGTCACGATACTCCGAGCTGCGGGCGTCGGTTTCGGCGAGGAAGCTGTCGGGAAATCCGCCACGCAGCCACAGACGCTCCACGGGCGAGTTGCCGATCTCGGTAGCGTCGAGCGGGTGAAGCTCCAGGTAGGCGATGCGTCCGGCGAGGGTTTCGCTGCTTTGTTGAATGAGGTCCAGAGATGCCGATCCAAGCAGCAGGAAGCGGCCCGTGCGCAGGCCACGGGTGCGGCCGTCGTCGATCAGGCCTCGCAGGGATGGAAAGAGATCGGGCACCCGCTGCACTTCATCGAGCACCACGAGCTGGTTTTCGCGTTGGGAAAGATAGTCCTCGGGGTCGGAGAGCTTGCGGAGGTCGCGTTGGCTTTCGAGATCGAGATAGAGTCCGTCGGCGTTCTCAAGGCAGGATCTTGCCAGGGTCGTTTTTCCGACCTGCCGCGGCCCGAGCAGGACGACAGCGGGAAATCTCCCGAGAAGCTCTTGGAGGCGGGGCAGGACGCGGCGGGTAATCACCTTGCAAAATTAGCATTACGATGTGTATTTTGCAAGTAGTTTCCTGCGATTTGTCGATTCACGAAGGCCGGGGCCATGGTTTCCGATCCGTGGCGGGGGGACGACTCTTTGGGGTCATCTCTATCATCCGTCTAAATCCCGCCAATCCGCAGTCAAAAAAAGCGTCAAAACAGCAAACGAACCGCGGATTCGGGATTCAAGCCGAAATCAGAAGTTGAACCACGGGACTTGCCGGGCGGAAAATCCCGCACGCGGCGGCGGGTGATTGCGGCGCAACTTTCGCCGGTGAAATAGGTTTTCATCACTGCGCGTATTTTGCTTCCAGGAACCAGCGTTCCGAGCGCCCGCCGCCATGAAAACGACCGTCCGCATCTTGCTGCCCTGCGCGTTGGCAATGATGGCGGTGGCCGCCGAAAAACCTCCCGTCCGGCCGTATGAGGCGGCCTCGTTTTCCACAGCCGAGTCCGGCATCGACCGGATCGTCTTCGAGGCCCAGCGCAAGGCCGGTATCCAGGCCGCGGCACCTTGTTCCGATGAGGTGTTTGTCCGCCGGGCCTACCTCGATGTCATCGGCCTGCCGCCCACCGCCGCGGAAGCCCGCGCGTTCTTCGCCGATAAACATTCCGACAAACGCGCCCGCCTCATCGACCAACTGCTCGAACGCCCGGAATACACCGACTACTGGACGATGCGCTGGTGCGACCTGCTGCGGGTGAAGTCCGAGTTTCCCATCAACCTCTGGCCCAACGCGGTGCAGGCCTATCAGAAATGGATCCGCGACTGCGTGCGTGACAACCTGCCGCTCGACGGGATGGCGCGTGCGATGATCACCGCCAGTGGCAGCAACTTCCGCGTGCCGCAGGTCAATTTCCTCCGCGCCGTCCGCGGCCGGGGTCCCCAACCGCTCGCCGCCGCCGTCGCCCTCACCCTGATGGGCAGCCGCATCGAATCGTGGCCCGCCGACCGCCGCGCCGGCATGGAAACGTTCTTCTCACGCGTGGCCTACAAGGCGACCGCCGAATGGAAGGAGGAAATCGTCTGCCTCGATCCGGCTCCGGCCGGACCGCTTGAGGCCATGTTGCCGGACGGCCGCAGCGTAAGGGTGCCTCCCGGCCAGGATCCCCGCGCCGTGTTCGCCGAATGGCTGCTCGCTCCGGGCAACCGCTGGTTCGCCCGTGCCGCCGTGAACCGCCACTGGGCCTGGATCTTCGGCCGGGGCATCGTCCATGAACCGGATGACATCCGCCCCGACAATCCGCCCTCCGTTCCCGGACTGCTCGATCACCTCGAAAAGGAGTTCACCCGCAGCGGATATGATCCGAAGGCCCTTCTCCGCCTCATCCTAAATTCGCGGGTCTATCAGCTCTCGCCGGTCCCGCGTTCGGACCACCCGCAGGCCGCCGCGATGTTCGCTTCCTATCCGGTGCGCCGCCTCGATGCCGAGGTGCTGCTGGACGCCATCTGCGTTCTGACCGACACCGCCGAAGGCTACGACAGCCCGATCCCCGAGCCCTTCACCCATGTCCCGGCGAGCGCCCGTTCGGTGAATCTCGCCGACGCCTCGATCACCAGCCCCTTCCTCGAAATGTTCGGCCGCTCACCGCGCGACTCCGGGCGTGTCATGGAACGCTCCAACACCATTTCCGACGCCCAACGCCTCCACCTTCTCAACTCGTCCCAGATCCGTGGAAAGATCGAGCGCAGCGAAAAACTGCGCGCGCTCACCCAAGGCAAGCGCCGCGACGCGGAGGCGGTGATCCATGACGTCTGGATGACCGTGCTCTCGCGCCCGCCCACGCTCGACGAACGGCAGGAAGCCCTCGCCCACCTGCGTGGGGCGGGATCCGGCGTCAAACAAGCCGTTGATGATGTCATCTGGGCACTTGTGAATTCGAAGGAGTTCCTGTTCCGCCACTAACAAAAACCCGCAGCCATGAACGATTCGGCACTCACCCGCCGCGAATGGATGAAACTCGGCATGATGGGTGCCGGAGCATGGGCCGTAGGCACCCACGGCATCGCCGCGCCCGTCGTGAGGAAACCCGCCAAGGCCGTCATCCAGATCTGGATGTGGGGCGGCCCCGCCCACCTCGACACCTTCGATCCGAAACCCGACGCCGGCCGCGATTACTGCGGCGCTTTCACCAGCCCGCTCGCCACCAATGCCGACGGCATCCGCATCGGCGAAATGATGCCGCTGCTCGCGAAACAGGCGGACAAATATTCGATCATCCGCAGCATGACCCATGGCAACAACGGCCATGAAACCGCCGCCTACATCGTGCAGACCGGCCGCCAGCCCGACCGCCTGTCATGGCCCGGCCTTGGCGCGATCGTTTCCGCCTTCAGGGGGTATGACCACGGCTACAAGGGTCTCATTCCTCCCTATGTCGTTCTAACAACCACCCAGGGCCGTTTCTCCGAATGCGGTTTCCTCGGGCCGAAATACAAACCCTTCGCCACCGGCGGTGATCCCGCGAAACCACGCTTCGAAGTCGAAGGCGTGATCGCGGCGGGCATCAGCGACGAACAACAGAAACGCCGTCGCGAGCTGCTCCACAAACTCGACACGCTCGGCCGCGCCATGCCCACCGAGATCAGTTTCCACAACCTCGACCGCTGCGAGGAACAGGCCTACGAACTCATCCTCGGCGACTCGCGGAAGATCTTCGACCTCTCGCAGGAAAAGGACGACCTGCGCGACCGCTACGGGCGCAACACCTTCGGCCAGTCGTGCCTGATGGCCCGCCGCCTCGTCGAACAGGGCGTGCCCTACGTCACCATCAACTACAAGGGCTGGGATACCCACAAGCAGCACTTCGAAACCATGCGCCGCAAGCTGCCGGAACTCGACGCCGGCTTCGCCACGCTGTTGGATGATCTTCACCAGCGCGGTTTGTTGGAATCCACCATCGTCTGGTGGGGCGGCGAGTTCGGACGCACCCCGAAAGTCCAGTGGGAGGCCCCGTGGAACGGCGGACGCAATCATTTCGGCAATTGCTTCTCCGCCGTGCTCGCCGGCGGCGGCTTCACCGGCGGCCACGTCGTCGGACAATCCGACAAGACCGGTTCCGAAGTCGTCGAACGCCCGGTCCATCCGCACGATCTGTTAGGCAGCATCTGCGAGCGCATGGGCATCGACCCCGAGGGCGCCCTCCCGAATCCCATGGGCCAGGATCTCAAGGTCATGCCGGAGGACATCCCCGGGTTCACCAGCGAAAGCAAACGCCTGGCCGAAATCATGTGAAGAACCGATGAAACTGAAAGTTTGTCCGACAAATGGCAGGGACCGTTCTCCGCAACGGTCCGGCGAAAGGGTGGCGAATCGTTCTGACGATGGAACGATTGGAAATCCTTCCATGGCCAAGGATTCACGATCCATGCTCGCGGACCGCCCGGAGGTCGGTCCCTGCCTTGGATCATGTTTCACACAGGTCCTGAGGCCTTCCATCTTCCTAACAGTTTTGCTGGCCATCACCGGCCCGGCCGGTGCCCAGGGCGTCCGCCCGGAGCCGCGCGTCGGATACCTGTATCCCGCCGGGGCCTGCCGCGGAGCAAGCATCGAGATCCTTGCCGGCGGCCAGGCGCTCCAAGGCATGAAGGAGGTCCGGGTTTCTGGCAGGGGCGTCACCGGCCGCATCGTCAAATCCTACCGCCCGGTCCGCAACCTCGATGGCGACCAACGGAAGCTCCTGCAATGGCACATCGCCTGCCGCCGCGCCGACCTCGATGGCGGATCGAAGCCTCCCGCGCCCAAGCCTCCGCCCAATCCGGACGGCACGCCCGCCCCGGAGGTGAAGCTGCCGGACATGCCGCTGCTCGATCTGTTAGGAACACTCGACGGCACCGCCATCCGCCACTGGATGACCGTAATGGAACGCAAGGACCGCACGCAGCAGAACAACCAGATCGGCGAGATCGTGCGCGTCGAGATCCACGTCTCCCCGGATGCCAAACCGGGCCTGCGCGAGATGCGCTTCGGCGGCCCGAACGGTTTCACCAATCCGGTCGCCTTCGAAATCTCCACACTGCCGGAAACCCGCGAGGTTGAGCCCAATGAATCGCCGTCATCCGGATCAGCCGTCACCACGCCCTGCGTCTTCAACGGCCAGATCCAGGCGGGCGATGTCGATCTCTTCCGTTTCCGCGCCCGCCGCGGCGAGAATCTCGTCGTCCGCGGACGCGCGCGCGCCCTCATGCCCTATCTGGCCGATGCCGTGCCCGGCTGGTTCCAGATGGTCGTTGCTGTTAGAGACGCCACGGGCCGCGAGATCGCCTATGGTGACGACTTCCGCTTCGACCCCGATCCCGCTTTCCGCTTCCGCGTGCCGGAGGACGGCGAATACACGCTGGAAATACGCGATTCGATCCACCGTGGTCGCGAGGACTTCGTTTACCGGGTGCATGTCGGCGAGCTGCCCTTCATCACCTCAGTGTTTCCGCTCGGCGGCGCTGTTGGCACCAAGGTTCTTGCGGAGATCCGTGGCTGGAACCTCCCTGTTTCAAGCGTGCCGCTCGATACCACCGCAGGCGACAAGCCTGTGAGAGAGTTGGAAGTCCGCAGCCGCGCCGGTATTTCCAACGAAATTCCCTACGCGGTGGATCACCTGCCGGAAACGATCGAGCGCGAGCCGAATCCGGATTCCGAACACGCCCAGGCGGTCACCGCCCCGCTCACCGTCAACGGCCGCATCGACAAACCCGGTGATGCGGACGTCTTCCGCATCGAGGCGCGGAAAGGCACGGAGATCGTGGTCGAAGTGCTCGCACGTCGGCTCCGCTCGCCACTCGACGCGGTGATCCACATCGCCGACGACAGCGGACGAATTCTCGCATGGAACGACGACCTGATGGAAAAGGAGGGCCATCTCCATCTGGGCGACGGCCTGCTCACCCACCACGCGGACCCCTTCGCGCGGGTCGCCATTCCGGCGGACGGTTCGTATTTCATCCGCATCACGGACACGTTGAACCACGGTGGCTTCGATCATGCATATCGGCTTCGCATCACCGGGGTGCAACCTGATTTCGAACTGCGAGTCACTCCTTCCGTCGTCAACGCCGCGGCCGGCGGACGTGTTCCCATCCGGGTTCACGCGCTGCGCAGCGGCGGCTTCGAGGGCGAGATCCTGTTGTCACTGAAGAATGCTCCCGAAGGATTCCGTTTGGCGGGTGGTCGGATTCCGCCGGGAGCCACCCAGGCGCGGGCGACGTTGTTCGTTCCACCCGGACGGCAGGCCGGCGTGATCGGGCTCGGACTGTTAGGAACCGCTGGACCCGAAGGTGCCCAAGTGACGCGCGAGGCGCTTCCCGCAGACGATACGATGCAGGCTTTCCTCTGGCGCCATCTGCTTCCAGCACGCGAATGGTTGGTCTGCGTCGCTCCCGGATTGGGGAAACGCACGCCGCTGGCACTCGAAGCGGAGACTCCCCTCCGGATCGCCGCAGGTGGCAGCAGCGAAATCCGGATCAAGGTCCCGCGATGGATCCTCGATCGCCAACCGCAACCGGAACTCAGCGAAGCACCGCCCGGCCTCACCGTTTCCACCGCGAGGCCGGCTGCGGATGGCATCGCGTTCGATATCCGCGCCGATACGAGCCTCAAGCCAGGCTACGAGACCAACCTCATCGTCGAACTCTACGCCACTGCCGCTCAAGGATCCAAGGAGCGGAACCGCTCGCTTGTTTCGGGACTTCCCGCCATGCCGATTGTCATCACAACACCCGCCACGCCATGAAAACCGGAAACACTTTGAAATCTAACAAACCCGGAGCCATGCCCCACTGCGAGGCCGCCGTCGAATGGCTGCCGGTGGACTGCGGAAAACTTCCCGCCCGCGCGGCGGTTTCGCGTTTCCGCGGTAGTGACGGTGTGACCGAATGCCATATCACCGTCCAGCTCGCCTCCCATTCGGAGACGCCTCTGACAATCCTCGACCTTGCATGGCATCTTGCCCTCGCGTCCGCCGGACTCGATCCGTCGAGCACCGTTTTCCGCCGCATCTTCTGCAGCGACCCCGCGAACCAGTCCAAGGACATCGCAGCGAAAACCCGCCATGCTTCCGGAGCCGTTTCCATTATCGGGCAAACACCGCTCCCATCCGCCAAGTTCGCCCTGTGGTCACAGCACCTCGTCGATCCCTCCGGACCTCTAGATGTCATTCGCGAGGGTTCCTCCTGCGACTGCCGTCGCGGCGCGCTGACCCACCATTGGATTGCCGGGCTGGCTGATCCGGAAGGCAGATCCTCGGGGGAGCAATCCCGCAACGTACTCGATCAACACGAGTCATGGCTTGCCGCCAATGACATGACTCTCGCCGCCCACGTCGTCCGCACCTGGTGGTTCGCGCGCCACATCGATTCCGACTACCAGGGGCTCGTGGACGCGCGCCGCGAGTACTTCCTGACCCACGGCCTGAATCGCGAAACCCACTACATCGCCAGCACCGGAATCGCCGGTGCCCACACGGAAATGGCCGCAAAACTCTCGCTCGACTCCTACGCCATCGCCGGACTCCGGTCGGAACAGGTCACCTATCTTCAGTCACCCGATCATCTTTGCCCCACCCACGATTACGGCGTGACCTTCGAACGCGCCACCTCCATCGCTTATCGAGACCGCAAACAGGTTTATCTATCAGGAACCGCCAGCATCGACCGCGACGGCCGCATCGTCCACGAGGGAGATGTCCTGAAACAACTCGACCGCACGCTTGAAAACATCGAGGCCCTGCTCGCCACTGCCGGTGCCAACACCGGAGACCTCGCTGTCATTCTCGTTTATCTCCGCGACCCCGCTGACGCCGTATCAGTGGACGCAGCCCTTCGCGAGCGCTTCGGACAAGTGCCAATGGTCCTCCTCCACGCCCCCGTCTGCCGTCCCGGATGGCTCATCGAAATCGAAGGCCTCGCCATCGTTCCCGCCCACCACCCGCACCTGCCGCCGTTCTGAAGGACGCGCAATCCACACTTGGCAGCACTGGCGGTCACGGACATCCTTGACTCATGAGCGCCGCTTCCCATGCACCGTGCCGCCTCGTGTTTCACGAAACCGGCAAACCTTCGGAAGTGCTGCGCCACGAAGCGTTCACTCCGCCACGCGGCGAGGTGCTCGTCCGCATTCTCGCCGCACCGATCAATCCCGCCGATCTCAACACCATCGAGGGAACTTACGGCGTGAAACCCGCGCTGCCAGCCACGCCCGGCATCGAGGGTTGCGGCATCGTGGAAACCAGCACATCGCCTGATTACAAAGCCGGCGACCGCGTGATGTTCCTCCGCCGCGCGGACACCTGGGCGACCCACACCACCGTGGCGGCTGACACCCTGTTCAAACTCCCGGACGCCATCGATCCGCTCCAAGCCGCCATGCTCAAGGTGAACCCCGCCACCGCCTGGAACCTGCTGCATGGCTTCGCCTCGCTCGCACCCGGCGATTGGATCGTGCAAAACCTCGGCAACTCCGCCGTCGGCCGCTGCGTGATCCAACTCGCCCGCGATCTTGGCATCCACACCGTCTCCTTCGTCCGCCGCGATGAGCAGATCCCCGCCCTGACAGAACTCGGCGCGGACCATGTCCTCACCGATGACGAGTCCGGCTTCGCCAAGGCCCGCGAAGCGCTCGGCGGAGCCAACGCCGCGCTCGCCTTCAACGCCGTCGGTGGTGACAGCGCGCTGCGGCTGATGAAACTCCTGCGCGAGAGCGGCACCCACATCACCTATGGCGCCATGGGCCGCAAGCCGCTTACCATGCCCAACGGCCTGCTCATCTTCCGCGATCTCCGCGTCCGCGGCCTGTGGGTCACCCGCTGGTCGGAAAACACGCCCGATACCGAAGTGCGGTCCGTCTATCAGAACCTCGCGGAGCGGGTGGCCGCCGGCAAACTCGTCCAACCGGTGGACCGCACCTTCGCACTCGAAGATTGGCGCGAAGCCCTCGATCGACTCGATGCGCCGGAGCGCGATGGCAAGGTGCTCTTCGCGCCGTAGTGGTATGCCATCTTAGTGGCAGGGACCGTTCTCCGCAACGGTCCGGCGAATGGAACGAGAATGCGTATGCCCATGAAATGCTTGGTAATCATACCATGGGCGATCATACCCATCCCATTCTCTCGGACCTCCCGGAGGTAGGTCCCTACCTAACCGATATTAGCAGACCGCAACGTCATGAAGGAAACCATCCCGGCCCGTTTCACATCAACAGCATGCAGTCGCCATAACTGTAGAAACGGTAACGCGTCTCCACCGCCTGCCGGTATGCCTCCAGCACCAGATCACGACCTGCAAAGGCGGAGACCAGCATGATCAGCGTGCTCTGCGGCAGATGGAAATTCGTCAGCAAACCGCCGATTACCCGGAAATCATAAGGCGGATGGATGAAAATGTCGGTTTCCCCCGCACGGCCGCGCCCGGGAATCCGCATGCCCGCCTCGTCACTCGCGATGGCCTCCAGAACCCGCGTCACCGTGGTGCCCACCGCGATCACCCGGCCCGCCGCGTTCACCCGTCCAGCGGTTTCCGCGCTCACCGCGAATCGTTCCGAATGCATGATGTGATCGCTCACCACCTCCGCACTCACCGGACGGAAGGTGCCCACTCCAACATGCAGTGTGAGAAACGCGTGCGGCAGGCTTTCTAACAAATCCGGCGTGAAGTGCAGCCCGGCCGTCGGCGCGGCGATCGCTCCCTCCTCGCGCGCGAAGACGGTTTGATAGCGGTCGCGATCCGAAATCTCGTCCTCCCGCCCCATGTAGTGCGGCAGCGCGAGGTGACCGTGGCGGTCGAGATCCACCGGGCCGTCCCAACGCACCAGCCGGTCGCCGTTTTCAAACACCTCCGTCACCTTGCCACGGATGCCGCCGACCGTCACCGTGCGCCCAGGTTTCATCTTCTTGCCCGGCCGCACGAGACATCGCCATGCGAGTGGCGAGACCCGGTCGAGACACAGCAGTTCGATATCGCCCGCATCGGAAAACACCCGCGCGGGAATCACCTTGGTGTCGTTGAGCACAAGCAGATCGTCCGGTTTCAGATACTCCGGCAGATCGCGGAACATCCGGTGCTCGATCCGGCCCGTTTGCCGATGCACCACCAGCATCCGCGACGCCGCGCGATCCTCCAGCGGTCGCGAGGCGATCAGTTCCTCCGGCAAATGGTAGTCGAAATCCTTCGTGCGCAGCGGCATGCCGAATCCATAAACACCAATCGCCACATGAAAACCCGGAAATGCGGCGCTTGCATCGCACCCACCCCCGCGTGAACGTCCGTTTGTGCCCGAGGACCCCTCCACTCCCGCCTGCGACGTCTGCGGCCGCCCGGCCGTGGTCGTGATAGAAACCGTCAACTGGTGCGACGCCTGCTTCCACGAAATGGGCTCCTGCTGCGGCGAGTGGCACCCGGACCAACCCAGCACTCCGCTCGGGACCTGCGGGAGTCAGCCTGTTTCCGATCCGCCCAGCCGGGTCACCGCATCCCCGCCTTGAGGAAACCCAAGGCGAAGGCCATGCCCGCATGCCACGGCGCGGGGCAGCTCATCGCCGGCGCGTGATCGGGAATGATCACGCCCTGATAGTCGTGCCTCTTCAGGATTTCCAACACCCGCAGCACATCCACCTCGCCGTCGTCGATGAAGGTCTCCTTGTAGTGCGGCACCTTGTCGCGGACGTTGCGCAGATGGACATAGGCGATGCGCTTGGTGGCGGCGTAGCGTTCAACCACCTCGTGGATCTCGCCCTCGGTCATCTCCGCCAGCGAGCCGACGCAGAATTCCATCTGGTTGGCCGGGCTCGGATGGAGATCGAGCAGTTTCTGATAGTGCGACGGCTGATAGACCAGCCGCGGCTGGTCTCGCACGAAGGGCATCGGCGGGTCGTCCGGATGCGCGGCCATCACCACGCCCGCCTCCTCGGCCACCGGCAGGATCGCATCGAGGAAATCCTTGAGTCGCTGCCACAATTGTTCGTGGGTGGCGGGCTCCACGTTTCCGGGTCCGGCGTTTTCGTCATACACCATGTTCCAGACCATGCCTTTGCGCATCGGGATGTCGTAGGAGCCGTCCATGCCCACCGACTCCGCGCCGCCGCGGGCATACGGTCCCTTGACCCGCCCGGCCACTCCGGCGATGGAGAAGTTGTAACCCATCACCGGAATCCCGGCCTTGCCGAGGTTGCGGATGATCTGCTTGAGCTGTTCGAGCTGCTCCACCTTCTTTGGACCATCTAACAAAACATCGTGCCAGTGCGCGGGATCGAAGTTCTCGATGGCGGCGAGGCGCAGCCCCTCGGCCTCGATCCGCTCGCGCAGACCGGTCAGCCACTCGGCCGTCCAATACTCATCCGATCCGCCGGCCAGACCCCAGCCGCCGTCGTCGCCCACCGGTTGATCGCCCGCGTCGTTCCTGGGCGAGCGGAAGTAATCGACCAGATGCGCGACGATGTCCGTGCAGCCGCATTGTTTCGCAAAACGGAAATGCTCCGTATCCAGGTGATGGCGGTAAAGTCCGAGGCCGAGTCTCATGGCGCGAACGATCCCGCCACACGGACGCCGCGCTGGCAAGCCGCCCATTCGCAACTTCCGCTTTTCGCCTGGAGCTGACAGATAGCCATTGGCAGGGACTGGTTAAAGCGGCTTCCGCAGGTCCCTCAGGCTCCACAGCAGTCCGGCCGCGGCGGCCCCACTGCCACGCAGCTTCCTCGCGCCGTCCTTGCGCTTTGGTCCGAAGCGCGCCCGCGCCGCCTCGAAGACCGCGTTGACGAAATCCCTCGACCCGATCACCGCCCCGTCCGTGAAATACCTCACCCGGCACCGCAGCATCCGGCCAAACGGGATTTCCCCCAGCCGCTTCTCCTCCGCCTCTAACAGACGCCGCTTTTCCTGTTCAAGTTGTTCCCTGGTCAGCCCCTTGCGTTTCACGAGCCGTTTCATCGCGCCGCTTCGTTCCACCCGTTCCTCCACCCGCTCGCCTGCCCCGGCTAGCAGGGTTTTCCGATACTCCACCGCCACGTCGTTGCGCCAGAGCGCCGCGTCGGCCTCCACCCCCTTGTGCGCACGCAGCGCCCGCACCAAACCCGCCCTCGCCTTTTTGCCATTGCCCTTCACCCCGCCGCCGATGGCTTCCCCGTAGCCGCTCCAGCGGTATTGCTCCGGGTTTTTCACCATCCCGGCGCGCACCGGGTTCAGATCGATGTAGGCCGCCATGGTCTTCGCCGCCACGCCGTCCTCCACGATCACGCTCTTGAACCGGTCCTCCCACAAGTGCCCCGAACGCTTGTGCGTGCGGTTGTGCCACTGGGTGTAGCGTTGCATGAAACCCTTCATGAACTGCGACAAATCATGCATCCGGCGGGTGAAGCGCTCGTGGATCCGTCCCACCAGCACCGCGTCGTCGCCGCGTCCCGCAGCCACCAGTTTCCGCGCCTCCGCCAGTTCTCCGGCCACTTCCGCCACCCGCGCTTCGGACGAAATCGCCCGCAGGCGCTCCAGCAGCTCCGCGTCCGAAAGCCCGCCCGCCGGCATCGGCGTCACCTCCAGCAGGAGGTGGATGTGGTTGCACATGAAGCAGTAGGCCAGCACCCGGCAGCCCGAGAACCTCTCATACATGCGCATGAACATCCGGAGCTTTTCCTTTTCATCGCCCCGGAACACCAGGCGCCGGTCCACCACCCGCGAAATGCAGTGATAAATCACCGGTCGCTTTGATCCGGGAGTCACAGGCAAAACCCAGCGCGCGCGTCTCAT
>Ga0315904_10005185_pt1 | contig 18178 bp, 14 predicted proteins | sample LakEriMetagenome_6_FD_203529 | JGI IMG/M metagenome (GOLD analysis project Ga0315904, IMG submission 203529) | Freshwater fungal communities from buoy surface, Lake Erie, Ohio, United States - Buoy 12 MA120 | ecosystem: Environmental > Aquatic > Freshwater > Lake | place: USA: Lake Erie, Ohio...
GCTGGCCCGCGCGGCGGAGCCAGCCGACCGTGGGCAGTTCCTCGATCGCCTCGCCGATCTCTTCTCGCGCATGCTCGACGCTTCCCCTGGCGGAGAGGCCACCGAGCGGCTGCTTGTCCGCGCGGAGAAACTCAATGCGTCGCTCTCGGCGGCGCGCGCCGACCGTCTGCAGGTGTCGATCGCGCGCACCCGCTACCGCGGCGCGGCGCAGGCGGTCGAGGCGATCCGCGCTGGAATCGAGGCCGACGCGCAAGGCGCTGCGAAGACGCTGTCCGAGCAGGCTGCGCTCCTCCTCGCGGTTGCCGAGCGCGCGGACAAGCGCGCGACGGACATCGACCGGCGCCTCGAGCGCGCCGACGGCGTGTCGCGCGATCTTCTCGTGCAATCGATGAACGAGGAGCGGGGCGTCGCCGGGCAGGCGCGCTACCTCGCCGCATGGAGCCTGCTCTACCGGGGAATCGTCGCCCGAAGTAGCGCCGACCTCGGGCAGGCGGAGCGGCTCTTCATCGACATGCTCGGTGGACGCGACGGCGTGCTGACGCCGCGAGAGGTTTCCGAGGATCTCCGCTCGGACGAGTCCTTCGCGAGTGCGGTGCTCGGGCTTGCGCTGGTGAAGGCGCGGACCGGCGGCTTCGCCGAGTCGACGCGCTGGCTTGCGCTGCTCGAGACGCCAAACACGTTCGCTGCGGTGCGCGACAACATCGGCGGCTGGCGCATGGTCGCCGCGCTCGACGCGCTCTCGTTCAAGGACGCGCGCACGGCCTTGGCTGCGCTCGTCGGTCGCGACGACATGGCGAACTGGGCGCGGGTGGCGGCCGCGCGTTCGATCGAGGACGGCGGCAGCGATGCGGAGGGCCGTGCGCTGCTGCGCGAGGCGCTGGCGCAACTGGCCGCGGCGCGCGACCTCGGCGCCGTGCGGGCGCTGGTCGCGCGCTACGGCGACATGATCCTCGGCGAGGATGCCGAGGGCTTCGTGCCGCGCTACATCCGCGCGGTCCGCTTCTACGACGAATCGCAGCAGCGCGTCGAGGCCGCGCAGGGCGACTCGGAGCGGCTGGCTGCGGCAGAACTGATCGATGCGGCACGGCGCGCGGCCGATGCGCTGGGCAGCGCGCTGGCGGCTGCCGACGTCGCGGCGTATCAGGAGGCTGCGAGCGCGTGTCGCTGGATGCAGGCGTGGAGCCTGCGCGCCGCTGGGGATCTCGCTGCCGCCGCGGAACTCTTCGAGGCAGTCGCGAAGGTCGCCGTCGGCGCGCGCGCGGAGGAGTCGGCGCGCATGGCGATCGCGTGCCTCGACGAGGCGCGAGCGGCGACGCGGGAGACCGAGGAGCGCTCGAAGCTCGATGCGCAGCTCGTCGCGCGGATCGAGGCATTCCTCGCGCGATTCCCTTCGAGCGAATACGTGCCCGAACTCCTCGTGCGCATGGTCGCTGCGCGCCCTGCGCCGGAGGCGACCGACGTCGACGCGCTCCTTGCGATCGAGCGCGAGAGCCCGCAGTGGCTCGCGTCGCGCCGTCAGGCGGCTGCCGCGCTCTACCGAATGTTCCGCGGAGGAACCGAGCCGCGGGTCGAGACGGGGCGCCGCTATCTCGCGGTGCTCGCCGAGCTTCCGGTGGATGAGGCGAACGGATTGCCCGCGTCGAGCGCGTCGATCGCTCGGCAGGCGCTCGAGGTGACGCTCGCGCCTGAGATGCGCGAAGTCGCGGTCGCCGCGCGTCTGCTCGAGTCGCTCGATCGCGCAGCGGCCGCGGGCGCGTTCGATCGCCGCGAGGCCGAGGAGGAACTCGCGTACCGACGCCTCCAGCTGGCGATGTACAGCGATCGCTGGGCCGACGTCGAGGCGGCGCTTGCGCCCTTTGAGTCGCCGGAAGCGACTGAACTCTGGGCCGAGGCCGCGCTGCGTCTTGCCGTGCGCGGAGCGGAGGAGCGCCGCCGTGCCGCGAAGGAGGACGCGCCCGAGCGCGGCGGCTACGTGGCGACGATCGTGCGGGCGGTCGACGCGATCCTCGCGCGCGCCGGTGGGGTCGATGCCGCGATCGGCGCGAAGGCGGAGGGCGAGCCGGGAGTGCTGCAGTCGACCCGCGGACTTGCGCGGATCGGGCTCGAGGCGCGCGTCGAGTTGCTGCGCTCGTCGAGCGACAAGGACCAGGGCATCGCGGGACTGCGCATCGCCGAGGCGCTGCTTGCGATCTCGCCACGCGATGCGTCGCTCTTGCGTGCGACGGCAGTCTGCGCCGAGGCCGCGGGGGAACTCGATCGCGCCGCCGAGGCGTTGCGAACGCTTGCCGGCGGACTCACGCCGCGCACGAACGCATGGTTCGAGGCGAAGGTCGACCAGATCCGCGTGCTCGCGCGTCTCGATCCCGCGCGCGCGCGGGCCGTGCTTTCTCAGTACCGCGCGCTCTACCCGGACCTCGGGCCGCCGAAGGTTCGCGACCGGCTTCTCGAGATCGAGCGCGAGCTGCCGCCAGAGCCGGCCTCGCCGGCGACGGCTGATGCGCCGACGGGAGGTGGCGCGTGAGCGGCACTTCCGACGACAAACTGCGCCAAGAGCAGGCCTTCAGCGAGAAGATCCTGGGGCTGCCGGCCCATCCTGACGAGCGCGCGCTTCTCGGATTGCCGCCGGGCGAGCCGCTCCGAAGCGGACAGATCGAGGCTGCGCTGGGCGAGCGGCTGCAGCAGATCAAGGGACACGCGCTTGCCGGAACCGCCGGCGCTGCGCGGCTCGCGCAGCACCTCGAGGATGCCGCCGACAAGCTGCAGGTCGCGCTGATGCTCGAGGGTCGTGGACCGCTGCATCCGGCCGCCGCGCGCCGCGCGGGCCGCGTCGCCGAGCTTTCGAGCCGGCGCGCCGCCGAGAACGCGCGCGTGGTCCAGCCCGAGGCCGTTCGGCGCTCGACCGGACTCTCCGCCGCGGACCTCACCGAATTCGACCGGCTTGTCCTCGCGGTGCTCGTCGTCAGCGGAGGATGGAACGCGCGAAGCGCGAAGCGTCTCGCAGTCGTCGCCGAGGATCTCGGCGTCACGATGCCGCAGCTCAACACGGTCGTCCTCGGCCTGACGCGATTCCTCGCCGAAGGCGAAGGCCTGCGCGGCGCGATGGGGCAGGTGGGAAGCAGTGCGCGCTCGACCTATCTCGACCCGCGCACGTTCGCCGCCAACGACAGGGCGTCACGGCTCGAGGGCGCCGTCGAGCGCGCGCTGTCGCGCATCAACGACGTCGTGCGCGAGGAAGTCGCCGCCGTTACGCCCGGCTCGCAGTATCGGCTCACGGCCATCTTCACGCTGTTCGCGCTCTCGTGGGTCGGCGTGCTGGCGTGGGTCTTCTTCGGCAGGGGCGATCGTGCGAGCGATGTTCCCGCAGCCGGTGGAGAGACGGTGGTCGCGAAAGTCCCGGCGCCGCCGCCGGTCGATGGCGGGCGCGATGCGAACGGAGCGCCGATCGAGCCGCTGCCGCCGCTTGCGGCGCCCGTGAAGTATCCGCGACCGCCGGGATTCACGTTGATTCCGGCGCCGCGCGAACTTCTCGACGCCGGCGGCGCGGGCGCGATCTGGGTTGCGGGAGTCGAGGAGTTCGGCCGCACCGTGGGAGCCGACACCGTTCCCGACGCCGCCGCGCTGACTTCGTTGCAGAGCGCGCTGCTCGCGGCGGGCGACGCGTGGCCATTCGCGGGGAACTACCGAGTCGAGGCCTCGCGCGCGCTCGAGGCGGCCGTGCGCGCGCTCCGTTCGGCGGAGGCGCTGCGGCTCGTGATGGAATCGATTCCCGGCGGCGTGGAGCCGGCGGCGGGAAGCGTGCCTCCGTGGAAGACCGCGTGGCGCGAGGCGTTCGGCGCGGGCGTGCTGGCGACGATCGCACTCGACGCGACGCAGTCGCCCGGCGTGGCGGCAGCCGCACGCGAGGAGATGCGGCGTCGCGACGTCGCGATTCCGCGCGGCACCGTGGTCGATCCATTCGGCGTCGCGGCAGTCTCGAGTCTCGCGCGCTCGGCGCGCGGGCTCGCTGAGGGCCTCGCGCTCGGAACGCAGGACCTCGAGGCGGCATCGCGGTGGCGGCAGGCTGTGGATGTCGCCGCCACGTCGCCGGCGCTGTGCAACAAAGCGGCGCTTGCCGCGATCGACGCAGCGCTCCGCGCGCCGGGCGCGCTTGACAAGCCCGGGCCGCTCGTCGACTTCCTCGCAGTCGCGATCCACGCGCTCGACTTCAGCGGGCGCGGCGAGAGCCCCGACGCCGTGCGCGACGCGCTGGCCGATTGGATCCTCAACGCGAATGTCCCGCCCGCGCGACTGTGGGCGTTCACGAGCCTCCTGGATCAAGACCTGGGCATCGCCTGGTATGGGCCCGATCTCGTGCTCTCCACCAACGCGGATACGGCTGAGCGAAAGCGAATCGCCGATCGCCTCGTGCAGGCGTATCCGAGGCCCGAGCAGACGACCGTTGGCGAGGCGACGGCGATCGCGGCCGGGGACTACGAGGCGTGGACCGAGCTGGTGACGAGCGCGGGAAACCTGCCGCGCAGCGACGCCGCCGATGCCATGCGGCGCGCGGCGGTCATGCTTGCGCTGGCGCGCACGGCGCGTGCGTACGAGACGCTTGATCCAAAGGAGGCGCGCGCATCGGCGACCGCCACCGAGAGCCTCATCACGCGCGAGGAGCGCGAGTGGAACGCATCGCCGTCCGGCCAGCGTGCCGGGTTGCCCGCCGCCGGCGTCGTCGACGGCGAGTTCGCCGAGGCGCTGCAGGCTTCCGGGCGCGACACGAACCAGCGCATGAACGTCATCCGGGCGCTCGGGACGCGCCCCGCAGCCGGCGATCTCGGGCCGCTTGACGCGCGCGCCATCGTCTTCGAGGCCCTTCGTGGGTTGAGCCCAGAGGTGCGGGCCGCGGCCGCGACCGTGGTGATCGACCGCTACTCGGATGGCCCCGTCGTCCTGCGCACGGTGATCGACCTGCTGCCGGAGGGCGGCACCCCGAATGACGCACGCGACTTCATCTCGCACCTCTCCGGCGCCGGCGTCGCGGGCGCCGACTGGAAGGTCGAGGCGCGCACGCGGTTGGTGGCGCGGCTGTTCCTGCTCGAGGACAGCCGCTCGCACGCGCTGGACGCAGCTTCTGCAGAGCTCTCGGCCATCGCGGGTGAACTGTCGACGATGTTCGACCCGACGTCGTCCGCCGCGTTCGCGCAGCCCGATCGTGCGCTGGCCGCGCTCGTCGACGCGATGCGCACTGCGGCGCGTGGCCAGTTCCTCGCCGAGCCGTTCCCTGCGTCGATCGACGAGATCGAGCGCCAGCGCTCCGCGCGACGATCGCTCGCGAACGGCACGACCCAGCGCATGGCGGCCGAGACGCCGGCGATCCTGCAATACGCCGCGATGATCCGCGCGGCCCGTCAACCGAACCTCGAGCCGAAGCTCGTCGAGCTTCTGACGCGCGCCGGGCGTGCCCGCGGCGTCGCTGTGACCGCGCTCGACCAAGTGGCGGGTGATCTCGAGGCACTGGTCTCCGTCATGGGCGAGGGCCTCGCTCCCGAGGCGAATGCGAGGGATGCGCAATGACGGAACGTCGATCGATCGCCACGCTTCTCGAGGGCGCGCGCGCGGCGTGCGCAAGCGCCTGGCGCGTGCGTTCGCTGGTGATCGCCTCGACGCTCCTCTCGGCAGTCGGCCTTGCTGCGTCCGAGGCGAGACTCGCCCACGCCGCTACGACTGTCGAGGCTTCGTCGCCGGCGCAGGCGCGCGCGGACCTCGAGGCGACGTGGGGCGCGCGACTCGCGCAGCTCGATCCGCTCCGGCCGCTTGACTACCTCGAGCTTGGCGAGGAGGTCGCCGACCTTGCGAGGACCGACGACGAACGGGTTCTCGCGCGCCAGTTGTTCGGGCTTGCTGGAGCGCTTGATACAGCGCGGCTTGGGCGAAGCGCGATGCTGGCGATGGCGTCGCTTGCGACCGACGCCGGCGAGCGCGAGCGTGCGCTTGCGGCCGCGGAGCTGGTGGGCGGACGAGGCGCCTCGCGCGTGGTTCAAGCGGTCGACCCAGTGCAGGTCGAGGCGCTCTCGCGCAGCTTCAGCTTCTACCGTCGCGGCGACGGCCGGCGCGCGCTGACGGCGCTCCGTCAAGGCGGCGCCGAAGCGCTTCTCGAGCAGATCGGTTCGCGACTGCCCGGTGGCGCCGAGGGCTATCGCAGGGAGTGCGAGGCGATGCGGACCAGCGGCGCGTTGCCGTTCGACTCGGAGATGGTGCGCCGCCAATTCGAGCTCGAGCTGGCGCTCCGCCGTGGCGAGCTGCGTTCGGTGTCGCTCGATGTCGTGCTTCATGGCGACGAGCCGCTGCTCGAGATCGACCTGAGCGATTCGCGCGCGCTCTGGAAGGTCGACCCCGCCCGAACGTGGTGGCGGGAGGGCGGTTGGCGCGACTCGCCGGATCCGCCGGTTCGGCCGAACGCGTCGCGCGGCACATGACGGGCGGCCCGACACGCGCACAGCGCGCGCAACGCCCCGGCGAGACCGGGAACCACGGGGTCAAACCACGGGGTCAAACCACGGGGTCAAACAACGGGGTCAAACAACGGGGTCCAACCACGCGATTCGCGCCGATGGTTCGCCTCTGTACACTCCGGCGATGTCTCGCGTCCGCCCCACGGCCCCCGTCTACCGCAACATCCTCGACTTGATCGGGAACACCCCGATGCTCGAGATCACCCGCATCGACACCGGCCCCTGCACGCTGTTCGTGAAGATGGAGTCGATGAACCCCGGGAACTCGATCAAGGACCGCATTGCGGTGACGATGATCGAGGACGCCGAGAAGTCGGGCAAGCTGAAGAAGGGCGGCCGCATCGTCGAGGCGACCGCAGGCAACACGGGACTTGCGCTCGCGCTGGTCGCGGGGCAGAAGGGCTACCGTCTCACAGTGGTCGTTCCCGACAAGATGAGCGACGAGAAGATCTCGCACCTGCGCGCGATGGGCGCCGAGGTGGTGCTCACGCGCTCGGACGTCGCCAAGGGCCACCCCGAGTACTACCAGGACGTCGCCGAGAAGATCGCGAAGGATGACCCGGACGCGTTCTACGCGAGCCAATTCACGAACGAAGCGAACCCGCGCGCCCACTACGAGACGACCGGCCCCGAGATCTGGGAGCAGATGGAGGGGAAGATCGACGCCTTCGTGGCCGGCATCGGCTCGGGCGGCACCGTCAGCGGCGTCGGCAAGTACCTGAAGGAACGCAATCCGAAGTGCGAGATGGTGCTCGCCGATCCGGTCGGATCGATCCTCGCGCCGCTCGTCAACGAGGGCAAGAAGGTCGATCCCGGTTCGTGGCTCGTCGAGGGAATCGGCGAGGACTTCATTCCATCGATCTGCCACCTCGAGCTCGTCTCCAAGGCCTACGCGATTCCCGATGCCGAGGCGTTCCATACGGCGCGCGAACTCCTGAAGAAGGAAGGCGTGCTCGCGGGCTCGTCGGTCGGCACGCTCTTCGCCGCCGCGCTGCGCTACTGCCGCGAGCAGAAGGAGCCGAAGCGCGTCGTCACGCTCATCTGCGACAACGGTGCGAAGTATCTCTCGAAGATGTTCAACGACTTCTGGATGGTCGACAACGGCTTCATCCAGCGGCCGACCTACGGCGACCTGCGCGACCTCGTCGCGCGGCGGCACCTCGAGCGCGAGGACTTCTGCCTGACGCCGGATCTGCCGGTCGTGCAGGCGATCAAGCGCATGCGCATGTACTCGATCTCGCAGATGACCGTGCTCGATGAGAAGGACAAGGTCGTCGGCATACTCGACGAGAGCGATGTGCTCATGGCGCTCGTGCGCGACCGCGACTACGCGAAGCACCCGGTGCGCGACTACATGACGAGCCGGATCGAGACGGTGCGGCCGACCGCGAGCGTGAACGACCTGCTTCCCATCTTCCGCGCCGACCGAGTCGCGATCGTCGCCGACGAGAAGCACTTCTACGGCCTCATCACCAAGATCGACCTCATCAACTACCTGCGCAAGCAGCTCTGAACGCGCGACCGAAGGCAACGCACATGGCACACACTCCCGCGCATCTCGCGACCGACTGCATCCACGGCGGTCAGCACGCCGATCCGACGACCGGCGCCGTCATGCCGCCGATCTACACGAGCTCGACGTTCATCCAGGAATCTCCCGGCGTCCACAAGGGCTTCGAGTATTCGCGCAGCCACAACGAGACGCGCTTCGCGTTCGAGCGCTGCATCGCGACGCTCGAGCGCTCGGGGCTTTCCGAGGCCGATGAGCGCACCTGCGGCGGATTCGCGTTCGCGTCGGGCCTCGCGGCGATCGCGACCGCGCTCGAACTGATGGACGCGGGCGACACGATTGTCTGCATGGACGACGTCTATGGCGGCACGAACCGCCTGCTGAACCGCGTGCGCAAGCGAAGCGCCGGCTACAAGGTGGTGCACGTCGACCTCTCCGACCTCGCGAAGGCCGAGGCCGCGATCCGCGAGCACAAGCCGAAGATGGTCTGGCTTGAGACGCCGACGAACCCGACGCTGAAGCTCGTCGACATCACGGCGGTGTGCGCGCTGGCGCGCAAGGCCGGCGCGATCTCGGTGGTCGACAACACCTTCGCGACGCCGATGCTGACGCGGCCGATCGAGCTTGGCGCCGATATCGTGATGCACTCGACCACGAAGTACGTCGGCGGCCACTCCGACACCGTCGGCGGCGCGCTTGTCACGGGTTCGAAGGAGATCGCCGAGAAGCTGCGCTTCATGCAGAACGCAATCGGCAGCGTCATGGGCCCCTTCGACGCATACCTCGGCCTGCGCGGCCTCAAGACGCTGCACGTGCGCATGGAGCGACACTGCGCGAGCGGTCTCGAGATCGCGACGCGGCTCGAGAAGCACGCGAAGGTGTCGAAGGTCGTCTATCCGGGCCTCGCGAGCCATCCGCAGCATGCGCTCGCCGCGAAGCAGATGCGCTTCGACGGCAGGCCTGCGTTCGGCGGCATGATCACGATCTTCCTGAAGGGCGGCCTCGGCGAAAGCCGGCGTTTCCTTGAGAACGTGCATCTCTTCGCGCTCGCCGAGAGCCTCGGCGGCGTCGAGAGCCTGATCGAGCATCCCGCGATCATGACCCACGCGAGCGTGCCGGAGGCGATGCGCGCCGAACTCGGCATCAGCGATTCGCTGGTGCGGCTCTCGGTCGGCGTCGAGCATGTCGAGGATCTCTGGAAGGACCTCGAGCACGGTCTTTCGAAGGCCTGACGCGTGGAGGGCGATGCGCCCGCGGCTCGATTCGTCGTCGCGCGCGTGGGCGCGGAGGGCGATCCGTCGTCGTTCCTCGAGCTGCGGCGCGAAGGCGAGCGCGAGGGGCGTGGGGCGCGCTGCGATCTCGGTGCGATGTCGCTGAAGGGCGGGCGTGCCGAGGCGCGCGCGATGCCGATCGTGAAGGCGGTCGGCGACGCACGGACGGTGGTCGACGCAACGGCGGGCTTCCTCGGCGACTCGTTTCTGCTGGCGGTGGCGGGCTACGAGGTGACGGCGCTCGAGCGCTCGGCGCTCGTGTACCTGCTTGCGAAGGACGGACTCGAGCGCGCGGAGCGCGACCCGCGCCTTGCGGAACTGCTTGGCGGACGGCTGAAGGTGGTGCAGGCCGATGCGCGCGAGTGGCTTCGAGCGCGCGCCGGCACGGCGGAGGCGCCCGACGCCGTCGTGATCGACCCGATGTTTCCGCCGAAAAAGAAGAAGAGCGCGCTGCCGCGGAAGGAGATGGTGGCGCTGCGCGAAGCGGTGGGGGCGGACCTCGATGCCGCGGAACTGCTGGCGGCGGCGCGGGCGTGCGCGCGGAAGCGCGTGGTGCTCAAGCGTGGCGACGATGCGCCCGAACTCGCAAGGCCCGACTGGTCGATCGAGGGAACGACGGTGCGTTTCGACGTGTGGCGGGTGTGAGCGGTCGCGGCTGCGGCCGCTCGCTCCGGCGCTCAAGAGTGAAGCGGTGCCTGGCACCGTTTCTGGTCAGGGACAGAGGCGCGTCACCACATACGAACCGTCCGCCTGGCGCGCGTACACGATCCGGTCGTGCAGCCGGTACTTGTCGCCTTGCCAGAATTCGATGCGGTCGAGGCTGACGCGATAGCCACCCCAGTGCGGCGGGCGCGGCACGTCGCGGTTCGCGAAGCGCGCCGTGAGCTCGGCGGCTCGTCGCTCGAGTTCGGCGCGGTTCGCGACGGGCTCGCTCTGGTCGCTCGCCCACGCGTTCACCCGGCTGTCGACGGGCCGCTGCGAGAAGTACTCGTCGCTCTCTGCGTCGGTCGCCAGCGACACCCGCCCTTCGATGCGCACCTGGCGGTCGAGAAGGTCCCAGTGGAAGAGGAGCGCCGCCCGCGCGTGTGCCGCAAGCGCGCGGCCCTTGCGGCTGTTGCGGTTGGTGAAGAATCGGGCGCCTTCGCAGGAGAATCCGCGCAAGAGCACGATGCGCGCGCTCGGTGCCCCGTCGGCGTCGACCGTCGCCAACGTCATCGCGTTCGGGTTCGGAATCGCGAGTTTCTGCGCCTCCGCGAACCAATGCTCGAAGACCGGAACCGGGTCCGCTGGCGGCGAATCGAAGTCGATCGAGGGGGTCGGGCCGTGTCCTGTGCTCATTGCGTGTCTCGCTTTCGCCCGCCGTCGCGGCGAGATTCCTTCGTGCGCTTTCGTCCGCCGATTCGCGCGCCATCCTTTATGACCGGCGGCTCATGCGCCTGCATGAGACGCTCGAGCGCCGCGTCGTCGATCTCTCCAAGCGCCGCAAGCAAAAGCCCGCCGGCCTTGCCGTCGAGAACGGCAAGCGGATCGGCGAGATCCTTCGTCGCCTCAAGGTAGCGTTCGAGCGCGGCGTCGTCCGTGCGGGTTCGGCGCCGCGCCGGCGCGGCGTCGCGCTCGGCCGAGGCCCTCGGCGCAAGCCCCGTCGCGCCAGGAATCGCGGCGTGCTCCGCCGTGATCTCGAACAGCGTCATCCATCCGGCCACCTCGCGCTCGGAAAGCGGCACGCTTCGCCGCGGACTTGCCGGCTGCGGCTTCGCGCGTACCGGCCGCGCGTGCCGCGCGTCCTCGGCGAGCATCGCGAGAAACGCCTCGCTCTTGATGCACTCGGCCCCACGCGACTTCGCCTTCCGCTGGATTGCGCGGTCGCTCGTCACCACCGTCAGCCGCCGCGGTGCGCTCGAGCGGTCAAGAAACGCGGCGATGTGGTCATCGGCGCTCTTCCCCGGGCCCGCGCCCTCGATCACGATGCGCCCGACGCGGGACGCGCCCCTTGGAACGCCGTCGCAGATGAGCCACACCGCCTCTCTGCCGAAGCGACTTCCGGCAATGAGTCGGGCGAGCCCCTCCGGCTCGCCGACGGCGAGTTCCGCAGGCAGCACGCCGGTCACGTGGAGGGCGTTGTAGGTGTCGATAATGAGCGGCACGGAGGCGGCAGCATACGCGCCTTGCTGGGCAGGTCGTTGCGCGCGGCGTTGGCGGCCGGCGTCCGTTCTGACCACGTGGCTTGACCGGGTCGGCTGATTCGTGTCCAATAGGCGACTCGGCAGTTTCCACCCCCAAAGGACACGATTTTCAATGGCAATCCGTATCAAGGCCCGTAGTGGCGAGTCCGTCGAGCAGATGCTCCGTCGATTCAAGAAGCTCTGCGAGAAGGAAGGCCTCACCAAGGACGTGAAGCGCAGGGCGCACTACGAGAAGCCCTCTGAGCGCAAGCGCCGCGACGCTCGTCGTCACGAGCCGCGTCCGGTGCGCGTCGGATCCGATCGCCAGGGCGGCAGCGCCTCGCGCGGCCCGAAGCGTGAGTCGAAGGGCCCGCGCGGTCCGCGCGGCGGCGGCTTCTAAGCCCACCAATGCGATCCCGCAGCACTGCTGATCCAGAGTCGACGCGCCAGTTCGCGATCGATATGGCGCGCACGCTCGCAGACTCGAAGTGCACCGATGTCGTGCTCCTCGAAGTCCGCGGCCGCAGCCAGGTGTGTGATTTCGTGATCATCGCCTCTGGCACCAGCCAGCGCCAGATGCGCGCGGCTGCGCAGGACCTCGAGGATCTCGGCAAGGCGCGCGGCCAGCATCCCTTCCGCACGAACGCCGACGATGGCTCGACCTGGATCGTGGTCGACTTCGTTGAGATCGTGGCGCACCTCTTCGAGCCCGACCAGCGGCTCTACTACGACATCGAGTTGCTCCACGCCGACGGCAAGCGCGTCGACTGGCGCCGCGCCGAAGGCGAGCTCCCGCCCGCCGCGCGCGCAGCGCGTGAGGCAGCGGCCCGACAAGGCGCCGCCAAGCCCGACGCCGAAGGGGCGGAGGGTTGAGCGCATGCTTCGCGAGGCGCTCTTCGCGAAGATTCACCGCGCGACGGTGACGCTCTGCAACCCAGACTACATGGGTTCGATCACCATCGACCAGGACCTGCTCGATGCCACGGGGCTGCGGATCAACGAGAAGGTGCTGATCGCCGACATCGACAGCATGAACCGGTTCGAGACGTACGTGTTCCGCGGCGCCCGGGGGAGCGGCGTCATCGGCGTCAATGGTGCGGCCGCGCGCCTGACCGGCGTGGGGCACCGCGTCATCATCATGAGTTTCTGCCATCTCTCGCTCGAGGAGATGCGCTCGCACCGCCCGAAGGTCGTGATCTGCACCCCCGACAACAAGGTCGGCGAGAGCCTCGCGTACGATCCGGACTGATCGCCCGCCTCTGCCCCGGAGACCCTCCATGTCATTCCGTCCCTTCGTCGAAGGCCAGCGCGCGCGCCGATGCGCTGCGACGCTCTGCTCGCTCGCGACCGTCCTCGCGACCGTCCTCGCGAACGTCCTCGCTCCTACCGCGCGCGCAGAGGCGCAGGACGCCGCTCCGCGCCGCGGCATCGGCACGCCGCCACCCGTCGCTCCAGCGCCCGCCGAGCCGCCGGCTGCACCGGTCGCGGTGGCGCCGCTTGCGGCCGAGTGGCTGGGAGACTGGGGTGGCGTCGCCACGATCACCTCCGTGGACCGATCGTCGACGCTTGAACTGCGCATGACGATCCGCGTTGCCATGCGTGGCACGGAGCCGTCGGTCACCGTCTGGTGCATGCGCGCGGGTGCGCTCGCTGCGCCAGCGGTCGATCTCGTCGCCAACGGCAACGCGCTTTCGTTCACGCTCGATTCACAGGGCGAGCGCGCCCGGTTCGAGGGCGCTCTCGGCGAGGGCGGCAAGATCGCGAGCGGCTCCGTCGCCTTCCTGCGCGAGCGGCGGCAGACGCCGGCGCCTTCGGGCACATGGTCGCTCCGCAGAGTCGACGACGTGGCGGCAATTCCCGATGCCCGCGTCTTCTCCGCGACGCTTGAGGCGGCCGGCCAGCGTCTCCCCATGCGGCTCGCGCTTGGCGAGGGGCCACACGGTTGGTGCGGGACGATCGACATCCTCGTCCAGGGCATTCGCGACTATCCGGTCGAGGTGGCGCGCACCGACGTCGGCTTCAAGATCCTTCTGGCGGCGCCCGCGCCCGCGACGATCACGCTTGCGGCCACGGGCGGCCCAGGTGAGTTCGCCGGAATGCAGGTGCTCGAGGGCACCTTTGCACAGGGCGCGTTCGCGGGCCCGATTCGTTTCGAGGCCGTCGCGGGCGCGAAGGCAGGAACGCTGCGGCGACCCCAGCAGCCAAGGCCACCGTTCCCGTACGAGTCGACCGAGGTGAAGGTCGCGCATCCGCTCGGCCATGTGCTCGCCGGCACGCTCACGCTGCCTTCGAAGCGTGACCTTGCCGTCGCGGACCGCGTGCCCGCGGTCGTGCTGGTGACCGGCTCGGGCGCCCAGGACCGCGATGAATCGCTCATGGGTCACAAGCCCTTCGCCGTGCTCGCGGACGCCATGACCCGTGCTGGCGTCGCGGTACTCCGACTCGACGACCGCGGCACCGCATCGTCGACCGGCGACTTCGCCGGCGCAACCACGGCTGATTTCGCCAGCGACGCGGACATTGCCGTCGAGTGGCTGAAGCGTCAGCCTGGGATCGATCCGGCGCGCATCGGACTCCTCGGCCACAGCGAGGGTGGAATCGTGGGTCCGCTGGTTGCGACGTGGCAGAACGCGGGCGATGCGCCCACGAATCCGCTGGCGTTCCTCGTACTGATTGCGCCACCTGGTGAGATCGGCGGGCGAGTGCTCACCCGGCAGACGAAGGCGCTCGTCGCGGCCACGGGCGTGTCGGAGGAGAAGCTTGCCCCGATGATCGCCGCGCACGAAGCGCTGATGACAGAGATGATCTCCGCGCGTCCCGCGGACGCGCTCCGACCGTTCGTCGCAACGCTTGTTCGCGAGCAGCTGACTCTCGCCGGTCAGCCGATACCCGATGAGAACACGCTGCGTTCGCTGAACGACCAAACGCTCGCACAGCTGACCGGCGCGTGGATGTCGGAGTTCATCCGGCTTGATCCACGCGCGGCGCTCGTATGGCTCGAGGTGCCGACGCTCGCGGTGTGGGGCTCGCGCGACCTTCAGGTCGAGAGCGCCGTCAACAGCGCGATTTTCGAGGAGGTCGCGAAGTCGACCGGCGCGCCGATCACCGCGCGCGTATTCGAGGGCCTGAACCATCTGCTGCAGCCGGCGAAGACCGGGACCGTCGAGGAGTACGGCGAGATCGAGACGACGATCGATCCGAAGGCGCTCGATGAGATCGTCGCCTGGATCGTCGAGACCACCCGGCGCGGGCCTGCGAAGCAGGTTCCCGAGGCCACGCGGCCGGTCGAAATCCGCGAGGCCTACGTCGCGCCGCGGCTCTTCTACTACCGCGAGCAGTCGCCTGCCGAAGTTGCGCCTGTGCCGGCGCAGGGAGCACGCACGCCGTGAGCTTCGGTCTCGGACATGGCCGCGAGTTGGTTCCCGGCGACGTCGGGATCGAGATGCGTTCGCTGCCGCCGCTGCCGGATGCGGCGAGCGCCGACGCCGCGCGCGCGTTGCTCGCGTTTGACCCGCGCAGGTGGTTCCCGGCGCCGAATCGTCGATTCGAGCTCGAGATCGGTTCCGGCAAGGGCACATTCCTGCTGCAGCAGGCCGAACTCGAGCCCGAGACGAACTTCCTCGGCATCGAGTGGGCGGGGGAGTTCTGGGCGTATGCCGCCGACCGCATCCGGCGACGTGGCATGCCGAACGTGAAGCTGCTGCACGGCGACGCCACCGAGTTCATCCGCACGCGCGTGCCTGATGGAATCGTGTCGGTGATCCATCTCTACTTCAGCGACCCGTGGCCGAAGACGCGGCACCACAAGCGCCGGGTGATTCAGGATCACACGCTCCGCGAGTTCCACCGGATTCTGGTGCCGCGCGGCGAACTTCGCATCGTGACCGACCACGACGCGTTGTGGACGTGGGACGTCGAGCATGCCGAGCGCGCGAGCGCGCTGTTCGAGCGCCGTGAGTTCGAGAAGCCGGCGAGTGCGCGCGAGGGCGAGGTCGTGGGCACGAACTTCGAGCGGAAGTTCCGTCGCGAAGGACGGCCGTTCCACGCCATGACGCTCGTGCGCGGGTCTTGAGCGGTCGCCGCTGCGGCGGCTCCCTCTTTCTCGCGGCGGCTGCTTGCGGCAGCCGCCTTCGGCGTGATCAGCACCAGAGGGAGCGGCCGCAGCCGCGAGCGCCAAAGGTCACAAGCGCTACAGACACGGCGGCTTCCAGCTGTAGTCCTTGTCCTTCTCGAGCGTGCCGGACGAGCGCTTCACGCAGGCCCGGCAGATGCGGGCATCGGGAAACTCGGGGCTCCGCCAGAACGGGAGGTCCGGCTCGATGAGGCACATGGTGCAAGTCTCGCCCACCCGGCGGTCGTCGCGCCCCTCGAGCACCGTCGCGAGGTAGGCAAGCGACAGGCACTCTCCGCAGATGTGGCTTCCATGGTGCCCCTCGACAAACGGGCGCGAGGGGTCGTCCGGGTCCCACGCTCGTTGACAGAAGTTGCACAGGACGTCCTCATACTGCACGTTGAGTTCATCGGTACCTGGACGAAACATCGGATCCTCGTTCTTTCGCGGAAAGTCGCCGGAGCCGCGACCCCGTAGAATCGCGCTCATGGCGCAGGGTATCTCGCTTGCGAGCAAGTGCCAGATCCTCTTCGGGATCGCCGTGACCGCGCTCCTCTGCGCGGCGCTCGCTGTGCCGTGGTACCGAACCGGCGCGCTCGTGACCGAGAGCCAGCTGGAGGTTTCCCGGCAACTCGCGGACACCTGGTTCGAGAACGGCTTCTCGATCGGGCGCAGCGAGGGCAGCTCGATTCCGATGCGCGTCCTCAGCGTCGACGACATCCTCCTCGGCGGCGGTGCCGAGGATAACGCGTTCTTGCTCGAGTCGCTCGAGATGTTCGAGGCCGACGCCGCCGTCAACGAGCGCTTCCAGCGCCGGAGCGAGGGTGCCGGCATCCGCTACCGCTACCTCCGTGCGATCCGGGACGGCCAGTGGCGGCAGATCTCCGACCGCAAGTACATCGACTGGAAGCCGCGCGGTGCCGCCGTCCGGAGCGAAGAGACGGTCGCGGGCGTGCTGCTGATCGATCGGCGCAGCGTGTTCGCGGAGGATCAGATCGACCGAAACCGGATCATCATCGCGGCCTCCGGCATCGTGGCGTCGATCCTCGCGATCCTCGTGTTCCAGGTGATCCTCAAGCGGCTCATCTTCAGCCCGGTGCGCGCGCTGACTGCGGTCGCCGAGCGCGTCGATCAGGGCGGCACGAACGTCCGCTCGCGCCTCGCGACCGGCGACGACTTCGAGCGGCTCTCCAAGGCCTTCGACGGCATGCTCGATCGCCTCGAGGAAGGACAGGCGCAGCTCAAGCGCGTCAACGAGAGCCTCGATCTCAAGATCGGCGAGCTTGCCGAATCGAACGTCGGCCTCGCCGAGTCGAACCGCTTGAAGAGCGAGTTCCTCGCAAACGTCTCCCATGAGCTGCGCACGCCGCTGAATTCGATCATCGGCTTCGCGGAGCTCCTCGACGAGATCGCCCGCAATGATCCGAACGCCGATCCGAAGCGCGTGCGCTACATCGGGAACATCATGCAGTCTGGGCGCAACCTGCTCGAGATGATCAACGAGCTCTTGCAGATGGCGAAGATCGAGGCCGGGCGGCTCGAGGTCACGATCGGACCGACGAGCCTGAGGGACATCTGCGAGGGCCTCGCGGCGATCATGCGCCCGCAGTCGCTCCAGAAGAACATCACGGTGCAGGTGCAGGTCGAGGACGACGTCGCCGGCATCGAGAGCGATCCGGGCAAGCTGCAGCAGATTCTCTACAACTTCGTGTCGAACGCGATCAAGTTCTCGCCTGAGGGGACGCGGGTCAACGTCGGCGCGCGGCGCATCGTGAACGAGCAGGGCGTCGATTGCGTGCGCATCGAGGTCACCGACCAAGGGCCGGGCATTCCGCTCGACATGCAGGACACGATCTTCGAGAAGTTCAGGCAGGTCGATGCGAGCCACACGCGCGCGCACGCCGGTACCGGCCTCGGGCTTGCGATCTGCCGCGAACTGGCCGAGCGCCTTGGTGCACGCGTGTCGCTCGCGTCGGTGCCTGGCTCGGGCGCGACCTTCGCGGTCGAGGTTCCCGTCGAGTTCAAGGGCAAGGAACTTGAGCCGCTCATGTCTTGAGCGGTCGCCGCTGCGGCGGGTCCCTCTTTCTCGCGGCGGCTGCTTGCGGCAGCCGCCTTTGGCGTGATCAGTACCAGAGCGAGCGAAAGCGAAGCGAGTCGCGAGCGCTCAAACCACGCAACGGATGATGTCAGCCGTCGACTCCGACGCCCGTCGTTCCGGGGACTCACGTCCCCGGGCACCCGTGGTGTGCGACTCCGACGTTTCCAGCCCGCGGCCGTGCGGAGTCGACGTGGCCGGGAACGGGCGTCGTGCCGATGCGCGTGCGAGCGCGCAGCGCGAGACATGAAACGCGCGACTGCGACAGCCCTTCATGGGTGCCACTACTTTGAGTGGTGCGGAGTCGACGTGGCCGAGACCGCGCGCCGTGCCGATGCGCGTACGAGCGCGCAGCGCGAGCAATGAAACGCGCGACTGCGACAGCCCTTCATGGGTGCCACTACTTCCAGTAGTGCGGAGTCGACGTGGCCGGGAACGGGCGTCGTGCCGATGCGGCCGCGAAACCACCACTGGAAGTGGTGGCACCCATTTTGGCTGTCGACTCGAACGTCCGTCGTTCCGGGGACTCACGTCC
>Ga0315904_10005188_pt1 | contig 18170 bp, 20 predicted proteins | sample LakEriMetagenome_6_FD_203529 | JGI IMG/M metagenome (GOLD analysis project Ga0315904, IMG submission 203529) | Freshwater fungal communities from buoy surface, Lake Erie, Ohio, United States - Buoy 12 MA120 | ecosystem: Environmental > Aquatic > Freshwater > Lake | place: USA: Lake Erie, Ohio...
GCCGTTCATGACCTGAGGCAGCTCGTCGCGCCCCTTGTAGATGCGCAGGCCGGGCTTCGAGACGCGTTCGATGCGCTCGATCACCGGACGGCCGGCGTAATACTTGAGCTGGACTTCCAGCTCTGATTTGGCGCCGTCGGTGCGTACGCTGTAGCCGTCGATGTAACCCTCGTCCTTGAGGACCTGGGCAATCGCCACCTTAAGCTTGGACGACGGCATCGAGACCGCCTGCTTCTCCACGCGCTGGCCGTTGCGGATGCGCGTGAACATGTCGGCGACCGGATCGCTCATGCTCATGTCGTGTACCTCGTTACCAGCTGGCCTTGACGATTCCGGGCACTTCGCCCTTCATCGCCGCATCGCGCAGCTTGTTGCGTCCGAGACCGAACTTGCGATAGACGCCGCGCGCCCTGCCCGTGATCTCGCACCGATTGCGCAGGCGGGTCGGGTTGGCATTGCGCGGCAGTTGCTGCAGCTTGAGGCGGGCCTGGTAACGATCCTCTTCCGACAGCGACTGGTCGGCGATGGTCGCCTGAAGTTCGGCGCGCTTTTTCGCGTACTTGCGCACCAGCGCGGCACGCTTGAGGTCGCGGTTGATCGAAGCGAGTTTGGCCACTTGGGAACCTCAGTTGCGGAAGGGGAAACGGAACGCGCCGAGCAGCGCCTTGGCCTCTTCGTCGGTCTTGGCCGTGGTGGTGATGCTGATGTTCAGGCCGCGCAGCGCATCGACCTTGTCGTAGTCGATCTCGGGGAAGATGATCTGTTCCTTGACCCCGATGTTGTAGTTGCCGCGCCCGTCGAAAGCCCGGCCCGAGACACCCCGGAAATCACGCACACGCGGCAGAGCCACCGTGACGAGACGGTCGAGGAACTCGTACATGCGCGCGCCACGCAGGGTGACCATGCAGCCGATCGGGTAGCCGGCACGGATCTTGAAGCCGGCGATCGCCTTGCGAGCCTTGGTTACGACCGGCTTTTGCCCGGTGATCTTGGTCAGATCGCCGACAGCGGCGTCCATGGCTTTCTTGTCGGCCACCGCCTCCGACACACCCATGTTGAGCGTGATCTTGGTGATGCGGGGCACCTGCATCACGGAGACATAGCCGAATCGTTCGATGAGGCCCGGAACGACCTTCTCGCGATACTGTTGCTGGAAACGAGCCATCGTCTTCCCCTCAGGCCTTGACGAGTTCGCCGTTGGACTTGAAGAAGCGAACCTTCCTGCCGTCCTCGAGCACGCGGATGCCGACGCGGTCGCCCTTGCCGGTGGCCGGGTTGAACAGCATCACGTTCGAGCGGTCGATAGGCATCGACTTCTCGACGATACCGCCGGTCTGACCCTTCATGGGATTGGGGCGCTGGTGCTTCTTCACGACGTTGATACCGTCGATCACGAGATGCTGGTCGTCGACGCGGCGCAGCACGTTTCCGCGCTTGCCCTTGTCGCGACCGGCGATCACGACGACCTCGTCACCCTTGCGGATTTTCTCCATGGCGGACTCCGTTACAGGACTTCGGGCGCGAGCGACACGATCTTCATGAAGCGCTCGGTACGCAATTCGCGCGTGACCGGGCCGAAGATGCGCGTGCCGATCGGCTCGAGCTTGGCGTTGAGCAGCACGGCGGCATTGCCGTCGAAGCGGACGAGCGAGCCATCCTGGCGACGCACGCCCTTGGCGGTGCGCACGACGACGGCGTTGTAGATCTCGCCTTTCTTGACGCGACCACGCGGCTGCGCTTCCTTGACGCTCACCTTGATGATGTCGCCAATGCCGGCGTAGCGGCGCTTGGAGCCACCGAGCACCTTGATACACATGACGGAGCGCGCGCCGGTGTTGTCGGCGACGTCCAACGTCGACTGCATCTGAATCATCGCTGTTCCTGTCCCAACTTAATCCGCCCGTGCTGCTGGCGATTCGGGCCGCCGGCCCGAATTGCGAGGCGGTCAGTCTTGGTCCCGTGGCACGGGGTGAAAGATCTGGGAGCTTCCGGATCCCGCGCAAGGCAGAATCCGGAAAAGCCCAACACTATAACTTCGTTTGGTCCGAACCGCAAGCGGCGCGGTGCCAGACGCTTCAGACGGCCGACTCCACCACCCGGATGACCACCCAGCTCTTGGTTTTCGAGTAGGGCCGGCTCTCCTGGATCTCGACCGTATCGCCCTCGTTGAGCAGCGACTCCACGTGAGCGTGGTAGCGCGTGCTCTTGACGATGTACTTGCCGTAGATCGGGTGCTTGACCTTGCGCTCGACGAGCACGGTGACGGTCTTGAGCATCTTGTTGCTGACGACGCGCCCAACCAGGGTGCGCTTCAGCGACGCATGGGCTTGTGCGACGGCGGTCATTGGGCGGACGCTTTCTCACGCAGCACGGTACGGACCCTCGCGATGTCGCGACGGGTCTTGCCCAGCTGGCTGGTGTTGTTCAGTTGCTGAGTCGCGATCTGCATGCGCAGCGAGAAGTGCGCTTTCAGCAGATCGGCGAGTTCCTTGGTCAGCGCCTCGGTATCCTTGGCGCGAAGTTCCTTGGCCTTCATGGGCGGCTCTCCGGGTGCGTGTTCAGGCTCCGACCATCCGGGTCACGAAGACCGTGGAGATCGGAAGCTTGGCGGCCGCCAGCGCGAACGCCTCGCGGGCCAGCGCCTCGTTGACGCCGTCCATCTCGTAGAGCACCTTGCCCGGCTGGATCTCGGCGACGTAGTACTCGGGGTTGCCCTTGCCGTTGCCCATGCGGACCTCGGCCGGTTTCTGCGAGATCGGCTTGTCGGGAAAGATGCGGATCCAGATGCGACCGCCCCGCTTGATATGCCGGGTCATCGCACGTCGGGCCGCCTCGATCTGACGAGCGGTCAGCCGGCCGCGGCCGGTTGCTTTGAGACCGAATTCGCCAAAGGACACGGCCGCGCCTCGCGTAGCCAGCCCCTTGTTGCGGCCCTTCTGTTCCTTGCGGTACTTGCGTCGAGCGGGTTGCAGCATCGCTCACTCCTTCATTCGCCGGTCTTGGCGTCGGCAGGCGCCTTGCGCACGCGCTTGACCGTGGTCTTAGGGGTGTCGGCAGCGCCGGCTTCGGGTGCACTCTTGGCCTCGGGTTCGCCTTCGGGACGACGGCGAGGAGCGCCACGCGGGGCCGCGCCGGGCTTGGGCGGCAGCCGACGACCGCGACGATCATCGCGCTCGGGCAACGGGGCTTCCTTGTCGGCGGCTTGCGGCGCCTCGCCGCGGCCCAGGGTGTCGCCCTTGTAGACCCAGACCTTGACGCCGATGATCCCGTAGGTGGTCAGCGCCTCGGAGAAGCCGTACTCGATGTCGGCCCGCAGCGTGTGCAGCGGCACCCGTCCCTCGCGGTACCACTCGACGCGGGCGATCTCGGCGCCATTCAGCCGCCCCGAGCTCATGATCTTGATGCCCTGCGCGCCCAGACGCATCGCGTTCTGCATCGCGCGCTTCATCGCGCGACGGAACATGATGCGCTTCTCGAGCTGCTGGGTGATCGAATCGGCGATCAGCTGCGCGTCGATCTCGGGCTTGCGGATCTCTTCGATATTGACGTGCACCGGCACGCCCAGCAGCCGCTGCAGATCGGCCTTGAGGTTCTCGATGTCCTCGCCCTTCTTGCCGATGACCACGCCGGGGCGCGCCGAGAAGATCGTGATGCGCGCGTTCTTGGCGGGCCGCTCGATGAGGACGCGGCCGACCGAAGCGCTCTTGAGCTTCTTGCGCAGGTAGGCACGCACCCGCAGATCCTCGTTGAGCATCTGCGGAAACTGCTTGCTGTTGGCGTACCAGCGCGACGCCCAGTTGCGGCTGACCGAGAGGCGGAACCCGGTCGGATGAATCTTCTGTCCCATGGTGTCCTTCCGGTCAGGCTCGGTTGCCGACGGTCACGAAGATATGGCAGGTCTGCTTCTCGATCTTGCAGCCGCGGCCTTTCGCACGCGCCTGGAAGCGCTTCAGCGACGTGCCCTTCTCGACGTGGATCGTGGTGACCTTGAGCTCGTCGATGTCGGCGCCGTCGTTGTGCTCGGCATTGGCGATCGCGGACTCGAGCACCTTCTTGACGATGCGCGCGGCCTTCTTCGGCGAGAAGGTGAGAATGTTTAGCGCCTGCTCGACCGGCTTGCCGCGGACCATGTCTGCCACCAGACGGCCCTTCTGGGCCGAAAGGTGAACGCCTCGAAGCATTGCTTGGGTTTGCATGCCTGACTCCTTAGCGCCTGACCGACGACTTCTTGTCGGCCGCGTGACCCTTGAAGGTGCGCGTCAGCGCGAACTCGCCGAGCTTGTGCCCGACCATGTTCTCGTTGACGTACACCGGGACGTGCTGGCGACCGTTGTGCACGGCGATCGTGAGGCCGATGAACTCGGGAACGATCGTCGAGCGGCGGGACCAGGTCTTGATCGGGCGCTTGTCCTTGTTCGTGAGCGCGGTGTCCACCTTCTTCATGAGGTGCGCGTCGACGAAGGGACCCTTCTTGACTGAGCGTGCCATGTTGGATTCGTCCTTGCCCGTTACTTGCGGCCGCGGCGCTGCACGATCATCGTGTCGGTGCGCTTGTTACGACGGGTCTTGAAGCCCTTGGTCGGCGTGCCCCACGGCGACACCGGATGGCCGCCGCCGTTGGAGCGGCCGCCGTGCGGGTGGTCGACCGGGTTCATCGAGATGCCACGCACCGTCGGGCGTATGCCTCGCCAGCGGTTGGCGCCAGCCTTGCCGATCGTGCGCAGGCTGTGCTCCTCGTTACCGACCTCGCCGATCGTGGCGCGGCACTCGATGTGCACCTTGCGGATCTCGCCGGAGCGCAGGCGGACCTGCGCGTAGGTTCCCTCGCGGGCCAGCAGGCGCGCCGAAGCGCCGGCCGACCGGGCCAGCTGCGCGCCCTTGCCGGGCATCATCTCGATCGCATGGATCGTGGAGCCCACCGGGATGTTGCGGATGGGCAGCGCGTTGCCGGCGCGGATCGGGGCCTCGGCGCCCGACTGAAGCTGCGCGCCGACCGGCACGTCGCGCGGCGCCAGAATGTAGCGACGCTCGCCGTCGGCATAGCACAGCAGGGCCAGATGGGCGCTGCGGTTTGGGTCGTACTCGATGCGCTCGACCTTGGCCGGAATCCCGTCCTTGTTGCGGCGGAAGTCGACGACACGGTAGTGGTGCTTGTGACCGCCGCCCTTGTGACGGGTGGTGATGTGGCCGAGGTTGTTGCGACCGTTGCCACGGATCTGCGGCTCGATCAGCGAAGGCACCGGGCCGCCCTTGTGCAGGCCCTTGGTGACGACCTTGACCATCGAGCGACGCCCGGCGGAGGTCGGCTTGGTCTTCATCAGCGGCATTTAGAGAGCCTCCGCGAAGTTGATCTCCTGGCCTTCAGCCAGACAGACGTAAGCCTTGCGCACGTTGTTGCGGCGCCCCTGGAAGCGGCCGAAACGCTTGGCCTTGCCCGCCTGGTTGAGCACCTGCACCGACTCGACCTTGACCTTGAACAGCAGTTCGACCGCAGCCTTCACTTCGGCCTTGGTGGCGTCCTGGATCACGTGGAAAGCGACCTGACGGTTGCGATCGGCCATCGCCGTGGCCTTCTCGGAGACGATCGGCGCCTTGAGCACCGTGTAGAGACGTTCCTGGTTCATGCCAGCATCTCCTCGACTTTGGCCAGCGCGGGACGGGTGATGAGCACGCGATCGAAGTGAACCAGCGAGACCGGATCGGCCTGATGGGGCTCCACGACGAGCACGCCGGCAAGGTTGCGCGAGGCGAGCAGCAGATTCTCGTCGGGGCTGTCGGTGATGACCAGCACCGAGCCAGCACCCATCGCCTTTATCCGGGCAGCGAGAAGGCGGGTCTTGGGGGCTTCGAGCGACAGCCCTTCGATGACCGCGATCCGACCGTCTCGGGCCAGTTGCGAAAGGATGGATCGCATGCCAGCGCGATACATCTTCCGATTGACCTTGTGGCTGAAGTTCTCTTCGGGGCTGTTCGGGAAGATCCTGCCGCCACCACGCCACAGCGGACTGGAGCTCATGCCCGCGCGAGCGCGGCCGGTGCCCTTCTGGCGCCACGGCTTCTTGGTGGTGTGACTGACCTCGGCGCGGTCTTTCTGGGCGCGATTGCCGCTGCGTGCGTTCGCCTGGAAGGCGACGACGATCTGGTGCACCAGCGGTTCGTTGAATTCGCGGCCGAACACGGTGTCGGTAGCCGAGACCGTGGCCGACGGCTGCCACTGATCGTTGAGGAGATTGAGTTCCATCGCCGCTCCTTAGGCTTTCGCCGCCACGCGGATCGCCGGCGTGACCACGACGCTGCCGTTGCGAGCGCCGGGCACGGCACCACGCACCAGCAGCAGCTGGCGCTCGGCATCGACCCGTTCGATGACCAGGTTCTGGATGGTGCGCTGCGCTGCGCCGAGGTGGCCCGCCATGCGCTTGCCCGGGAAGACTCGGCCGGGATCCTGCGCCATGCCGATGGAGCCAGGCACGTTGTGCGAGCGGGAGTTGCCGTGCGACGCCCGATTCGAAGCGAAGTGGTGGCGCTTGATGGTGCCCGCGAAGCCCTTGCCGTGCGTGGTACCGCTGACGTCGACCTTTTGGCCGACCGCGAAGAGATCGGCCCCCACGGCGGCACCCGGTGCCAGCTCGCCGGCCTTGTCGGCGCTCACGCGGAACTCACGGGTGAGGACGCCCGCTTCGACGCCGGCCTTGGCAAAGTGCCCGGCGGCCGGCTTGCTGACGCGACTGGCCCGCCGCTTGCCGAAGGTGACCTGAACGGCGCTGTACCCGTCGTTCTCGACGGTCTTGATCTGGGAGACGCGGTTGTCGGACACATCGAGCACTGTCACGGGGATGGAATCGCCATCGCCCGAGAAGATGCGCATCATGCCGACCTTGCGTCCCAAGAGGCCAAGGCTCATTGTTTTCTCCGATCCCGGCTGCGATTGGCCGGGTGTGTTGGTTCTCGCGTGCACGTATGCCGCGGGAGACCCGCATGACGCAAGCGCCTGCGGAAAGCTTTCCATTCTAGCCCGCCGCATGCCCAGAGGGCAAGCGGCGTGGCAAATCTCATTGCAGCTTGATCTCGACGTCGACGCCAGCGGGCAGATCGAGCTTCATCAGCGCGTCGACGGTCTTGTCGGTGGGCTCGACGATGTCCATGAGCCGGAGGTGAGTACGGATCTCGAACTGGTCGCGCGAGGTCTTGTTCACGTGAGGCGAGCGCAGGACGTCGAAGCGCTCGATCCGGGTGGGCAGTGGCACCGGGCCGCGGACCACGGCACCAGTGCGCTTGGCGGTCTCGACGATTTCCGCCGCAGACTGGTCGATCAGCTTGTAATCGAATGCCTTCAGGCGGATGCGGATCTTCTGATTGTTCATGTCGGTTCCAAAGAGCGAGGGGCGACGCGTGCGCCGCCCGGATCGAAGACCCCGGCGCCGGGCCGGGGCGGATGCCTCAGACCAGGATCTTGGCGACGACGCCGGCGCCCACGGTGCGGCCGCCCTCGCGGATCGCAAAGCGCAGACCCTGCTCCATCGCGATCGGCGCGATCAGCTGCACCGTCATCTGCACGTTGTCGCCAGGCATCACCATCTCGGTGCCCTCGGGCAGCGTCACCGCCCCCGTCACGTCCGTCGTGCGGAAGTAGAACTGCGGCCGGTAGTTGTTGAAGAACGGCGTGTGACGACCGCCCTCCTCCTTGCTCAGCACGTACACCTCGCACTCGAACTTCGTGTGCGGCGTGATCGATCCCGGCTTGGCCAGCACCTGACCACGCTCGACGTCCTCGCGCTTGGTGCCGCGCAGCAGCACACCCACGTTGTCGCCCGCCTGACCCTGGTCGAGCAGCTTGCGGAACATCTCCACGCCCGTGCACGTCGTCTTGGCCGTGTCGCGGATCCCCACGATCTCAAGCTCGTCGCCCACCCGCACGATCCCGCGCTCGACCCGCCCAGTCACCACCGTGCCACGACCCGAAATCGAGAACACATCCTCGATCGGCAGTAAAAACGCACCGTCCACCGCCCGCTGCGGCTCCGGTATGTACGTGTCCAGCGCATCGGCCAGCTGCATGATCGCCTGCTCGCCAAGCTCGCCCTTGTCGCCCTCCAGCGCCAGCTTCGCCGAACCCTTCACGATCGGCGTGTCGTCGCCAGGAAACTCGTACTTGCTCAGCAGCTCCCGAACCTCCATCTCCACCAGCTCGAGCAGCTCCGCGTCATCAACCATGTCGCACTTGTTCATGAACACGATGATGTACGGCACACCCACCTGGCGCGCCAGCAAAATGTGCTCGCGCGTCTGCGGCATCGGGCCATCGGCCGCCGACACCACCAGAATCGCTCCGTCCATCTGCGCCGCCCCCGTGATCATGTTCTTCACGTAGTCGGCGTGCCCCGGACAGTCAACGTGCGCGTAGTGACGGTTCTTCGTCTCGTACTCCACGTGCGCCGTGTTGATCGTGATCCCGCGCGCCTTCTCCTCCGGCGCCGCGTCGATGTCGTCGTACTTCTTAGCCTCGCCACCAAACTTCGACGACAGCACCGTCGTGATCGCCGCCGTCAGCGTCGTCTTGCCGTGGTCCACGTGACCGATCGTCCCGACGTTCACGTGCGGCTTGGTTCGCTCGAATTTGCCCTTGGCCATCTTGTATCTCCAGTTTCAAAGAACGATGCTGGCTGCCAGCGTCACTTGGTGCGCGCCGAGATGATGGCCTCGGCCACATTCTTCGGCGCCTCGGAATACTGCTTGAACTCCATCGTGTAGGTCGCCCGACCCTGCGTCAGCGAACGCAGCGTGGTCGAGTAGCCGAACATCTCGGCCAGCGGCACCTCGGCACGGATCGCCTTGCCGCCGCCCGCCATGTCTTCCATGCCCTGGACCATGCCGCGCCGCGAGGAGAGATCACCCATCACGGTGCCGGCGTAGTCCTCGGGGGTTTCAACCTCGACCGACATCGTGGGCTCGAGCAGGACCGGGCTGGCCTTGCGCATGCCTTCCTTGAAGGCGATGGAAGCCGCCTGCCGGAACGCGTTCTCGTTGGAGTCGACGTCATGGTAGGAGCCAAAGAACAGCGTGGCCTTGACATCGACCACCGGGTAGCCGGCGAGGACGCCCGCGGGCAGGGTTTCGCGAATACCCTTCTCGACGGCGGGAATGAACTCGCGGGGCACGACGCCACCCTTGATCGCGTCGACGAACTCGAAGCCCGGGCCACCCGGCTCGAGCGGCTCGAGCTTGATGACGACGTGGCCGTACTGACCGCGACCGCCCGACTGCTTGATGAACTTGCCCTCGACCTCGTCGACGCCGCGGCGGATGGTCTCGCGATAGGCAACCTGCGGCTTGCCTACCGAGGCTTCGACGCCGAACTCGCGCTTCATGCGGTCGACGATGATCTCGAGGTGAAGCTCGCCCATGCCCGAGATGATGGTCTGGCCGGACTCCTCGTCGGTGCGCACCCGGAACGACGGGTCTTCCTGGGCGAGACGCCCCAGCGCGACACCCATCTTTTCCTGGTCGGCCTTGGTCTTGGGCTCGACGGCCTGCGAGATCACGGGCTCGGGGAACACCATGCGCTCGAGGATGATGATGTTGTCGGGATCGCAGAGGGTTTCGCCGGTGGTGACGTCCTTGAGGCCCACGCAGGCGGCGATGTCGCCGGCGCGCACTTCCTTGATCTCGTCACGCTGGTTGGCGTGCATCTGCAGCAGCCGTCCGATGCGTTCCTTCTTGCCCTTGATCGGGTTGTAGATGGTGTCGCCGGAATTCAGCACGCCCGAGTAGACGCGAATGAAGGTGAGCTGGCCGACGAAGGGGTCGGTCATGAGCTTGAATGCCAGCGCCGAGAACTTCTCGCCATCGTCGGCCTTGCGGAACACCTCGCCCTCGGAGGCGTCGGCACCCTTGACCGGCGGGATATCGACGGGCGACGGCATGTAGTCGATGACCGCGTCGAGCATGGCCTGCACGCCCTTGTTCTTGAACGCGGTGCCGCACAGCATGGGCACGATCTCGCCCGCGATCGTGCGCTGGCGGATCGCCTTCTTCAGGTCCTCGACGGAGAGATCACCCTCCTCGAGATACTTGTTCATGAGTTCTTCATTGGCCTCGGCAGCCGCCTCGAGCATCTTCTCGCGCCATTCGGCGGCGACGTCGGCGAGATCGGCGGGGATGTCGCGCAGGTCGAACTTCATGCCCTGCGAAGCGTCATCCCAGTAGATGGCCTTCATGCGAACCAGATCGACCACACCCTTGAAATTCTCTTCGGCGCCGATGGGGACCTGGATGGGAATGGGGTTGGCGCGCAGACGCGCCCGCATCTGGTCGTGCACCTTGAAGAAGTTGGCGCCGATACGATCCATCTTGTTGACGAACGCGAGACGGGGCACGCCGTACTTGTTGGCCTGCCGCCAGACGGTCTCGGACTGCGGCTGCACGCCACCGACTGCGCAGTAGACCATGCACGCGCCGTCGAGAACCCGCATCGAACGCTCGACCTCGATGGTGAAGTCGACGTGGCCGGGGGTGTCGATGATGTTGATCCGGTGCTCCGGATAGGACATGTCCATGCCCTTCCAGAAACAGGTGGTGGCGGCCGATGTGATGGTGATGCCGCGCTCCTGCTCCTGCTCCATCCAGTCCATCGTCGCGGCGCCGTCGTGCACCTCGCCGATCTTGTGGTTGACGCCGGTGTAGTAGAGGATGCGCTCGGTCGTCGTGGTCTTGCCGGCGTCGATGTGAGCCGAGATGCCGATGTTGCGGTATCTCTCGATGGGGGTCTTGCGGGCCATGGTGAAATGCTCCGGGCTTGCTCGGTGGGGCCACGCGGGCCCTGGGTGGTCGGTCGGGGAGCCTGGACTCAGAAGCGGAAGTGCGCGAAGGCCTTGTTGGCCTCGGCCATGCGGTGAACCTCGTCGCGCTTCTTGACGGCGCCACCCCGATTTTCGGAGGCCTCCATCATCTCGTTGGCCAGCCGCTGGCCCATCGACTTCTCGCCACGCTTCTTCGCGGCCTCGCGCAACCAGCGCATGGCGAGCGCCATCCGGCGAACCGGACGAATCTCGACGGGCACCTGGTAGTTGGCGCCGCCGACACGCCGGCTCTTGACCTCGACCATCGGGCGGCAGTTCTGCAGCGCCTGGGCGAAGACCTCGATCGGGTCCTTGCCGGAGCGCGACTTGATCTGGTTGAACGCGCCGTAGAGCATCCGCTCGGCGACGGCTTTCTTGCCGTCGAGCATCAGCACGTTGACGAACTTCGAGACCTCGACGCTCCCATAGATGGGGTCGGGGAGGATCTCGCGCTTGGGAACTTCACGACGACGGGGCATGGTCAGACTCTCCTGGCTTCAGCTGCCCGGGGCCCGCATGGACCCGACGGACAGGCCACCCGAACGGCCGCCGCCCGGAGGCGACAGCGGGGTGGCCGCTTACTCGGCGACGCCTGAGCGTCGCCAGAACAAAGGGCGCGGGCCCTCCGGAAACCCGGATGCGCCCGCGCCCGGCGTATGCAACGACGGCCGGTCAGGCCTTCTTGGGGCGCTTGGCGCCGTACTTCGAGCGCGCCTGCTTGCGGTCCTTGACCCCTTGCAGGTCGAGCGAGCCACGAACGATGTGGTAGCGCACGCCAGGCAGGTCCTTCACGCGACCGCCGCGAATGAGCACCACCGAGTGCTCCTGCAGGTTGTGGCCTTCACCGCCGATGTAGCTGATGACCTCGAACCCGTTGGTCAGGCGCACCTTGGCCACCTTCCGCAGCGCCGAGTTCGGCTTCTTCGGGGTCGTGGTGTAGACGCGGGTGCAGACACCGCGCCGCTGCGGGCTTTCCTGCAGCGCCGGGCTCTTGCTCTTCAGCTGCTCGCTCTCGCGACCCTCACGAACGAGCTGGTTGATGGTAGGCATCGGATGTTTCCTTCGGACGACAGTTGCCGTCGTGTGGGCGCCGGCTCTCGCCGGACCGAGAACGCCTTGCGTACGATTGCGCAGGGCTGTTTCGCGGAAAGCCTTCGATTATAGATTGAGGGAACGGAGCCTGCAAGCCGGCGATGCGCAAACGCATCGCCGGCCCGCGGGGCGCCGGTCAGCCCTGGGCGTCGGAGAGCTCGCCGCCGGTCTCGGTCTCCTCGGCCGGCGGCATCGAGAACAGCGCCTCGGCCTCGGCCGCTGCCAGCGCGGCCTGTTCGGCGGCCTCGGTCTGTTCCTTGGCCTTGCGGGCGCGGTGGTAGGCGAGACCGGTGCCCGCCGGGATGAGCCGGCCGACGATGACGTTCTCCTTGAGGCCGCGAAGCTCGTCCTTCTTGCCCATGATCGCCGCTTCGGTCAGCACGCGCGTGGTTTCCTGGAAGGAAGCCGCCGAGATGAACGAATCGGTCGAGAGCGACGCCTTGGTGATGCCCAGCAGGATGTTGTCGTAGACGGCCTCGAGCTTGCCGGCGGCGCGAACCTTGTCGTTCTCGTCGAGCATCTCGGAGCGCTCGACCTGCTCTCCGGTGATGAACGGCGCGTCGCCAGGCTCGACGATCTGCACGCGGCGCAGCATCTGGCGGACGATCACCTCGATGTGCTTGTCGTTGATCTTGACGCCCTGCAGACGATAGACGTCCTGGACCTCGTCGACGACGTAACGGGCAAGAGCCTCGATGCCGAGCAGGCGCAGGATGTCGTGCGGATCGGCGGGGCCGTCGACGATCATCTCGCCCTTGTTGACCACCTGGCCGTCGTGGACCAGGACGTTCTTGTCCTTCGGGATCAGGAACTCGTGGGCGTTGCCGTCCATGTCGGTGATGACCAGACGCTGCTTGCCCTTGGTGTCCTTGCCGAACGAGACCGTGCCCGTGACCTCGGCAAGCATGCCGGCATCCTTGGGCGAGCGCGCCTCGAAGAGCTCGGCCACCCGCGGCAGACCGCCGGTGATGTCGCGGGTCTTCTGCGACTCGAGCGGAATCCGGGCCAAGGTCTCGCCAACGCCGATCTCCTGGCCGTCACGCACCGTGATCAGCGCGCCGACCGGGAAGCTGATCGTGACCGCGTGGTCGGTCCCGGCAATGCGCACCTCCTCGCCGCTCGGGTCGATCAGCTTGACCTGCGGCCGCACGTTGCGAGCGGCCGTACCGCGGCGCTTGGCGTCGATGACCACCAGCGTGGACAGACCGGTCACCTCGTCGATCTGCTTGGCGACAGTGGTGCCCTCCTCGACGTTCTCGAAGCGGATCCGGCCGGTGTACTCGGTGATGATCGGGCGGGTCATGGGATCCCAGGTGGCGAGCTGCGCGCCCGCCTTGACCTGGCCACCGTCGCCGGCAAGCAGCGTGGCGCCGTAGGGGATCTTGTGACGCTCGCGCTCACGCCCGTTGTCGTCGGCGATGATCAGCTCGCCCGAGCGCGAGATGACGATCTGCTCGCCACGGGCGTTGGTCACGTAGCGCATCGTCGGCGTGTAGCGGACGGTACCGTTCGACTTGGCCTCGACGGCGCTGTCGACGGCGGCGCGCGAAGCGGCGCCGCCGATGTGGAAGGTGCGCATCGTGAGCTGGGTGCCGGGCTCGCCGATCGACTGCGCGGCGATCACGCCGACCGCCTCGCCGACGTTGACCAGCGTGCCCCGGCCGAGGTCGCGGCCATAGCACTTCGCGCACAGGCCGTAGCGGGTGGCGCAGGTGAGCGGGGTGCGCACGCGCACCTCGTCGATGCCCAGCCGCTCGATTTCGTCGACCTTGTCCTCGTCGAGCAGCGTGCCCGCCTCGTACAGCGTGGCGTCGGTTTCGGGATCGACCACGTCGGCCACGGCCACGCGGCCGAGGATCCGGTCGCGCAGCGCCTCGATCACCTCGCCACCCTCGATCAGGGCCTTCATCGCGACGCCGTCGGTCGTGCCACAGTCGTCCTCGGTGACGACGAGATCCTGGGTGACGTCGACCAGCCGGCGGGTCAGATAGCCGGAGTTGGCGGTCTTCAGGGCGGTGTCGGCCAGGCCCTTGCGCGCGCCGTGCGTGGAGATGAAGTACTGGAGAACGTTCAGGCCCTCGCGGAAGTTCGCGGTGATCGGGGTCTCGATGATCGACCCGTCGGGCTTGGCCATCAGCCCGCGCATGCCGGCAAGCTGGCGGATCTGGGCGGCCGAACCGCGCGCGCCCGAGTCGGCCATCATGTAGATCGCGTTGAAAGACTCCTGGTCGACTTCCTTGCCGTGGCGGTCGATGACCTTCTGCGTGCGCAGCTGGTCCATCATCGCCTTGCCGACCTCGTCGCCGGCGCGCCCCCAGATGTCGACGACCTTGTTGTAGCGCTCACCCTGCGTGACCAGGCCCGAGGTGTACTGCTGCTCGATCTCCTTGACCTCGCGCTCGGCCTCGGCGAGCAGGTTGGTCTTCTGCGGCGGCACCAGCATGTCGTCGATGGCGATCGAGATGCCGGCGCGGGTGGCCAGGCGAAAGCCGTTCTGCATCAGCTGGTCGGCGAAGATCACGGTGTCGCGCAGGCCGCAGCGGCGGAACGACGCGTTGATCAGGCGGCTGATTTCCTTCTTCTTGAGCGCCTTGTTGATCAGGTCGAACGGCAGGCCGCGCGGCAGGATTTCGGAGAGCAGCGCACGGCCGACCGTGGTCTCGACCCGGCGCACGCGCGCGACCGGCTCCTCGGAGCCGGGTTCGCGCACGTACTCGGGCAACCGCACGGTGATGCGCGTGCCGAGCTCGACCTCGCGATTGTCGTAGGCGCGCAGGACTTCGCCGAGATCGGAGAAGTACATGCCCTCGCCACGGGCGTTGATCTTCTCGCGGGTGGTGTAGTAGAGCCCGAGCACGATGTCCTGCGACGGCACGATCGAGGGCTCGCCGTTGGACGGGAACAGCACGTTGTTGGAGGCGAGCATCAGCGAGCGCGCCTCGAGCTGCGCCTCGATCGACAGTGGCACGTGCACGGCCATCTGGTCACCGTCGAAGTCGGCGTTGAAGGCCGCGCACACCAGCGGGTGCAGCTGAATGGCCTTGCCCTCGATCAGCACCGGCTCGAAGGCCTGGATGCCGAGCCGGTGCAGCGTCGGTGCACGGTTGAGCATCACCGGGTGCTGCCGGATCACATCCTCGAGGATGTCCCAGACGATGGGCTCCTGGGACTCGACGTACTTCTTCGCCTGCTTGATGGTGGTGGCGATCCCCATCGTCTCGAGCTTGTTGAAGATGAAGGGCTTGAACAGCTCGAGCGCCATCAGCTTGGGCAGACCGCACTGGTGCAGCTTGAGCTGCGGACCGACCACGATGACCGATCGGCCGGAGTAGTCGACCCGCTTGCCGAGCAGGTTCTGGCGGAAGCGTCCGCCCTTGCCCTTGATCATGTCGGCCAGCGACTTCAGCGCGCGCTTGTTCGCGCCGGTCATGGCCTTGCCGCGTCGGCCGTTGTCGAGCAGCGAGTCGACCGCTTCCTGCAGCATCCGCTTTTCATTGCGGACGATGATCTCGGGGGCCTTCAGCTCGAGCAGGCGCTTGAGGCGGTTGTTGCGGTTGATGACGCGCCGGTAGAGGTCGTTGAGGTCGGAGGTCGCGAAGCGGCCACCATCGAGCGGCACCAGCGGACGCAGCTCGGGCGGCAGGACCGGCAGCACCTCCATGACCATCCAGTCGGGCTTGATGCCCGAGCGCTGGAAGCCCTCGAGCACCTTGAGCCGCTTGGCGATCTTCTTGATCTTGGCCTCGGAGCCGGTGGCCTCGAGCTCCTTGCGCAGCGTTTCGATGTCGCGGTCGATGTCGATGGTGCGCAACAGCTCACGCACGCCCTCGGCACCCATCAACGCGCGGAAGTCGTCGCCGTACTGCTCGGTCTTGGCGAGGAAGTCCTCCTCGGTCATGATCTGCGCGCGCTTGAGCGGCGTCATGCCGGGCTCGATGACGACATAGGCTTCGAAGTAGAGCACGCGCTCGATGTCGCGCAGCGTCATGTCGAGGACCATGCCCAGGCGCGACGGGAGCGACTTCAGGAACCAGATGTGCGCGGTGGGGCTGGCGAGCTCGATATGCCCCATGCGCTCGCGCCGCACCTTGGCAAGCGTGACCTCGACGCCGCACTTCTCGCAGATGACGCCGCGGTGCTTCAGGCGCTTGTACTTGCCGCACAGGCACTCGTAGTCCTTGATGGGCCCGAAGATCTTCGCGCAGAACAGGCCGTCGCGCTCGGGCTTGAAGGTGCGGTAGTTGATCGTCTCGGGCTTCTTGACCTCGCCGTAGGACCACGAACGGATCTTGTCGGGCGAGGCCAGCCCGATCTTGATCGCGTCGAAGTGTTCGTCCTCCTGGACCTGCTTGAAGAGATCGAGCAGCGCTTTCATGGGTGACTCCTGGGTGTCGTCGGGCGCGCTCAGGCGCGCTCGAGGTCGATGTCGATGCCGAGCGAGCGGATTTCCTTGACGAGCACATTGAACGACTCGGGCATGCCGGCGTCGATCGTGTGCTCGCCCTTCACCAGGTTCTCGTAGACCTTGGTGCGCCCGTTAACGTCGTCGGACTTGACGGTGAGCATCTCCTGCAGCGTGTACGAGGCACCGTAGGCCTCGAGCGCCCAGACCTCCATCTCGCCGAAACGCTGGCCGCCGAACTGCGCCTTGCCGCCGAGCGGCTGCTGCGTGACCAGCGAGTACGGACCGGTCGAGCGCGCGTGCATCTTGTCGTCGACGAGGTGGTGCAGCTTCAGCATGTGCATGTAGCCCACCGTGACCCGCCGATCGAAGGCCTCGCCGGTGCGTCCGTCGTAGAGCGTGACCTGGGTCTTGGTGGGCGAGAAGCCCAGCAGCTGGGTGCGCGGATCGTCGCCGGGGAACGCGAGGTCGAGCATCTCGCGGATCTCGGGCTCGGTCGCGCCGTCGAACACGGGGGTGGCGAACGGCACGCCGTTGCGCAGATTGTCGGCGAGCTCGAGCACCTCGGTATCGGCGAGGGCGTCGATACCGGCGCGCTGCTCGGCCTGCGTGTAGATCCGCTGCAGCAGCGCGCGCACGGAGTCGGCGCTCGCCTTGGCCTTGATCATCTCGCCGATCCGCAGGCCGATGCCCTTGGCAGCCCAGCCGAGGTGCGTCTCGAGGATCTGGCCCACGTTCATCCGCGAGGGCACGCCCAGCGGGTTCAGGACGATGTCGACCGGCGTGCCGTCGGCCATGTAGGGCATGTCCTCGACCGGGACGATGCGCGACACGACCCCCTTGTTGCCGTGGCGGCCAGCCATCTTGTCGCCAGGCTGCAGGCGGCGCTTGACCGCCAGGTAGACCTTGACCATCTTGAGCACGCCCGGGGGCAGTTCGTCGCCCTGGGTGAGCTTCTTGCGCTTTTCCTCGAAGGCGAGGTCGAACTGGTGCCGCTTGGCCGCGATCGAGTCCTTGAGGGCCTCGAGCTGCACCGCGGCAGCCTCGTCGGCAAGGCGGATCTCGAACCACTGCCAGCGGTCGACGTCGGCGAGGTAGTCGGCCGTGACTTCGGCGCCCTTGGCCAGCTTCTTCGGGCCGCCGTTGGCGATCTTGCCGACGAGCATGCGCTCGATCCGGGAGAACGCGTCGTTCTCGACGATGCGCAGCTGGTCGTTGAGGTCGAGGCGATAGCGCTTGAGCTCGTCGTCGATGATCGACTGCGCGCGCTTGTCGCGCTGGATGCCCTCGCGGGTGAAGACCTGGACATCGATGACGGTACCGCTCATGCCCGAGGGCACGCGCAGCGAAGTGTCCTTCACGTCGGAAGCCTTCTCGCCGAAGATCGCGCGCAGCAGCTTCTCCTCGGGCGTGAGCTGGGTCTCGCCCTTGGGCGTGACCTTGCCAACCAGGGTGTCGCCTGCCTGCACCTCGGCGCCGATGTAGACGATGCCCGACTCGTCGAGACGCGACAGCTGCGACTCGGACAGGTTGGAGATGTCGCGGGTGATGTCCTCGGGGCCGAGCTTGGTGTCGCGTGCGAGCACCGACAGCTCCTCGATGTGGATCGAGGTGTAGCGGTCGTCGGCGACGACCCGCTCGGAGATGAGGATGGAGTCCTCGAAGTTGTAGCCGTTCCAGGGCATGAACGCGACCAGCATGTTCTGGCCGAGCGCGAGCTCGCCGAGATCGGTGGACGCGCCATCGGCGACGACGTCGCCGCGGGCGATGCGGTCGCCCTTGCGCACAATCGGGCGCTGGTTGATGTTCGTGTTCTGGTTGCTGCGGGTGTACTTGATCAG
>Ga0315904_10005189_pt1 | contig 18168 bp, 25 predicted proteins | sample LakEriMetagenome_6_FD_203529 | JGI IMG/M metagenome (GOLD analysis project Ga0315904, IMG submission 203529) | Freshwater fungal communities from buoy surface, Lake Erie, Ohio, United States - Buoy 12 MA120 | ecosystem: Environmental > Aquatic > Freshwater > Lake | place: USA: Lake Erie, Ohio...
GGCCTGATAGTATTTGGTGTCTGGATTGTGTTGTTTGATGGCATTGAGAATGTTTAGCACTCCCACAGCATTGACCTCAGTGGTCATTTTGTTGAGATCCCAACTGGCTCCGACAAAACTCTGTGCAGCGAGATTGTAAAATTCATTGGGCTTGAGACTCTTGACCAAATGGTTCATACAGCCGTCGTCTGTGATATCTCCGGTGATCAAATCCACTTCATTTTCAATACCTAGGAATTTAATATTATCAAGATTGGGGTTTGAATATCGTTTAACCAGTCCGTAGACCTTGTAGTCTTTTTCTAAAAGTAGTTTGGCAAGGTAAGGACCATCTTGTCCTGTCATGCCTGTGACAAATGCAATTTTTTTCATATTTTTCCTAGTTTCGATAAGGTGAATTATTTATGAGATATTTTCAATGCTAGGTTATTTTTTCCACACGTAGTAATTTTTAGCAACTTCTCTAATGGCGTAGTGATCTGATTTCAATAATTTTTGACATTCTTTAGATATCAGTTCGGGTCCTTCAATTATGATCGTTGGCTGTGTTCGACGCCATATCTGCTGAAGTTCAGGTATGAATTTTTCATGTAAAAAATCAATAATTATTAAATCCACATCAGACACCAAATGAATATTATCGAAATTTTCTCTGTACACTACATTTCTTTTTTGAATTCGTGGCATTGTGCCATTGACCACAAACACCGTGTCAAAGGCTTCTAATAGATCCTCTAGATTGCCCAAAGCTGTGCCCACAGCCAACACATTCCGTGCTTTACGATTGGCCTTCTTCATTCGTTTTGAAAATTTTGTCATAGATATTGATTAAATACACATATATTTATTTGCCTAATGCGATTCAAAATTCATAAAACCAACGGAGCCCTTAATAGTGCGCCAGTATTTGCAGCCTTAGAACAAGGTATCAAAAATACCGGTTTTTCGGTGGTAGATTCGGGTCAAGATGTTGATGTTATTTGGTCAGTGCTATGGCATGGTCGCATGCAGGCTAACCAACTCATCTACAATCAATGCCGAGCAAAAAGAAAACCAATCATGATCATTGAAGTGGGCAATCTTATCCGAGGCACTACCTGGCGCATCAGTCTTGACCACATTCACGGACTGGGAATTTTTGGAAATAGTGAAAATCTTGATCAAGCGCGGCCAAAAATGCTAGGCGTGGAATTGAAGCCTGTTGATGATGATAGAAATAATAAAATTTTAATTGCGTGTCAACACGAGCGTAGTCTTCAGTGGGAAGGGCAATCATCCATGGCGGAATGGGTGAAACAAAAAGTGGCGGAAATTAGAAAATTTACTGATAAATCTGTGGTAGTGAGACCGCACCCACGATCGCCGGTAAGTTTGAATATCCAAGGAGTCACAGTTGAACAGCCAAAAAAAATTCCAAATAGCTATGATTCATTCGACATCAATTACAAATATCACTGCGTGATAAATCACAACAGCGGTCCTGCTGTGCAAGCGGCAATCAGTGGGATTCCTGTGATCTGCGACCACACAAGTTTGGCATTTGACGTCAGCGATGTCATTGAAAATATCAATAGGCCAATCCTGCCAGACAGAACACAATGGTTTGTGAAGCTGTGTCATACCGAGTGGACAGTTCAAGAAATATCTACAGGAGTCCCAATACAACGCCTTGTTACTGCATTAAAAAATTATTGAAAAATCATTGACTTTTGCGGAAAAACATAGTATAGTATTAGTATGACAAAATTTTCTTGTGTAGAAGATCTATTAGCTGAATTTTATAATCAGACTCTGTTTGATATAGCGATCTTGCAAGATCAAGATCGTGCTGCTATACATGGATTCTATAACACACTAGATCTAGGCAATCAATTGACTGCTAATCAAGGTGGTTTTTTACTGAAAATTCTGGCCAAGTACAAAATTTTTGCCAACAGTCTTGGCATAGATTATGGCACGCTGATAGACAGACCTATATGGAAAACTACCTTTAGAAAATTAGATCTTACTAGAAAAATATTTGTAGAACAGTCCGAAGAGGGTGAGATCACGGTGTGTTTAAAATTTCCATATGCCTTGAAAGAGACCTTCGAAAAAGAATTTCATACTGAAAATACACCCTACAGTTCCAACACTTGGGACAGTGATAGAAAACTACGTGTGCTAAATGTTTACAAATACAATATCATACAGCTTGAAGAATTTTGCAGAAAACATGACTTTGAACTCGATGACACTTTTCTCACATTGGTTGATACAGTGGCAGAGATTTGGAACCAGCAGGATCAAATTATCCCCTATGCATATATCACAGCCGGTGAATTGGTGTTGAGTAATGCAACTGAAGATGCAGAAATATTTTATCAAACACACAAACAGGATGATATAAATCAAAATTTATTCTTGGCCAAAAGCATGGGTTATCCTGTACGATTCGATCGACCAATAGAGACCAAACTTGAGATCATATGTGCATCTGCATCGAGGTCTTTTTGGATAAAATCCAACAGAGATTTCTTTGATCTTTACCATCAGGTCAATGGCGTTGTCTGTGTGTTGATTGATCGAAATACTCAAGACAGCATTGAATGGTTGCAAAAATTTGTTGAGTCTGCTGATATTGCCGGTATACCAAGATCAGATATCAAGGTGTGTTTTCGAGATCCCACTGAGAAGAAATCTCAGTTGAATGCATGGATCAAAGACAACAATCTTGGGGGCAAAGTTCAAGAAGGTAAAATACTTATATTCTTTCATAAACCACCTAAGTGGTTGTTTAAAGACGGCATTGATGTTAAAATAGTTGTAACAAATAGTTACACACCAATTCACGAACCCACTTCATCTGTGTGGTTAGATACTCATCCATGTGTATGTTATTTGGGGGAAATAAAACCAACCCTTACAAGGAAACAGAAAATTGTCAGTTTGTAAACTAGTGATTCGAGATGAAGTCAATATCAAGGTGGAAGGACTAAGTGTTGAAACACGGCGTAAAATTGTTAACAAATTGAAATTTGATCTACCGTATGCACGACATATGCCAGCATATAAGTTAGGACGTTGGGACGGCACAAAAACCTATTTTAGTATTGGTGGTACTGGTTATCTTGCCCATCTTGATATCATATTGCCTATTGTTGAAGAAGCAGGATATGAAATTGACATCGAAGATCAACGACATCACACCAAGATTGAATTTGAACCTATAACAGAAAACTACTGGGCAGACAAGGGCAAGACATGGCCTAAAGGACATCCCGAAGCAGGAACTCCTATTGTACTTCGTGACTATCAATTTGATGTTGTAAACAAGTTTTTAGAAAATACACAATCATTACAGGAGGTGGCTACAGGTGCAGGTAAAACGATTACTACAGCGACATTGTCTCATCTTTGTGAGGCGTATGGGCGTACGATGGTTATTGTTCCGAACAAATCTCTTGTTGTACAAACTGAGGAAGACTACAAAAACCTTGGACTAGATGTAGGGGTATACTTCGGCGATAGAAAAGAACTAAACAAGACACATACCATTTGTACTTGGCAGAGTCTTAATGTACTAGACAAGAAAAGCTATGACAATGACACATTGTCATTGGCTGAATTTACAGCAGGTGTATCGGCAATTATCATAGACGAAGTTCATCAAGCCAAGGCAGAAGTGTTAACAAAATTGTTGACACAGAATTTTAATAACTGTGCAATCCGTTGGGGACTTACTGGAACTATACCTAAAGAAGCATGGGAATTTCAAGGCATCCTTGCCAGCATCGGACCTGTTATCAATCAAGTGTCTGCACACGATCTACAAGAAAAAGGTGTGCTGGCACAATTACAAATCAATATTTTACAAACTAATGAAGTTCAAGTGTTTAGAAGTTTTGCCGATGAATATGCATTTCTAGTGACTGATGATTCTAGAATTACGTGGATGGCAAATAAAATTCAATCGTTGGCGTTGACTGGCAATACCCTAGTTTTAATCAATAGAATCGACACCGGAAACAAATTAATCGAACGTATACCTGAAGCTGTGTTTGTCAGTGGCGGTATGAAACTAGACGACCGAAAGGAAGAATATGACGAGATTAAAACAAGTGATGGTAAGATTATTGTGGCGACTTATGGTGTGGCCGCTGTGGGTATTAATATTCCAAGGATTTTTAATTTGGTTCTTGTTGAACCCGGAAAGAGCTTTGTTAGAGTTATACAAAGTATTGGGCGAGGCATTAGAAAAGCGGAAGATAAAGACCATGTAGAGATTTGGGATATAACCAGTGCCTGCAAATACAGCAAGCGACACTTAACAGAACGTAAAAAGTTTTATAAGGATGCAAAATATCCTTTTTCAATAACCAAGGTAAGTATATGAAAATTTTAACTCTAAACAATAGGTCTTTTGACCTTAATGAATTACCAGATGAAGTAGATGAAGATACTAGATTTTCAGTCTTAGATAATTCAAATCCCAACGAACCAGATTTCTTTTTTATGCCGTTGATATTTTTAGAGTCATTTAACTCACCTGCTATATTATTAAGTGTAGGAGGCTTTGAAGTACAAATGCCACTGGACTGGTGTATGATCGTTGGAGATCGAGATTGTGGACTAGACCCAGAAGTTCTGCCTTTGACCAGCCTAAATGAACGGGGATTTGACGCATTTATTTTCAATCCCATAAATGGATTTAAATGTGAGTATATGCCCATCGAAATAGTAAATATCTATCAAGATGTGAGATGGTACTTTCCTAAAATGAAAAATGGACAATTGCTCACTGTGCCATTACATGATGGTCCTAGTCCACCATGTGCATATTTTGTTAAAGAAATAAGTAGACAGAGCGAAATTTTACAATTAGATAAGGTTATTTAAAATGAAAGCAGGAAAAGTATGGGGTCAAACAGAACTCCTTGAAGCCAACGGTGTATTAGAGTTTCATCGTATTGAAGCCAAGAAAGGCGGCACATGTTCTAAACATAAACATCAATACAAGTGGAATGGTTTCTTTGTAGAAAAAGGTGAAATGGTTATTCGTGTTTGGAAAAATAACTACGACTTAGTTGACGAAACACTACTAAGAGCAGGCGAGTATACAAAAGTAGCCCCCGGAGAATATCATCAATTTGAAGCTGTTTCTGATTGCATTGCTTTTGAATTATATTGGGCAGAGTTTGATCACGATGATATTGAACGCGAAACTGTGGGCTATGCAAAAAATGGGAAATCTTAAACCGGGTGCTGCCTATAGCTATAGATCGCACGATGGTGTGGTAATTAGTAAGGAAGTTGAGACTGGTGTGGATTCTGTGGTAGGTTGGCAATATGCCAATAATATGGCCATTGCATATGAATTAGACACAGTCTGGAAAGATATACTGATTGCCGCACAGACCAATAAGTCTTTACAGACTGCTCTAGATCGTGTTAAAATACAATATCACCTGAGTAAAGACCATGCCAAATAAACATATAGACCTTTTCAAAGAGATTATTCCTGCGGTAGACCTTGGCATGAAAGATCTCTGGGATGCTGCCACCGATGATGGAAGAAAAGAAATCAAAGCAGATTTTTGGAATCTCAATAGATACATTAGTAGTGTCAAATCTAGTGATCGGGCGCTGCAAGAACATTTTGTTTTGACTGTGAATGAATATTACAATAAAAATTGGAATAACATTCAAAAACATCCCAAACTGGTTTGGCAGTCGTTGTGTGCATGTAGTAGAGGCACAGGCCAGACCTACTTTCATGAATGGATTCCTCTTAAAAAACAAAAAAATAAAAAAGTAGAATTCTTGGCGGGGCTGTTTCCAAACATGAAAATGACAGATGTTGAAACTCTAGCGGCAATAACCACAGACAAAGAAATAAAAGAATATGCTAAGGACCTTGGTTGGGATAAAACGCAAATTGCTGAAATTAAACTTTAAATGCGAATACTGCGGTAAAGAATTTGTCAAAGAAAAAACTTTGGCTGTACATGTCTGCGAACAAAAACGTAGACACATGAGCAAAAATGAAAGACACGTTCAGGCAGGACTGCTGACATTCCAACGATTTTATGAACTGGCACAAAAAGGTTCTAGTCCCAAGACCTTTGATGATTTTGCATCTAGTTCATTCTATAATGCTATGGTAAAGTTTGGTAGTTTTCTTGTGAACACTGCTCCTATCTATCCAGAAAGATTTATTGACTTTGTGGTCAAGAGTGGAGTGAAACTAGATCATTGGTGCAGAGATGAACTATATGATACCTATATTAGTGAGCTAATAAAAATAGAGCCAGCGGACGGTGCGATACAAAGAACCATTAAAACCATGATGGAATGGAGTGATGTTAACTCGGCTCCCTGGGAACACTATTTTCAATACGTTAATCTTAACCGCGCTACGCACGATATTAAGGAAGGACTAATAAGTCCGTGGTTGGTGTTAAATAGCAAGTCAGGGAAAGAAATGTTAAAGCGTATGAATGACGAGCAGCTAGATATAGTTGGTCCAATTATTGATCCTAACTATTGGTCCAGACGTTTTAAATCTTTACCTGCAGATGTAGAGTTAGTTAAAGACGTCATCAAGGAGGCGAAAATATTATGATTTATAAGAAAAGAAGAGAAGACGCAAACGCACCACCTGTAGAAGACGAAGAAGTAGAATTAGCACACAACGAAGAACATATATCTAGAGACGATATAGACATTGAGATAGTGATAGGGGAAGATTCCGACGATGTATTTGTAAAATTCACAGGGTTCAATGACCGCGAAGATTCTGAAGAGTATGCACAGTTCCTAGCAGACACATTGCCTTTGTTATTATTTGAAACCACGAGACTAAACTGATGCCGGACATTGACATAGACTTTGTAGACCGTGATCAAGCACTGACATTGTTTGAGCATATACCTGCTAGTAGACTAGACAATAACCGATTGGTCAAACATAACACAGGTGTATATCTACACGCTGTTCCTGTAGATGCAGTTAGTGGTCTATGTCAAATTCCTTATGAACAGGCAGAAGAACAAAAGTATTTTAAAATAGATTTTTTAAATGTTGGAATTTACAAAGGTGTTCGTGATGAAGAACATCTAGTTCAATTAATGGAGACTGAACCGTTATGGGATCTGCTAACACAAGACGAATTTGTAAATCTATTATTTCATTTGAACGGGCATGGAGATATAATCCGGAAGACCCTACCGACTTCCGTGGAACAATTATCTGCCGTCCTTGCTATGATCCGCCCAGCCAAACGTTATCTGATTGGGAAAGACTGGACTACGATTATGACAGAAGTTTGGACGAAACCGAGTAACGATGAATACTATTTCAAGAAAAGTCATGCCACTGCCTATGCTGTGGCCATTGTGGTACAGATGAATTTGATCTGTGAACAGATCAGTTACGGATATCAATGAATTTCGATGCCTTTAGCAGTGCTCAGATACAGAGCAAGATTTGGCTTGTGGATCGATTAGAACGTACACTTGAAGAACATAGACCTATTGAGGACGGTTACCGGATATGGATTTTAGCAGGATGGTATGCCTTGGCTAATTTTTTAATCCGTACTAGAAATAAAATACCTGTGTTAGAAGTTCGCAGTTTTGATCAAGATCCCACATGTGAACCTATAGCAGATGCTATCAACAATCTATGGGTTTACAGAGCTTGGGAATTTAAGGCACAGACTGTTGACATTAATCTGTTGGAATATAAACCAAAACCAGACGTAGTTATAAATTCCAGCGTTGAGCATATGACTTCGAGTCAATGGTACACAAACATACCAACGGGCACTATGGTATGTCTACAGGCCAGCGATATGCTAGATGAAGATCACGTTAATTCTATGTCCAGTATCAAGGATCTAATGTTGAAGTACCCTATGAGCGAACAACTCTACGAGGGTGTTAAAAGATTTGAATTTGAAGACAAGGCCTTTAATCGAGTAATGATTATTGGCATCAAGTAGCCCGGCGAACCAGAGTGATTGATTTGCGTTTGATACGTTTTACAATTATATCGTTTAGGCTGGTACAGGGACCAAATATTACCTTGACATCTTTGGTTGAAAAGTTTTTGATAGTATATCGGAAAGCATAAATTTCTTTAAGTAAAAATATATTAATAGGAATCTGCCTATTTGATTCCCACCACCAAACTTCACCTAGTTCTAGGAATTTTGCTTTTTCTGCTTCAGTTTTGATGTGTGCATAGTCATACATGCTAGTGATAGCAGAATCTTGATTGATAATTATCCCCACATATTCTTGATCAACGTGGTTTACAACACTGATAAAAGGAAAGTTTTCTTGTAGGTTATGTGTGATTCTCATAGATAAATAGTGTAAAGGTCCGCTAGTGTATGCAACTCATTTCAGTTTATTTATATCCAAATAAGATAGACGTATTTACAAATACGTTAGCCACCTGGCAAACAGAGAGGTATCGTAGAGTGTACAATCGCAACTTAAAAATCCATCGAGGCGTCGATAACAGAATAGATCTGCAGGTACGAAATTCTGACCAGAAGGCCCAGGCTGTAACAGGATCATATCTAGTGTTTAATCTAGTTAATAGAGAATCTAAAGAACTCATACTGCAAAAGGATTGTGTAATTCAGAATGTGTTGGAAGGAAAGGCATATGTTATTTTATCCAATACCGAGCTAGCAGGGATAGAACCTGGCTTTTATCAATACTCTGTTGTTTCAGAAACTCGTGTGTTGAACGGCGACACACATACCGTTAGTACAAAAACACCTCTGTATATAGATAGTCAGTATGGCGCATTTAGTCCTTTAGAAATCACTGGAGATGTATTTGGAGAACCAGTTGATAGTCTGGTAATAAAAGAATTTAAAAATTATCAACCTTACGATCCCGGCACATCATTATACTATATCAGCGGTATTATTGATGCACAACCCCAGTACGGTACTCCACAGAGTCTGCACACATTCCAATTTAAAATGACTAACTACAGCGGTAATATCATCATCCAGGGCAGTCAAAGTGCCGGTGGTAATCCAGAGCGTTGGGTAGATTTGCAAACCATACCGGCATCACAAGATCCTATTCTTTACCAAAACGTCACTGGTAAATTTAATTGGTTTAGAGTCAAGCATATTCCGACACTATCGAATACAGGAACCGTTGACAGCGTACTATATAGATAGTATACTGTATGTATGACCCTTGTTCTTGATAAGTTTAGAACTCTCCTTCCTTCGAAATTAAAATCCAGTCCCAGCGGCTGGATCAGTTTCAATGCCCCTTGCTGTCAACATAGAGGTCATGCTCACGACACAAGAAAACGTGGCGGAATAATAATCACAGACAGTGTTGTCTACAACTGTTTTAACTGCAAATATTCTACAGGTTGGAAACCCGGAAGTCCAATCACTGCTAAATTCAAAAGTCTTTGTCAATGGCTAGGCGCCAATGACGATGACATCAAGCAGTTGATATTCGAAGCTATGAAAACTGAATCTGCTGAATATCAACCAGAAGCATTTGTAGAAAAACCCACATTTATAGAAAAACCACTACCCGAAGGCACACAACCGTTGATTCAATGGTTAGATTCTCAATTGACTGATGTTCAAGAACAGCAGTTAATCAAGGTAGTAGAATATGTGGTAGGTAGAGGTTACGATCCACTGAGCAATCACTTCTTCTGGAGTCCAGAAGCAGGCTATGCAGATCGTGTTATCATTGCTTTCAAATATCTTGGAAAAATTGTAGGTAACACAGCACGTAAAGTTACAGAAGGCAAACCCAAGTATTTGTCCGATCAACACCCATTCTTTGTGTTCAACGTCGACGAACAATGTGAGGCACATAGATATTTGTTTGTGGTAGAAGGTCCATTTGATGCTATCAGCATAGGTGGAGTGGCCTTGCTCACTAATGAAATCTCCGATCAACAGGCAAGGATAATTAACAGTATAAGCAAGCAGGTGATTGTGATCCCGGATCAAGACAAGGCCGGAACTGTGTTGATTGATCAGGCCAAAGAGTTAGGTTGGTCGATTGCATTTCCTACATGGGACAACTCTGTAAAAGATTGTGCAGATGCTGTGAAAAAATATGGCAAATTATTTGTTGTAGTTGATGCTATAAAAACTGCAACAGCAAATCCGGCAAAGATTGAGATTGAAAAAAGAAAGATGCTAAACAAGATAGCAGTATTGGAGAATCAAAATGATTAAAAAAATATTAGATTTTATTTTATATCCGTGGCACAAGTATCAAGAACGCAAGGCATGGAAAAAACGTTTAGAAGAATTGCGTAAACGTGATCCATTTATCTACAAATGATTTTGTGGGGGGTAAATGCCCTTAATCACGGTAATAGCCTTGCTGTTTTTAAAGACGGCAAATTAATATCCAATCGTAGTTCTAAAGAAGATACACTGGATAGCAATGCTATTTTTGAAGCACTTCATCTAGGTTCTCCCGATAGAATATTTTGGTATGAACAGCCTTGGCTTAAAAAAGCAAGACAATTCAAGGCTGGACAATATAATAGAGCATTTGATATGAGTGTTCTGCCTAGAAAATATTTGAATAAAATAAGAATACACTATGCACCTATTACTTATACTCCTCATCATGCCAGTCATGCTGCGGCCGGATACTATACCAGTCCGTTCAATCATTGTGCAGTTGTTGTGCTGGATGCTATTGGTGAGTTCGAGTGTGCAACTATATGGAATTGTGTTCATGGCGAAATGAAGAAAGTCTGGAGTCGAAGTTATCCAAATAGTCTAGGATTATTTTACAGTGCATTTACACAAGCTCTAGGAATGACTCCAATTCGAGACGAATGGAAATTACAGGCAATGGCAGAAAACGGCAATCCTTTGTTTTTCTATTACAGAGTAAAGAAATATTTTACAGGACTGCTAGAATTGAATTACAATTTTCACAAAGGTGTTAAGGATCAAAAATTCTACATAGATAGCATAGAAGACGAATGCAATCTCGCTGCTGCCGTTCAAATGGTATTTGAAGAACAAATTGAAATGATTATGAATAAGGCAAAAGAATTAACTAATTCAGATTGTTTAGTATATATGGGCGGGTGTGCTATGAATTCAACGACTAATAAAAAGATTGTAGAGCCTATGTGGCGATATCGTTGGACTTTGCCTAACCCCGGGGATCCTAGTTCTAGTGTAGGGGCAGTGCTTTATCATACCAAACAACGTGAATGGAATTATGACTTTGGTGTTGCAAAACATCTAGCAATTAGTGTATAATAAAATATATGTTTTATCATAATAAAAAATATCAAACAGGTGATCAATGGCTGATCGATACAGAATATACAAAGTATCAAGACCTATTACCGTTGGTTGAATCAAACCCCAATACTGAATACAGCAACGAAACTGTGGCGTTTAATGCTAGACAGTATCCGCTGTGGAGTGATCCTGTGGTTGCACAGACTGTGAAACATAAACAGTATCGTGACAATTATGTGCAACACCCTGCTTGGGAAGAAGCAACACGTGGTATTTTTGAATGGACCAAACGTCGATTGAAAAGAAATAAAATTGACCTAAACTTTGTGCCAACCATTTCATGGAGTATGGAATATGGTGTAGGCGGCTGGCAAAGCATGCATACACATGATAGCGATTGTGTTACACAGATATTCTATTTAGATGGCGAAATAAATCGAGATCCTAATATCAGTGCAAAAGAAAATGCATGGGGATCTATGTATGCCTTTTTAACTAAAGGCGATAAACCAATATACAAATCATTCAGCAGTTGGGCAGGACGTTGTATAATACTTCGTGGCGATATTTTCCACGGTGTTTATCCCATAAAAACATTGCCTCGCAGAACAATTATTATGGATTATAAAGTGATACGATGATAAAGACCTACGACTACGAAGTACAAAAATTATATCTTGAACTCATGCTGGCAGATGCGGAAGTGTTTGTGCGATGCCAAGGTATATTTGATCATTCATTGTTTGATCGAAAACTACAAGATGCAGCAGAATTTATTCATGAATATGCCAAAGGTTACAATGTGCTGCCAGACTATGAAATGGTCAATGCCACCTGTAGAATTGAACTTAAACGTCCCGAGGATCTCAAAGATGGTCATATGGAATGGTTCATGGATGAATTTGAAAAGTTCACACAACACAAGGCGTTGGAACGTGCAATCATTGAATCAGCTGATCTATTAGAAAAACATGACTATGGTGCAGTGGAAGTTTTAATCAAAGAAGCCGTACAAATTGGTCTTGCTCGAGACATGGGCACAGATTACTTCGCTGATCCCCGTGGTAGGTTAATGGGCATCAAAGACAAGAACGGACAGGTAAGTACAGGCTGGCCCTGTATGGATCGCAAACTGTTTGGAGGATTCAACCGCGGAGAACTCAATATCTTCGCCGGCGGATCGGGCGCAGGTAAGAGTTTGTTCTTGGCCAACCTAGGGGTTAACTGGGCCTTGATGGGTCTTAATGTTGTTTATCTAACACTAGAACTTTCAGAAGCACTGGTTAGTATGCGTATCGATGCAATGCTAACAGGCACGTCAACCAAAGACATTTTTAAAGACATCGACGATGTTGAGATGAAGGTAAAAATTATTGGCAAGAAAGCTGGACTGTTACAGGTCAAGTATATGCCCTCGGGCAAGACTGCCAATGACATTCGTGCATATCTAAAAGAATACGAAATCAAAGTAGGCAAGAAAGTAGACGTATTGTTGGTTGACTATTTGGACCTGCTGATGCCACTTAGCAAGAAGATTTCACCTGCAGACTTGTTTATTAAAGACAAGTATGTGTCAGAAGAATTGCGTAATCTAGCAGTAGAGAAGAACTGTGTGTTTGTTACAGCGGCACAGTTGAATCGAGGTGCTGTTGAAGAAGTTGAATTTGATCACAGCCATATTTCAGGTGGATTATCTAAAATTCAAACAGCAGACAACGTGTTTGGTATCTTTACTAGTCGTGCTATGCGTGAACGTGGTCGTTATCAAATACAGCTGATGAAGACACGTTCATCCAGCGGTGTAGGCATGAAAATTGATCTAGAGTTCAATCTTGAAAGTTTACGTATTAGTGATCTACCCGAGGATGAACAAGAAAATAACGGAGCCACCAGCAGAGGTAGTTCCAGCATAATCGAGTCAATCAAAGCTCGCAGTACCATACAAGGTCGCATTGACGATGACGGAGTTATACACGATCCAACACAGGGTGTCGGCATAGGCAAGGTTCGTGCCAATGTTGAGTCAAGTAAAATGCGTGAGATTTTAAACAAGCAGTTTGGCGATGAAGACTAAAAAAGTAGAGTTGTATAAGTGGTTAGATAGCGAGGGCGAAAACATTGAAATTGATTGGCCCAAAGTGCATAAAACAATAGGTCTAGATCACACCAATTGGCTGTTAACGCAACCCGAAGATCGATGCCAGATAGTTCTAGAAAGAAACGACTTTTTTTGTCGTTTAGTAGCAGAATTCTACGATGATCATACACTAGCACATTATCATTTAATGTGGGCTAAATAGTAGATGCGTCTAAGAGAATTACACGAACGTTCAGATCTAATCACAGTTAATCGCCGTCTTAATCCCAAGATATGGGACGGTGATCGACTCGACTCAGCGGTGGCACAGAAGCTCAAAGAAATTGCCAACGCATTTCAAGAGTTTATAGGCATTGAGCTTGATGTAGTAGATTACACAATTACAGGATCAAATGCCAACTATACCTGGACTGAACACAGCGACCTAGATCTACATATTATTGTAGCAGGTCAAGTAGGAGAAGCTGCTCGCGAATTGTTCAATGCCAAAAAGGCACTCTGGGCAGAGCAACATAACATCACCATCAAAGGTCTTCCTGTGGAATGTTACGTTCAGGGACGAGAAGAAGAACATCACAGTACCGGAGTGTACAGCATAGCTGACAGTCAATGGCTGGTTGAACCTAAAAAGACAAAACCAGAAGTAGATGATAGTGCTGTGGAACGCAAAAAAGATTCAGTAATACACGATATTGAAAATGCTCTGTTAAGCAAAGATCTAGACAAATTGCGCTTAGTGAAAGAAAAAATCACTAACATGCGCAAGGCAGGTCTAGAACGTGCAGGCGAGTGGTCAGTAGAAAACCTAGTTTTCAAAATACTTCGAAACCTAGGTCTTATTGATGAAATTGCGGATAAAATTCGCGAACTAGAAGATCAAGAACTGAGCCTAGAACAGGCTCAGTCTTTAGATTAATCAATCTTATAACAGTCGTGGACATCCCAAGAGCATATAGAATACACTATAAATTTAGTGGCTTCTTCTAGGTTTGAGAATGTTTTAGATCTCAACTGTCCTGTGGTCAAGTAATACTTTATGCACCACATTAATCTTTCTTGATGCCAAACAACTGTAGTAGGTTGATAAACAGGTTGATAAAGTCCATGTACAGAGTCAATGCGCCCATAACTTCTTCTCGGCCTGTGTCACCATCTACCGCAACCATTTCACGAATCTTCTGCGTGTCGTAGGCAGTTAGACCTAGAAACACAATTACAGCGATAGCTGAAATAACCATTTGCATTACTGTGCTGCCAATAAAGATATTGATAATGCTGGCAATAATGATAGCAATTAGACCCACGAACATGAACTTGCCCATGCTGTCCAGACTCTGCTTGGTAAAGTAACCATAGCCACTCATCACTGCAAACAGTACACCTGCTGACATAAATGCTGACACAATTGATCCCATGGTAAACACCGCAAAGATTGTGGCAAAGCTCAAGCCCATTAGACCGGCAAAGGCATACAAAAATAGCTGAAGTTGACCTTTGTTAAAATGCTGGGCCGCAAAGGCAAATGCCAGGATAGCCACCAAGGGTGAAAAGATCACGATCCATTTCATTAGACCGGTAAAAAAGAATGCCAACAGTTCCGGGCTAGAGCCTACAAAATAGCTCACAATCATAGAAACCAAGACAGCCATGCTCATGTGGCCGTAAACTCGACCCATGGCTGAGTTTACTTCAGCTGCTGAGCGGTAGTCTGTGATGCCACCTGTATAGTTTGTTCCAAACATAAAAAAATCCTCCTAGGTATAGTACAGTATACACTACTATTATTTATTTGTCAACCTGTCCAGTAAATATCTTGCGTCTTTTTGCCCAGGGCATAACTGGCCTGTACCTGTCACGGTGTTCTAGATTTGATCTCACTGTGGCCACATCCAATTCTTTAAAAATAAAGTCATCGTCCTTGAGTGCATTGTCTTTGATCAGGCCTTTGACAAATCCTTCTGTAAGATCCAGTTCAGTGTCAGTTAACAGACTGTGAATCAATTTATCCGCTAGAATTTTGTGATTGCTTAGACACATGTGATTGTATCTGGCATCGAGTCCATACCAAAATTTAGCGTCAAGATCTGCTTTGATATCTTCAAATTCCCACTGTTGCACATCATCCATCAATATGCCCTTGGCCCAATTGATTTCCTGCCATTCACTAGCTTGATCCACATCTTGCCCAAAACACTGCATGACAATGGGTCTATTGAGTTTTTTCTTCAACACCTGATAGGCAAGATAGCCCATGCGATTGTTGATGTGTATGAGATCCAATCTAACTCGTTGAATATAGCGTATGTAATACTCTATGGCCTTGGCTTCATCCTTGGTGACAAAGCTGTCCAGATCAATGATGTTGCTGTTGGTCATTTCGGGTAGTCTATCTAGGAACCAAAATCTACTGGGGTGAGTAAGAGCTATAACAATGTAGTCATTTTCTGTAATTCTATGTTCCAACAACTGTTGTAGAATGTCCCAACAGTAGTCTTGAGCACAGCCCATTAGACTGAGATTTTCCAAAACAACATCATGCCCCAATTGTTCTTTAAGTCCACGAGCCACCTGTTGTGGCCAAGTCACAGTGGTGTCTTCGGGTTTGGGTGGCACAGAAAAACTGTCACCGATCACATATAGTGTAGAGTATTTGTTGGTCATACAGTAATTAGCTGAAAGTCATGGTCAGTGACAAAAACCTGAAACTTTACCAACTGGGTCGCTTCATTATTTTTGACAGGCTCCACACAGGCCTAGCATGCATGTCCGTGATGCGATATTGATTGAATTCTTTTGCACAAAAATCTGTATCTCGCCAGCTGTCTTTGAGAATAAGTCCTCGAACGAATCCCTCAGCAAGATCCACTGTTAGACCCTGTTGGAAAAAATCCACAATTTTTTTGGCCAGTATGTGATGATTGCTGAGAGTTATATGATTGTATCTACAGTCAATGCCCCTAAAATATTGATCACTTTGAGTGTCTGGTTCCGCAAATTCTTGCGTTTGGATATCAAATAAGGTGCCCGTGGCCCAGGCTATTTCTTGGTAGTGTTGAGCTTCACTGACGTCTATGTCAAAGCAGCGCAGTATCAAAGGTTTGGGTAGCCCCAGTCTAGTGATATAACTGGTGAGCCAACCCAATCGCATGATCATGTGCAGAGTATCCAACTGTGGTCGTTGAATGTGCTGCATGAATCCTTCTATGGCCTTGTTTTTTTCCTTGGAAACATACTGATCCATGCCTATGATGTGCATGTTGCTGAGATTGGGTTCATCTTGTACAAACCAATATCTGTTGGGATGTGTTAGGCATATGATGATTCTGTCATCAGCTGTGATGTGATTCACAGACTGAAATCCCGCTCTCAACTGTTGAAAGCACCAATCTTGGCTGACTCCGTGTTGGCTCAGAGGCATCAAAGTGAGTCCTAGGTCAGCGGCCACCTGTCGCGGCCATGTCACTGTGTGATCTGTTGATTCCATGGGTTCGACAGAAAAACTGTCGCCTATCATGATCAGTCTTGGAGTTGTGGTCATTTGTTGTAATTATCTTTTTAACCATATTCACTGAATATTCTTGACAACGGTTAAATAGCAGTATATAATAAGTTTAACTTAATGGATGATCATGCTAGAACGAATCACAACACTCACAGACGAATTGGTAAAGCTGCTCAAGGACGACCCTGTTCGACCTGAGATTCCCGCAGATTTTAGAGTGGACAAGAACAGCAGAGTCTATGTGTTAAAGAGTGAAACAGGCGAGCCCATGGCAGTGACCTGTGTGAAGTTTCTAGCTGAGATTCCGGGATCAGTGGACGATTTGGCCCATGTGGCAGTGAACACCACCACTGCTGTGTTCTATACCATTTGGAGCTATGCCCAGGGTGCTGGTCGCAGATTGATAGAAGCTGCTCAACAAGATATCAAAACAACAGAACCCGAAGTTAAAACATTTGTGACCCTGAGTCCAAAAACAGAAATGGCTCGCAAGTTCCATCACAAGAACGGAGCCACTACCTATAGAGAAAACGCTGATTCAGTGAACTATCAGTATCACTGACTGCCGGGCTTTGAGCCCACTGTGTAGATACTGATCACGGGCTCCCAATTTTCACGATCTTTGGCAGTTTGATTTTCGGCGAACTGCTGTGCCACTAGATTGGCTCTAGCGAGATCTGTGATGGTTTCGCCAGCGAGAGATTGACGCTGTAGTCTGATACCTGTGCGGCTGTTTCGGGCCATGATCTTGTATGCTTGCATTTGATGCTCCTGACCAAGTATTTATCAACCTGTGGCATTCACAGACCGGCGAGATTCTTTAACTGTGTAGTTAATGGTCAACACATATCTACTTTCGTGCTCAACGGGTGTGGTTGATGAATGAAAATGACGGCCGGGAAAATCCATCCAGGTGTTGGCAGTGGGCCGCTGACGATGCCATTCTGTGTAAAGACTTCTAGAAGGCTGTTCCTTGCGCTGATCAAATACCACAGTGTCGCCATCGCTGTCTGCGGGATAGAATATGCCTGTGCGATGCGTTAACACAGGATGATCTATATGCGGTGTGTGTTCCACAGGCCACGGTGTGCGTGTGCATAGTCCCAGACGTACTCTCAACACTGAGTCCAATTCCTGATCTTGATGATCCAGGGCGGCCAACAACACCATCAAGCAGGGATCCCACAGGGGACTGATGTTTTGACTGTCTTTGTAGATTAGATGACTGAACGACCCCTGATATTTGGGATCCTCTCCTCGAACATCGTTGGGATTGGCTGTAAAAGGCAGATAGAACCAATCTAT
>Ga0315904_10005190_pt1 | contig 18164 bp, 15 predicted proteins | sample LakEriMetagenome_6_FD_203529 | JGI IMG/M metagenome (GOLD analysis project Ga0315904, IMG submission 203529) | Freshwater fungal communities from buoy surface, Lake Erie, Ohio, United States - Buoy 12 MA120 | ecosystem: Environmental > Aquatic > Freshwater > Lake | place: USA: Lake Erie, Ohio...
CCGCGATGGCGTCGTAGGCCTTCTGCTGGTGGGCGTTGGCGAGCATGGGGTGTTCCTGCTGTTGTCTCGAGAGCATGACGGGACGTTGTGATACCCGGGTGCGCGCGGCTCTGCAAAGGTGCCGGATCTCGGTCCGGGGTCCGCCGCCCGTCGGGGAGACATGCTCATCGCCGGCGGGATTTGCGATTTCTCTGCCCCTGCGGTATCGAGTGCGGCCTGCGAGGCGCAAATCTCACCGGCTCTTGCGCGTGCTCCCCGACGGGCTGCTCGATCGTGATTCGCAGTGACGAGCCCCGAGCCCCGCGACGACACCGCGCCCGTCAGGCTTCCCCACACCGTTAGACCTTCACACGCCGCCTCCGAGACGCGCCCGCAGAGTCTGCCACCCTTGCCGGCACGACCCGCATTCCCCGCAGGTTTTCTCAGTCGGTGGTGCCGCCAGTGCCGATCGAAACGACCGCGGGTTTGGGCCCGATTCGATCGCTTGTGAGGGGGACCATGCTTCTGAACGCTCGCCGCCACCCGGCTGCCTCGCTGCTCCTGGCCACGCTGGCCGTGCTCGCCGCCGGCTCCATCGCCTTCGGCCAGGGCGGCAACTTCGACGGCTTCGGCAATCTGATCGACGCGCAGGCCGTGTCGCCCACCACGGCCGCGCCGTCGCGTTCGCGCGGGCAAGCCGCCGACCCGTGGGGACCGGTGCACACCGACCACCTCTCGCTGGCCAACGCGGCGCCGGTGCTGTTGCCGTTCTTCAACAACGGCCCGGTGTATGGCTTGTATGGCACCGTGCTCGGCGACTTCTGGGACCGCACGCAGATCACCGGCGACTGGGGCGGACGCCGCACCGACATTGCCCGCCGCGGCGTGTTCTTCGACGTCTACACGACGAGCGCGTATCAAGACCTCACGTCTGGCGGCCTCTATCCCGGCGGCTGGTTCGTGCAGAACACGCAGATGTGCGTCAACGTCGACACCGGCCGCGCCGGCTGGTGGGACGGCGGCCTGATCCACTTCACCACGCAGGCCCGCTACGGCGGCAACCCCGAGCAGACCTTCAACTCGGGCGCGTCCGTCCCGATCTACACGGGCCTGCTCGAGCCGGGCCCGCTCAACTACTCCACGACGCTGCCGTCGGAATACTTTCTCGTGCAGGGGCTCAGCGAGCACACGAGCTTCCTGGTCGGCAAGATCAGCGACGTCTACATCCCCGACCAGACGCTCTTCGGCGACAGCTATAAGTTCTATTTCGCCAACTTCGCGTTCAACAAGAACCCGATCACGACCAACTTCTACAACCCGACCGCCTGGGCCGTGCTCGGCATCTGGGCTCCGAGCAAGCAACTCGCCTTTGCCGGCGGCGTGCTCGACCCCAACAGCCAGTCATCGAATCTGGCCAACAACGCCTTCGACAAGGTCAACCTCTACTTCACGGCGGTCGCCTCGTACGACATCGCCGGCCTGCCGGGCCAGTTTTCGCCGGCCTTCAACTGGTCAAACCAGTATCAGATCGACCTCGAGAATCCTTTCGGCACCCTCGCTCCGTCGCAGATCCCGCAGGCGGTGGGCGTGCTCCTCGGCAGTCCCGACAATCGCGGTCTGCCGATCAACAACTCGACGAACAGCTGCTTCCTGATCGCCAACGCCTCGCAGTATCTCTACGTGGCCGACCGGCCCCGCGAGGTGAAGGCGAAGCTCAAGTCGGGCGTGCCGCTGCGGGGCATCGGCGTGTTTGGCCGTGCCGGCTGGGCGCCGCAGGCGACCAACACGATCACGGGCGACGGCAGCGTGGCCCTCTTCGCCCGCGGCCTGGCCGAGTCGCGGGCCTACGACAGCGTGGGCGTGGGCTGGTACATGAACGGCATCAGCCCCGATCTCGTGAACCAGGTCCGGAAGTACACCCGCGGCGCGATCAACGTGCAGAACGAGCAGGGGCTCGAGGTGTTTTACGACTACGCCCTGACGCCTGCCTTCCGGATCATCCCGAGCTATCAGCACATCTGGAATCCGCTCTCGGCCGTGGCCGCAGGCAACACCGACACCGACCTCTGGATGATGCGGGGCACGGTGGTGTTTTGACCGGTCCGGCTTCGCAGCCACCCCGGTCGCCGCCGCCACCGTGCGCACTGGTTTCCAACCTGTGCCTCTAGCCTTCCCCGGTAGCACAGGTTTTCAACCTGTGCCCCTATCGGCGCCGGGAAGGCACACAGGTTGAAAACCTGTGCTACGAAGACCCAGCAAGGCTCACAGGTTGACAACCAGTACTGTCCGGTTAGAAGTCGAATAGCCGCAACTGTTTACGATCACACTCCTCCGAAAAAGCGCGGCTGATTTGCGAAAACAGCTTGTCTGCTCGTGTTTTTTCAAACGCGTTGACGCTCAGAACTTGGAGAACGTCTGCCATTGACAGTTCGCAGCCGAGGCGCCTGCGAAGGATCGCCACCAGCACGTACACGGAGACCGCAATCCAGATCTGGGTGCGTACCGCGTTGTCAGAGTTTCCGTAGAACGCTTTGATCCGCAGGTGCTGCTTGATCCACTTGAAGAACAACTCAACCTGCCACCGCTTTCGGTACAGCATGGCAATGGTGATGGGAGAAAGTTCGAAGTTGTTCGTTATGAACACCAGCTTCCTTTTTCGCTCCACGTCGTAGAACGACACGCGACGAAGGGGCTCCGGGTAGAGCACGCTGCTCTGCGTGCCGCTCAGGCGAATCGTCTGATCACTACGAACGCCCGTTGCCTTTTCGACGGTGCGGCTTTCCTGCCGAGTGAATCCGTGGTCTCTCCTGTGACGCGTCACGAAGAACGCGGCCTGGTGATGCATGCGATAAAGACGCGCGAAGTCGATATATGCCTTGTCCATGACGTAGAAGGCTCCGCGCTCGATCGGCAACTCGTCCAGCACCCTGACTTCGTGCATTTTCCCCGTAGAAATGCGGATGAACGCAGGGATGTTCCCTCGGAGGTCGAGGAGTGTGTGTAGCCGTACTGCGGCCTTGCTTCGCATCGACGGCGCCCAAGGGAACAGCGACAGGCACAGATCGATCGTCGTAGCATCCAGCGCATAAGCCGTATGCGAAAGTTCGAACCCAAGGGAGTCGTTCGCGTACAGCGCTCGGGCCTCCGCAATCAGCCCCAGAGCGAGATCGCGATAGATTCGCCAGTCCCGCAAGCGATTGGCATCTGCCAATGTGCTGCGAGATACCTGACACCGGAATCCGGCGTGGTAGAGCTTTGAACCCAGCGACCTCAGGCACGTTTCGATGTCACGAAGGCTCTCGCGAAAGGTCAACTGTGCGAATGCCATGCACAGGAACTGATCGCGGCAACTGAAATGACGTAGGCGATGGTCGCCGCCGTAACGCTTCACGCATGCGTTGAACTCATGCCGTGGAATCAGGTCCATCAGCTGAGCGAAGATCAGCCCTTTGGCCGACATGCAAGGCCCCTTTCCGAGAAGAATCCGGAAAAGGGAGCCAGTTTTGTCGAGGCGTTTTCAGATCGTGCGCGCCGCGTTTTTGACGCAAGTCCATGGCAGCGCGCGACTTCCGACAAGTCGCCGAAGGCTTAACCGGACAGTACAGGTTGCAACCCTGTTCTACATCCCCCGCTTCCCACCCGCTCGCTGCCGCGTCGGCTCCTCGGCCAGCGGCTCCACGAACAATAACCCGTGCACGCGATATTCGCGGCCGCTTCCCGCCGCGAAGCACTGCCTCCGCGTCCGCACGAGCCGCCCGGCGCGAAACGCATGCCGCCCGTCGATCCGAAACCACGTCCCCTCGGAGAGATCTTCCACCCGCACGCGGCCTTCCGGCCGCCGGTCGTAGCGAGCCAGCGCCAGGAGCAGGTCGCGATCGCTGCAGGTTGCCGCGGCTGGATTCTGCAGCGACCGTGCCACGGCCGTCGCTACGTCGTCGGGAAACACGCCTGCCTCCACGACGGGAGCAAGCACCGCCGAAAACTCCCGCTTCCACTCGGCTCCATGCGGCCGCAGTCGGCGGCGGCGGGGAAAGCCGCCGCGATGCCGCTCCCAGGTTGCCGCATGCGCCACCTCGTGGAGGAGCGTCGTCAGAAACGCATACGGATTGAGGTCGGCATTGACGGTGATCCGGTGCGGCCGCAGCGGAGTCGGCGGCGGCCGATGATCGCCGAGCTTCGACCGCCGGGGCCGCACGACGCGAAGATCGACCGCCAAGCCCTCGAGCAGCCGGGCCACGTGGTCCACTGCCGCCGCCGGGAGATACGGCCGCACGATCTCGGTGGGGGTGGAGACGGAGTTGGAACTGGCGGGCCGCGTCATCGCGACACCCCCGGCACCACCACGGTCGGCACCGCATCGACATCGACCGCATGGGTGGCGAAGTAGTCGTCGATCGCCCTCACGTCCGCGGAGGTCGGTGGCGGCGGCGTCTCGTCGTGCACCACCCGCTCCACGTGCGGCGTTCCGCCCACGATCGTCCGTCGCTCCTCCACCGTCCAGCGTGGCCCGAACTGATAGACGGCGTAATACATCGTCGCCGCTTTCGCTGCCCCCACACCGCCGCAGCGGCAAGCGTCATGAAACATCCGGTGCACCTCCTGCCACGGCCGGTCGCGGACGACGCAGGCCACGTCGTGCACCACCGACGCGTTGCGAAACCGTCCCTCGAACGGTCCGCCGATCAGCGACCAGAACGCCCGCGGGATGCTCGCGCCGTTCACGACAGCGCCCGCCGGTGCGGCCCAACGAGCGTCGCGTGGATCGACGTAGGCGAAGGGCTCCACGAGCGTCATGTCGCGGCCGTCGGCCTCCCACTTTGCAACCACGTCGCCCACGAACCGGCCCCACGACGATGCCGGTGTTGCAGCGACCGCCGCATGAACAGCGGCGTCGGGCACTGCGAACGTGAGGGGCTGAGGCGTGGATCGCCTCACGAGTTCCGCGACGAGCGGCCGGGCTGGATCGGGTAGCGAGGCGTCGTCGCACGACACCCGCACGAACGTCTCGGCCCGGTCGATCGCGAGGTCGTACTGCCTCCTGTCGCGTGCCGCCGCCGCGAACCGCTCGAAGGAGGCCACCAGGCCGCTGGCCACGACGAGGCCCTCGACCGCCACCCGATCGGCGGCGGCGAGCCCCGCGGTGTCGATGCGGCAGCCGCGAACCGCACCCGCAAAGCCTCCCGAAAGCATGAACGTGATCCGCATGATGCGCCTCGATGTCGTGGCGGGCATTATGGTCGTGGCGGACCATTTTCGGCTTGGTGAAACCGAGAAGAAGCGGAATCGACCTTGCCGGTCGTTCCGATCCTGCGGCCTGCCGTCGATTTGCTTCTCGGCCGCCGCCGATCATCCTTGAGCGGAACTGGCACCGGACGCGGCAGGAACCGCTGGCCCGACCGAGTTTCGGGTACTTTCATGCGAACCGCTTTTGTTACCGGCGGCACCGGCTTCATCGGCCGGCATCTTGTCGACGCCCTGCTCGACCGCGGCGTTGAGGTCCGCTGTCTGGTACGGTCGCCGGCTCGTGCAGGTCACTTGAACCGCGACGGTGTGCGGACCGTGTCGGGATCGCTTGCCGACGTTTCGGCGTGGCGATCCGAACTGGCCGGCTGCGACGCCGTCTTCAACGTCGGCGGACTCGTGGCGGCCTGCAAGCGCGACGAACTGTTTGGCATCAACGGCCGCGCCGTCGGCGGGCTGGCAGATGCCTGCGCAGCGCTCGACGCTCCTCCCACGCTCGTCCAGGTATCGTCGCTCGCGGCGGCCGGCCCGCCCCCCGTGGGCAAGCCGGTCCGCGACGAGGCCGACCCGTTCGCGCCGGTATCGGACTACGGCGCCAGCAAACTCCTCGGCGATGGCGAACTCCGCAAGCGGGCCGATCGGCTGCCGATCACGAGCATTCAGCCGGGCATCGTGTTCGGACCACACGACGTGCAGGTGCTCATGCTGTATCAGATGATCAACGCTGCCCGGCTCCACCTCCCGATGGGATTCCGGCCGGTGCCTGTGTCGATGATCCACGTGGCCGACCTCGTGGCACTCATGCTCGCCGCCGCCGATCGCGGCGAGCGGATGAAGCCCACGGGCGGCAACGGCCACGCTGGCAGCGGCGTGTATCACGCCTGCGATGACCGCGAATACCCCAGCTACGGCGAGTTTGGCCAGCGGATCGCGCGGGCACTCGGTCGCTGGGTGTTCGTGCTGCCGGTGGCGACCCCCGTCGCGTGGCCGGTCGTCAGCATTTTGTCCACCTGCTCGAATCTCGCCGGCAAGCCAAGCCTGATCTCGCCCGACAAGCTCCGTGAAGCCACGGCCCGCAGCTGGGCGGCATCGGCGGCGAAGGCTCGCTCGCACCTCGGATTCGCGCCGGCAGCGAGCGTCGATCAGCGCCTTCGAGAAACGGGCGACTGGTTCCGCTCCAACGGTCTGCTGTAGGCTGCTCCTGGCGAAGCGACCTTCGCCCCCAAGGAGATCCTCATGCGCGACACTCGCCGAAACGGCCCCTCACTCTCCCGCCGCGAATTCGCCGCCGGCCTCGCCGCGGCCACGGCAGCCACGGCCGCAGCACCCGCCTTCGCACGGGCCCGCCGACTCGCGGCCACCGAAACCATCATCGGCGAGGGCGCGCACCAGTTCCGCGTGAAGCACCACTTCCCGCAGCTCCCCGATCGCTTCACCTGGCAGACAACCCACGGCGTGGCCCTCGACGAGGCCGGTAATCTCTACGTGATCCACGAGGGGAAGAACGACCGCAGAGACCACCCGTCGATCTTCGTGTTCGACCCCGAAGGAAAGTTTGTCCGCGCATTCGGCAGCGAGTTTCAGGGAGGCGGCCACGGCATCGAGGTTCGCAAGGAGGGCAACGAGGAGTTCCTCTACGTCTGCGGTTACCAAGATGTGAAGTGCTTCGCGAAGCTCACGCCGACCGGTGAGACTGTCTGGTTCCGCAAGGCGCCGATGGAGGCGGGCTGCTACGCGGCAGGCGAAGACACCTCCACCAAGAAGAACTGGACCCGCCAGGGCTTTTTGCCCACCAACTTCGCCTTTCTCGACGACGGTGGATTCCTGCTCGCCGACGGCTACGGGTCGTTTCGGGTCCATCGCTACGACAAAGACGCAAAGTGGCTCTCATCGTTCGGCGGCGCGGGCGAGGGCCAGGGCACGTTCGACACGCCCCACGGCATTTGGATCGACCGTCGCCCCGCTGCCGACGGCACGGCCAGCGAGCCGACGATCGTGGTCTGCGACCGGGCCCACCACACGCTCCAGCTCTTGTCCCTCGACGGGACCTACAAGGAGACGATCTCGGGCTTCGGACTGCCGGCGAACATCGACACCTGGAAGAACCTGATGCTCGTGCCGGAACTCAAGGCCTGCGTGACAATCCTCGGCCCCGACAACAAGCCCGTGGCACAGCTCGGCCGGGCGGTCGAGCGGCTCGACGAGATCAAGGGCCTGCGAACGCAGCCCGATAAGTGGCTCGACGGCCAGTTCGTCCATCCGCACGACGCCTGCTTCACCGCCACGGGCGACATCATGGTCGCCGAGTGGGTTGGCACCGGCCGCGTCACGAAGCTCGAACGGGTCTGACGCGACCACGCCGCCCCGGGGAGCCGGCCTGATGCGCAGCTTCGACGTGATCGTCGCCGGGGCCGGCGGCATGGGAACGGCCGCGGCCGCGCACCTCGCTCGCCGCGGCGCGAGCGTGCTCGCCCTCGACCGCTTTCCGCCGGGCCATGCCCGCGGCAGTTCGCACGGCCAGACGCGGCTGATCCGGCTCGCCTACTTCGAGCATCCCGACTACGTGCCCCTGCTGCGGCGGGCCCGCGAGTTGTGGCGTGGCCTCGAACACGACTCGGGCGCGCCGCTCCTCACGGAGTGCGGTCTGCTTTCATCGGGGCCTACCGACGGCGACGTGATCGCGGGCACGATCCGCTCGGCACGGGAGCACGGTCTCGCCGTCGAGCGGATGACCGCCCGTGAGGCGATGCGCCGCTGGCCCGCATTCACGATCCCCGATGAGTGGGAATCCGTCTTCGAGGCCGAGGCTGGCCACCTCGCGGTGGAGGCCTGCGTGCGGGCCCATGCCGAGGTGGCCGTGCGGCACGGCGCCGTGATCGAGGCCGATCACGACATCCGCAGCTGGCGGGTCGAGGGTGGCTCGGTCGTCGTGGAAACGTCGCGGGAAATAGTCACTGCGAATCGCCTCGTGCTCTGCCCGGGCCCGTGGGCGGCCGATCTGCTTCAGTTGCCCGCCATCCCGTTCACGGTGCTGCGGAAGTCGCTCTTCTGGTATCCGCCGTCGGCAGGCCTCTCCGCAGCCGACGCCGCGGCCCTCCCGACCTTCGCCTTCGACACGCCCCGCGGATTCTTCTACGGATTTCCGGCGATCGACGCCCGCGGCCTCAAACTCGCCGAGCACACGGGTGGCCGCGTGGTCGCCGACCCGCAGCACGTCGATCGCGCCATCGACGCCTCGGAGCAGGCCATCATCGAGGGCTGGCTGGCCGACCACCTCCCGGGTGTCGGCCGCGAACGCACCGCCCACGAGGTCTGCCTCTATACGATGTCGCCCGACCACCACTTCGTGGTCGGCATCCATCCTGAGCACCCACAGGTCGCCGTCGCCGCTGGCTTCTCGGGCCACGGCTTCAAGTGTGCGAGTGTGATCGGCGAAGTGCTCGCCGACCTCGCCCTCACCGGCACCACGCCGCATTCCGTGGGCTTTCTTTCGCCGCGACGATTTCCGGTATGAGCAGATGGTGGAAGTCATACCGATACTCAGGCGGCCCCCATCGCTTACGCGATTGGGCTTCCTGAACCCGCAGGAAGCGTAACCGCGTGAGCGGTACGGCTGCCCCTGCCCAGGAAGCGTAACCGCGTGAGCGGTACGGCTGCCCCTGCCCAGGAAGCGTAACCGCGTAAGCGGTACGGCCGCCCCTGCCCAGGAAGCGTAACCGCGTGAGCGGTACGGCTACCGAGACGTCATCCACGTCGCCGCGGGTTGGTACCCTGCGGTGCAACTCCGCTAGTTCGACGGCGTGAGCCGTAGGGCCTGCCCTGCGGAACGCGACAGACGCGATGTCGGTTGGTGGTTCGCCCCACGCCTCACGGCGTTGGGCTTGGACGGAGGCCGGAGTAAGCCGACCGGCCGTAAGGCCGCGGGCGTCCCTCGACAGACGCGATGCCGGTTGGTGGTTCGCCCCACGCCTCACGGCGTTGGGCTTGGACGGAGGCCGGAGTAAGCCGACCGGCCGTAAGGCCGCAGGCGTCCCTCGACGGACGCGATGTCTGTTGGCGGTTCGCCCCACGCCTCACGGCGTTGGGCTTGGACGGAGGCCGGAGTAAGCCGACCGGCCGTAAGGCCGCGGGCGTCCCTCGTCGGACGCGATGTCGGTTGGTGGTTCGTCCCACCTACCGCGTTGACCGCTGCCGCCAGGCCTCGGCGAGGGCCACGCCGCAGGCGACGCCCACATTGAGGCTCTCGACCGCGCCGGTGCCAGGGATCTGCACGCACTCTGCGGCCGCGGTCTCGATCGCCCGCGACACGCCCTCTCCCTCGCTGCCGAGCACGATCACAACCCTGCCGCCGAGGTTCGCCGCCGCGAGCGGCTTGCCGCGATGGCTCGACGTGGCCACGATCCGGAAGCCCGACTTCGCGAGCCGCCTCAGATCGGCCACCGGATCCGCCAGGTCGCACACGGGCACAAACTCCGCAGCACCTTCGGCCACGCGAACCGCCGCGGGCGAGAGCGGCGGCAACTCGCCGGCACGGCCCACGATCGCCGCGGCGCCGAAGTGCGCCGCCGTCCGCAGGATTGAGCCGAGGTTGTGAGGGTTTTGCACGCCGTCGAGATAGACGAGCGGGCCGGGCGTCGCCGCCGCGGTCACGGTGGCAAGCAGGTTGTCGAGCGTCCACCGCGGCCAGGTGGCGGCGAGGATCGCCACGCCCTCGTGGTGGATCGACTTCGTGAGCCGCTCGAGGTTCTCGTCGGCCACAACCTGGAAGCCTTTTCGTTCCCGCGCGCACCACTCGGTGAGCTTCGCGAAATGCCGCCGGCGGGCCTCCGTGAGATACACCCGCACGATTGCCTGCGGACGCTTTGAGAAGATGGCCTCGCAGGCCCGCAGCCCGTGAAACATCTCCTCGGCCTTGCCGCGATGCCGACGCTCCGGCCGACCGGAGGGCTTGGCAGACGACTGACCTCGCTGCGGCACAGGCGGCCGAGGTCGCGCGGCTTCGCGCGAACCGTGGCCGGAAGGGGCTGGGCGCGGGCCGGGACGTTTGGGACGTGGCTTCTTCATGATGCAGCGAGTGTACCCACGCCCAACGGCCCGCCGCTTGGTAGAGTGCCGGGACGGTCCCCAACAGAGGAGCAACTTTATGGATGGTCATCGCACGGCTGTGCCGTCGGCCTCCAGGCCAATCCTGGCCCTGCTACTGGCCCTGCTGATGGTGCTGGCATGCTGCAGACCAGTTGCGGCCGTGGACCCCGAGCTGGTCACCGACGCCCCGGGCCGCTGGAGCCGCGAGCAGGCGGCCGCCTGGTATGCCACCCAGCCATGGCTCGTCGGCTGTAACTACATCCCCAGCACGGCCATCAACCAGCTGGAGATGTTTCAGGCCGAGACGTTCGACCCCAAAACGATCGACCGCGAACTCGCGATGGCGCGGGGCCTCGGGTTCAACTCCGTCCGCGTCTTCCTCCACGACCTGCTCTGGCTGCAGGATCGCGAAGGTTTTCTGGGACGGTGCGAAGCATTTCTGGCGATCGCCGACCGCCACCACATCGGCGTGATGTTCGTACTCTTCGACAGCTGTTGGCATCCGCAGCCACGGATCGGACGCCAGCCTGAGCCGCTCCCGTTCACGCACAACTCAGGCTGGGTTCAGGGGCCCGGTGCCGAAGCATTGCAGGATGCTGCCAGCAGGGCCCGGCTCCGCGAGTACGTGCTCGGTGTGGTGGGCCGGTTTGCCGACGATCCGCGGGTGGTCGTCTGGGACGTCTGGAACGAGCCCGACAACCTCGATGGCGGCGGCGTGAGGCGGCCCGGGCTCGAACCGAAAAACAAGGTTGCTCTCGTCAACGCTCTGCTGCCCGAGGCGTTTGCCTGGGCCCGCGAAGCGAGGCCAACGCAGCCGCTCACGTCGGGCGTGTGGCGGGATTCCGACAACGTGACCACGCTCGACACCTGCAAGCGCATCCAAATCGCCCACAGTGATGTGGTGAGCTTCCATTCTTATGGCGATGCCGCCTCGCTTCGCCGCTGCATCGAGAATCTCTCGACCTACGGCAGGCCGCTGCTGTGCACGGAATTCATGGCGCGGCCGAACAAGAGCACCTTCGAGCCTCATCTCGGGATCATGAAAGACCGAAAGGTGGCCGCTTACTGCTGGGGCTTTATCAATGGCAAGTCGCAGACGATCTACCCGTGGGACTCGTGGAAGAAGGCCTCCACGGCGCCACCGCCGGTCTGGTTCCACGACGTCCTCCAGCCCGACGGTACGCCGTTCAGCCAGGACGAAGTCGCGTATATCCGCCGAGTGACCGGCGCGGAGTGACGATTGCCCGCGGCCTCACGGCCGGTCGGCTCTCTCCTGTCTAAGCCCAACGCCGTAAGGCGTGGGGTGAGTCGCCACCAGACCCCGCGTCGAGCGGGTGCGCCCGCGGCCTCACGGCCGGTCGGCTTGAACACAAACTCCTGCGTGCGGGGACCCCCGCAGCCTCACGGCCGGTCGGCTCTCTCCTGTCTAAGCCCAACGCCGTAAGGCGTGGGGCGCGGCCAGAACAGACGCAGCGGCGACGGTGACGAGCGGACCCGAGTTCGATACGAATTGAAAAGGCACACAGGTTGATAACCTGTGCTACGGGACGCAGCGAGGGGCTGCCCGTGCCCGGGAGCCGGCGTTGCTTTCTCCGCGTAGCCAGGATGGCGTAGCGGGGAAAGCATCGAGCGAACGGAGGGCAGGATGCCCGCAGTGAGCGTCCGGCGAGAGGGCATGGGCAGCCCCGAGCCCTACGCAAGCCGGGAAGGGACACAGGTTGAAAACCTGTGCTACTGGAAGGCACACAGGTTGAAAACCTGTGCTACGAGAGACGCCTCAGGACGACAGGCGAAAGACGCGATTGCCGTCATGACCGGCATATCCGGACCAGCGACAGGCACCGCCCCCTCACTCGGCCGGGACCAAAGCCTTGAGGCTGGGGAACCGCGAACTACGGTCGGACATATCGGGCACGAATGCCCGATCTCGACGCGAAAAAAACCCGCCGAGATCATCCTTCATCACTGCCAGGGAGATCCTTCGATGCGTCGCTTCGTCCTGCCCGCCCTTCTTTCGATCGCTGTAATCACCGCCTCGGCCGGCGCGTGCCAGGCAGCCGGCGGCCTGCTCGCCCGGCTCAACAAGTCGTTCTTCCCGACGGCGCCCGGCCTGCCGACCGCCAGCCCCCTCGGACTGATCGCCCCGCGGCTCAGCAATGCCGTGACGGTCTTCCAGCGTGGCGGCATGCGGACTCCGGCGGGTCGCCTCGCGGGCCTCGGCGTGATCGCGCCGCGCATCAGCCCGCTCGTCGCCATGACGCGGATGCCGCTCACCCCGACCGCCACCCGGATGGCCATGCTGACGCTGATCTCGCCGAGGGCCACGGCCATGGTCGGCATGCTCAAGGGCATGCAGTCCTACGGCAAGAGCATGAAGACCACCGCCGGCGGCCTTCGCTGAGCGCAGTCACACGTTCACCAGGCTGGGCGGCGGACTCTCACACGCCGCCGCCCTGCCCGGGGCGATGTGAATCAGGCTGCCGCGGCTCCGCTCACCGCCAGCGACGGAAGGGCTCGTAGATCCGCAGGCCGAAGAGCAGTTCGCTCGCGGTGAACTGCTGCGGGAGCACGATCGATCCAAGCGGGACACCGTTGATAGAGCCCGTGAGCGTGGTGGGAGACTGGTCGATCGAGAAGAACCGGTAGCCCACGTCAAAGGCCACGCGGTCGCTGAGGTTCCAGATCACGCCGCCGCCGGCCTGCCAGGCGAACGACGCCACCTGCGCGTTGCCCGTATAGGAGAGGACGGCCTCCTCACCGGGAAAAGCCACCGAGCCGGCCATGCTGTAGCGGTAGCCGCCACCACCCACGCCGCCACCGAAGTAGAGATCCACCTGCTCGCTCACCGAGAAGTCGCGCCAGACGTTGAACAGCGCCGACCAGCCGTCGGCGGCAGCCCAATTAAAGTTCGCGGCGAACTCCTCCGGGAGCGACTGGTTGATGCCGGCGGTCACGTCATCCCGGCCGCGTCCCTCCACCTCGATCCGCAGCCGGCCATTGTCGCGCTCGAAAGCGATACCCGCGGCGCCACCGGCCGTGAACACGGACCGGTTGATCGCTGACCCTCTCGAGATCTCTTGGTAAAGCGGTTCGGCCAGCGTGGCGAATGACTCCCCGAGCATGCCGGTCACGTAGAACCGCTGCTCTCCAACCCGCGTGGAGGAGACAGGCTCGAGCGGCAGCTCGTCCCACACCGTGGCGGAAGGTGCCTGCGGCGCGACCACGTCGTCGAGCGACGAAAGGTCGATCGTGTCGGGCCCCGACGCGGCGGCAAAGCCGGCGGCAACCACTACCCCCACCCAAACGATCAGCGTGCGCATCCTGCTTCGCCTCCAGGGACTCCGTTCCCTACCGGGCAAATCGACATGCGGCCGACGTCGGGGCGATGCGCACCGTCGCCGCCTACCGCCGCCGGAGCAGCCGTGCATGTCGCCACACCCTCTGATGCAACCCACTAGCCGGCATGTTCGCTACACTTTTCGTGGAGCGAGCCGCTCGCTCCACGCTTCCCCAGGAGCCAACCATGCACGCCCCCCAGGCTGCCACCACACTCGCGGCCCTCGCCACGATCGTCACAGCCGTCAGCCTCGCAGGAGCCGCACCAGCCGACCGGATCTTCCGCGGCGGGCCGATCGTCACGGTAAACCCCGACCGACCGGCTGCCGAGGCGGTGGCGATCGCCGACGGGAAAATCGTGGCCGTCGGCAGCGAGGCCGGCGTGATGCAGCACCGTGGTGACGCAACGGTGGTCACCGACCTCGCCGGCAAAACGCTCGTGCCGGGCTTCGTCGATGGCCACAGCCACTTCTGTTCGCTCGTGGACGTGCAGACGCAGGCCCTCTGCGCCTCGCCGCCGGCCGGTCCTTGCAAGACCGTGACCGACGTGATCGCCGCGCTGAAGGCGGTGCAGTCACGGCGAAAGCTCGGACCCGGAAAGTTCGTGATGGGCTTCGGCTACGACCCGGAGCTCCTGACAGAGCGGCGGCCGCCGTCGAAGCAGGAACTCGACGCCGCTTTTCCGGACAACCCTGTGATCATCGTGCACGTGTCGGGCCACGGGGCGATGCTCAACTCGAAAGCCCTCGCCGCCTATGACGTCACGGCCGCCACCCCGACGCCGCCCGGCGGCGTGATCGGCCGCGAGCCGGGCTCGAACGACCCCAACGGTCTGCTTTTCGAGACAGCATTTCTACCGATCTTCGCAAAGGTGCCCGGCCCCGGCGACGACGAGGTCCTCGAGATCCTGAAGGCCGGGCAGCAGCTCTATCTGCAGGAGGGCATCACAACGGCCCAGGAGGGAGCCACGATGAAGCATCAGGTGGACCTGCTCCGAATCCTGGCACAACGCGGCGATCTGAAACTCGACGTGGTGATGCTCCCCTTCATCACCGAGATTGACGCAGTCTTCGGGGGCCAGCCGCCAGCCAACGAGCCCGTCTACAAGAACCGCCTGCGGATCGGCGGCGTGAAGGTGGTATCCGACGGCTCCCCGCAGGGCCGCACCGCCGCCTTCACCACCCCCTACCTCACCGACGGCCCGGCGGGCCAAAAGGGCTGGCGCGGGGAGCTCTCGTTTCCGCAGCCCGTGCTCAACGAGTGGGTGAAGAAGGTCTACGACGGCGGGGCCACGCTCTTCGTGCACTGCAACGGCGACGCAGCCATCGACGCACTGCTGGAGGCCCACCGCTTCGCCTCGGGAGACGATCCCGCCAAGCCCCGCGGCACGGTCGGCGTTCACTCCCAGTTCATCCGCCGCGACCAGCTGGAGAAATACAAAGCCTGGAGCATCACGCCCTCGTTCTTCACGATCCACTGCTTCTATTTCGGCGACACGCACGTGGCCAACCGGGGCCGGTCGCAGGCCGACTTTATCAGCCCGATGAAGTCGGCTCGGTCGCTCGGATTGCGGCCCGCGAACCACACCGACTTCAACGTCGCGCCGCTCGACCAGATCTTCACAATCCACACGGCGGTCAACCGCATCTCGCGGTCGGGCCAGACAATTGGAGCCGACGAGCGGATCACACCGCTGCAGGCCCTGGAGGCGATCACGATCGACGGCGCCCGACTCTACGGCGAGGAGTCGAAGAAGGGCTCGATCGAGGTGGGCAAGGCGGCCGATTTCGCGATTCTCTCGGCCAATCCGCTCACCGTACCGCCGGCCACGATCGAGACGATCCGCGTGGAGGAAACGATCAAGGACGGCGACACCGTCTGGAAGCGGCAGCTTGTGAAAGTGATCGGCGAGTAACCGCCGCTCACCCACGTTTGCGGGTGAGCATGAACTCGTTGCCGTCGGTGTCGATGCACATCGCGAGGTGGGGCGGCTCACCGTTTTCGGGCTCGGGCTCCTTGGTGAGCGTGCCGCCGGCGGCCTTCACCGCGTGACCGCCCGAGATCACGTCGGCCACCTGGAGGCTAATGCCTGTCCAGGTACGTTTGCCCTCGCCGCCGGAATGGATGCCGATCACGGCGCCGGCGATCTCCACCTCCGCGATCACGGAGTTCTGCTTGAGCAGCCGGCCGTCGAACGTGTCGCGCCAAAACCGCACGGCCCGATCCATGTCGGCGGCCCAGATCACATACTTCACTCGTTCGACGTTCATATGTGCTCCGCGCTCAGGCCGACTGCCGCTCGAGCCCCTGAAGCTCAGCGACGTGCAGCATAGCAAGCACGGCGAAGGCCTCGGTATCGGGATCGACCACGACCAACCGGTTGGGCGTCATGGCAAGGCACTCGGGATGCTTCACGATGTGACGTTCGCCACTCGACATCACGATCGCAAACGGGGCGAACGGCTGCCGCCGCAGCATCGCACGAACGGCTTCGGCATTCATGGTCGAGACCTCCGTCTGAAGCACCCGAACGACCTCATTCTCGATGAGTGTACAGGTGTTTATTTTCAACGTCAACCAGCCCGGAAACCACCATGGTCCCGCTCGCCTTACCGCCGCACCACCTCCGTGCGGCCCGGTGTCCACGGGTTGCCGCTCGCCGCGCCCACGATGCAGAAGAAGTGCAGGAGCATGCCGGGCAGGATGAGCGCGAGATAGCCGACGCCCACCAGGAAGAACCACACGATCCCGTTGATGAACTGACCCTTGTAGAGCTGCCCGAGCCCCGGCACGAGAAAGCTCAGCACCGCCGCCAGCGCCGGGCTCCATCGCTGCACCGGCGGATGGTTGATCACCGTCACGTGCTCACCAGGCCCGTAATGCCCCGCCGGCACCAGCCGCGGCTCGCCGGCCCCCGCTTCCGGCATCGGCCGCGCGGCCACACGCTCCGCTGGAGGCACTGGAGGTGGCGGCGCAGGCATCGGCCGCTCGCGGGCGTCCTTCTCCGCCGCCAGCCGCGCCGCCTCCACTTCGAGCTTCTTCTGCTCCACGGCCAGCCGCCGCATCTCCAGCCGCCGCTCCGCCGCTTCGCTTCGCGTCTTTGCCACATTGGCCACCGCCTGGGCGAGCAGCGTGCCCACTTCCGAATACATGCCTGCGGCTGCCAGCGCGAGGCCGCCGAGCGTGAACGCCAGCCCCAGCGACGAGGGCGAGATCGCCGTAAACGCGATCCCGAGCGCCGCCACGAAGGCCCCACACCCGGCCACCAGATGCCGTGGCGCGAGGTGCTCGAAGAAGTCAGGGCCGAAGGGTGATTCCAGGCCGCGACCTCGACCGCCCACAGTGGTCGAATCGGGGTCGGCCGCAAAGGGCCGAATCCCCGGGATCACGCCATCAACTGCCGACCCCAACGACTCGACGAGCGAGTTCTTGAACAGCCCCTTTACGCTCGCCGCCGGCTGCCAGTCGGGCATGTCGGGCGTCCAGACGAGGTCGCCAGGCATGAGCCAGCCCTGCTCGGCGAGTGCCCGCACCTTCGCCCACGGCACCGGCCCAAAGCGTTCGCCCTTCCGCGCGTAATACCAGTCGTCGGCCATGCCGACATCCTACCCGCAGGAGGGAGATAACATTGCGCAAGAAAGCCGACCGGCCGTGAGGCCGCGGGTGCCCCTCCACGCAAGACACTGCTTCAAGCCGACCGGCCGTAAGGCCGCGGGTGTCCCTCCACGCAAGACACTGCTTCAAGCCGACCGGCCGTAAGGCCGCGGGCGTCCCCCCACGCACGACACTGCTTCAAGCCGACCGGCCGTAAGGCCGCGGGTGTCCCTCTCTCGGTGCGGCGTCTGTTGCCGATTCGCCCCACGCCTCACGGCGTTGGGCTTGGACGAAACACCACGAAACCCATTCGCCGTCAGCAGCGAATCGACCGGCGGCGAACCGCCGCCACGGCGGGCACCAAGCCAGCGATGACGAGGAGGCAGCTCGAGGGTTCGGGCACCACCGCGGAGTACATCGACTGGGCGAGGATGGTGTGCCCGGCCGCGGTGGGATGGATGCCGTCCCAGCACAAATACTGCGACGGATCCGCACCCGGAATGGCCCCCGCAGCATCGCTGGCGTTGACAAGGCCGTAGGCGGCCGGATTCGCGTTCACCGCTGTCACCAGACTGTACAAGTCGAAGATCTGCACGCCGATCTCGCTCGCGAGGCGATTCGCCAGGGCGTTGTTCATCGACTGCGCGAGCGTGGTCCCCAGATACACCGCCGTAGGCCCATTGGCGGCGATCGCGGGCGCGAGGCCCATGTTGGGAACGTCCCACACAGCGATGTTCACCGCGCCCTTGCCCTGCAAGGAGTCAACGATGTTGCCGATATCGGTCGCGAACTGCAGCGCGGTCGCGGTGATGGTTGCCGTGGGATCGGCGCCGCCGGCGATCTCAGCCAGGGCGTCGCGGGCGTTGTTGCCGCCGCCCGCCACCACGTAGAGGCTGTCAGCCGGAGCCGCAGCCGACCCCAGGCCTGAG
>Ga0315904_10005191_pt1 | contig 18161 bp, 1 predicted proteins | sample LakEriMetagenome_6_FD_203529 | JGI IMG/M metagenome (GOLD analysis project Ga0315904, IMG submission 203529) | Freshwater fungal communities from buoy surface, Lake Erie, Ohio, United States - Buoy 12 MA120 | ecosystem: Environmental > Aquatic > Freshwater > Lake | place: USA: Lake Erie, Ohio...
CCTTCACCTGAATAAAGTTACATATGTTATTAAAAGAGATTCTTCTAGCCTCAGGACAAAACAATGTTGTAAAAACTTCAAATAAACTATTTGCTTGGGGATTAGGCACATCAGGACAGGTTACAACAGTTGCTTACACTTTTTCTTTAGCACAATTAAGTGCAGGTGCAAGTCATGCAATCGCACTAACTAGTGATAATAGAATTTTAGCTTGGGGTTTGAACAATGCAGGACAATTAGGTATCAATGATACTATTAATAGAAGTTTTCCTGTACAAATTGGTTTAAAAGGTTGGAAAAGAGTTGCTGCAGGTGACAGCCATTCTGTTGCGATTCGCGGTGATGGTTCATTATTCGTGTGGGGTTTAGGCACTAGTGGACAGTTAGGTTATGGTACTGCGGCAAATAGATCAAGTCCTGTTCAAGTAAGTTCACCGTCTACAAGTTGGCTAACTGTAGCAGCAGGAGTAGCATCAACCTTAGGTATTACTAATGATTCTAAACTTTATGCATGGGGTTTAAACAATGCAGGTCAACTAGGTGATGCAACTACAATTAATAAGTCAAGTCCTGTGCCAATTGGCACAAGTAGTTGGAGTCAAATTTCAGTAGGTGCATCTTTTGCAGGAGCAATACTATCAGGCGGTCAACTATTTACATGGGGTTTAAATAGCTCAGGTCAATTAGGAGACGGCACAACAACTAATAAAAATAGTCCCGCACAAGTTGGATCAAGTTTATGGTTAAAACTATCAATGGGCGCAGGACATACTGTCGCTATAAGAGATGATAGTTTAGGATATGCATGGGGACTGAACAATGCATATCAACTAGGTGATGGTACAACTATAAATAGAAATAGTCCAGTTCAGATTGACACAACATTAGTAACAAGTTGGAAATCCATTTCTGCAGGTACTAGTTTTACTTTAGGTATTGGCGCCGACGCAGGAACAAATAACAAATTATTTGCTTGGGGTTTGGCTAGTTCCTATCAATTAGGCACAACAGTTACAATTAACAGAAGTGTTCCAATACAAATCACAACAGGTAGTTGGTCACTAGTAGCTGCAGGTGGTTTGTACAGTGTTGCTACTAACGATAACAAATTTTTATATCATTGGGGTTCTTCAGCAGGTGGTATTTCAGGTGACGGAACAACAGCAATACGTTCAAGCCCTACACTAGTATCTTTCAATCAAACAATCAGTCAAAGTAGCCCCATACAAATAGGTACTGATTCTTGGTCTACAATTTCAGCAGGCACTAACTTTTTTGCAGGTATAAAGAGCGATGGACTATTGTATACTTGGGGAATTAACACTAATGGACAACTTGGACAAAACAACACAATTAACAGGTCCAGTCCTGTTCAATTAGGTACTAATAGTTGGAATGCAGTTAGTGCCAAAGGTGGCGCAGCTGGAATTGATAACATATTAGCCATACGTAATGATAATACATTATGGGGGTGGGGAGTTGTTGCCAATGGGCTTATACCAACAGGATTAGCAGGTAACTCATGGAAAGCAATAGCATCAGGTGCAAGTCATAGTGCTGCCATTAGAGCAGATGGCAAATTGTATGCTTGGGGAGTAAACAACGCAGGTCAATTAGGTGATGGTACTACTATAAGTAAATCAAGCCCTGTTTTAGTTTCAAATGCAGTTACAGTAGGTAGTTGGACTAGTGTTTCAGTTGGTTTTTCACACACAACCGGATTAATAGGAAGCGTACTATATACATGGGGACTTAATAGTAGCGGGCAGTTAGGAATAACTTCAACAACAAATAGATCAGCACCAGTGATAGTTTCAAATCCAGTTCAAGTTGGTGCAAGTTGGAAATCTGTTGCTGCAGGCGGCACATTAACTATTGCATTAGATTCAACTAATATATTAAATGCTTGGGGATTGAACAGTAGTGGTCAATTAGGAAAAAATGATACAATCAATCGTTCAGCACCGGTAACATTAGCAAGCCCATTTGACACAACTTCTTGGACAACCATAAGTGCAGGTGCCAGTACAGCAGGAGCTGTAAGATCATCTGATAATTTAGCGTTTTTATGGGGAAATGGCGCTACTGGTGGATTAGGAGTTGGTGACACACTTAGTAGGTCAAATCCTACAGCATTAGCAGCACAGTTAAATCCTGCTGTTACATTTAATTTCAACTCAATATCTTTAGGATTACAAACTGGATTTGGCATAACAACTACTGGTGCATTGGTGGCATGGGGGACTAACGCCGGTGGACAGTTAGGCGACGGCACTGCAATCGCTAAATCAAATCCTGTACAAATAGGTTCAAGTAGTTGGGCATTGGTGTCAGCAGAAAAAGAATTAGGATATGGCGGTTGGGCAGTTGACACAAATAATATTGTTTATGCTTGGGGAACATTAACTGCTAGTTTATTACAAGACGGAGCTACGGTAACTAGATCCAGTCCAGTAATTGTTGCTAACTTTAGACCATTTAGAGTAACAGCATTATCACTAGCTGCAACTGTAAAAGTGATAAGAGATGATGGTGGTTTGTATTCTTGGGGAGTAAACACAACAGGTTCATTAGGTGATAATACAACAGTTAATAAATCTAGTCCTATATTAATAGGCGCAACAATAACGGCTGTTTCATCACCTGTTCAGATAGGAGAAGCAACTAATTGGTCTAAAATTTCATTAGGGATTAGTAGTGCTGCAGCAATAAACAGTGTAGGTGAATTATATACATGGGCATCTAACAACCAATTTGGAACTTTAGGAGATGGAACAACATTTAATAGATTAGTTCCAACTAAAGTAGGTAGTAGTAGTTGGAGTTTAGTAAGTGTTGGGAATTATCATACATTAGCAATTACCAGTGACAATAAATTATTTGCTTGGGGATTAAACACAGCTAGCCAACTTGGTGACGACACCGCTATTAATAAGTCAAGTCCAATTCAAATTGGATTATCATATGGTGGTGCAGCTATTAATAGTTGGGTAAGTGCAAGTGCTGGTAACTCATATTCATTAGCAATAGATAGCAATTATAATTTCTATGGTTGGGGACTTAATAACGCAGGACAAATAGGAGTTGTAACAGAAGCATATAGTTGGAAACAAATTTCTTCAGGCTCTGATTTTGCTTTAGGAATCAGGCAAGACGACACACTATGGGCATGGGGTACTAACACAACTGGTCAGTTAGGTTTAAACGTAGTAACAGCAAGATCAAGTCCAACACAAGTTGGAGGAAGTTGGAGTCAAATATCAGCAACCATAAGTACAGTTGGTGTAGCTGCCGGTATTAAAACAGATGGTACATTATACTTGTGGGGCAACAACCAATTCTTTGCCTTAGGCACAGGAGACAGTATTAGTAGAAGTAGTCCAACACAACTTGGTTCAAGTAGTTGGACTCAAGTTAGTGTAGGATGGTATCATACATTAGCGATTGATAGTCAAGGAAGATTGTTCGGATGGGGTCAAGGTGCAGCATTATTCTCAAGCACTGCTCCATTCAGTTGGACTGTTGTATCTGAAAATACTTCACATGTTGTTGCTGTAAGAAGTGATGGTTTACTTTTTGCATGGGGACTTAATAGTAGTGGTCAAATAGGAAATAATTCTACAATAACTCAATCTAGCCCAGTACAAATAGGCACTAGTAGTTGGTTGACAGCAAGTGCAGGAACTGATCATACATTAGGTATTACAAATGATTACAGGTTGTTTGCATGGGGAGGAAATGCAGGATATCAATTAGGAGATAATACAACTTTAAGCAGATCAAGTCCTGTATTAATATCTAGTTCTAGTTGGGCACAAGTGGCAGCAGGTAATAGTCATAGTATGGCATTAAAATCAGATAACACACTATGGGCATGGGGATTAGGGTTAAGTGGGCAATTAGGTACATTAACTGAAGCTAAATCATGGACTGAAATAAGTGCAGGTAATAGTACAAGTTTAGCAGTGAGTGATCAAGGTAGATTATACGGATGGGGTCTTAACACAGGATATCAAATAGGAGATGGATCAAGTGTTACAAAATCAAGTCCAGTTCAAGTAGCAGGAACATTAAGTTGGAGTAAAGTAAGTTCAGGTGCAAATCATACATTAGGTATAACAAACAACGGCGCATTATATGGTTGGGGAACAGCAACGACAGGCGCAACTGGAAATTATTTTCCTCTATATAGCTGGACAATGACAACCGGCACAAACAATGAAAACATTATTGCATTAAGAAGCGATGGAACATTATGGGTACTTGGGGGCAATACTAACGGCACATTAGGATTAGGTGATACAGTAAAAAGGTCAAATTTTGTTCAAGTTGGAAGCAGTAGCTACATTTATGTTAATTCAGGACTTTATAATACTTTTGCTATTACCACTGATTATAAATTGTTTGGTTGGGGAGATAATATCTATGGTCAATTAGGTGATAATACAACTATAAGTAAATCTAGCCCGATTCAAATTGGAGTAGGTAGTAGCTGGATTGCTGCAACAGCTGGATCATTCCATTCTTTATTATTAAGGAGTGACTACACACTATGGTCTGCAGGTCAAAACAACAACGGTCAATTAGGATTAGGTGATATAATTGATAGATCCTCATTTACTCAAGTTGGCACAGAAAGTTACACTGTTATTTCTGGTGGGTATCTTCACTCAGCCGGAATAAGAGCTGATAGTACACTATGGACATGGGGTTTTAACTCTGCAGGACAACTAGGGATATCAGGTAACATTTCTCGTTCAAGTCCCACGCAAGTTACCGTTCCAGGAACAGGTCCTTGGTTAGAAGTTAGTGCAGCAGATGGCTACACGTTAGGTATAAGTGGTTTAGGTTTAGGAACCCCATACAGTGTATATGCATGGGGAGGAAACAGTGATGGTCAAACCGGTCTCAATGTATCAACAGGTCAAAATCAAACTCCGGTGTTAACTAAGGCAGGGGCCGCAGGCGCTAGTTTTACTCAAGTATCAACAAGTAAGGATGTAGGTAACAATTTTAGTATGGCATTATCAAGTAACGGAAAAGTTTGGATGTGGGGATATGGCGCTGGTGGAGAATTAGGGTCAGGTACTGCAGGTTCTAGATCAAGTCCTGTTTTGGTAACTGGAACAACATCATGGACACAAATTCCTAAGGGTGTGGGAGGAAGATTAGTTAATGCAATAGCAACAGATAATACTTTATATCATTGGGGAATATCTATTACTTATTTTCCAACAGAAACAGCAACATCACCGTCTAGTCCTGTGCAAATAGGTAACAACTCAATATTTAATGCATTTGATTATCCAGCGTTTACTGTTAATAGTGAGCCAGGGCAAGGCTCATGGACAAGTGTAAGTGCAGGTAATAGTTTCTCATTAGGCATAAAAAACAATTTAGCATATGGTTGGGGACAAAATAGTTTAGGACAAACAGGCACAAATACAACTTCAACGCCTGTGTATAGTCCTATTCAAATAGGTACAAGTAGTTGGAGTGTGGTAAGTTCTAGCGAAACAGGAAACTTTGCGGGAGGCATTACAACTGATAACAGATTGTTTATGTGGGGTGATGGCCCTGTTCAAAATGCAATTTATTATAATACATCAGATTATTCTTGGTTACAAATATCTAATGGAACAACTCATGTTGTTGGAATAAAATCAGATGGAAGTTTATGGACTTGGGGTGGCAACGCTTTTGGGGAATTAGGACAAGGTGACGCAGTAACAAGAAGTGTTCCAACGCAAGTAGGCACAAGTAGTTGGCTAGTAGTAAGTGCTGGAACTACTTCAAGTTTTGCAATTAAAATAGATGGTACACTTTGGGCCTGGGGAAGGGGCTTTAATGGACAGTTGGGTGATAACACTACTATTAATAAATCAAGCCCAGTGCAAATTGGTACCAGTAGTTGGGCACAAGTAGCTGCGGGTGGTGGATATAACACATATGGAATCTTATCAAACGGGGAATTATATAGTTGGGGTTCTAATAGCATAGGTCAGTTAGGATTAAATGACACTATAAACAGAAGTAGCCCAACAATTATTACATCAGTCTCACCTTGGCTTAGTGTAGCATCAGGTGGTAGAATATTTGGTGCTATACGCTCTGATTACACGCTTTGGATGGCTGGAGAAAATACAGTAGGAGCATTAGGCAACAATTCAGGCATTCTCATAAATCGTTCTACCCCAACTCAAGTTGGCACCTTAAGTTGGAAGCAAGTAACCGTCATAGGAGAATGGGCTGGAGGTAATGCAACTATAGCTATTAGAATAGATAACACATTATGGGGTTGGGGTTCTGGTCCTCTGAATGGTCAAGGTCTTAACATTCAACTCTCTAGTCCTGTTCAAATTGGTACAAGTCAATGGACTCAGGTTGTTAGTGGAGGAATTGGTGCCTTAGCTTTTGATGCAAATAAAAGATTATTTGTATGGGGGCAAGCATTTAATAATTCTTTAGGGTTAAATGATGCAGGTATAAGCAGATCAAGTCCAACACTTTTACCTGCACCTAGTGGATTAAGTTGGAGTATGATTAGTTCAGCAAGCAATAACAGTACTCAAAATGACGCACTTAACGGTTGGTATTTCGTTGTAAATAAAGCAGTTGCATCTGATGGGAATCTGTACATGTGGGGTTCAAATCGTTCCTATCAGATAACATCAAATCCAATACCTCCTGCTGATATAAGTAGCCCAGTGGTACTTACTGGAAGTTGGGCACCCTCTCAAGTGTTATATTCAAACACATTTTTATTACCTGCATTACCTCAATATACATCAAGCCCAGTTCAAATAGGAAACAGTAGTTGGACACAATTAAGTGTTGGTGGTAGTCATAGTTTAGCAGTCCGTGCAGATAGCACATTATGGGGTTGGGGAATAAACACAGTTAGTCAATTAGGATTTAGTGATACGATAACAAGAAGTAGTCCAACTCAAATCGGAACAAGTAGCTGGAGTCAGGTAAGTGCAGGTGTTGATCATAGTATGGCAATTAAATCTGATGGTACACTTTGGGGCTGGGGAAATAATTTCTTTGGGCAGGTTGGATTGACACAGGATGCAAATTCTTGGACACAGGTTGTTACAAGAGGTGATTCTACGATAGCTGTTAGATATGACAACACTCTTTGGACATGGGGTAGAAATGATTTTGGTCAATTAGGTTTAGGGGACACAATTAATAGGTCTAGCCCTGTACAGGTAGGAACAGATAGTTGGACTTTTGTTACATGCAATGTCTTACACACTGCTGCAATACGTAGTGACGGAACACTATGGACTTGGGGTAGAAATGACCTTGGACAATTAGGCGATGGAACAGTAATTTCAAAATCAAGTCCAGTACAAGTAGCAGGCGGAGGTAGTTGGACTCAAGTTGCTTGTTGTAATTTATTTACTGTTGCATTAAAAACTGATGGATTGGCATTTTCGTTTGGTTGGAACCAACAAGGAAATTTAGGAACTAACAATACAACTAACTATAGCGTTCCGACTGCTGTTTCAGGTGGTATTTCGTTTGCACAAATTTATACTAATCAAGGATTGCTATCGCTTAATTCATGGGGCCAAACATTTGGACTGACTCCTGCAGGAATTTTATATACATGGGGAATAGATAATAATAATATTGGCTCTAATACAGGGGTACGAAGCGCACCTACCCTATTACCTAGTCCTTGGAATACAACTACATGGAGTAAACTCTTTGTAGGAGAATGGAATGTTTTTGCCTTAAGAACTGATGGGGCGTTATACGCATGGGGAGGAGTACGTTTACAAATGTTGGGTAATGGATTAGCTGGTTCTGGAAGTATTACCTCTCCTATAGCTATTGACGCAGGCAATAGCTATATTGCTGTTGGTGTTGGGTATGCTGACGCCGGCACTACATTTGCGATAAGGTCTAACGGTGCTTTATATACAACTGGTTGGAACAATTCAGGAACACAATGGACTCTACCAACAGCCACAGTAACATCCACACTTACATTGCTTGATGCTGGTCCTGGCTGGACTGACGTTAAAATTAACACGATCAATGGTGTTATTGCATCAAAAGGTAGCATTCCATACACATGGGGCGCACAAACAAGTGGGTCATTAGGGCAAGGATGGAATGTAAATTATAGTAGCCCAATTCAACTGGGTAGTTTAGCTAACATAAATACAGTATCACCTGTGCAAATTGCTAGCGGTAGTTGGAGTCAGGTAAATGCAGGAAATCAGTATACACTAGCGAGAGATATTAATAACATTCTTTATGCTTGGGGACAAGATAGTTCAGGACAACTAGGTTTTTAAATGCCAACATTATCACCATCATTATTAGGAAATAGATTACCGTATCAATTACCAGAACCACAACAAGTTGACAATAATAGTTGGACACAGGTAAGCGCATTTAATAACTTTACTGTAGGTTTACAGTCTAATAGCGTTTTGTATGCATGGGGCACAAATAATGTTAATCAGGTTGGTGATGGCACTACTATTAATAAATCACTTCCGGTACAAATTTCAACTAGTAGCTTTTCACAAATAACTGCAGGATTTGATCACAGCGGAGCATTAACAACAGACAACTATCTTTATGTTTGGGGTAACAATGCAAGTACTTTTACTCAAACTACTATTTTTTCTTGGACGTTGTTATCCACACGTTGGAATCATAACTTAGCTATTAGAAATGATGGATTATTATTTACATGGGGTTTAAATTCTAGTGGTCAATTAGGTGATAATACAACAATAACTAAATCTAGTCCTGTGCAAATAGGCACTAGCAGTTGGAATTTTGTAGCAGCAGGCAACGATCATAGCATTGCTGTAATTGGTAAAGATTTATATGCTTGGGGTAGCGGAGCATTTTTACAAAATGGTGACACAATAAACCGCAGTAGCCCTGTATTAATTTCTACACTCCCTTCAAGTTTTGTATCCGTAACTGCAGGTAATCAATTCAGTGCTTTTGTATTAGAGGATGGTTCATTATATACATTTGGTAGAAATAATGTTTATCAATTAGGAGATCAAACCACTGTTAATAGAAGTAATCCAGCAACGATAGGTACAGAACGTAGCTATACAATGGTAAATGCAGGAAGTGATCACTCACTTGCAATAGACACTGCTAAACAATTATATCTATGGGGCAACAATTTAAGTACTATAGCACCTATACCAACAATAGCACAAAGTTGGAGCTTATTAAAAATAAGTTCAAGCGCACTTAACACTATAGGAATCACAACCGATAATAGAGGATACATTTGGGGAAGAAATGATTACGGACAGATAGGTGATAACACTACAATAAATCAACGTTCAAGCCCAGTGCAATTGGGATTTGGAACAAGTAGTTATACACAAGTTGCGGTAAACAGATATAACACAGGCGCAATTGATAGTTTAGGTAGATTATATGTTTGGGGATTTAACGATCAAGGTCAAGTAGGCGATGGCAGTACTATAAACAAGTCAAATCCTGTACAAATAGATTATTTAAACAAGAGTTATATACAAGTTGCATTTGATGCACGATTCAATACCAACGCTATAGATTCTGATTATAAATTATGGGCCTGGGGTAATAACACCGGCGGATCAATGGGCATTGCACCTAATACAGCAGTTTCTTGGAAACAGATGGCATTTGGTTTTCAGCATACAATAGCTATAAAATCAGATGATACACTATGGACATGGGGTCGCAACAGTGAGGGTCAATTAGGACAAAATGATACTATTAATAGAAGTTATCCAATACAAGTAGGTAACAGTAGTTGGAAATTTGCAACAGCTGGTGATCTAAACAGTTTCGGTATTGATACAAATGATGATTTATATGTTTGGGGAATAAATGGTACTGGGCAATTAGGTGATAATAGTTTAATTAGTAAATCAAGCCCAACCTTAGTTTATCAAGCAACAGGCACTGCAAGCAAATATACACAAATCAGTAGTAATGGAACTCACACAGTTGCTATAGACAATTTAAGTAGAGCATGGGCATGGGGACTTAATAGTACAGGACAATTAGGTGATGTTACCGTAACTCAAAGATCAAGACCAGTATTAGTTTCATTACCTGCGGGCGTGTCTGCTTCTATGGTACAAGCAGGAGCTGCAAGATCCAATGGATATCATTCAATAGTTCTTTCTACTGACTACAAATTATTTACATTTGGATATAATAATTATGGTCAACTAGGTGATTATACCGTTGAAAATAAATCAAGTCCTGTGCAAATTTCTGCAGACAATTCATGGATTTTTATAAACGCTGGTGCTGAATTTAGTTCAGCGATTAGAAGTGATAATGAATTATTTGTTTGGGGAGTGAATCTTGAGGGTCAACTAGCACAAAATGACGTAGTTTCAAGAAGCAGTCCAACAATGGTTTATGGATTACCTGATTACGTAAAAGATGTTGTAGGACAGCGAAATGGAATTCAAGTACTATTGCAAAACAGTACATATTGGGCCTGGGGACAAACCGTACCTATATCTAATGCGACAAGATCGTTACCAACACAAGTTGGTAACGAAAGTGATTGGCTAAAATTAATAATGGTTAAATCACAAAATGGATCTCAAACATACGGTGCATTAAAAAATAATTACTTAGCCTATGTAAACGGTTCACAAGGATTATTGCAAGGCAACGGAGGAGTTCAAACTGCAGGAAGTGCATCCTTCAACTTAGTTGGATATGTAAATAACGCAACAGTAGGTATTTTACAAACTTATTCAAGTCCAACACAAGTCGCAAGCACAAATAGTTGGATACAAATAACAAAGGGTGTTTCATTTAGTGCTGCTATAGACAGTGATTATAAATTATTCACCTGGGGTTATAATAACGTAAGCCAAATGGGAGATTTGGGTACAGTTGACAAATGGAGCCCAACACAAGTAGATAATAATAGTTGGATAAGTGTAAGTGCAGGTGATAACCATGTATTAGCAGTTCGTGCTGACAATACACTATGGACTTGGGGTAGTTCAACTGCAATAAGTTTAGTGGTAGAACCTCAATTATGGAACAATGTAAGCATAGGTTCTAGTTATACATTAGCTATTGATTCTAAAGGTGTGTTATGGGCTTGGGGTCTTAATAGTTCAGGACAATTAGGTATAAGTTCAACTCTTAACAGAAGTAGTCCTGTATTAGTTGGAGTAACAACAGCGATAAGAGATAATATAGTTCAAAGTAATTACACACAAGTTATTGCTGGAGCAAGTCATGCAATGGCTCTTGATAACACTAATAAACTATACACATGGGGTCTCAATACTGCGGGTCAGTTAGGAAATAGTACAACAAACAATCGTTCTAATCCACTACAACTAGGTGAATATAGTTGGCAACAGGTTGTAGCAGGCACCGATCATACAATGGCAATAGATTTTAATGGGTCATTATATGGTTGGGGACAATATACAAGTGGTCAAGTTGGTATTTACGATACGGATTATTCTTGGATACAAATTGCTGCCGGCATAGGTTTACGCGGAGACAATACTCTTTGGACATGGGGAGCAAATGATAACGGTCAATTAGGTAATAACTCAATATTTGCAACCTTTAGTCCGGTACAAATTGGATCTAACGATTGGATAGCTATTAGCACACCACACGAACAAAATATAGGTATGAGAGGAGCTATTAAATCTGATTACACATTATATGTTTGGGGAGATAATAGTTACGGACAGCTAGGTTTAAGTGACACGATTAATAGAAGTAGTCCTGTGCAACTTGATGGTAGTTGGAGTCAAATAAGCAATCAATTAAGATTTACTGTTGGACTACGTACAGACGGAACTATATGGACATGGGGAGAAAATCCAAATGGACAACTTGGTGATAATAGTACTATTGCTAAGTCAAGCCCTGTTGCATTAGGATCACCATTCAATACTAGTTCATGGACACAGGTGTCAGCAAGTTTAACTCATACAGTTGCATTACGCACTGATGGTGCGATCTATGCATGGGGATTAAACAGTAGCGGCGCAATTGGCGATAATACTTCTTTAAACAGATCAGTACCAACAGCACTTGTTGCAGCGTTTGCAGCAAGTAGCTTTACAATGGTAAGTGCTGGCGGTGTAAGCTCGTTTGCAATCAGATTGGGTGGTTCATTATTTGCTTGGGGATTGAATACGAATGGTCAATTGGGTATCAATCTAAGTGTAAACAAATTAAGTCCAGTGCAAATAGGTGTAAGTAGCTGGAGTATGGTAGCTGCTGGCCGTTTAAATGGATATGCGATTGATATTAATAATAGATTGTTTAGTTGGGGAAGTAATAGCTCAGGTGAATTAGGTGATGATACATCTATAACTAAATCAAGCCCTGTACTAATTGGTGCTGGAACATTTTTTGTTAATGTAGGATCAAGATTCGCAGCAGCGAACAATAATGTTGCATATGTTTGGGGCGATAATACAGGTATATTAGATACAAATATTGTAAATTCAACTGTAACAGCATCAAGTCCTATACAAGTAGGTGGATATAGATGGCCTGCAAATAAATACTGGTCACCACAAAAAATAAACAACTCTAGTTATAATTTTGTCTCAGCTGGTAATTCATATACCGTAGCATTAAACATTGATAATTTATTATATGGTTGGGGTGTTGGTTCAACAGGTATTTTTGCGGAACAAGCAACAAATTTTAATAGTAAGAGTTCTCCAGTTCAAATAACAACCAGTAGTTTTACTGCTATCAGTGCAGGATATGATCATGTACTCGCTATTAAAAATGACGGAACACTGTGGACATGGGGTAATTCTGCAGCAATTAGTTTAACAGTACAACCAGTGTCATGGTCTAGTGTAAGTGCTGGTAACTCTCACGTGTTAGCAATACGTAGTGATGGTGCACTGTTTACTTGGGGAATAGGCACAAGCGGTCAGTTGGGATATGGAACCATAGGCAGCAGATCAAGTCCTACAGTTGTTGGCACAAGCAGCTGGAGTATGGTATATGCTGGAAATAATTTCTCATTAGCAATTGATGCTAATGATAGATTATTTGGTTGGGGATTAAACACATCATATCAATTAGGTATTGGATTAAGCACAAACAGATCAAGTCCTGTATTAATAACTTCTGGTAGTTGGATAGGATTAGCAGCAGGTGATACACATGCATTTGCAGTTCGCTCTGATAATAAATTATTTGGATGGGGTAACAATAACGTAGGGCAAATTATGCCTTATGGTGAATATAGTGAAAATAATGTGTTAAGTCCTTTAATTGCGGGAAGTGGCACCTTTAATGTCACTGGCATAACTGCAGGATATATTAAAAGCACAGGTATGTTGTATTTATGGGGACAAGGCACAACCGGTCAATTAGGACAAATAACTGAAGCCATAGACCGATCAAATCCAACATTGGTAGCAGGTGATTTTAGTTGGAAACAACTGAGTATCGGCAACAGTAGTGTCGCAGCAATTAGAAGCGACGATACATTATGGATGTGGGGATTAGGAACAAGTGGACAATTAGGGTATGGCACTGCAGCAAATAGATCAAGCCCCGTACAAGTTTCAGGTGGAGGCAGTTGGAACTTTGTGTCACAAGGACAATTACACACTGCAGCAATTAAATCAGATGGTACATTATGGCTATGGGGAAATAATAGTAATTCACAACTAGGTGATGATTCAATTGTTAACAAATCTAGTCCTGTGCAAGTTCAAGGAGGTGGCAGTTGGAAATTTGTAAGTGCTGGCTATGAAAGTACCTTGGCTATAGATGTAAATGACATAGTTTATAGTTGGGGTAGAAATAGTTCAGGACAATTAGGCAACAATACCACTATTCAACGAAGTAGGCCTACGTTACTAGCTGCTCCGTTCGCTACAACGTCATTTTCTATGGTAAAAAATGGTGGGTATCAAACATTAGGTATTACAAGTTCAGGTATGTTATATACTTGGGGCAACAATGCCTCAAATCAATTAGGATTAGGTGATGCAGTTAATAGATCAATACCTACCCTAGTGCAAACGGTATCAGGGGATCCATTACCTAATAATTATCAGTCATGGACAGTAATAGCTGCAGGCAATAGTTATTCTGTGGGTATTAATAATGGACGATTGTACACATGGGGCGGTGGGATCAATGGAGTTTTAGGTAATGGTACAACAGTTAGCAGGTCTGTTCCAACACAAATAGGACAAGGATACATTTGGATTGATGCAAAAACAGACACAACTAGTCCGTATAATACTATGTTTTTGCGAAGTGATTATAGCGTTTGGATTACTGGATTTGGTAACAACGGAGCTATTGGCGACAATTCAATAATTAGTCGTTCTGATCCAGTAATTGTGGGTACCGCGGCGAACACAACTGTTATATCGGTTCCAACACAAGTCGGTACAAGTAGTTGGAGTATTATAAGTGCAGGTGTAAGTTACAGTGCAGGTATTAATAATAATGGACAGTTATATACTTGGGGTCTTAATAATTTAAATCAACTAGGTAATGTAAACACTATTAATAGAAATGATGCCTACGTTCAATTGGCTGGTAGTTGGAATAAAGTAAGTGCAGGTACCAATCACGTGTTAGGACTTAAAACTGATAATACATTATGGACATGGGGTAATAGCTTAGGAATCATATTAAGTAATTTAATACCTGCAAGTTGGGCAAGTATAGCATCAGGAAATGCAAGTCATATTGCTGCTATTAGAAGTGATGGCATGTTGTTCACATGGGGCTTAAACACTTCAGGTCAATTAGGTGACACAACAACAATTAATAGGTCAAGTCCTACTCAAATAGGCACTGAAAGTTGGTCATTAGTTACAGTATCAACGTCAAATACAATGGCAGTCAAAGCAGGCAACGGTGGTTTATGGGCATGGGGAAATAACACCAATGGACAATTAGGTGATCTTACAGCTATAAGTAAATCTAGTCCAGTGTTTGTTGCTTACGGTAGTTGGACTCAAATATCAATTGCTAACCATGCACTCGCAATTCAAACTGATACATTGTATGTTTGGGGCCGAAATAACGAAGGCCAGCTTGGTGTTAATAATACTATATCAAGATCAGCGCCTGTACAGGTTCAAGCGTCGGTTTCATCGGTAATTGATGGAAGTGATAATGCATTTACTCCAACTATTGTAAGTACTGTTACGGGAAGCAAAGGGGTTATTCCTTTTTCAGGATCGGTTAACTTATCAACAAGTACTGGTTATTTAAGTTACGCAAGTAATGCAGCATTAGCGTTGAATTCAAGTAGTTGGACTATAGAGATGTGGGTAAATGCGCTAACCAGCCCACCCGTTGGTCCTGTGTATCTGATGGTACATAACGGCAATAGTGGCGCAGGATATTGGGTGATTGGACAATATAATCAAGGTGCAATTTTCATTGATGGAGCCGGCAATTTTAAATATTTTATAGAACCAATGGTACCAGGAACTTGGTATCACCTAGCAGTAGTTAATAATGCAGGAACAATAACACTATACACAAATGGAGCAGTTGCAACTACTACAACGGCTAATAACGGTACTCAAAACACAGTTTATGTTGGAGGGGGACCGAATCCATCTATTACTACTCCATTAAATTTTAACGGTTATATTTCAAATTTAAGAATTGTTAAAAACGTAGCAGTTTATACAGGTAATTTTACAGCACCAACAAGTCCATTACAAAAAACACAAAGTGCAGGTGTAAATATAAGTGCAATTACTGGGTCTGATACATCACTATTAATTGCGAACGATTCAAACTCTGTAGTGTACCCGTCATTTACTGCAGCACAAGCTTCAGAAAGCAATTTCACAGTGGCAATAGCCAGTAATTCTTTATATGGCTGGGGAGTTAATTCAAGTTATCAATTAGGTTTAGCAGATAATACAACATTTAATAGATCAAATGCAACTCAAGTTGCTACGATACCGGGCATTAGTTATACATCACTAAGTGTTGGAACTAATCACACGCTTGCACTAGACAGCAATAATAAACTTTGGACATGGGGAGATCCAGCAAGTATAGCTCTTGTGTATAATTCTTGGAATATAATTTCTGTTGCGTATGATCACGTATTAGCATTAAGAAGTGATGGACGATTGTTTTCTTGGGGTAATAATACATACGGACAATTAGGCACAAATGATGCAATATCTAGATCCAGCCCAGTTCCAATAGGTAATAGAAGTTATAGCACAGTTAGTGCAGGTGATTTTGCCTCTTATGGAATTACAGATGGAGTTCTGTATGCATGGGGCTTAAACAACAATGGACAGTTAGGAGATAATACATCAACCAACAGAGCAAGTCCAGTAATAGTTACAGGGGGCTATAGTTGGACTAAAGTTGCAGGTGGACAGTACTCTGTCTTAGGTATAACAAATACTAATAAGTTATATACGTGGGGCCAAAATAGCTCAGGTCAATTAGGTGATAGCACAACTATTAATAAGTCAAGTCCTGTACCAATTGGGTCAAGTAGCTGGAGTCAAATAGCGTCAGGCGGCGGCGGAAGTGGCGCCAATAATTATTTCTCATTAGCAATAGATGCAGATAGTCGTTTATTTGCATGGGGCTTAAACAACATAAATCAATTGGGTAGCACCTTTACTAGTATTAACAGATCAAGTCCAGTTCAAATTGGTTTACCTAGCGGAAATTCTACAGGTAGTTGGTCACTAATATCGGCAGGATATGCACATTCATTAGCAACAGATACAGCCGGAAAACTATATATTTGGGGTCTAAGCACTGCGGTAAATCTATTCCCACAAGTTTATAGTTGGGTAAGTGTTTCTGCTAGTGAAGGTAGCCATACGGTAGCAGTTCGTAGTGATGGAAGATTATTTGCCTGGGGTAACAATGCAAGTGGACAATTAGGCACATTTGATACAATTAACAGAAGTAGTCCAGTATTAGTAGGATCAAGTAGCTGGACAACTGTATCAACAGGTGATAGCCATACACTAGCAATACGTAGCGATGGAACATTATGGGGCTGGGGACTTAACACTGGTTTACAATTAGGTGTGCAGGATGCAGTTAATAGAAGTAGCCCAGTACAAATTGGATTGAATATTACTGGTGTGGGTGATCTAACAAGTTGGACAAAAGTAACAGGCGGTACACTACACAGTGCAGGTATTATTGATACAGGTGCATTGTATGCTTGGGGTACCGGTGCATCAGGTGAGTTAGGGTTAGGCAACACAATTACACGTAGTAGCCCCACACAAGTCGGATCAGGTAGTTGGAGTGTTGTAAATGCAGGCCCAAGCTACACATTGGCAATTGATAGCACAAATGTATTATATGGTTGGGGATTAGATAGTAGTAGTCAATTAGCTCAAGGTGGCATATCAAGTATAAACAGATCAAGCCCTGTTGTAATAGGAATTGGATTAAGTTGGAATACTGTAAGCGCAGGCTTCAATCATGCTGCTGCCATTTCTACAACAAACAAGTTATATGTTTGGGGTAATCCAAGTGGTGTATTACTTAACAATCAAGTATATTCTTGGGCACAAATTCAAGCCGGTACACAGCACACAGTTGCATTGCGTAATGATGGCGTATTATATACTTGGGGCTTAAATAATGCTGGGCAATTGGGATTAAAGGACGCAGTTAATAGAAGTAGTCCAGTAGCCGTTTCTAGTGATTTTAATTGGACATATGTTGCTGCAGGAGCAAGTCATACATTAGCAGTAAAAAATAATGTAGCATATGCTTGGGGACTTGGCACAAACGGTCAAATGGGCAATAATTCTGCAATAAGTAGGTCTAGTCCAGTGTTAGTTTCAGGAGATTTAAGTTTCGTTGCAGTATATGGTGGCGCAGGCTCGTCATACGGAAAAACTGTTGATGGTATGTTGTATGCCTGGGGATTGAACACTTCAGGTGAGTTAGGAAATGATGCAACAATTAATAGATCCAATCCGGTGTCAATTGGTGCAGACAGTTGGAATAGTGTAAGTGCAGGAAATTCATTCACTGTTGGTATAAAACTTGACAACAGCTTGTGGGCATGGGGACTAAACACAAGTAGTCAGTTAGGTAACGGACAAACAAGAAATGTTTCAAGCCCTGTATTGATTGGTTCTACCACTAGCTTTACCTAT
>Ga0315904_10005192_pt1 | contig 18159 bp, 16 predicted proteins | sample LakEriMetagenome_6_FD_203529 | JGI IMG/M metagenome (GOLD analysis project Ga0315904, IMG submission 203529) | Freshwater fungal communities from buoy surface, Lake Erie, Ohio, United States - Buoy 12 MA120 | ecosystem: Environmental > Aquatic > Freshwater > Lake | place: USA: Lake Erie, Ohio...
AAGAAGTAAACCTTTATCCCCCAACCCCAGACCGATCATGGCAGAAGAAATCTCCGCTAAAGTCGTCATGGCCCTGCGTGAAAAGACCAACGCAGGCATGATGGATTGCAAAAAAGCCCTCAAGGAAGCCGGTGGCGACATCGAGAAGGCCGAAACCATCCTCCGCAAGAAAGGCATCACCAAGGCCGAGACCAAAGGTGACCGCCAGACCAAGGAAGGCATCATCTCCTCCTACATCCACATGGCAGGCCGCATCGGCGTGCTCATCGAAGTGAACTGCGAAACCGACTTCGTTGCCCGCAACGAAATCTTCCAGGCCTTCGTGAAGGACATCTCCCTCCACATTGCCGCCTCCAATCCGAAGTTCATCGGTCGCGAGGAGATCCCTGCCGATCTCATCGCCAAGGAGAAGGAAATCGCCGCCGAGCAGGTCAAGGGCAAGCCCGAGGCCATCGTCGAGAAGATCGTGCAGGGCAAGATCGACAAGATCTTCGCCGAGCAGTGCCTCATGGAGCAGGCTTTCATCAAGAACCCCGACATCACCATCAGCGACTTCGTGAAGAGCAAGATCGCCGAACTCGGTGAAAACCTCGTCGTGCGCCGCTTCGTGCGCTACGCCGTGGGCGAGGAAATCTAAGAGCTGCACAGCCAGAAATCACACGAGAAGGGCGGATCATCACGATCCGCCCTTTTTTCATGTTTCCGCCGCGCCGAAACCTGCGCTAGCCTCATCCGAAATGCCCGCCAACCGCTTCTACAACGCCTTCGACACCGCCACGCTCCACGAGCGGAAAGTCTTCGACGGCGAATACCGCAGCGCGTTCCAGATCGACCGCGACCGCATCATCCACAGCAGCGCTTTCCGTCGTCTCCAGAGCAAAACGCAGGTCTTCCTCTCCGGCGAATACGACTTCTACCGCACGCGGCTCACGCACAGCATCGAGGTCGCTCAGATCGGCCGCAGCATCTGCGGATGGCTCCGCCAGCAGGGCGGCGTGCTCGATGACGAATGCTTCATTGATCCCGATCTCGTCGAAAGCACCTGCTTGAGCCACGACCTCGGGCATCCGCCCTTCGGCCACGCCGGCGAGCGCACGCTGCACCGCCTCATGGAGCCCTACGGCGGCTTTGAGGGCAATGCGCAGACCCTCCGCATCCTCACGCAGACGCTTTTCAGCGAAGGCCGCGCTGGCATGAATCCCTCGCGTGCCCTTCTCGATGGCGTGCTGAAATACAAAACACTCTTCACCGAGCGGCCCGCCGGCAAAACCAACCACTACCTCTACGACGACCAGGAAACGTGGCTCGACTTCGCCATGGGCGGCCAGGCGTTCCCTGTCGAGCTCACACCCGGCAAGCCTCGCAACGGCTTCAAGAGCATCGAATGCCAGATCATGGACTGGGCGGACGACACCGCCTACTCGCTCAATGACCTCGCCGATGGCATCCGCGCCGGCTTCATCAACGTCACTCATCTGGAACGCTGGGCCGAAAAACAGTCCCTCGATGCCTCGCAGGCCGAGTGGGTCGCCTTTCTGTGCAAAGCCATGCGTGAGGACCGCGTCGAAGGCCGCCTGAATCGCCTCATCGGCGACTGCATCCGCGCCACCAAGCTCGTCCCCACCGCGAACTTCCTCAGCGCCAGCACCCGCCGTCATCAGTTCGAGCTTCAGATCGACCCCGCGCTGCGTGCCCGCGCCGATCTGCACAAAAAGATCTCCCTCGAACTCGTCTTCCGCAGCCCGCAACTCCAGCAGCTCGATCACAAGGCCGATCACATCCTCCAGCAGCTCTTCGGCGTCCTTCGGGATCGCTACATCGAGTCCGCCCAGCCCAAAGGCCTGCGCCTCATCCCCGAAAACATCGAAAGCGAGATCGCCGCCGCCCCCGATGCGAAAACCCGCGCCCGCCTCGTCTGCGACTGGATCGCCAACATGACCGACCGCTTCGCCTTCCGCACCTACCGCCGCCTCTTCGACGCCGAGTTCGGCTCGATCACGGATTTTGTGTGATGCAGCCGAAAACGGCTCATGGTAGTCTGCGTCATGAAAACGTGTTTTGGCCTCTTTTTTGCCTCCGCAGCCGTTTTGACGGCTCAAATCGCCACACCGACGACGCCGACGAATTTCGTCAAACGCGGCGTGGGCGGCGGCGTGAGCACGGGCGACGCCACCGTCGTTTCCGCGCCTCAAACGACCGAAACGACCGCACGCGTGACCAGCCACTACTCATTCGGCGAGGCGCGGCAGTGGAAAAGTGCCGATGGACGTTCGCTGGTCGGCAAAATGATCGCGTTTGAAGATGCCGTGATCGAAATGAAGGGCGCGACGGCTGCTGCGGCCAAAGCAGCCGCATTGAGCGCTCCAGCGCCGAAACCTCCGGCGAAGTTCACGCTCATCCGTGACGGTAAAATCCGCCTGTTGGTCAACAACAAGCCGTTTGAAGTGCCCCTCGACCGGCTGAGCGACGAAGACCGCGCTTTCGCGAAGAAAGTCGAAGACAGCGTCAATCCGAAGTAGCCCACGCCTTCGCTTTGCTGAGCGCACGTTGCCACGTTTGCATCACTTGGGCACGCGCAGCCGGTTTGAGCTTCGGTTTGAAGCGCTGATCGGCTTTCCAATGCTTCGAGATGTCTTTTTCGTTCTTCCAGAAGCCGGTGGCGAGCCCCGCGAGGCATGCGGCGCCCAGAGCAGTCGTTTCATTCACCTTTGGCCGCACCACTGGAACGCCTAGCAGATCCGCCTGACGTTGCATGAGCAGATTGTTCAGCGAAGCGCCGCCATCGACACGCAATTCCTTCAGCTTGATGCCGGAGTCGGCCTGCATCGCCGTCAAAATATCCGCCACCTGCAGTGCGATGGATTCCAGCGCCGCTCGCGCGATGTGCGCCCGCGTGGTGCCGCGTGTGAGGCCCACGATGGTACCGCGCGCATACGCATCCCAGTGCGGCGCACCCAAACCGGCGAAAGCGGGCACGAGATACACGCCGCCGCTGTCCGGCACACTCGCCGCGAGCGCCTCGACCTCGCTGGAGCTCTGAATGATGCCCAAACCATCGCGTAGCCATTGAACCACGGCTCCCGCGATGAAGACACTGCCCTCCAGCGCATACTCCGTGCGTCCACCGATGCGCCACGCGACGGTGGTGAGCAGTTTGTTCTTCGACGTGATCGGTTTCGCGCCCGTGTTCATGAGCATGAAGCAACCGGTGCCGTACGTGTTCTTCACCATGCCGGGCTGCGTGCACACCTGACCAAAAAGCGCTGCCTGTTGGTCGCCCGCGATGCCTGCGATGGGGATGCTGCCACCGAGCAGCGTGGTGGAGCCAAAGTCGCCACTGCTGTCCCGCACCTCTGGCAGCATGCTGCGCGGAATACCGAAGATCTTCAGCAACTCATCATCCCACGTGCCTTTGCGGATGTCGTAAAGCATCGTGCGCGAGGCATTGCTGACATCCGTCGCATGCACGCCGCCGCCGGTGAGATTCCAAAGCAGCCACGTGTCCACCGTGCCGAAGGCGAGACGGCCCTTCGCAGCCAATGCGCGCGCGCCTTTCACGTTTTGCAGCATCCATTGAACCTTCGTGGCCGAAAAGTAGGCATCGACGACCAGTCCGGTCTTCTTCGTGATGACGCGGTCGAGCTTCTTCTTCCTCAAAGCATCGCACGCAGGCGCGGTGCGTCGGTCCTGCCAGACGATGGCATTGCAAATCGGCCAGCCGGTCTCGCGATCCCACACCACCGTCGTCTCACGCTGGTTCGTGATGCCGATCGCCGCCACATCCGCCGCCTTGGCCTTCGCTTTGATCAAAACCTCGCGCGCCACACCGAGCTGCGTCTCCCAAATCGCCTGTGGATCATGCTCCACCCAACCGGGCTTCGGAAAAATCTGCGGAAACTCCTTCTGCGCCACCGCGACGACCTCGCCGCTGTGATCGAAAAGAATGGCGCGCGAACTCGTGGTGCCTTGATCGAGAGCGAGGACGTATTTCATGACAGGCGCGGTTCTAGCGCGTCGGCGCATGGGCCGTCAATGGCTGTAAAACCAACTCAAACATGGAATTGGCCTTTTTCACCGCGATTGAATAGGATCGGCCCGTCAGCATCCAAGACCACCGCCATGCAAACCCCTCCTCTCTCCTCCTCGGTTTCGTCCACTCTGCCGAAACGTTCCTTTTGGCGGCATCCGCTCGTGATCACGCTGATCGTGCTGCTCGGACTCGCCGGCATAGCCACCGCCGCCGCAGGCATCTGGTGGAAGACGAATTTTGATCCGGCTCCGTTCAAGCCCGTGGCGCTGAATACGCAGGAGCAGCAGGACTTTGACAAAAAGCTCGCTGTCTTCACCGGGGCGCAACCGCCTGCCGCAGCCGAGCCCGCACCGACTACGAACCTCGAAAAGCGCACGCTCGTGCTCACGGAAAAAGAAGTGAACGCCTGGCTCGCGAAGAACGAGCTCGGCGAAAGCATCCAGGTGCGCTTTAACAACGGCAAGATCGCCGCGGATGGCATTCTGAAGCTGCCGCAGGATCTGCCGGTGCTCGCAGGCCAGAAGGTGCGCATCAAAGTCGCACTAACTGCGCATCTCGATGATCGGAGCCGTCACTTTGCGCTGCTCATTGAAGACGTGACCGTCGGTGGCATGTCGCTTCCGAACGCATGGATCGGTGAGCTGAAAGGCACCAACCTCGTCGATCAATCCGCGAAGGTCGATCCCGCGATGGAGCAGTTCCTCAAAGGCATCCGCCAGTTTGAGATCCGCGACGGTCACGCGGTGGTGATGCTGAATGAGTAAGCGTTGATCACGTCGGCGCACGGCGTCCAAACTTCCGCTCGAGCTCGGCGGTGCCGATTTGCACGAGCGTGGGGCGGCCGTGGGGGCAGCAGTAGGGCATTTCGCAGGCGAAGAGGTCTTTGAGCAGCGCTTGCAACTCGGGGATGCTCAGCACGTCGTTGCTCTTCACGCTGGCGCGGCATGCGGTGGTGGCGATGGCGTCCTCACTGAGGCGCAATGAAGATGTTTTGCTGCTGAGGCTGCGCAGTTCCTCGATGACTCCGTCGAGCCACGCGGCGGGGTCGTCGGTTTTGAGGAAGGCGGGCACGGCTTCGACCTTGAAGGTGTTCGGGCCGAAGGCGTCGATCTCGATGCCGAGTTTGCCGAGTGCGGGCAGGTTTTGTTTGAGCAGATCCGAATCGCGCGGCGTGGTTTGCAGCGTGATGGGCATGAGCAGCCGCTGGCAGGGCACGCCGCCGCTTTCGAGCGCACGGCGGAATTTTTCGAAGTTCACGCGCTCGTGCGCGGCGTGCTGATCCATCATCACGAGGCCCTCGGGGCTCTCCATGAGCACATAGAGCTTCTGCAAAACGCCGATGATGCGGAATTCCGGCACTTTGGGCTCCTCGGTCGTCTCGGGGGCTTTTAGGGCCGGAAGCGGTTCAGGCGCGGAAACGGCTTTTGGCGGCTCTGGAGGCAAAAACTCGCGTTTAAGCGGCGCGGATGCCGGCGTGACGGGAAGTCGAAAAACCTCCTGTTTCGGCGGGGGCGGCATTTCAACCTGTGGAGCGAGTTTGAGCGCTGGCGGAGGCGTTTCAGCGGCCAATTCGGCCTCCACACGTCGCGGGACGTGGCCGGTGGGCAGTTTGTTCGCGGTTTCGAGCGTGCGGCTGATGGCACGCGCGATCGCGTCACGCACGCTGTTGCCATCGTGAAAGCGCACTTCCTTTTTCGCGGGATGCACGTTCACGTCATACGCGTGCGCATCCATCTGAATGAACAGGAAGGTGACCGGATACTGGCCCTTCATGAGCGCGGTGTGGTAGCCTTCGCGCAGACCGTAGCTGATGCTGGTGCTTTCGATGGGGCGACCATTCAAATACGTGATCTGCTGCTGACGATTGGAGCGGCTCATGCCGGGGCCGCCGATGTAGCCGCTGATGGTGACGCCATGATGTGTCTGCTGCTCGACCTTGAGCAAACGAGAGGCGAGCTCGCCGCCCATGAGCCCGCGAATGCGCTCCAGCAGATCGCGCGTGGCCGGCAGATGGAAGACGGGATTGCCGTTGTGAGTCAATGTGAAGGCCACGTGCGGATTCGCGATGGCATGCAGCATGACTTGCTGCTCGACGTGGCTGAACTCCGTCGGCTCCGTGCGCAAAAACTTCCGTCGCGCGGGCACATTGAAAAAGAGTGAGCGAACTTCGATCGTGGTGCCGCTCGCGCCGCCGTGATCGCGCACTTCGATGAGCTTTCCGCCGTTCACCTCGACCTCGGTGCCGACGAGCGCGTCTTTTTCGCGCGTGGCGAGGCGAAAGCGCGACACACTGGCGATGCTGGGCACAGCCTCGCCGCGAAAGCCGAAGGTCATGATGGCTGCGAGATCGTCCTTCGTGCGGATCTTGCTTGTGGCGTGGCGTTCGAGGGAAAGCATCGCGTCCTCGCGGTCCATGCCGCTGCCGTCATCGACGATCTTCAGCATGGCCATGCCACCGCGCTGTGCGTGGACTTCGATGTGGCTGGCACCGGCGTCGAGGCTGTTTTCCACCAGCTCACGCACAACAGCGGCGGGGCGCTCCACGACCTCGCCCGCGGCGACCTGGCTGGCCAGCGCGTCGGGGAGGATGCGGATTTTCGACATGGCAAAAAAGTTGGTGATAAGTGGCTTGCACGCGGGCCGTAGCCCTTCATAGCAGGATCGCGCTTGCGAGCACGACGGGCGGCCATCTTGGCCCGCTGTCTGCTCATTGCAAACCCCGCACAAGCGCCGTCCGCGAACGTCCACGCCTTGTCATCTCCGTACATGATTTCCATCACTGAATCCGCCGCGAACCACCTCCGCGACCTGCTGGCCGAAAAAGGCTCCCCGCAGGGCCACGGGCTGCGTCTGCGCGTGGAGAAGGGTGGCTGCGCAGGCATGCAATACGTGATGCAGATCGAGCCTCCGGCCCAGGGAGACCACGTCAGCAGCGAGCATGATGTGAGCGTGTTTGTGGATGCCGAGAGTCTTCCTTTCGTGAGCGGCTGCCAGCTCGACTACGAAGATGCGCTGAACGATGCGGGGTTCAAAATCCGAAACCCGAACGCGGCACGCAGCTGTGGCTGTGGCACGTCGTTCGAACCCCAAACGACCTGACTTACTGTTCACATGAGTGATTCCGTGCCAATCTCAAAAAAATCTTTTCAAATTAACCGTGGTCCAGTAAACTCTGGAAGTATGTGACCCAGTTTTTCTAATATTTTTCGCATCCTTGCCATGCATGTCCGATTTCTAAGTGATGGAAGTGAATACCGCTCGTTCGGTGGAGGCGGCTTTTCAAAAAAGAAGGACTCGGGAGGCGTTTTTTGGTGGACGATCCTGATCACATTCTTGATGGGCCTCGCCACATTTTGCTGGTTCTTCAGCATCATGGTGCAGACGCACCCGGAGAAGCCTTTCAACTACCGCATTCTCGCGAAGTTCGACAAACTCGATCCGCTGCGGTCCTTCTCCAAATACACCATCCCGGGCGGCAAGTTCATGCCCTCGCGTGATGTGTTCGCGGAATTCTTCGCCTTCTCACACGAGCAGCTCGCGGTGAAGAATGACATGCTCAAGCGTGCCTACATCCGCAACTACAAGCAGGAGCAGCCGATCTATGTGACGGGTGAGTATCAAGTGCTGAATGCCCGGCCGCTCGAGGGCGGTGATGTCGTGACCAGCGGCTGGGTGGTGCGCGCTCGTGCGGTGGATCTCGAAGACATTGATGTCGAAATCTTGCTGCCGGGCCTGCAAAGCACCAGCGATCCGTTCCAAGTGGGAGATAAGATCAAGCTCGACAAGCAGAACACCTTCGCCGCAGCGCTCAACGTTCAGAAGTATGCGCATGATCGTCTTTGCATCACACTGATGCCCATCACTTACGGCGGACTTTCGTCTCGTGAAGGCAAGCCAGTGAAGATGACTCCGCCGGACCGCCTCAACATGGAAGCTTACTGGCCGGTCTCACGCGACCCAGAAATCGCTGCTGAAAAAGTGGCGGTGCAGAGCGGTGAATAAACGGGAGCGTTCAGCGCCTCTCCGTTACCGCGATCGGTTCGGTGGAAATCGTGGCTTCGATGCCACGCAGATGTTTGTCGAAAAACTGCGCGATGCGGCGATCGAGCTCCTCGCTGCGAAAGCCGTGGCCGCCGTTGGTCATTTCGATGAGCAGTGATTCGACGCCTGCTTTTTTCAGCGCGGCATCCAGCTCCGTGGCTTGCGCGTAAGGCACGAGGGGATCCTTCGTGCCATGCGCGGTGAGAACGGGCGCATCGCCTGCGGAAATGTGGGTGACGGGCGAGGCTTCTTTGGCGGCTTCCTGCTTCTCCTGCACGCGCCCGCCGAGCAGCAGGGCCTCGGGGTAGTCTGGCGTGGTGCGATCGACGGTGCTTTCCTGTGTGACCATGGTGAGGAAGTTTTCCGGGCCGAAAAAGTTCACCACACAGCGCACGCGGCTGTTTTGATCGGTGTGTTTGCCGAGCGTGCCTTCGAGCGCGGGCACATCGCCGCTGGTGCCGAGGAAGGACACGAGATGACCGCCTGCAGAGCTGCCCCACACGGCGATTTTTTCGGGGTCGAGCCCATGCTCTTTTGCGTGAGCTTTGATCCAGCGGATGGCGGCCTTGCAGTCGTGGATTTGCGCGGGCCATTGGGCCTCGCCCGTGAGACGATAGCCGATGGAGGCGCCTGCAAAGTGCCCGCTGCTGACGAAACGGCCGACGTTGTTGATGCCGCCGGCCTTGTCGCCCGCGCGCCAGCCGCCGCCGTGGATGAAAACGATCACGGGAAGCGGTGCGCTGCCTTCACGCGTTTCCGGCAGATACAAATCGAGCCGCTGGCGCGGGTTTTCGGTGTCTGCATAGGGCAGATCGCGAAGGGCGCGCACATTTTCCGGGACGCGTGGCGTGTTGGGGGCCGGATTGTTGCGGCGTGCGATGGCGTTGTGCTCCTCGCGTGAAATGGAGCCGCTCTTGTCGGTGTCCACGCGGTCAAAGTTCTTCCTCAGGCCCTCTGGCAGCTCTTCGCGGCTGAGCTGGCCGTTTTGATCGCGATCCCAGGCGCGAAACACGTCCGGCTGTTGCGCGACAAGAGTGAGTGTGAGGGCAAAGAGGGCGGTGAAGGTGGATTTCATGCGTGCAGGGCTGGAACAGGCCGTCAGGGGCGAAGTTGCAGCTTGTGTGGCGTCTTGACCAATCTGCCGCTTTTCGATACAAAGCGGCATGAAGCGCCCCATCCTGCTTTTTTCCGCCCTTTTCGCTTTTTCCGGCTTTTTGCCTGCGCAGCATGAAATTCGCACGTTCACCAACACGCAGGGAAAAGCCGTCCAGGCCCGTTTGGTGGCCGTGGAGGGCACGATGGTGAAAATTGCCCTCGCAAACGGCACGCCCTACACGCTCCCGATCGCTTCGTTTTCAACTGCGGACCAGGAGTATTTCAAAACGGCCGCCACTGCGACTTTCAAAGGCGTGGATCAATTGCAGCCGGCCGTGCTGAATGAACTGGTCGGTCAGCCGTTGTTTGGAGACGCTTCACTGTGGCAGACCAAAGCGGAAGAAGTGGCGCAGCGGCTGCAATGGCCGAAGGAATCCGAAACGAAGGCCAACAGCAGCTACCGTGATTATCCGAAGGACGACTATCGGCTGTTTGGCGCGCGGCCCTGGTCCGTGGCGATGTATGCGGCAGACGGAATGGTGACGAATCTCTCGCTGGTTTATGCGAACAAAGGCGACCTGTTTGGCATGAACGGCGAAAACAACAACCGCGTGGACCGTGACACGCCCGAGCCGCAGGCCATGGCCATCCTCAAAAAGAAGATGAAGGAGGATGTGGATGCCATCACCGCGAAGCTCACGGAAAAGCTCGGCGAGCCGCAAAAGCAGCGTTTTGGTGAAGGGGAAGGGCGCGACAACATGCTGCGCTGGGACTGGCGCGGGCACACCATCCTCCTCCGCGAAAAAGAGGCGGAATACGTCGGTTTGGAACTCGTGACGAAAGCTTTCGCCGATGCTGGTGGCAAGGTGGAGAGGACAAGCGACGATGCCATTCGTGATCGAGCCAAGGCAAACGTGGTCACTCGTCCAAATGGCGATGTGGTCATCGAAGACATCCCGATGGTCGATCAAGGGCCGAAAGGTTACTGCGTGCCTGCCACGGCGGAGCGTGCGATGCGGTATTTGAGTGTGCCGGCGGACATGTATGTGCTGGCGATGGCTGGTGAGACGAATCTGGGCGGCGGAACGAGCGTACAAAAGCTGCTGCAGGGCGTCCGCAGCGATATCAGCCGCAAAGGCCGCAGTTTTGACTCGTGGGATGGCGAACTGGAACTCAAGAAGCTTCAAAGGTACATCGATAAAGGCCTGCCGGTGATCTGGGGCCTCTACAGCACGGATGAATTCAACAAACTGGCGAATGACCGCACGAAGGCGCGCAAGGAGACGGCGGACTTCAAGCAGTGGAAGGACAAGCTTCCCAGCATGCTGGACAAGAGCCTCGTGGCGGATCGTGAGCAGGGTCACGTGGTGCTGATCGTCGGCTACAACAAAGAAACCAAAGAGTTCGCCTTCAGCGACAGCTGGGGAGAGGACTACAAAGAGCGCTGGATCACCTTTGAAGAGGCTGAAAATGTGTCCCAGAAGGCTTTCTGGGTGGTGGGCTTCTGATTTCCTGAATCAGCGCGGCTCCACCGGCTTGAACGCCTTCAGCGCGGGCAGGTCCAGCATGATGTTGGGGCTGCGCATGAGTGTTTCGCCGACGAGGAGGGCGTCCGCGCCGCAGGCGGCGAGGCGCTCGGCATCGGCGGGTGTTTTGATGCCGCTTTCGGCGATGAGCACGACATCGTCCGGGACTTCCTCGGCGAGTTGCTCGGTGGTGCCGAGATCGACGGTGAAGCTCTTCAGGTTGCGGTTGTTCACGCCGATGATGCGGGCGTTGGTGTCGAGCGCGCGCTCCAGCTCCGGCAGGTCATGCACCTCGACGAGGGCATCGAGCTGGAAGGTGTGCGCGACTTCGAGAAGATGCTCGAGCGTGGGCTGGTCGAGCGCGGCGACGATCAAAAGAATGGCATCGGCCCCGGCGACGACGGCCTCGAAGATCTGAGCCTCGTGAATGATGAAATCTTTGCGCAGGCAGGGGATATCGAGCTGCTCGCGGATGAGGCTGAGGTATTCGAGGCGGCCTTGGAAGTATTTTTCGTCGGTGAGGACGGAGATGGCGTTTGCGCCGGCTTTTTCGTAGCCGCGGGCGATGGTGAGCGGGTCGAAATCGGCCGCGATGGTGCCTGCGGAGGGCGAGGCGCGCTTCACCTCGGCGATCATGGCGAGGCGGGTGGGATCGGCCCGCAGCGCATCGTAAAAGGAGCGCACGTCATTGCGCATGGCGGCGGCGGCACGGAGCTTTTCGGCACGTGGGAGCAGCTTTTGGAGCTCGAGGTGCTTTTGCGCGATGATTTCGTCCAGTTTGTTCATGAGGGGCGGGGATAGTGGCGGAGTCCGCCCGCTGCGCAAGCGCGAGAGCCATCCACGCGCTCCGCAGATCAATCTCCGAAGGCTCCCGGCAGGCTCTGGGCCATGGGGAAGGGGCCTTTGGAGTGCGGACCCCAGAAGAGGCGCACGCCAGCCCAGCCGGTCCAGCTTTGCTGCCCGCCGATGGAGGCGTATTCGACGCCGGTCATGAGTTTGAGGCGATGCGCGGCGATTTCGTAGTTGAGGCCGAGGTAGCCGGCTTGGTAAACATCGCCACGATTTAGGCCGACGGTGCGTTCGTAGCGGCGCTGGGCTTGAAGGCCGTTCGCTTGCTCGGCCATGGCGTATTGATAGCGCGCGACGACCTGGAGTTTGTCGGTCAGGTAGTAGCCGGGCTGGAAATTGATGCCGTAGGCACTGCCACGGGTACCACCGACTCCCGCGGTCGCTTCGGTGACGAGGGAGGCGGAGCCCTCGGTGAGCATGAGCGCGGCAGAGATGCCGTGGTTGAAGCGGTTCATGTTCGTGGCGTTTGTTTTGGCCTCGCTGTAGAGGTAGCTGAGGTTCAGGTGCGCCGCATCGGTGTGGAGGGATTTTTGCAGATCGTAAGTGATGGAGGCGATGTAGCTCCAGCCAGAGTTGAGTTTGGTGAAGGCATTGCCCATGCTGGTGCCGGTGGCGTTCGAGAAGAGGCCGGTGTAGTAGTTCCAGCGGCCGAATTTCCCGCTGAGCGTGACGGCGGGGGTGTAGTCGAGCGCGAACATGTTCGTGAGCATCGCGCGCTCCATGTAGTTCAGGTAGCGGCTGGAGACGTTGCGGTCGTGGGTGAAGCGGTGCTTTTGCTGGCCGACGGTGAGGTTCAGCGCATCGCTGAAGCTCCACTGCGCCCAGAGTTCGGTGAAACCGTTGTAGAAGGGGTCAAAGTCACTGCCGCTGACCATTTGGGCATGCAGCGTCAGTTTGTTGAAGAACTTGCCTTGGAAGCCGATGCGGAAGCGGCGGTCCTCGAAGCCGTCGTTGTAGCGGCCGGTGCTACCGTCGGTCCAGTGGTAGTGGCCGTGGTAGCGCCCGAGGAGCCAAAACTCCTGCACAAAGGGGTTATCCTTGCTCTGGTAAACGCGGCCGAGATTTTCGAGCGATGAGGCGAGGGTTTCCGGTGCCTTTTCCGTCGCCAAGGCTAGCTCTGCGGAGGGCGAAGCAGCCTGGATGGATGCAAGGGCGAGGAGAGCGCTGCCCAGCAGGGCGGGGAGGCGGAGAGGGGAGGTGCGAGGTCCGATCATGGAGTGCAGGCCGCCACTTGTGTCGGTTCCGTCACCAAAAACAGATATCTTGTGTGACGCTTCCGTCACATTGGATGGCAGAGTGCGGGAGCGGGTCTCTTCAGAACCTCTAAGGACGCTTTTTCACGTGCTCCACCATCGCGACGAACAGCGACTGGCCGATCCCCTTGACCCGGGTGACGTCCGTGACTCGAAAATAAGGCCTCGCTGCGATGATCGCCTCCGCTTTGCCCTCGCCGATGCCCGGTATGGCCATCAGGTCGGCTTTTTGGCCGAATCCGAGTAGTTTGAGCAGCCGGTCGCGCTCCGCCGGGGAAAGCGTGGCCGCGATCGCCTCGATCATGGCCGGTGGGCGCATTTCAGCCGGGCGCGGCGGTGAATCAGCACCCTGCGTGATCGGGAGAAACGCGCAGAAGATGCCAAGCCACAGCCATCTTTTCATGCGTGATGGCGGGAGTTATTTTTTCTTCTTCGGAGTGGTCTTCTTCGGCTCCGTTTTCTTCTTGGCCTCACCCTTGGGTTCTTCCGGCTTCGCCTCGCTCTTCGGGAATCCAGCCTTCGCGTAGGCGACCATTTCAGCGAAGGTGCCCTCGCCCACGCCGTCCACTTTGGCGACTTCGGTCACGTTCTTGAACGGGCGCGCCTTTTTGATCGCAGCGGCCCGGGTTTCGCCCACGCCGGGGATGGCGACGAGGGCAGCTTCTTCACCCTCGTTGAGCAAGGCGAGCAATTTGGTGTTTTGGGACGGAGTCAGCGTTTTGGCGATCGCTTCGATCTTGCCGGGTGCCTTGGGCGCTTCTGCCGCAGGCTTTTTGGCCGGCGCTTTCTTCTTTTTCGGGGCGGTGTCGGCAGCCTGGCAGGTCAGGGCGAAGGCGATGCAAAGAACGGTCAAAACAGAGGTGAGGAGCTTCATAATTTGGGTGTTGGGATGGTTCAAATGAGGCAGTCGCGGAAAAGACTAATCAAAAGGCTGCCATGTTGGCTACAAAAAAGTTTCGCCACCGCTGCGGCTAATGAGCAGAAGGCGACCTGGGCGGGAAGAGGGGTTGATCATCAAAAATCAAGGCCGGGAGGACGATCGGATGGAGTCGCGCGACACGGGAAAAGAAAATGGGTCGTCTTTTTTGAAAAAACCGATTTCCAAGGTTGCAAACGCGTCACGCATTCCCTATTCTCGGCGCTCCTTGTGAAATTTTTCACAAGCCTCCTCTGACCATCGTTTTATGGGTAACTTTTTTCCGCGTTGGACCAACTGGCTTCCCCTCAAGGTAGCCATCGCTGTCGTGTTCATTGCTCTCGGCGTGAGCATCGGCGTCGCTTACTATTTCACCCCGAAATACACCCGGGTCGGCTATGAGCCCACCCAGCCGGTGCCTTTCTCCCACAAGCTGCATGCAGGCCAGCTCGGCATGGACTGCCGCATCTGCCACAGCTTTGGGGAAATGAGCAGCCATTCCAACGTCCCGACGAACCAGACCTGCTTCAACTGCCACGGACAGGGCAAGGGTGGCATCCGCGCGACCTCGGAAAAGCTCACGCTGGTGCAAAAAGCCAACGAAACGGGCAAATCCATCCCGTGGGTGAAAGTGCACAAGGCTCCAGACTACGTTTACTTCAATCACAGCGCCCACCTGAATCGCGGCATCTCCTGCGTGGCCTGCCACGGCAAGATCAACGAGATGGAAGTCGTCCGCCACGACCAGCCGCAGTCGATGGGCTGGTGCCTCGACTGCCATCGTGAGCCTGAAAAGAATCTGCGCCCGCTCGATTTCGTGACGAAGCTGGACTACACGCCCGGCACGGATGTGAAGCGCGCCGATTTCTACAAAGGCCTGCTCGACAAAAAAGTGCCCGCCAAGGACATCGCCGAGGTCATCGGTGGTGAGGGTGCGAAGGCTGACACGCTCGACCAGATCGTCGCCCTCGCCGAAGGAACTTACGGAGCCGAAGTGACCCAGAAAGAAGTGGGCACGCAGCTTAAGAAACACTGGCAGATCCAGCCGCCGGAAAACTGCACCGCCTGCCACCGCTAAACCCCAACGCCGCCCTTTTCTGATTTCATGAAACGCATTTGGAAACACCCCGCGGAGCCGCAGAACGCCACCCGTTACTGGCGCAGCACCGCCGAGCTGGAGCAGCGTGAGTCCTTTTTGAAGAACCTCGGGCGCGAGTTCCCGGCCGGTGACACCCTCACGCCGGAAGAGGCTGAAAATGGCCGCCGCGACTTCCTCAAGATCATGGGAGCCAGCGTTGGCATGATGGGCCTCGCCGCCTGCCGCCGCCCCATCGTCACCCTGCAGCCCTATACGCAGCATGTGGAGTGGATGGTGCCGGGCAAACCCGTGCTTTACGCCACCACGATGCCCCGCAGCGGCGGCGCGACCGCCATCGTCGCCACCGTGCACGAAGGCCGCCCCACGCATCTCGCTGCGAATACGCTGCACCCGCTGGGTGCCGGTCTGGACGCCTTCGCGCAGGCCAGCGTGCTCGATTTGTATGACCCGGAGCGCTCGCAGAAGCCGATGGGCGCGGGCAAAGGCCTCAGTTGGGCCAAATTGAACGACGCGATCGCCTCCGCGGCCGCTGAAGCGAAAAAAGCCTCCGGCGCCGGCCTCGCAGTCGTCGTTGGCAACACCACTTCCCCCACCACGCTGCGCCTCCTCGGCGAAGTCACCGCTGCTTACCCGCAGGCCAAGCTTTACAGCTACGAAGCGCTTTCGGGCGACGGTCAGGCCCAGGCGAATAAAGAAGTCCTCGGCGCGGGCGTGAAGCCCTTCGTCAAATTCAGCAAGGCGCTGCGTGTCCTGTCCCTCGACGGCGACTTCCTCGGACTCGACCCGGTCAGTGGCGAGCCTGTTTCCGCGTTCACCAAGTTGCGCGCCTTCGACAAGAAGGAAGACACGGCGAAGATGAACCGCCTCTACGTGCTGGAAAACCGCTACACCCTCACCGGTGGCATGGCGGACCATCGCAAGGCCATCCCCGCGGCGCTGATTCCGGCCGCTGCGGCCTTTATCGCCGAAAAGCTCGGTGATTCCTCGGCCAAAGCTCTTTCTGACAGCCTTCCGCAGGCCATCAAAGACTGGCTTTCCCCGGCAGTGAACGATTTGATCGACAACAAGGGCAAATCCCTCGTGCTGGCCGGTTCCCGCCACGGTGCGGAAGTCCACGCGCTCGTCGCGGCGATCAACAACGCGCTCGGCGCGTTCGGTTCCACGATCGATCTGCTCCAAGAGGCTCCGAAGCCGGAATTTGGCACCATCGGCGACCTCGAGGCCGCGGTGAACAGCGGCGCGGTGAAGACGCTCGTCTCCCTCACGCCTTCCAGCCTCTTCTTTGATGCTCCGAACGCCGATACCTTCGCCAAGGTGTCCGCTGAAAAGGGCGTGAAAGTCATCCACCTCGGTGCGCTGACCAATTCCACCGCCAAAGCGGCTGCGCTGCACATCCCGGCCGCGCATTACCTCGAATCTTGGGGCGATGCCCGCTCCGCCGATGGCACTTACTCCATCGTGCAGCCGATGATCGCCCCGCTGTATGACGGCGCGAGCGATGTGGAGGTCCTTCTGGCCCTTCTCGGCCGCAAAAAGCTGGGTCCGGCCGAAAAGCCCGCCGATGGCAGCGCTCCGGCGGAAGATGCCGCGCACGTCGCCGTGCGTGATACCTTCGCACAGATCGCCAATGGCCTCGATGAAGCGAAATGGAACTACACGCTGCGTGACGGCTTCCTCAAAGGCAGCGCTTACGCCCGCGCGAACGCCAATGTGAACGCCGCAGCGGTCGCCACGCTCGCTGGGAAGGCCAAACCGGCTGTTTTGCCCTCTGATGAGTCTTTTGAAGTCGTTTTGGTCCCTTCCGCCAGCGTGTGGGATGGCCGCTACGCGAACAACGCCTGGCTCCAGGAAGCTCCAGACCCGGTGACAAAGCTCACGTGGGAAAATGCCGCTTGGGTCGGCTCTGCGACCTTCCGCCGCCTCGGCCTCGAAGAGGGCCAGGTGATCAAAATCAGCCACGGCGGCACGGAGATCGAAATTCCGGCCATCGAGGCTCCCGGTCACGTTTCAAACTCCATCACCATCCCGGTCGGTTACGGCCAGGCGGACATCGGCCTCGTCGGTGACCGCGGTGTGAACGCCTACGCGCTCCTGAAGCAGCCCGGAGAGTTCGTTCTCGCTGGCGCGAAGGTGCAGGTGACGGAAGACGTCGCCGAACTCGCCATCACGCAGGATCAAAACACCATGGAAGGCCGCGCGATGTATCGCGAGGGCACCGTGGAGACCTTCACCAAGGACGAGCACTTCGTCACCGCCACCGGGCTCGACAGCCACATCCCGGAAAACATTTCCTTCTACAAGGGCCAGGTCGGCAAGAAGACGGAAGAAAATCCGGACGGTTTCGATTACGACACGAAGCACCAGTGGGGCATGGCCATCGATCTCAGCAAGTGCCTCGGCTGCACCGCGTGCATCGTCGCCTGTCAGAGCGAAAACAACATCGCCGTCGTTGGCAAGAATCAGGTGCGCAAAGGCCGTCTCATGCAGTGGATCCGCATGGACCGCTACTTTGCCGTCGCCCGCACTGGCGTGAACAATGTCGCGCAGGAAAGCACTTGGGCGGAGGACAATCCGACGCCGGAACAGCTCGAAAACGCTGAAATGGTCACCCAGCCGGTCGCCTGCCAGCAGTGCGAAGCCGCACCTTGCGAAACGGTCTGCCCGGTGAACGCCACCGTCCACACGGACGACGGCCTGAACGCCATGGCTTACAACCGCTGCATCGGCACGCGCTACTGCGCGAACAACTGCCCCTACACGGCCCGCCGCTTCAACTGGTTCGATTACAACAAGCGCAACCCGATCGCCGACAAGGAAATGCTCGGCATCAAGGCCAACAACCTCTACTTCGGCCCGCTCGGAGATCTGAAGCAGGACGAAAGCCTGCGCCTCCAGCGCAATCCGAACGTCACCGTCCGCATGCGCGGCGTCATCGAGAAGTGCACCTACTGCGTGCAGCGCATCGAGAGCGCCAAGATCGCCCAGAAGCAGGTGCAGCGCGATTCGAAGAACTTCCGCGTGCCCACCGACAGCGTCAAAACCGCCTGCCAGCAGGCCTGCCCGGCCGAGGCCATCTCCTTCGGCGACCTCGCGGATGCCAAGTCCTCCATCAACAAGGCCAAGGCCTCCCCGCGCAACTACGAGCTGCTCAAGTACATCGGCACCCGCCCCCGCACGAGCTACCTCGGCCGTCTGCGCAACCCGAACAAAAACATGCCTGGTGCCGCGGACATCGCCGCCTGGAGCAAAAACCATTTCTAATCCCGTCGCATGTCCTCACACGCTACAGCTCCCGAAACGCCCCGCATCCTCGACCGCGAGCCGCTGGTGCTGAACAACCGGTCCTACTC
>Ga0315904_10005193_pt1 | contig 18158 bp, 15 predicted proteins | sample LakEriMetagenome_6_FD_203529 | JGI IMG/M metagenome (GOLD analysis project Ga0315904, IMG submission 203529) | Freshwater fungal communities from buoy surface, Lake Erie, Ohio, United States - Buoy 12 MA120 | ecosystem: Environmental > Aquatic > Freshwater > Lake | place: USA: Lake Erie, Ohio...
CTTTTTTGCCCGTAAGTTCAGCCCGGATAGCAACATCCGCGAACTGGGGCTGCATCTGCGCTGAAAAGAGGTCCGGGGGGTACTGAGGCGCGAAGGGCTGTGGGATTTGAGATTTGGGATGGGGCTGGTTGGGAGAGGCTGGCAGGCGTGCTCCGCACGCAGAGAGAGCTGTGATGCTCAAAGCACCATCCTCGCCATCCGCTCGGCCAGGTCCCAGCTCATCTGAATCCCGCAGACCGGCGTGATGCTTGCCACCGCCTCGCCGATTTCGTCGCGCAGCGCCTCCGGTGACGTGTCATAGCTCCACCAGAATGATTCGGTCCGCCTTGCGCCCGCTGTGCACGATGAAATCCCGTACCAGGCAGTCGAGGTCCGGAATCAGCGGCCCGCCTGTGTGGTGGAACCGGTGATGAGCGACAGGTGCCTTGCAGCGACTGACCGCTGCTTCCTCGCGGGAGACGGATACAGGCACTTACTTCAATTCCGTCGCCCAGGCGTCGTAAGCTGCCGGGTCTGCCGTCCTGTCCATGCGGTTCAGCATTTCCCTGATGCAGGCTGTACGAATCACTCCGGCTGGGAGCCCCCGAATCCATGCGGAAACCGACTGGGAGTCGATGGGCATTCGTGAGGCAACGAACGTCGCAGCCATGGCGGGATCCCCGAGTTGCTGTACGAACTGCTCTCCCTCCTTCGGAATAGAGTTCGCCATATAACCGAGCAATCGGTTCATGAAGGCGGGATCGTCACGGCAGTCCTTGGGCAACCGGGCAAGATCGAGGAAATAGCTGGGATCCTTGGCTGCAATTGTATACAGGACGCTCCGGTGCAATTCCGGATCACTCGACGATATGTCCAACGCGCCGTCGATGCCGAATTCATCGATCGCTTTGGAGCTGATCGAGGCGCGGACACTCTCCTTTCGATGTTCTCCGAAAGCGTTTCGAAGTGCAAGCAACTCACTGTAGTCCATTCTGGCCGCAAGACTTCCCATTGCCGAGTCGAATGCATTGGATTCGTTCAAGTCCGACGCAGTGGCGAGGAAATGGAGTAGCACGACACCACTCTTCGCGTCCATGCGCCTGATCATGTCGTTCAAAGTTTCCCAGCGCCGAGTCCCCGAAGGCAACTCATTCCACTCCTTGACTGCCCGGTCAGGGTCAGTCTTCATGAGTTCGGTGAGATACTTCGAGTAGTTCCTTTGTCCGTCAGGTGAACTGTCGAGCAGCATTTTCTCGATCTCTTCCGGGGTGGCTGGAACCACGGTAGCTGGTGTGGTTACAGCCGACTCGGGAGTTGGGGGCATTGGCCGAGGAACAGCAGGCGCGAGCCCCTGTTCAGGATCAGGTCGGACCTTGGTGGATGCATTGTCGTGGTCGCGACAGGACACAATGACCAAGAAAGACCCGAAAATCCAATGTGGTTTCATCTTCAAGACTACTTCTCGCTGTTTTTGCGGTTCCACGGGCCCCAACTGCCCTCCTTCTCGCTTCCCGGAACGTCCACCCACGCTGCCTTCGAATCCTGACGATTCTGCTGCTTCGTATCGACACGCTTTCTGCTGACCACCACGAAGTTCCATTGGAGTGGAATTCCCGCGGTCTTGTCAACGGTAGCACTATCGGTACTCTGATACTCGAAACCCACGGTGCCGACCGGAGTCGGCAAATTGACATTCGTCTTGGAAAGCGACCCGTTACTGGTGCGGCTCGCTTGCCAGGCCCAGCCGCTGCCGAGCCAGTTGATTTCGTCAGGGGAGAGCGAGCCGCGGTCGCGTTTCCGGCTGATGAGGGCGGGGACGCGCATGGGAGGCTGAGGCGGGGGGAATCAGAGGGCTGTCGGGTGCCATGTTGTTTTGGCCTCCATGATTCTGCCGAGCAGCCATGGCTGGGAAAGAAAGGCGGGCGATTGCCATTCGGCGGGGCTGGCCCGGAAGGGGACGACGCGTTTGAGGTTTTCTGCGGAGCCTGCTGCGAGTTCGGTGGAGAGGGTGGAGTCGCTGCCATCGGTTGCGTCGATGATGGCGTCGATGTCGCGGTGGGAAGCGGCGGTGGGGGCCAGTTCGCGGTGGTTTCCTGTGAGGATATTGACCACGCCTGGCGGGATGTCACTTGTGGCGATGGCTTCTGCGAGCGTCATGGCAAGGATCGGGTGGGCTTCCGAGGCGATGAGGATGCAGGGATTGCCGGCTGCGAGAGCCGCACCCATGAGCATCACGGGAGCTGTGAGGGCTGGGATGGAAGGGGCAAAGAGGACTGTGATCCCGACTGGTTCCGGATTGGTGAAGCTGAAGTACGGACCGGAGACCGTATTCACTGATCCGAGCACCTGGGAAAGTTTGTCCGGCCATCCGGCCAGAGCCGTGAGTGTATCGATGGCGATTCCGCATTCCGCGGCGGCCTCGCGTGCGGGCATGCCGGTGGTGGCGGCCAGTTCCGCCTGAAGGACAGTGGCCCGGCTTTCCAGCATTTCGGCAAGCCGGTAGAGGATCTGGCCCCGGAGGTATGCGGTGAGGGCGGCCCATGGTTCCGCCGCCTTGCGGGCAGCACTCACGGCATCGCGCAGGTCCTTGCGGGACGCCTGACTGACATTGGCGAGCAGGCGTCCGTCGGCTCCGGGAGCGGGCTGCACCCGCCCGCTTTCCGACCGGGGAAACTTGCCGCCGATGAAGAGCTTCGACGTTTTCAGAACAGGGAGGCGCGCTGGGATTTTCATGAGAAAGAGAGGTCAGTTACCACAGCCGGCCGCCCGCAGCAATCCGCGAGGGGCGTTCTGGTTGGCGGGCGGGGAGCCCGGTGAACATGAATTAACCATGAAAGTTTAGCCTTGCCCTCGGCTCACCGATTTTTCACAAAAGGGCTTCTGCGAAGGAGAATGGATGGAGAGAACTAGTTCCAGTGAGGAAAAGGAGCTGCGGCCACGGCGGCGGATGGTCTTCCGTCTGCTGGCGGTGCTGCTGCCCGTGCTTGGCTTGCCGTTGCTGGTCGAATTGGGGCTGCGCATGGCTGGCTGCCGTGAGGCGAGGGGGTTTCTGGAGGAACGGGGCGACCACCATGTGGACAATTACCGGTTTTCGCGCCGGTACTTTCCGGCGGCGCTGGCGAGGGCGCAGCAACCGCTGCGGATTGCCCGTGAATACCGCGGGGAGCGCCGCATCGTCGTCCTCGGAGAATCGGCTGCGATGGGAGATCCGGAACCGGCGGTGGGGCTGCCGCGCATGCTGGAAGCGATGCTCTCGCTGCGGTATCCCGGCGAGAAGTTCGTGGTCGTCAATGCAGCCATGACCGCGGTCAATTCGTGGGCGGTGGCCGATATCGCGGAGGATGTGAGGGCGCTCGGGGCCGACGCCGCCGTGGTTTATCTGGGCAATAACGAAGTCGTCGGGCCATTCGGGGCGGGCACCGTCTTCGGGAGTCAGGCCCCGCCAGGATGGTGGGTCCGCGCGCAACTGGGGTTCGGCCGGACCGCTTTTGGGCAGTGGCTGCAGTCGCAGCAGGAAGCCCGTACGGGCGGTCAGTCATGGCAGGGCATGGAAATGTTTCTGAAGCATGAAGTGACTGCGGACGCGCCGGGCCTTGCGACGGTACGGGCTTCCTTTGCTGCCAATGCCCGGAGAATGGCACGGGAACTGTCGGACGGCGGCCGACCGGTGGTGATTTCCGCGGCGGCGGTCAACCTGCGGGATTGCCCGCCCTTTGCGGGCGATGCGGCGAAGCAGTCGTGGCAGCGGGCGAAGACCGCGAGCGGGCAGGATGCGGTCGCCGCCCTGAGGGAGGCGCGGGATCTCGACACCCTGCGCTTCCGTTGCGATGGCCCGATGCAGGCGTCGCTGCCCGGAGCGCTTGCGGGCCTCCAGGGCGTGACGCTGCTTGATCTGCAGACGGAACTCGATGCGGCGGACGGTGGTGCGGCGGGAGCCACCTTTTTTCATGAGCATGTGCATCTGACACCGCGGGGAAACTGGGAAGTGGCCCGGCGGTTTGCCGATGCGCTGGTTCCCCGGCTCGGACTGTCGCTGGAGGGTTCGTGGCCAACGCTGCCGGATTGCCTCGCGCGCCTTGGGTTCACCCCATGGCATGAACTCCGCCTGATGGAGGAAATGCGGGACCGTTTCCGCCGTGCTCCCTTCACTCTGCAGGATGGGCATGCGGAGCGGATCGCAGATCTTGAAGCGCGCATCGCCAAGGCTCGTGCCGCGGCCGGAGCCGAAGCCATGAAGACGTGGTGCGAAGCCGCGGTCGCCGTCAGTGATGCGCACGAGGACGATTGGCGGAATGCGGTGCAGGCTGCCCTCATTCTGGAAGCGGCGGGCGACGCACGGGCGGTGGCCATGATGGCGCGGGCGGCGCAGACGATGCCGCATCAGGTCGTGCTGCAGCAGCAGGGCAGCACCCTGAACCGATTCCGGAGATACGCCGAGGCCGAGACCGTGCTGCGGCAGGCCCTGGCTCTGCGTCCGGATTTTCCGGCAGCATGGCACAGCCTCGGCATTTCCCTGTCGCATCTGGGCCGACTCGATGATGCCGTGGCAGCCCTCGAGCGGGCCCTTGGGCAGTCGCCCGATCACATCGAAGCGCGCCGGGCCCTTGCGGCCGTGCAGTTGAACCGGCGGAATCCCGCGGCGGCGGCAGCAGCCCTGCGGGCCCTGCTGGAGCGTGCGCCGGATGACGTGGCCGCGCATTATCAGCTGGGTGGACTGCTGACAGGCGAGGGTCGGCTCGCGGAGGCTTTGCCGCACTATGAAGCGGTGGCGCGGCTGCTGCCGAAGGATGCGGCCGCGCAGGTCAATGCCGGGGCTCTGCATTTCCGCCTCGGCAACCGGGCGGCGGCGCTGCCGCTGCTGGGCCGGGCGCTTGTACTCGAACCCGGACACGCGGCGGCGGCCGAGGTGCTGCGGCAGATGCAGGAAAACCCATGACCCCGGAACGACGATGTGGCGGCTGATCTGTGAATTCGCATCCTTTCTGAAGCAGGAGAAGAAGTGGTGGCTGCTGCCCATGCTGGTGCTGCTGCTGCTGCTGGGTCTGCTCATCGCGGCAGGCTCTGGCTCTGCGCTTTCGCCGCTGCTCTATCCATTTCTCTAGCAATTCCGCGGTCCTTGTTCATGAGCGTCATCCTTGGGATTTCGGCCTTTTATCATGACAGTGCGGCGGCGCTGGTCTGCGATGGAGTGATCATGGCCGCGGCCCAGGAAGAACGGTTCAGCCGCAGGAAAAACGATGCCGATTTCCCGGTGCAGGCGATCGCCGCAGTGCTGGCACAGGCCGAACTCGGCGAGGCGGACGTCGATGCCGTGGTCTACCATGAGAAACCCGTGCGGAAATTCGCCCGTGTGCTGGAATCGTTTGCGGCGACCGCTCCGGCGGGCCTGCGGGCCTTTGTGCGCGGCATGCCTGGCTGGCTGCGGGGAAAACTCGATCTTCCGGGAGCCATCCGTGCGCATCTTCCTGATCTGCGGCGGGATTGCCCGATCCTGTTCGCGTCGCATCATCAATCGCACGCCGCCAGCGCGTGGCATGCGTCCGGATTTCCGTCGGCGGCCGTGCTTACCATCGATGGGGTGGGGGAATGGGCGACGGCCCTCGTGGCTCATGGGAATGCCGACGGTCTGCGGCCACTGCTCGAGATGCGTTTCCCTCATTCGCCTGGCTTGCTTTACAGTGCCTTCACGGACTACTGCGGTTTCCGCATCAATTCCGGCGAGTACAAACTGATGGGATTGGCCCCGTACGGGACTCCGGTATTCCGCGACCTCATCCTGCAGGAAGTGATCGCACTTCATCCGGATGGCAGCTTTCATCTTCGGCCGGAATGCTTCGCGTTCCTCACTGGCGAGCGCATGACCAGTGGTCGCTTCCATCGCCTCTTCGGTGGCCCGCCGCGGAGGCCATCGGATCCCCTTGAGCAGCGCCATGCGGACATTGCCCGCTCCATTCAGGACGTGACCGGGGAAATCGTTCTGCGCATGGCGCGCACGGCCCGCGCACGGACGGGAGAATCCGCCCTGTGCATGGCCGGCGGGGTGGCACTCAACTGCGTGGCTAATGCGGGCATTGCCCGGGACTCGGGATTCGCGCGGGTCTGGGTGCAGCCGGCGGCAGGCGACGCTGGTGCTGCCCTCGGTGCCGCCCTCGCGGTGGCCTCCGCCCGCGGAGAACTGCCGCCCGCGGCGGGAACCGACCGCATGGCCGGCGGCTTTCTCGGCCCGGAGTATTCTCAGCACGAAATCTGCCGTCAGCTCGATGCCGCCGGTGCCTGCTACGAATTGCTGCGCGATGACGAATTGATCCGGCGGACGGCGGCATGGCTGGCGTCTGGCCGCGCCCTCGGCTGGTTCCAGGGACGCATGGAATTCGGCCCGCGTGCCCTTGGCAACCGATCGATTCTGGCCGACCCCCGCCCTCCGGACATGCAGCGGTCCCTCAACCTGCAGATCAAATTCCGCGAGTCGTTCCGTCCGTTTGCGCCGGTGGTGCTGGCGGAGAAGGCGCACGAATGGTTCGATCTGCCACCCGCTGCCGACTGGCCATACATGCTTTTCACGGCGTCCCTGCGGAGCGAACACCTGCGGGCACCAGACCCCGCCCTGCGGGGATTTGACCGACTCCAGCAGCCGCTTTCCGCGATCCCGGCAGTCACGCATGTCGATGGATCGGCCCGCGTGCAGACCGTCGACCCGCTGCGCCACGGACGCCTGCACGCCCTGCTCAGCGAATTCGACCGCCTCACGGGCATTCCCGTCCTCGTCAATACTTCCTTCAATGTCCGCGGCGAACCCATCGTGGCCACTCCCACCGATGCATGGCGCTGCTTCTGCCGCACCAATCTTCCCCTGCTCGTCATCGGCAACTGCTGGATCGACCGGACCAGTCAGCTGCCAGACATCTGCCCGGTCACCGCCGCGCCACCCTCATGCCCCGACGACTGATGCAAGGTCCACGCCACTGGCGACTGCATGCGGCGGCCACCGCCGTCTCGATGACGGTGGCCGCATGGTTCCTCGCCGGAAAACCTGCTCCGGCCGAAAGGCCATGGATCGCACTCCCCGGATTCCTCCATCTCGCGGCCGCGCTGGCCTCCCTGCCGTACGCCCACACGGCAGGTCGACTGCTCGACCGGATCGCTCAGCCGCTCCGGCAAATCATCTCCATGATAATTCTCGCGGCCCTTCACCTCGCCATCGTCACCCCAACCGGAATCATCCTGAAGGTTTTCCGTCACGATCCCCTGCGGCGGAGGGCGGGCGCCGACACCCAGTCAAACTGGCACCCGGCATCCCCCTTCACCGACCTTCGGCGCATGTTCTGAGGAGTACTGTCAGAGGGCGAGGCACCACCACTGGGTTCGGGACCATGGGACGCAGGGAAAAACCCACGCGATCATTTCAATTCAATGACGGCCTTCTGGAGGGTACCGGTGAACTTGAAGGGAGTCCTGTAGTCCTCGCTGACAGGGGTGCCGGTGTCCTCGCCACAGTCGAGCGTTTCATCGAGCGAGAGGCGGAAGGGCAGGGTGCGCTCGATCTGGCCGGTGCCGGCGACCTTGCCGTCCACTTGGATGGTTCCGGTGCCGCCCTTGCCGAGACCGCCGCTGTGTTCGTAGGCATAAACGATCTTATGCGTACCTGGTGTCAGTGGATTCTCGCCCTTGACGAAGTAACGGGCGACGCCCGCGAGATTGTAACAGAAGACGGGCTTGTTATCGAGGAGGTAGAGGGCATAGCCCGCAAAACGTCCGCCATGGGTGAGGATGACGCCCTCTGCACCGCCTTCGGGGATGACAACGTCGGCCTCAATGCGCCACGATTTGTTCTTGGTGTCCGGAGCCGCGCCTTCGGGAATGCGGACGAGGCCCGGGAAATAGGTGAAGGTATTGCGCCCGGTGGTGAGGCTCGGCCGGTTCGAGACATCAAGTCGCTCGACCTTGCTGTTGTCGATCGGGAGGGCGTTGTACTTTTCGGCTTCCTTCCAGAAGATTTCCTGAAGTTCCTTGAGTTTTTCAGGCTCCCTTGCAGCTAGATTGTTCGCCTGGGTGAAATCGTCGGTGATCCGGTAGAGTTCCCACTTGTAATCGAGGACGTCGACATTGCCGCCGCTGCTCGACCACGGTGGCGTGGGTGGAGTGGTGGAGGCGAGCCAGCCGTCGTGATAGATGGCGCGGTTGCCGAGCATTTCAAAATACTGGGTGGTGCGCCTCGACGGGGCCCCGGCATTGTCGAAAGAATAGAGCATGCTCACGCCTTCCACAGGCTTCTGGGGAACGCCATTGATGCTGGTCGGCGCGGGAACGCCAGCCGCTTCAAGGAGGGTTGGCATGATATCGATGACATGGTGGAACTGCGTGCGGATGCTGCCCTTGTCCTTGATGCGGGCTGGCCATGAGATGACGAGGCCGTTGCGGGTGCCTCCGAAATGGGAACTGACCTGCTTGGCCCACTGGAAGGGTGTGTTCATCGAGTGCGCCCAGCCGACCGGGTAGTGGTTGAAAGTGTTCGGTCCTCCGAGTTCGTCCATGCGGCGCATGACTTCACTGAAGTCTTCCGGTATGGCATTGAAGAAGGTCATTTCATTGAGCAGGCCATTCATGCCGCCCTCGCTGCTGGCGCCGTTGTCGCCCTGGATATAGACGACGAGGGTGTTGTCCAATTCGCCCTGTGCTTCGATGGCATCGAGCACGCGGCCCATCTGATGATCGCAATGGGAGAGCGCGGCGGCATAGACCTCCATCATGTGGGCATAGACTTTTCTGTGGTCGTCATCGAGGCTTTCCCATGAAGGAATGCCCGCGGAACGCTCGGTGAGTCTGGCGTCGGCAGGAACGAGTCCCGCAGCCTTCTGGCGGGCGAAGGTTTCTTCACGCACGCGGTCCCAGCCCTGATCGAACTTGCCTTTGAACTTCGCGATCCACTCCTTTGGTGCGTGGTGCGGTGCGTGTGCGGTGCCGGGCGCGTAGTAGGCAAGGAAGGGTTTGTCGGGCGCGGTGGCGTGCTGCATGCGGATCCAGTGGATGGTCCTGTCGGCCATGTCCTTGTCGAAGAAGTAATCCTTGGCATCGTGCGGTGGCTCGATGGGTTTGGTGCCCTCCGTGATGGCCGGGTTCCACTGACTGGTATCGCCGCCGATGAAGCCATAGAAGTACTCGAATCCGAGACCCGTTGGCCAGAGGTCGAAGGGTCCGGCAGCGCTTGATTGCCAGTCCGGAACGTTGTGGTTCTTTCCGTACCACGATGTATTGTAGCCGTTCTGCTTGAGGATCTCGGCGAAAGTGCCGGCGGTTTTTGGTGCCAGCGTGTTGTATCCCGGAAAGCCGGTTCCTGCTTCCATGATGACTCCGGTGGCGGCCGAGTGGTGGTTGCGGCCAGTCAGGAGAGCGGCGCGGGTGGGCGAACAGAGTGCGGTTGTGTGAAACTGGTTGTAGCGCAGTCCGTTCTTCGCCAGACGATCCATGGTGGGCGTGGGGATCGGTCCACCGAACGTGGAGGATGCTCCGAAACCAACATCATCGGTGAGGATGAGAAGAATATTAGGGGCGTTTCCGGGGGCTTCGACAGCTTTTGGAAAGTCCTTCACAGACTCCTTGGTGATGCGGCCAATCTTGCCCTTGAAGGGTGGTGGAGGGATCGGCAGCTGAGTCCGGTCCGGCCAATCCTGGGCGACCGCCGGGAGCGCTGCGACGAGGAAAATCGGGAGAATGGTGGCAATTTTCATGATTGGATGATGGGAACTGATCTCGTGGAACCGGGATTGAGAGGCCAACGCTTTGGATCTGGCGATGGGGAGCGTGAGAAACCCTTGGGACCCCAGATTTCAGACGGCTGTTTCCAGCATCCGTTTTCCGCCTGGCTTGTCCGCGAGCGCCGCCGCAGCTCCACGCTGACAAGTGACACTATCATATTCTGCATAGATGCAAGGTATTTCCTGCGCCGCAGGGTCCGGGAGGTCGGATGGGGGCGGAAGTAGTCTGAGGAGAATGCCGGGAGGCACCCCGAACGCCGGGACGTCTCACCTCGCCCGCGCCGCAACCGCCGCAACGCTTGCAAACCCGCGCACCGTCACCGCAGGGAAAGTAGTTGCATTTCTGGAGAATTCCCATAATTCCCATAATTATGGAGATAGGGAACTGGAGCAGACCGGGTCGTGATGGCCCAGGGGACGGCAGTGGGGACGATGACGAGTGGGCGAGGCTGTGTGAGGCGGTGGAGGCGGCGAAGCGGATTGTCGACGAGAGCTGCCGGAGGGCCGCTGGGGAGGTGGAGGTGATGAGGATGGTGCTGCGGGAGGGGACAAACGGGGGGCGCTTTGGCGGGAAATTCTTCCGGCCCGACCGGAGTGGGCGGGGCCGGTGGGAATCGGTTTTCCGCCGGGGGGAAGGGGGGCGGACAGGAGCGCTTGACGCGGGGGGCGGGGCGTGGGAAGACTCTAGCTGAAGTTGCCGGGCCGGGTGGTCGGGCGACTGACCTTCTGGACTCGGCATGAAGCGATCGCGCTATCTGACTATGTTTCTGCTGGCGATGGGAATCGTCGATGGGGTGGTGTTGGCTGCGGAGGGTGCGGTGGAGGTGATGATGCTTCCTCCTGCTGTGAAGCGGGTGGCTGCTGGGGATCCGCTGGCGGATCGGTTGTCTGGGGCGGCTGAGCGGCAGTTGAAGAAACGCGGACGGAAGGTATCGGACCGGATTCCGCTGCGGGAGGCGGGGGTAGAGCAGCGGATTTCGATGGAATTGAGGGAACTGCAGATGGTCGGACCGGTGGTGGACGAGGTGGAGATGCTGCCGGCGGCTGGCGTGGTGCGGCCTGATGGGGGGAGTCTGATCAGTCACATGGCATTGGCTCCCCGGGGAGAAAAGGAAGTTGGTCCGTTGGGAGTGCTGGTGGAGGGGACGGAAGTGATTGTGGAGGCGGAAGAGGGGACGGCTGGCGTGGAGTTGCCTGGCGTGAAAACCGGTCCCGCTCTGGAAGAACCTGTGAGGGAAGTTCCGCTGCGGCGGGAACCTGGCCGGGATGTACCGGTGCCATGGGTTCCGGTGGTTCCGATGCGGGTCGTTCCATCAGGATTGCTGCTGGTCCGGGAGTGAGGCTTTCCGGATGGATGGGGCCTTTCCGCGGGAGGGCGGCGGACGACGTCAGTCCAGGAGCCTGTTGAAAAACCCGGACTGGTAGCGCGGCGAGGAATTCTTCCGCAAGGCGAGGCGCAACAAAGGAGAAGGTCGAGACCTTCGACTGCGGCGCAACGAAGCCTTGTGGAATAGGGCCCGCCGCCCGCAGGGGATCCCGTCACGAAACCACAGCCCAGCCGCTCATCCAACCACCATGGACTCCGGATCCGCTGCCGGGCCCGGTTTTTCAACAGGCTCCTAGGGCAGCGACGAGGGCGCGGGCTTTGGTACCGGGCATGACACCTTGTTCCATCTGATTCATGACGTAGGCGAAGGCGAGGCGGCGGTCGGGATCGGCGAAGGCGAGACTTCCACCGGCTCCGGGGTGTCCGCGGGCTGCGGGGTTATGGCCGAAGCGGTTCTGGAGTGGGGATCCATCTGGCCCGAGGGGGTCCATCATGAAGCCCGCCGAGAAGGCCGTGGGCATGAGGAGAACGCGGTCGTGGCCATTGGCGAGGCGATGTCCGGTCCATGAAAGGACGGTGGGAGGAACGATTTGCTTACCCTTCCATGATCCGTCCGTGGCGAGGAGCGAGTAGATGGCGGCGAGGCCGCGGGCTGAGCCGATGCCGCCGTGGGCGGGGAGCGAGGCCATCCATGTTTCCGGGAGGTTCATGTCGCTGACCGCGTGGAGGCCGGCCGGGGAAGCGAAGGCGCGGCGGGTGAGGCTGTCCGGGGATTGGAAGGCGGAGAAAAAGGCGGATTCGTCCGGGGAGGCGGCAGGCTTGGCCTTGCCGGGGTAGAGTCGGGCCACCCTGTGGTGTTCGCTGGTGGGGAGACTGATCCAGAAATCGGCCTTGAGGGGCTGGGCGATGCGTGAGGCGAGGGTGGCTCCGAGCGGGAGACCGCCGGAGAGGCGGCGGGCGCATTCGTCGAGCAGAAAGCCGAACGTGCGGGGGTGGTAGCCATGGGCGCTGCCGGGTGGCCATTGTGGAGCCTGGGCAGCGAGGGCAGCGGCCACCGCCTCGTGATCGAACACGGAAGGCAGGGAATCGAGGGCCGGAAGGCCGGCCCGATGGGAGAGCATCTGACCGAACGAGAAGCGCGTCTGCATTTCCGGCCAGATCGATTGGACTGGCTCGTCGAGGGAGATTCCGGCGTCGTGCAGAAGCAGGAGAAAGGCCAGCGAGGCTGGTCCTTTGGTGGCTGACCAGACCGGTACGAGGGTATCGTCGTGCCATGTGGCCACTTCGTCGCGGGTACGGGAGCCGCCGTGGAGCGAGAGAATTTCGCGTCCGTCCTGCCAGATTGACAGGGAAGCACCGATTTCGCCGTGGTCGGTGAAATTCCGGTGGAAGGCCTCCGTGAGGCGGTCGGCGTTGATGGGCCGGAGGGAGCCAGGCATGGCTGGAATCAGGCCGTGGTCAGCGTGCGGCGGCCGGTTTGGCGGCAGGCGGCCTCGGGGCTGGTTTAGCGGTCGGTTTGGCAGCGGGTTTCTGGCTGGGCTTGGGGGTCGGTTTCGCGGCGGGCGCGCCTGGTTTCGGGGATCCCTTGGGGGGAGTGGGGCTGGCTGGCTTGGCTGTGGAGCCTGCGTCCTTCGGGCTGGCGGGTTGGTTGCCCGCGGCCGATGCGGTGAATTCCTCGGCAGCCTTCAATTGTTCCGGCGACAGTTTGCTGCGGAGCGATTCGAGTTTTTCGGTGGCTGGCTTGTATCCACCTTTGGAGGCGATGGCGTACAGGGCGAAGGCCTGGCGGAAGTCGGGCTGGATGCCGCGGCCGGTTTCGAGGAGACCGCCGAGTTGAACCATGGCGGGAGCGTGGCCTTTGCCGGAGGCTTCCCGGTAGAGTCGGGCGGCGGTGTCGAGGTTCACGTAGCCGGCCGCGCCTGATTCAAGGATCATGGCGCTCTGGGCGGCGGCGTCGATATTGCCGTTCTGCATTGCACGTTCGAACCATGCGAGGGCGGCCTGGGGGTCCTGGGGAACGCCTTTGCCGTCGCGGTAGCGCAGGGCGAGGGCGAGCTGGGAGGGGACAAATGCGGAAAGCGCGGCCTTCTGGAAGAGGGAGAACGCTTCCTTCGGATCCTTGGTGGCTCCGCCGCGTCCTTCTTCGGTGAAGACCGCGAGGTTGTGGATGCAGACGGCGACATTCTTTTCCGATCCCTTGCGGTACCATTCGAGAGCCTTGGCGTCGTCCTTGGGAACGCCGAGGCCGTTCTCGTGGAAGTAGCCAAGCTTGTTGAAAGCGGCCAGGTCGCCCGCCGCAGCCGCGGCTGAATAGAGAGCGAATGCCTGCTTTGCATCTTTTTCGAAGCCCTTGCCTTCCTCGTAGAGCGAGGCGAGGGCGAGGCGGGCGCCGGGGGCATTGCTGGCAATGGCCTTGTCGAAAAGAGCGCGGGCTTTGGCGGGGTCGGCCTTGGTGCCCTGTCCGGTGGCGGTGCGGGCCGCGAGCCGGATGGTTGCCTGGGCATGGTCCTTGTCGGCGGCCTTCTGGAAGAATTCCATGGCGACGGTCTGATCCGCGGGGACGCCGCTGCCCTGTTCGTACATCATGCCGAGAGTGAAATGAGCGTCGCTGTCGCCGGCGGCAGCAGCGCGTTCGAACCAGACGCGGGCCTGGTCGAAATCCTTGCTGATCCCGGCTGCGGGAATCCCGTCGAGAAAGAGCTGGCCCATGGTGACCTGGGCGGGTGCATAACCGGCGGTCGCCGCCTGTTCGATGAGCGCGACCGCCGCTTTGCCGTCGTCTCCGGTGGCCAGGCGCAGCAGGCCGAGGTTGTTCTGGGCGGCAGCGAGCCCCTTTTCGGCGGCCTTCGCGTAGGCATCCTTGGCTTTCTCGAGCGACTGCGGAGTACCGACACCCGACTGGTGGAGCCATGCGATCGTGAAGAGGGCCTCGGCGCTTCCTGCGTTGGCGGGCCCCGAGATTTCCGCGAAGATGGGCTCGGCCTGCTTGCTGTCCGTGATGGCCCGGAGCTTCGCGGCAGCAGCCTTCGCTTCCGTTTCCGAAGTGGCTCCTTCGTGCGGCAGAAGGAAGCGGGCTTCGGCACCCGGAGGCGCGAGACAGACCGCGGCGAGGATGACGGCAAGACTGGGGAGGCGGCGGGAAACGTGCATGGGAAGGGACGCAGAATAAGGCGATGGCGCGGGCCGAGTCAATCACAGGGCGGGGTGAAACGGCAGGTCACCTGAAGAACGGCCAGAGCGGCGATTCCTTGGCTGCCGACCAGCGCATCCTCCACGGAGAAACCGCAGGCGCAGCTTGCCAGCAGCGGGTGCGAGGACACGGGGTGGCCGGTTTCGCCGAAAACGGTGAGGATGAGGTCTCTGCAGGTGGGAGGCGAATCGCCTTGTTGTTCCTGCGGCGCGTTCGATTGCTTTATCCACGACAGAAAAGAGGGATCGGCGACGAGACCGCGCCGCAGTGTCATGATGGTGTGCCCTGCCGGGATGGCATGAAATGGATCGCCGGCGGAGTCGCCTGTGCGCGGAAGGTGCGTCCCGAGCGTGCTGGCTTCGTGAAATCCCGCAACCATCCGTCCCCCGCAGGAAAGGCGGAAGGGAAAGGAAGCGAAGAGATCGTGAAGCGCTGGGGATTGGGTGTCTGCATCCATGATGCTTGCGGAGCGGATGCTGTGATCGTCCGGCGAATGCCGCGGGTCATCACAACTCCGGCAGTATTCTCCGTAAACTCTCCGCAGAAAAGCGCGGGGAACGAGATGCCGTCCGGCGAAGGGCCATGGTGCTGCGATTTTCTCTCATGATGCGGCAAGGATAAGCATCGGGCTGGCCGGGAATTCCACCTGATGGCGGATTTCATCCCTCTGCTGGAATCGAAGCCATGGCGAACCTTCAGCCGGATCTGGCCATCCGCAGAAGCGGCAGTCAGGTGGTCGTCTTCTGGCCGACGCCGGTGGCACGTCGGTTCTACCGTCTCATCCAGCGCTGAGTGAAGTTCACAGCCGATCCGTGACGGCGGCTGCCATTTCCTTTGTGTTGACGAGTTGGACGCCCGGACCGTCGGTCCAGATGTCGCGGGTGCGGAAGCCATCGTCGATGGTTCTGCGGACGGCGGCTTCGATGGATTGGGCGGCGGTTTCTTCGCCGAAGGAGAAGCGGAGCATGAGGGCCGAGGAGAGGATCTGGGCGATCGGGTTGGCGATGCCTTTGCCGGCGATGTCCGGGGCGCTGCCGCCGCTGGGTTCGTAGAGGCCGAAGTAGCGCCCGCCGGTGCTGCGTCCGAGCGAGGCGCTGGCCAGCATGCCGAGGCTGCCCGCAATCATCGCCATTTCATCGCTGAGGATGTCCCCGAAGAGATTCTCGGCGAGAACCACGTCGAATTCGCGCGGGCGGCGGATCAACTGCATGGCGGCATTGTCCACGTAGAGGTGAGCGAGTGTCACTTCAGGGTATGATTTGGCGACTTCCTCGACGGTGGCGCGCCAGAGGAGGCCATTTTCGAGCACGTTGGCCTTGTCGATGCTCGTGACGTGGCGGCGGCGGCCTTTGGCTGCGGAGAAGGCGACGTGGGCGATGCGTTCGATTTCGCTTTTCTTGTACACCATGGTGTCGATGGCGGTCATTTCGCCATCGATTTCGCGGCGTCCCTTCGGCTGTCCGAAGTAGATGCCGCCGGTGAGTTCCCGGACGCAGAGGACATCGAAGCCACCGTCGATGAGTTCGTTCTTGACCGGGCTGGCGTGGGTCAGGCTTGGGTAGCAGATGCTGGGACGGAGGTTTGCGAAGAGACCGAAGTGCTTGCGCAGCGGAAGGAGGGCCCCGCGTTCCGGCTGTTCTGCCGGGGGAAGGGATTCCCATTTCGGGCCGCCGACCGATCCGAAGAGAATGGCGCGGGAGGCCTCGCAGGCCGCAAGGGTTTCCGGGGGAAGCGCTTTGCCGGTCGCATCGATGGCGGCTCCGCCCACCAACTGGTGATCGAAGGAGAACGAGATGCCGTGGCGTGCTCCGGCGGCCTTGAGGACCCCGAGGGAAGCCTCCATGACTTCGGGGCCGATGCCGTCGCCGGCGAGGACTGCGATATTCAGAGGAGTGGCTTGGCTCATGGGAAAAGGGTAGGGAATGAAAGGGAAAGGTGGGCGATTAAGCACGGAGCCCGGGAGGGTGCAAGGAGGCTCCGGGAAAGGTTGACAGATTTCCCCGATTGCGGGCGGTAGAGTTAGGGTGAGAGGAGCGTCACAATGCGCTGGATTCTGATACAAGCTGCTGTGCTGGCGAGCCTTCCGTGGGTGGGAGTCTGGGCCTGGCGGATGGAACGGCGTGCCGTGCGGGGCGGCCGTCCCCTCAGTCCGGCCGAGCTGGCGATGGCGCGGGGCTGCGGGGTGGGATGTCCTGAGCGCGTGCGCGTCCTCGTGGTCGACGAAATTCCCTTTCCCGGGTTCCGCTGGATGCAGCGTCTGGCAGCGCGCTGGAATTTTGATGGGAGTCAGACGATTGGAATGGCTTTGCGGTACGGTATTTATGTCCGCGGGGATGCCTGCGGGGAACCGGGCCTCCTCGCGCATGAGTGTGTCCATACCGGCCAGGCCGAGCGCTGCGGGGGCCTGACAGGCTTTCTGCGGCGGTATCTCGCTGATTGTCTGCTGTCTGGTTACAGCGCGTCGTCATTCGAAGAGGAGGCCCGCCGGCTCGCATGGCGGCATGGGATGGATGGGGACGGGGCGGCGTTGTCCTGATTGGTTCCGGGATCCGGGGGAACCCGGCGGCGGAATCGGGCAAAAATCGGAGACAGATTTGGCCCCTGGATTGCTTAGTTTTCAGGGAAAGCGTCCTTGACCCTGTGGTGGAGGGCCTTTAATTGCTCGCCCCCGTTGAACAGCCTTCCAGCCGCGAGGAAGGTCAGCGGTCAACATCCCTCATCGCGACCCATCATCAATGAACAACCCAGGATACCCCGAGAAGCAAGGTCTGTATGACCCGAGGTTTGAGCATGACGCCTGCGGCGTCGGTTTCGTTGTGCACATGAAGGGTCGAAAATCTCACGACATCGTGGCCGGGGCGCTCACGGTGCTGGTGAACCTTGACCACCGGGGAGCCTGTGTGGAGGAAGGGACGGGTGACGGGGCCGGGATTCTGATTCAGGTACCGCATGAATTTCTGAAGAAGGCGGCGGCCGCTGCCGGCATGGAACTCCCCGAAGCGGGACAGTACGGGGTGGCGAACCTCTTTACTTCTCCGGATCCCGAGGCACGGGCCCGGGCGAAGGCGAAATTCGAGGAAGTTTGTGCTGCCGAGGGCTGTCCGGTGATTGGCTGGCGGGACATTCCCACCGACAATACCGGGCTCGGGAAGTCCGCGAAGGCGAGCGAGCCATTTTCGCTCCAGGTTTTCATCCGGCGCCATGCCGGGTTGTCAGACGATGCGGCCTTCGAGCGGAAGCTCTATGTGATCCGGAAGGTGGCGCACAACGCGATCCGGGTGCAGGGCACCGACCGGTTCTGGTACGCTCCCAGCCTTTCCTGCCGGACTCTCGTCTACAAGGGAATGCTGACTCCGGAGCAGGTGGGTTCTTACTTTGCCGACTTGCGGGATCCGGACATGAAGAGTGCGCTCGCTCTCGTGCATTCGCGCTTTTCGACCAACACCTTCCCGAGCTGGGAGAGGTCGCATCCCTACCGCTACATCGCGCACAATGGCGAGATCAATACCCTGCGCGGCAACATCAACTGGATGATCGCGCGGCAGTCCCTGCTCGCTTCCGACCTCTTCGGAGATGACATCCACAAGATCAAGCCGGTCATCAACGTGGACGGGTCCGACTCCACGATTTTCGACAACACGCTTGAACTGCTGACGCTGGCGGGCCGCTCGCTGCCGCATGCCATGATGATGATGATTCCCGAGCCGTGGTCCGGGCATGAATCGATGAGCGACGCCAAAAAGGCATTCTACGAATACCATTCCTGCATCATGGAACCATGGGATGGTCCGGCCTCGGTGGCCTTCACGGATGGCACCATGATCGGGGCCACGCTCGACCGGAATGGTCTGCGGCCTTCCCGTTATTACGTGACGAAGGACGACCTTGTGATCATGGGGTCGGAAGCCGG
>Ga0315904_10005196_pt1 | contig 18156 bp, 12 predicted proteins | sample LakEriMetagenome_6_FD_203529 | JGI IMG/M metagenome (GOLD analysis project Ga0315904, IMG submission 203529) | Freshwater fungal communities from buoy surface, Lake Erie, Ohio, United States - Buoy 12 MA120 | ecosystem: Environmental > Aquatic > Freshwater > Lake | place: USA: Lake Erie, Ohio...
TCGCGGCACTTGTGTACTCTTGGAGGCAGATTGAGCCCTCGAAGGTTTCACAGTTTCGAAAAATGGCTCGGCTGAAGGTCCCCGCGAAGCAGAAAACACTTCTCCGTCGCTGGCCGGTTCAGCCCTGACTGTTTGATTCTCCTGCCTCGCAGCTGCGGCCTGTTTCCGGGTCGTTATTCGCGAGATTTACGGAGTTTTGGGCTAAATAACGCGACAAGTCTTCTGCTGGTGTCCGCCACTTCAATCAGTGGCATTTCCCATTCCAGCTGCGTGTACCGAAGTTACGTGAAGCAACGTCGCAACCTGTGTCGGACCAGTCCTTGGCGGGTCACTGCCGAGCGCGGAATGGTCCGAAAACGCGACGCGTGCTGCTGCTTGCTCATCTGGGCCTTGGTTGCCCGTTGGGTTCGAGTACCGCTGTAGCCCCGATTGGCGAACGAGTGTTTTCGCCGTAATCCCAGGCCCTTCACCCTTTAACCGCGGCAGTCCCGACTGTTCGGCCTTGCGTCGAACCGCGGCTGCTGTGCAGCGATCCCACTGGATCAAGGCCCCTTGTCGGGCCGACTCAACCGCAGTGGCGACAGATGCAGTGGCGACAGACCGTTAGTAACTGTCCCTGGCTGGCGGCGTTGAGCACGTACACTTTTGCCTTTGCTGATTTGCTTTTGCTGAATGGAATGAACTACAAGATGAGCATGAACGAACACGAACAGTCCGAAAACAAACACGCGCTGCAACCTGCCCAGACGGCAGAGGTCCCGCACGCCCAGCAGCTTTTGTTTGCTGACGTCCCGGAAGATGCCTGTGCGAGGACCGCCTCGGCGGAGTCCGCTGCGGGAGACGACTCTCTGGCGGGCGAAGCTGATTCTTCGCTGACACCCGAGATTGCCTTGTCTGCAGAGGCTCTCATGGAAATGGACGCAGAGGATGTCGACGCGCTGCTGGCTGCGACGGCGATTGACGCCAATCCCGAACCAGGAGAGGAAACTGCCGACGAGTCGGCTGAGCAAACCGCGGCGCAGCGTTTGCCCGCTTTTGCCGCGCTGGGGCTGGGCGAAAAGCTGCTCCAGGCTTTGGAGAAGTCGGGCTACGAGCAGCCAACTCCGATCCAGGCGGCGATCATCCCGGAGATGATCGCGGGCCGCGATGTCCTCGCTCAATCGCAAACCGGTTCGGGCAAGACCGCGGCTTTTGCCTTGCCGATTCTATCCAAGCTCGATCGCGTCCAAAGGAAGCCGCAAGTCCTCGTCCTGGCTCCCACCCGGGAACTCGCCATTCAAGTCTCGAAATCCTTCGAGACCTACGGCAGCCGGACCAAGAACTTTGCAATCGCCACGATTTACGGGGGACAAAGCTATGAACCGCAGCTTCGACAATTGAAGCAGCGGCCCCAAGTAGTCGTGGGCACTCCGGGACGCGTGATCGACCATCTCGAACGCAAGACACTCGACCTCAGCCAACTCCAATGGCTGGTCCTCGACGAGGCCGACGAGATGCTCAACATGGGCTTTCTGGACGACGTCAAAAAGGTCCTCGAGCACACTCCCGCCGACCGGCGAATCGCGCTGTTCTCGGCAACGATGCCCGGCCCGATTCGCGAAATCGCCGACCAGTACCTGCGCAATCCGGCCCGGATCACGATCAAGCAAAAGACGATGACCGCCGAGAACATTCGCCAGCGAGCGGTCGTGGTCAAGCCACACTTCAAGCTCGAAGTCTTGACGCGGTTGCTGGAAATTGAAGAAACCGATGGCGTGATCGTGTTCACCAAGACCCGCGAGGCCTCGGTCGAAGTTGCCGAGCGCCTGGTCAAGGCGGGACTGGCTGCGGTCGCCCTCAATGGGGACATGCCCCAACGGACGCGGGAACGGACCATTGAGCAGTTGAAGAGCGGGAAACTCGATATTCTGGTCGCAACGGACGTCGCCGCTCGCGGACTGGATGTCTCCCGCGTCAGCCATGTTGTCAATTTCGATCTCCCCCAAGACAGCTCCTCCTATGTGCACCGCGTCGGACGAACCGGACGGGCCGGGCGGAAAGGCGAGGCCTTTATCCTGCTGGCGCCCTCCCAGCGCGGCAAGCTGAAGTCGATCGAAAAAGTCACACGCCAGGCCATCGAACTGGTACAACCTCCAACCGCAGGAGAAATTTCCCAAGCCCGGATTCGTCGCTTCAAGGAACAAATCCTGAAGACGGTCGCCGAGCAGGATCTCGCTCAAGTCGAAACCTTGCTGAACGAGTTGTCTGTCGAATCAGGCCAGTCGATGGCAACTATCGCTGCAGCGGTCACGCAGTTGCTGCAAGGCGATCGACAACTCTTCGGCATTCGCGAACCGAAAGCCTGGAATGAACAGGATCGCGGTGAGCGGCACTCAGGCGAAGAACGCGGACGCGGTCGTCGCGAGCGGGATTGGGATCGCGAGCCACGCAGTCACTCCCGCAGCGAAGGACGCGAAGAAGGACGCTTCCAGCGCCGCGAACGGGGCTTCCGCGATCGCGAGGAGCAGACGGGGGATCGCCGCGAGCGACGAGCAGACGCCGGCGATCGGACGAGCTTCCGCAAAGTCGGACCACCCTCCGCCGGAATGGAGCGTTATCGAATCGAAGTCGGTCATCAGGATGGCGTCCGCCCGGGCAACATCGTCGGCGCAGTGACCAATGAAGCCGGACTCGACGGCTCGGACATTGGACCGATCACCATTCACGATTCCTTCAGCACGATCGATCTGCCAGTCTGGGTCGCCGAAGACATCTGCGAAGTCCTGCATGAAACCTGGGTGTCCGGCAAGCAATTGCGGATTCGCCCGGCGGCAGCAGGCGATGACGGCGATTCCTCAGGCGGCGGCATGCCGCGGCGCGGCAAAGGTCGATTCGAAAAGCCGAAGTTTGCCAAACGCAAGTTCTCAAAGGGGGGCTCGTTCTCCAAAGGCAAGAGCTTCAAGCCAGGCAAGTTCAAACGCAAACGCGACGAATAATCGGCCGTCGTTTTTTCGCTCGGCCCAAAACTGGGCAACCAACAGGAACTCGGTAGAATCGGGGTGAGCTTCTCCCCTGCCTCTACCGGGTTTTTTTCATGTCTGAACGCAAACTGCCCGTGATTACCGGACGCGGTTCCTCACTCGAACCCAAAGGGCGATTTGCGAAACTGGAATTCCAGCGCGATCTGGATGCACTCGACCAGGAACTCGAGGATCTTCCAGCCAAAGTGGCCACGGAGTACTTCGCAGACGATGCCCAGTCGATCATCAGTGAAAACGACAGCCCCGATATTCCCTTTCGCTACAGCCTCAATCCCTATCGCGGCTGCGAACATGGCTGCAGTTACTGTTACGCCCGGCCGACGCACGAGTATTTCGACCTCAATGCGGGGATCGATTTTGAGACCCGCGTCTTCGTCAAACAGCGAGCTCCGGAACTTTTTCGCGACTGGCTCTGCCGCAAGGGCTATCGACCTGAGCCCGTGATGTTCTCCGGGGTCACGGACTGCTACCAACCGATCGAGCGGCATTTGCGCCTGACCCGGCAATGCCTGGAGGTCGCCGTAGAAGCCCACCAACCCATCGCCATTGTCAGCAAAAATGCCCTGGTCACCCGAGACCTCGACTTGCTCTCGCCTCTAGCCGCCAAGAGGCTGGCCAAAGTCGCCATCAGCCTGACTTCCCTCGACCAGAAGTTAACGCGGGTCATGGAGCCGCGCACCAGCAGTCCGGAGGCCCGTTTGCGAGCCATCCGCGAACTGTCGCAAGCCGGCGTTCAGGTTCACGTCATGCTCGCGCCGCTCATCCCGGGCCTGACCGACCATGAAATCCCAGCGCTGCTCAAAGCCGCGGCTGATGCGGGCGCCCTTTCGGCCAGCTACATTCTGCTGCGCTTGCCCCTGACCGTTGAGCCCGTGTTTCTCGAGTGGCTCGAGCGAACCCATCCGCAGCATCGCGACCGGGTTGAGTCGCGAATCAGAAGCACGCGCGGCGGAGAGCTGTATCAGAGCAAGTTCGTCGAACGGATGCGCGGAACGGGTGAAATCGCCGAGCAGATTCGTCGCACTTACCACGTGTTTGCCAAGAAATACGGGCTCGACCAATCCCGCGGCGTCGAGCTGGACGTGAGTCAATTCCGTCCCCCGACCCCTAGCTCGGGACAGAAATGGTTGTTTCGGTGAGGGGGTGGGAAGTTAGGAATAGAAGACCGAAGAGTGACTCTCACAGAGGCACAGAGGCACGGAGGTACACCAGCACGGAGCTACGCCAGCACGGAGCTACGCCAGCACAGAGGTACGCAGGCACTGTGAGGTACGCAGGCACTGTGAGGTACGCAGGCACTGTGAGGTACGCAGGCACAAGGGTCAGAGAGAGAGATGTGTTGAACTACTTGATTCCTCTCCGATGGAATGAGATTGGAATGATGCGATCGCATGGTGCTGAGTTGTTCATCCCCTTTTTGTTTCCAGCTGCCAGTTCTGTCTCCCTGCAACTTCTCTTATCCGCCTCATTCCATCCGAGTTTCTGATAAAACGTGCGATGCTCACCAGTGCCCCAGTGCCCCAGTGCCCCCGTGAGAGCCACTCTTCGGCCTTGTCCAGTTCGCACTAGTAAGCACTAGTAGTCGACGAGGCGACTGGGCGGGATCGAGACGCGCAGCGCATTGATCACGGCGAGAACGTCAATTGCTTCCTGGGCAACTGCTCCGGCGACTGGCGGGAGATAGCCGAACGCTGCAAAAAGCATCCCGAGGATGCTGAGCGCCATCCCGCCGACGGCACTTTGCAAAGCGATTTGACGCATGCGACGACCAATATGGAGAAACTCGTCGACCTTTTGCAGGGAGCTGTCGATGATCACGGCATCGGCGGCCTCGGTGGTCACATCACTGTTCTGTCCAAAAGCGATGCCGATCGATGCGGCCAGGAGTGCCGGCGCATCATTGATTCCGTCTCCCACGTAAATCGTGTTGTGCTGCTCCGTTTCCTTGCGAATGATCTCCAGCTTCTGTTCCGGCGATTGGCTGGCGTAAACTTCCTGAATGCCAACCAGATCGGCAAGGTACTCGACTTCGCTTTGGCGATCTCCGGAAACGATCATCGCCCGGTTAATCCCGTGCCGCGGGCTGAGGTGTTCAATAAACAGTCGCCCCTCTTTGCGGGGTGTATCGCGGAACTGGCAGGTCGCCGCGTAGCGATCATCGATCAGCACAATGCACTCCAGGCCCGAGGTTCCCGAGGGGAGTAAGCCAGCCGCTTCCGGGTGCGAGAGCAGGAGTTTCTTGCGACTGGTGACTTCGAGATTCTTCCCGGCCACTGTCCCCCGGAGTCCTTCTCCGGGCCGTTCGCTCATATTGGTCACTTCGTGGATTGCAGACTTGGCTTCGCGCGCGGCTCGAACGAGCGCCAACGCCAGCGGGTGCTTGGAGTAAACCTCAAGGCTGCCAACGAGTGCGAGGACTTCGGACCGCTCGACACCGGGTGGGCAGAACATTCCGACCAAATTCGGCTCGCCGTAGGTCAGCGTTCCGGTTTTGTCGAAAATGATCGTGCGACAGGTATCGGCAACCTCTAACGCCGATGGGTCGCGAATAATAATCGCGCGTTTGGCGGCGAGCGAAATCGAGCCGATGATCGCCACGGGAATGGCGATCAGCAGTGGACAGGGAGTCGCCACCACGAGAACCGCCAAAAAGCGAAGCGAGTCTCCGCTGGCAAACCAGGCCACCAGCGCGATGAGCACGGCCAGAGGCGTGTACCAGCTCCCCAGCTTGTCGGCCAGTCGCCGCATCTGGGGCTTTTGCTGTTCGGCAGCCTGCATCACCTCCATGATTTTCGCATACCGCGAATCAACGGCCAGTTTCTCCGCTTTAATCACCAAGGCCATTTCGCCGTTGATCGCTCCGGAAAGAACGGCCGAGCCGGGGGACTTGCTCAGCATGTACGGTTCGCCGGTCAAGTAACTTTCATCCATCACCCCATGCCCCTCGAGGACCGTTCCGTCGATTGGACAGGTCTCGTGGGGAAAGACGGCCACCGTATCGCCGATTTGGATTTCCCCAAGCGGAACGTCTTCCATCACGCCATTGAGGCGCCGATGGGCGACAGAGGGCATTCGCTTACTGAGCGCCCGCAGTACCGACGAGGCACTCCGCACGGCATAGGCTTCCAGCGCCTCGCCGCCGGACAGCATCAGGACCACCAGCGTCCCCGCGAGGTACTCTCCCAGAACCACCGAGGTCACAATCGATATCCCGGCCAGCAAATCGGAACCGAACTGGCGACGCAACAGTTTCTGCAGCAAATCCCAGACCAGCGGAGTTCCTCCGAGGACCAGCGCTACCCAGAGCGGCAACTGCGACAACCATTTTGGTTCAGTACCGGGCCAGGCAAAACTGAGAAGCAAATGCAGGCCGATCATCGCGACGGCCAGAATGGCGATCAGCGTCTCGCGCGACTTTAGAATTGTTTGCAGCAGGGTGGAGGAGGAAACAGCCAATGAGCTTGAGCCTTATCGGGAGGGAATGAGCGATTCTCTGGAATGGGATTACTTGTCTCGAGCTGCTTGAGATTCGCGCGGGTGATAGACCTCCTCCATCAGTTGCAGATACTCTTTTATCGGCTGGAGCCCAACCTCCTTGCGACGCTGATCCAGCAAGTCGGGTTCGATACACGTCCGCGGCTGGAAGCGGCCGTCGACCTCCTCGCACTGGGTTCCATAGATTTGGGGGCGGCCGCGGGCAACGAGGACACGGTCGGTCAAGTAAGCGATGTCGATCGCCGCAACTTCACCAGTTCCAGCAGCCTTCATCTGCTCAAGGCAACGCTCCTGAAACTGCGGGTCGGCATCAGCATGCTGCACCAAAAGCCAAGCCGCATGAGCGGCTTCTTCGCCGACCAGTGACTTGCCTGGCCAGCCCGTCCGTTGAATCTGCTCCGCAAGCCAAAGCCGATTGCGCTGGTCGACAGCGTTAACCGTTTGCATGATTTCAGCCTGTTCCAGCTGGATCTCCGCGGCCGCCTTGCCCTGACTCTGCTGGAGAAGTGCCGTCAATCGTTTGCGGGCCGCCTGGTCCTGGTCCATTCTCTTCAGCAACTCGGCCGCGAGTTTTGGCTCGGCAGGAGCGACAACCGCGGGTGGCTCAGCAGTTGCCGATTGCGCGCAGAGCGAACCGGCGATGAAGCACAGAACGATCATCAACCCGAGGCGGGCACCGGCCTTGCTTGGCTGCAAACTCATCATTATTTCTCTTGCAAAGAGACGCAGATAATCTCTTTGTCATTGCGCCAAAAGATACAACCATTGGCGTACGCGGGAGCGCTCCAAACGGCGAGATGCCCAAACGACTCATGCGTCGGCTCGAGCAGTTTTGCGCTGCTGACTTTTTCATACTTCTGGGAAGTCAGCCGGGCAATCGTCAACTCGCCAGTCTCTGCGGCAATCAAAAAGCGATCGCCATTGCGCACAAGAAACGCCGTTCCGGGATTCACAGGCCGCGGACCGACAACTGGCTCGGTTGTTTGCCACTTGCGCTCACCTGTCTGGAAATCGATACAGCGAAGCCAACCGAGCCGATCAACTCCGTAAATGAAACCATCGTGAGAGAGCACCGGACTGTGGCTGGTTGTAAAGCCCTTGCCGTCGGCCCAGAGCGGCGCTGGGCTGGTTGCTCCGCCAGTGAATTGAAAAGCCGAGGAGACGGCAAGTCCGGACGCGTACAGTCGCTGACCGTCGCTGACCGGCGCGGCGATCGCCATGCCGTAATCCGGCTCCAGTTTCTCTGTCCAGAGCACTGACCCCGTGAGCGGCTCGAGGCCGTTAATCGCCTCGGCATGCCAAATCACCAATTGTTCTTTTCCGCCAATCGTCAACAAAGTTGGCGGGCAGTAACCTGGCTCGCGCGCGCTCAGGCTGCGCCAACGCTCGGCTCCGGTCAATTTATCGAACGCGACGACAACACTGCCCTCGCCTCCCACGACGCAGTAGAGAAGCTCGCCGTTAATCAGTGGATGGGCCGCAAAACCCCAGAGCGGAGACTCCTTCAGCCCATAAGCCGCTTTGAGCTGTTTTTCCCAAAGCAGCTTGCCATCGGCGACCTGCAAACAGCAGAGCTGGCCTTCGGCGCCGAGTGTGTAGACCCGGTCGCCATCAACCGCCGGTGTGCAGCGGGGACCTTCGGGATACGAAATCGCGTAGGGACAGTTGTACTCGTGAACCCAGAGTTGCTTGCCGGTCGTCGCATCGAGACACAGCACCCGTTCCGTCCCCTGCAGCTGATTTCGCTTGCTCGGATCGGGCTTGGGATCGCCTTCCTTCAGCACGTAATCCATCAGGAAGACCCGGCCACCTGCAATCGCAGGTCCGGCATAGCCGGTTTCGACCTTGGTCCGCCAGAGGACTTTGGGACCACCCGCCGGAAAGGCCTCGATCAGCCTGGATTCATTCCAAGTGAAGTCCCGGCGAGGACCACCCCATTGCGGCCAATCTTCAGGGGAAGCCTGCCAGCCGCAAGCAGGGTTGAGCGGAAACAGGACCGGAAACAGGAAGATGGCCCAAAACCAGCTTCCCCGCCTGACGCTGTTCCGGGCACTATCCCTCCAGCATTTAGTTTGTGTTCCAAGCTTTCGATTCATCCAGCCTTCTCCCTCTTCGTTCCAGCAATCGTGTGAACCCACTCACTGTAGCAAAATCACGCGGACGTTCATGCCCAATCACTTACTCCAGCAGCCAATCCTCGGTTTCTTCCCCGCTCCAATAGCGAGAGCCTCCAGCGACCGCTGAAATGTAAATTTTTGACGGGTCATCCTCGGCTCACTGCGGCTGCATCCAATTTGCAATGCGCTCGACCGAATCCTCATCCGCCCCCAACTGAATGGAAACCAGCCTTTCCGGTTGCCCGGCGAGAGCCGCCGCGCGACTCGCCATCAACAGATCGACGGCTTCAGGCCGCTGCAGCACCAGAACTCGACGCTGCGGTTCGGCCGCGAGGCATCCGGCAATCCCGCCATACTTGACGATTCCAGGCAAAAAGGCGGGATGCTCAAACTCCGAGACCGTCTCCCAACGAAATCCGTCCAATTCAATTGCCAGTTCATCCAATTCGCTGGTCGCAAGATTGGCTGCGGCAAACGCTGCGGCAGGCGCGAGACTTGGCCCGGCCACGAGGCTCAGTTTGGCTTGCGGATACTGCTGGCGAAGGACTTGGACCAGACGAACCAACTGCGTTGCTTGTCGGGCCAATTGCGCTTGGTTGTACCCAAAGGTGTAGCCCGCGGCGCGACGACCGTTGGGAACGAGTTGATTTCCACCATTCGGTTGAGCCGGATTGCCGAGGTTACCTTGCCCAACCAAGTCCAGTTGCACGATGTCTAACCCGCGTTTGATCAATGCCGCGGCCAGAGGCGAAGCTTCGGGCGGGTCGCGGTCGACGGTCGCCTGACCAGTTGGCTCGAGCAGAATCGCGATTCGCGTCGGCCCCCGGTCGGCGGGGCGCACTGGAGCGAGCTGGATCACCGGAGTCTCAAAGCCCCAGCCGCCGCAGCGGAGCCAGCCTCGTCGTCGGGTCAGCCCCTCAAGCGACTCGACCCCCTCCCATTCCAGCTGAGGCTCACCGGACGGAGCAGCGAGCAGCGCGCGGAAGGCGACCTTCAGCTGGGCAGACAGGCGGGCCTGATCGTCTGCATCGGTCGCCGCCGACCAATCGAGTTGGGCGCGGGAGTCGGCATCCCACTGACCAAGCAATTGAAACTCGAACTCTGGACCGCCCGCTGGGCGAGGATGAGTCGCATCGTAGACGCTCAGTTGCTCAGGCGGCAGCGGCGTAAGCTCCCGCTCCTCGACTCCGGCCGCATTCAACTGCAAATGCTGATTGAACCAGGCATACATCGCCTCGCGGCTGACCTGATTGTAATTGTGCCCGAACTCCAGCCGGGCAGTCAGCTGCAGCTTGTCCCCCACTCCCAGCAATTCATACAACTGCCTCAGTTCGGGAAAACCTTTGGTTTCCATTTCCTTTGTCCAGTCGTTGGCGGCAGTCAGCCCCAGTGGCTTGGGGGCGAACATCGCGGCAAATTCCACATTGCCTTGATTGATCCGCAATTGGCAGCAATTTTCGCAGGTACAGCCGCCCTGCATGGCGGTCGAGACCATGACCGCCGGAAAGGCAACCGCCGGTCGATCATCAATCGCGCCCAGGATAAATGTCTGGGTCCCCCCGCCACTGGCACCAGTCACTCCAATCCGGGAGCGGTCGACTTCGGGCAGCGACTCGAGAAAATCGAGGGCCCGGATCGAATTCCAGGTCTGCAATCCCATCACTGACTGCAGCCGCAACTCGGCTGCGGGACTGAACAAACCCCAACGATTGGGAGCCTCCATTTCCGGACGGCGATCCTTGAATCCATGGGCAACCTCGTAACTGATCTGTTGGGAATCAGCGTACCCAATCATATCGTAGTGAAAGACGATGCAACCGAGCCGCGCAAGCGAGGCACAGCGAGCCTGCAGTACGCTTCGGGCGTTGCTCGCGAACTTCTCTCCGCCCGACTCCAGTTCGCGCTGGATCTCATCGTCCCCCGACCAGAGGAAGCGGCCGTTTCGCCAGTGGCCATGCGGGCAAAGGACTGCCGGCAATGGGCCCGAAGCCTGCTTGGGACGATAGAGGTTTCCCGTCACGAAAAACCCCGGCAGGCTCTCGAAGTAAACTTTCTCGACCGTGTAATCACCGCAATCGATCAAACCGTGCACGACCGGATTCAAGGGCGTGCGTTGAGGCAGCGGCCAGAGCCCGAGACTGACGAGCAGATGTTCACGCAACTGCGCCCGTCGACCGAGCCATTCCTGAGCAGTGGCTGGCGGAGTGAACGGGAAATAGTCATCCAGCGTCCGCTGGGCTGGCAGGGCGAATCGCTCGGCTGGAGCTGCTTCCTGCGCCCAACCGGCCACCGGGACAAGAAAACCCAGCAACAGCAAGAGAAACCATTTGCGACTGACAATCATTGCCGCGTGCTCGCACAAGATGATGGCACTTCAGAATTTCGGTTGGCGGACCGCTCTATTGTATCCGGGCCAGTCCGCAGCGGGGGGTGCACTTTGTCCCTAAGAAGTGCTCTGGGGGCGTCACCAACTCGAAACCAAGCCTGCCGAGACCTACCGCGGATCGAGCGGTGCCGAGGAACAGGCTCTGCAGACGATTCGCCGATGGAGCCTGCCAAGCAGGCGTTTCAATTGGCACAACCGGCACTGCCGCCCGGGTTCAATCGCCCCCCCTTTTTAGGACCGTCAAAGTCCCGTGGCATGACCTAAGTTTGAAAGCCGACTGGGCCACAAACTTCTGGGCCCGGGCCAACAGTCGAGGAGAGCTTGGGCGATGTCAATTCAAATTGAATGGATCGATTGGACGGAACCTGGCTCGCGGGTCGAGATTCGCCGCAAGTGGGACGAACTTTACGAGCGCAGCACCGTCCGCCAGCCCACATCCCGTTTCGAGCATGTCGAACTCTGGTTTGACGCGTTCGCGCCGACCGCTCGACGCGAAGCCCTGATTGCCGAGGAGCATGGTCACTGGCTGGCAGTCATGCCTTTGCTGCGGAATCGAATCTGCGGTGTCATCCCGACCTGGGATCTTCCCTACAGTTACTGGACCCCCTCTCCGGAAATCCTGTTCGATGCCGAGCAGCATCGCGACCAGGGCTTAGTCCGTTCGGTCCTGAAAGGCTGGACTGGCAATGGTCGCTGGCTGGTTCGGGCCAATGAACTGCTGGGGGATTCGAGCGTTGTGCAGCAACTGCAGTCGGCCTTTCGACAAAGCGAGTTCACCTCCGACTGGCAGGTTCGATATGAGATCGGCAAGGTCCCGATTCACGGGGAAGGTGCACCGGCAGATTGGAATGGGTTCCAGCAAGCGCTTTCCGGAAACTTCCGTCGCCAGATGCGGAAAATGGAAAACCGCGCGGAGCGCGAAGGGGGCGTCGAGATGGTCGTCGTTCGTCCGTCCAGCATGAAGGAAGCGGAGCCTTGGCTGCGGGCGGGGTTTGAACTGGAGACAAAAGGCTGGAAGGGAACACAAGGGTCTTCAGTCATTACCGCTCCCGGGATGCTGGAGTTCTTTAAGCGACAGGCCGGATTGTTGGCTGCCCGCGACAAACTGATCATTGCCAACCTGATGTTCCAGGGTCAGCTGATTGCTTTTGAGTACGGCTTTCGTTTTAAACGCACCTACTTCTCGCCCAAGATTGCCTACGACGAGAACTACTCCCGCCTGAGTCCCGGTCACCTGCTGATGCATCTCTGGATCAAGCAGATGTATCAGGAAGACGAATTCGACTGCTATGACTTCACCGGGCCGATCACGGAGGCGACCGCCAAATGGGCCTTCAGCACCTATCCGATCATGAAAATGGTCGCCGGGACTGGGCCGCTGGGGAACCGCCTGGTACACGCCGGTCAATGGGGCAGACGCTTGAAGGCAGGGGCGAAGACGCTGAGGGAAAAGTTGCGCAGGCCTGCGGTCGGTGCTCCCGTCGGCTTGCCGGCGGAGGCCAATGGCTGAGCCGCCAGCCCCGCTCGGCTCCCTGAGACGGATGGGGAGTTGGGATGCCTGCTGGAGGCGGTGGAGAAACCTTGCGGCTTGGGAAAACTGGAAGGCCAAAACGAAGCCTGGAATCGCCTGCCCGGGACCGGTTATGCCACTTGGACAGGGTCGCCGTCAGTCTGTCGACGCGGGAGGCCGATGGAGAACAGGGATGTCCGCGCTCTGGCTCAGCCACAACCCTGGCTCGGCGGCAGAGGAGTCGTTCACAGAGTTTGAGAAGTTTGCGTTTGGACCGAGCGGTGAACCTTTGGGAACCGCAACGGCTGAACGCGTCGCTCAGATTCGGCGACCGCAAACGGAATCATTCACACCATTTCGGGGCTCTCCCCGGTAGCAGAGGAACTTGACGGATGCTGGTCATTCTCGGATTGATAATCGTGTTCGGATCGGTGCTGGGCGGTTTCACGATCGCCGGCGGCTCGGTCGGGGCACTGATTCACCCGTCCGAACTGCTGACGATCGGCGGTGCGGCGCTCGGAGCGCTGATCATGATGTGTCCGATGAAGGTGTTGGTCGATCTGATCAAAGGCGTGCTCGGCTCACTCAAGGGGTCTCCCTATGGAAAGACTTCCTATAAGGAGCTGTTTGGCGCGTTTTACGAATTGTTCACCGTCGCCCGCCGGGACGGACTCCTGGCACTCGATCCCCACGTGAACAGCCCCCACGACAGCGCGATCATCAGCAAATACCCCACGCTCGCCAAAAACCACCACAACCTCGCCTTCTTCACCAGCTGTCTTGGGCTGACGTTGAACTCCTCGATGGAGTCGAAGGTTTTCAGCTCCTTTGTCGACGCCGAGCTGAATGCGATTCACGAAGAGCATCACGCACCGATTAGCGTGTTGCAGAAGACGGCCGATGCTTTGCCCGGTTTCGGGATTGTTGCGGCGGTGCTCGGGATCGTGATCACGATGGGCGCAATCAATGGCCCGGTCGAGGAAATCGGGCACAAAGTGGGTGCGGCTCTCGTCGGTACCTTCCTCGGCATTTTGATGTCGTACGGCATGTTCGCGCCCTTGGCAGTGAAACTCGAATTCAATGCACACGCCGAAATGATGTACTTCAGGACGATCGCGACCGTTGTCGGCGGCTTTGTCGACAATCTTGCTCCCAAGGAAGCGATTGAGCTGGGGCGGCGCGGTCTGGGGTCCGATGTGCGCCCGAACGAGAAGGAAATCGCTGAGGTCTTCGCCAATGCGAAACCTCCGGCTGCGGCCTAACCGGGACTCTCCAGCAGCCTGATATCAGAGACTACGTACTTTTCTTGCGGGGATTAGGTCATGGCAGGCAGTGGCGGTGCATGGAAGGTGGCGTATGCCGACTTCGTGACGGCGATGATGGCCTTCTTCCTCGTGATGTGGATCACGGCTCAAAGCCAAAAGGTCAAGGAAGCGATCGCGCACCACTTCAGCGATCCGTTTGGGCTGGAAGATCGAAACAGCAAATCCGGCGGGACCGATTCCTCGGGCCCTCCCGTTCAATTCAACGAGAATCAGAGATTTTCTGTCAAACCCCGCATGCTGATCGAGGACAATACCAGTCGTCACCAGCTCGGGACGATGATTTTCTTCAAAAACAACACGGCAAATCTCGATGAACAAGCGAAAGCTGCGATTGAGGCCCTGATTCCGAACCTGACCAGCCAGTTCAACGCGATTGAGATCATTGCCTTTGCCGACCGCCAAGCTACCAGTACCGGTGGCGATGGACCTTGGGTCCTCGTGCAGCAGCGCTGCCTGGCCGTGAAAGAATATCTGCTCGATTGGGGTGTACCAGCCCATAAGATTCGGCTGATCCAACGGGTTGCCGACGAAGACCTCGCCGGCGATGGCCAACTCCGCCCCCCCAGCCAGACACAACCGAACCGCTTGGAGATTCGGGTGAGCCGGCCGGAAATGGAGCAGTAAGCGGCGGAGCAGAAACAGCCAACGCCGCCAGAGGTGAGACGGGTCGTCTACTTCTTTTTCGCTGGCTTGGCCTGAACCGCAGCCGGTTTCGCGGCCGCAGGCTTGGCAGCGACCACTTTCTTGGCAATCGGCTTTACCGGAGCGGATTTTGCCCCAACCGTTTTGACGGCAGCCACCGCGGGCTTGGCCGGCGCAGCAACTTTGCTAACGGCTTTGCCCACCGCTTTGACCGCGGTAGACTTGGCCCCAACTGCAACTGGCTTGGCCGCAACTGGCTTGGCCGCAACTGGCTTGGCCGCAACTGGCTTGACTGCAGCCGGCTTGGCGGCGGCCTTCGGTGCAGCAACTGGCTTGGCGGTGGCCTTCGGTGCAGCAACCGGTTTGGCTGGGGCGGCAGGAGCAGCGGCCTTGGCGGCCACTTTGGCCTTCGCTGCGCGCTCGCCGGCGCTCGACCGCTTTATGTCTTGGGAATGAGCTCGCTGATAAGTTTGAATGTCCTTGAATTGCCCGTCGTTTTCGCGAACGGCGTACAACTTTTTGCCTGCTTTGCTGCGCAACTCGGTGCGTTTGGCCATGGATGAATCCCTTCCGTCTGGGTCTAACTGTGATCCCGCCGGCCGGGAGTTCTTCTCCCACAGACTCGGCGGTCTGGGCATCATTCTTGGTTCGCCTCCGTTTGGCTGCAACGGGGGCAAGCTATACTGACGATCGGTTTTTGTTTCGATTGATACCCAACTGCTCACTTTGGTGGAGGCGGATGAGGCCACCACTTTGGAACAAGACGCGTATGCAGAAACTGATTTGGGGCTTGGCCCTCGCTGGCGTTTTCGGGACGATGGCCTGGGCGACTTGGCCTGAACCTGCTCGGATGCAGTCAGGGCAGGCTCAAGAAAGCGATACCGTTCGATTGCTCGGCGTGATGCGCGATCGCCAGCTGGGGGAAGTCAGCGGTCTGGCGCATGCTTCCAACGGTACCGGCCTGCTCTGGATGCATAACGACTCGGGAGACCAACCTCGCCTGTTCCTCGTACAATCCTCGGGAAAATCGCTGCAGGAAGTCGCTCTGGCGGGTGCCGAACATCGGGACTGGGAGGACCTCTGTCGCCTGAGTTGGCAGGATAAACCGCACTTGCTCGTCGGCGATGTGGGAGACAACTCGGCCCGCCGCGAAACTTGCCAGCTTTATCTTTTTCCCGAGCCGGCCAGCCCCCCAACGGAAGAGAACCGTCCGCTCGAACAAATATCGGCGACTCCCCGCCGGATCGAATTTCGCTATGCCGATGGGCCGAGGAATTGCGAAGCCCTCGGCTTCGACTCCGAGTCGAAGCTGTTGCTGATGATCGAGAAACTGGCTGGAAACGCTCCGGCAGCAACCCAAGCCGGGGTTTACGGGCTCGATCTCCAGCCGTTGGAGGAGAGCTCAACCGTCCCGAAATCCTCGCCTCTGGTTGCCCAGCGGATTGGCGAGGTACCGTGGCGAAATGTCACCGCGCTGGACATTGCCGCGGAGGGAAGGCGGATGTTTGTCCGGACTTACTTTGAAGGCTATCTCCTTGAGCGCAAGCCCGAGGAATCATGGAGCACGCGGCTGGCGCGCGACTTTCCCGAAGCGATTCGCCTTCCAGCGGAGGCCCAAGGCGAGGCGGCCTGCTTCACCCCTGACGGGCGCGCGGTTGTTCTGACCAGCGAGTTCCCATTCCAACCGATCTGGCGGCTGGAACTCCCCGCCGCGGACGTGGAGTCAGACGCTGCGCCGCAGCTCGCTTCCTCGCCTCCGTTGCCCGCGGGCAGGAATCAGGAAGCCGAGCACGAAATCAAGAAGTTAATCCTCCCGGGAGAGGCGTTTCGCTGCGCGGACCGCGCGGCTTTCATTCTCTGGCCGAAACCTGAATTGCGCCGGGAGCCGCAGCCCTGGATTTTTTACGCGCCGACGCTTCCCCCCTACCCCGATGAGGCTGAAAAATGGATGCATCAGCAGTTCCTTGACGCCGGAATTGCCGTCGCGGGAATAGACGTGGGCGAGGCCTACGGCAATCCTGCTGCCCGAGAGGTGTTCGAGAAGTTTTACGGGGAGCTGACCAATCAACGCGGCCTCGCCAAACGACCCTGCCTGCTCGGTCGCAGCCGAGGAGGCCTCTGGGTCAGCAGCTGGGCCGCCGACCATCCGGAACGGTTTGCCGGACTGGCTGGAATCTATCCGGTCTTTGACTGGAAAACCTATCCGGGAATCGAACCGGCCGCCGCCGCTTACGGCTTGACGGCGGACCAACTCAGCGCTCGAGCCGGCGAGCTGAATCCGATCGCCCGAGCCGACAGACTAGCCAAGGCAAGGCTCCCTGTTTTTTTGATCCACGGCGATGTGGATACGGTCGTTCCACTTGCCGAAAATTCGGCCGCGCTGGCGGAGGTCTACCGGCAGACAGGAGCCGGGGACGTTTTGCAGCTGGTCGTGGCTCAAGGGCAAGGCCACAACATGTGGGAGGGTTTCTTCCGCTGCCGGGAACTGGTTGACTTCGCCATCGCCCGGGCCCGCGCCGGGGCCGCCTCCGAACGAGCCACTGAGCCGAAAGACAAGCCGCAGCGTTGATGGGTCTGCAAACGCCTGCGGGGGGACTCTGGATGTCAGCCCCGCAGGAGAGGGCGACCCCACTGCGCGACTCCCATGCAACCGCTAGAATCTGGCAGTTATCATCACCCTTTTGCATTCCAGCCTGACGCCCATGAACGTTGAAAGCCTGCTGAATACCATCCACCAGGGAGATTGCGTCGCCGGCCTGCAACAATTGGCTGCGGGTTCGATTGACTTGGTGTTTGCCGATCCCCCCTTCAACATTGGTTACGACTACGACGAATACGACGACCGCCTGGATGAGGAAAAGTACCTGGACTGGTGTCGGCAGTGGATGGGGGAAGTCCAGCGAGTACTCAAGGCGGATGGGACTTTTTGGTTGGCGATAGGTGACGAGTATGCGGCCGAATTGAAACTGGTGGCCAAGCAACTCGGGTTTCACACGCGGAACTGGGTGATCTGGTACTACACTTTTGGCGTGCATTGCAAGTCAAAATTCACCCGCTCCCACGCGCACCTGTTTTACTTCACCAAAGACAAAGCTCGGTTCACATTTGACCGTGAAGCAATTGCCGTCCCCTCTGCGCGGCAATTGGTATACGGCGATCGCCGAGCGAATCCCACCGGACGGGTTCCTGATGACACCTGGATCCTCCGACCTCAAGACGCAGCAGAGAGCTTTGAGGCGGACGAGGACACTTGGTACTTCCCCCGAGTGAGCGGCACCTTCAAGGAGCGAGCGGGATTCCACGGCTGCCAGATGCCGGAGCAATTGCTGGGGCGAATCATCAAGGCCTGCAGTCGCCCTGGGGAAATTGTCCTCGACCCATTTGCCGGCAGCGCCAGCACGCTGGTCGTCGCCAAGAAGCTCGGCCGCCGGCCAATCGGCTTTGAGCTGTCGCAGGAGTATGCCAAGCGCGGTCAGGAACGGCTGGACGCGGTCCACTCCGGGGAGCCGCTGGTCGGCTCAGCCGATCCCTTGCAAAGCGCCCCTGCCACCGGCTCCCGGCAAGCCCGCAAGTTGGGCGAGCGGCGTCCGGTCCTGGCCCGCAAGCAACAGCGCCAACTCGGTTTTGAACCAGGCGAGAGCGAATAGACGGCTCGCCCAAC
>Ga0315904_10005197_pt1 | contig 18155 bp, 13 predicted proteins | sample LakEriMetagenome_6_FD_203529 | JGI IMG/M metagenome (GOLD analysis project Ga0315904, IMG submission 203529) | Freshwater fungal communities from buoy surface, Lake Erie, Ohio, United States - Buoy 12 MA120 | ecosystem: Environmental > Aquatic > Freshwater > Lake | place: USA: Lake Erie, Ohio...
GGCCAGATCGCCGCCTTGCACCTGGTTCGGACCACACGGCCGGACATCGTGTTGCCGTTTCGGATGTGGCTGTATCCGATCCCGAGCGTGATTGCGGCCCTGGGTTGGATTTTCGTGCTGGTGGTCGCTGATCGGACCGCGTTGCTGCTTAGTTTAGGCGTGGTTGCCTCGGGGGTCCTGGTCTATGCCACCATGAGAGTTCATAACGCGTTGTCATCCCTCTAACCGTCGTTTTCGGCGTGAGACGCAGACATGGAAAAGATTGTGCATCACAAATACGGCATGCGTGAGCCAGGGATGTAGTAGACTATTCCGTTGACTTTTTTTGGCTGACGTGGAGTTGGATGATGAGCGACGGGAGAGAGTTCGGCAAAGGATGGATCAGCGGCACAGCTTCCGTCTCGCTAGCCGTCATCGGATTATTGGCGGTTCTTTGTTTTCATTTTCCGTCGTATCTGACCATCCCGGACGTTCGCGCGTACTATCCGATCCCGTGGGTCCGTTTGGCGTTGCATCTCGTTTTGGTTTCGGCCTTCTTGCTGGGGCTCACGAGCGTTATGCTGCGACACAACAAGGCGCTAGGCTTGATCGGCATGGCGGTTGTCGCGATCGCAGCGTTGCTCGGTGGATCGCGAGTGGAGATCGATGAGTCGCTCAAGGACGATTACTACTTGGGGCTAGACTATGCGCTGCTCATTCTCATCGTCTACTCCCTGATCTTTATTCCCCTCGAGAAGTTGTTCGGACGACTCAAACAGAGTGTCTTTCGCGATGGTTGGCAACTCGATGCAACGTACTTTTTCGTCAGCACGATGCTGGTCCAAGTGACCACGTATCTGACGCTCAAGCCTGCGTTCGTCTTGTTCTCGTGGGCCCAGTTTCCGGCGGTTCAGGAGGCGGTCCGGTGGCAACCGATGGTGCTGCAGTTCTTCGAAATCATGCTGCTAGCGGATCTGGTGCAGTATTGGGTTCATCGACTTTTCCATCAGATTCCCTGGCTGTGGAAATTTCATGCAGTACATCATTCGGCTGAGGTCATGGACTGGATGGCCGGCAATCGGCTCCACTTGGTCGATTTGGCCCTGACCCGGAGTCTTATCTATATTCCGGCATTCATTCTCGGTTTTGACGAATTTCCAATGGTTGCGTACATCGTATTCGTATCGTTGCATTCGGTATTTATTCACGCGAATCTGGGATTCCGGATGGGTTGGTGGCGTTACATATTTGCCACGCCTCAGTTCCACCACTGGCATCATGGTGCCGAGGCAGAGGCGATCGACAAGAACTTTGCTGTTCATTTCCCGCTCCTCGACATGGTCTTTGGAACCTTCTTTATGCCAGGTGAGCGATGGCCCAAGAGTTACGGAGTGCACAACGAGGCCGTTCCGCGATCGTTTTTGAAGCAACTCGTCTATCCATTTGTTGGGTCATCCCGCAAGGATGGATGAGAATCCGGTTCCGCACGACCGTGATGCAAGCGGTTTCGCTGGGCCAAACATGATGCTAGCAAATCCCCTGGGATGGGAATCGCTATTGATTTGATAGCCGTATTTTACTTACGCTCTTTGCCGGAGTGGGACAGGGGCGCTGGGCGACGACAGGATCCTCTTGGTCCTCATCGATGAAGCTGTTCACTTGGAGCGTTCTGCTCCGGGGGATGGGTTTCGGACTTGGTCATCCGGCAAAGAAAGCACGGCTAGCATGTTCTCCTCAAAAGGCAATTTGCAAGAACGAACCGTCCACCTGCTTTCCAATCGGTTTTTGCGGACGTCCCAGTGGATGCGCAAGAAGCTGAGTCCCAACCAGAAGGTTTATTTCGAGATTCTGCAGTCGATGTCGGACGACGGACGATTATGGTTCGTCCATGGTACCTGTCCTTGCGGTCGCGGAGCGCGCGATACGGTCGTCGCTCGGCGAGACCGGTATGGTTTGCCGATCGATTCCGTTCTCTGTCATGATTGCGGGACCGTGCGTTTGGATCCTTACTTCGACGAAGCGAGTCTCGGTGTCTTCTACTCCGAGATTTATCAGGAGCTTTACGGTCGATCGAAGGATCCGGTCGAGTACATGGAGCGTCAGCGAGCGTATGGTGAAAAAATCCTGCTCAACTTCGAGTCCGTGCTCCGGTCTGGCCAATCCCGAGTTCTCGAGATTGGGTGTGGGGCTGGTGGCGCGATTCGCGAACTCCAGCAGAAGGGCATTGACGCGATTGGATGCGATTACAGTCGCGAGTTGATTGAATTCGGTACCTCGCAAGGGGTAGGAAATTTGATCTGCGGTACGGTGGAGTCGATCTCGATCACGGATCCGGACACAGAGAAGTTTGATTTGATCTATCTCCATCACGTGCTTGAGCATGTGGGTCAACCGCTGGCAACACTTGAGCGGATTCAGCAGTTGCTGAAGCCGGACGGCCAGATCCTGATCATCGTTCCGGATCTTTTCCGGGTGGAGACGCATCGGATTTCACCGAGCGACTGCATGGAGTTATTTCACATCGCGCACAAATGGAATTTTTCTCGGGAGTGTCTTTCCACCCTAGCTGGGCAACTTGGCATGTTTGCCGTAGAGATCTCGCCCGAGGGGCCTCGGACCGCTTGGACGGATGGTACGGAGATGTGGGTGTCGTTTCAGAAGGAGTTCGACGAGCGAGCGCTGTCGGGGCCTTGTGAGGGGCAGGGAGATCGGTACCTCGAATATCTTTGCAACGCCGAGCAGGAATTCGCTTCGCGAGTTTCGAATTCCGAGTCGCTCAGCAAAACATTTTTTAGTTTCGTTTCGATCAAATAGTCCTTTAGCGCACGTGTGGGCGCCGTACGTCGCGAGTCTGCTCACCCAAGGAAAGGCTTGGCATGGTAAAGCTCTTATCCGCGAAATCCTGGAAAACGCATATTCGATCGTGGATGCGCACCTCCGCGGGATCTCCACCATCGTTTGGACAAGGAACGCATTTGACGGCAGGTGCGGAGTCGGCTGCCGAGTTGTTGGCCAGGCAGAGCAAGCATGCCAAGCGAGCAGCGGCGCAGGCGATCGCTGCGAGCGTCGAGTTCATCGTGCCGACGCAGACTCTCGATGAGATTTTTCCGGGAGCGGACCAAGCGGAGATCATCATGTTGCCTCGCCTGATCCGGAGCCACAAATGGGCGATGCCCGAGCATGAGCTCCTGACGTTGGGGGCAATTGCGAAAATGATTCAGCCTCGAAAAGTCGTCGAATTCGGGACGTTTCGCGGTGGTTCCACGTTGGTGATGGCTTCGAATATGCCTTCCGACGGCCGAATTGTGACGGTTGATATCGATCCAACCCAGCGGAAAACGCACGAACATGGTTTGGGGACTGGGCTATCGGAGTTCGACTTGGGATGTCTGTTCCGCGGTACTGCATACGAGTCGAAGATCGAGCAGCGGTTTTGCAATACCCTGCATTTCGATGCGGACGACTTGATCGGCCAGGCGGACTTGGTTTTCGTCGATGCCGACCATACGTATGAGTTTGTGAAACGGGATACCGAGAAGGCCATGACCCTCGTTCGTCCCGGTGGTTGGATCCTCTGGCACGACTACACGTGGGAACCTGAGAACAGCGAGTGCGCTGGGGTGACCAAAGCGGTCAACGAGTTCTTTCTTCGATATGGCAATTGCCACCAGATTGCAAAGACTCGTTTTGCAATCCATCGGGTCGCTTGCTGAACTACCATTTCGCTAAACCGGAAAGACACGTGATGCGGAAACGAGCATTCGTTACGGTGGTGACTCGCAATTACCTCGCGTACGCCAAAGCAGTCATGGCTCAATGCCGTCGCCATGAACCTGACACTCATCGTTTTGTCGTCGTCGCCGATCGATTGCCCGAGGGCGTGAAGCTCGATCTCGACCACGCAACGATCATTTACGCCGATCAACTGGGGATCGCGAATTGGGCTCGTTTTTCATTTCAGTACACGCCGTTCGAGTTGTCTTGCGCTTTGAAACCGCATGCCATTGCTCACCTCCTGCAGCATTTTGACTGCGACGACGTGGTTTACCTGGATGGAGATATGGGGCTTTACGGACCGCTGACTACGGTATGGCAAGCGCTCGAGAAGGACTCGATCGTGTTGACGCCTCATTTATTGCGTCCGCTCCCTGCCGACGGTCTGCGCCCCCATGAATCAGCGTTCTTGTATTCCGGTCCCTACAACGCGGGGTTCCTCGCGGTTCGCCGGAGTCCGACCTCGGACGCGTTTTTGGGTTGGTGGAAATCGATGCTGGACAAGCATTGTTTTGTCGATCTGGCCGCGAACCAGTTCGTCGACCAGAAATGGCTGGAGTTTGTGCCGGGGTTGTTCGACGACGTTTGCGTTCTCCGCAACTATGGAATCAATGCCGGGCACTGGACCCTCTCCCAAGCCAAGTTCGAAAGTCGATCGACCGCAGGGGTTTCCGAATCCGGACTCTATGTCGATCGGGACCCGTTGCTCTTGTTTCACTTCAGTGGCATGACGCCGCACAAGCCGACCGAGTATTTGCAAAGCCAGAATCGGACCAGTTTGCAGGAGATACCGGGCCTCAAGGGGTTGTGCGATGGATTTCATGCGGCGGTCGATCAAGGTGGATTGGCCGAATGCACGACATGGGGATCCGCCTTCGATGTGCTCAACGATGGTTCACCCATCCATCCGGGCTGGCGAGAAGCGATTCGGCGCGATGAGGCTCCGTTCGCTGCGATCACCGATCCGTTCGACGCAAAGTCGCAACCGGAGTTGAAAGGGTTGTATCAGAGCATTGAGGCCAAATCCTACAAGTGGCGTCGCGATTGGCGACTGAAATGGCAGAAGACTCAAGGGGTCCAAGGAGCGGTCCGGAGCGGCACGCATCGGATCCGTGATTCGCTTCGCGTCGTGCGAGCCTTCTTCAAAGCCTCCTAGATTAGCTATTGCCCTGGATCCCCCTAGTTTGCTAAACCCCATCCACTGTGGCATGGCCTTCAATTGACCTTCAACGCATGGCAGGACGATACGATGTCAACCGAGAGCCCCGTACGAGTGTTTATTGGATCCGGCGAAGCGAGTCTTTTGGAGCGAAAGACGTTAATGTACTCGCTTCGCAAGCATTCGAAACGAGCGTTGGAAATCTACGTTTTCAACGGTACCCACAACGCGATTGAGCAGGAGGGACGTTTACCCGTGCTCGCGAATATGTCGCTGAACGTCAAGTACCGAAACTACACGGAATTCAGCAATTACCGATGGTTGATTCCGGAGATCTGCCAACACCAGGGACGCGCTATATTCCTTGATTCGGACATGGTTTGCCTATCGGACATCGGGGAGTTTTTTGATGCTCCGATGAATGGATGCGACATGTTGGCCAAGGCGGAGGCTTACAAAGGGAGCGCCGCGTGGGGGATGAGTGCGGTGTTGTTCGATTGCAGCACGTGCCGATTCGATCTCGAGCAAATATTCTCCGAAGTCGATCAAGGTCGATTCACCAATACCGAGTTCCATCAGATGGCTCCCAAGTTTCTTGCGGTTCATCCGTTCAAGCTTGGGCCCATCGACCCGAACTGGAATTCTTTCGATCATTTCGATGCTGCCACGAGACTGATCCATTACACCAATTTGCGGACGCAGCCTTGGAAGTTCCCTGGGCACAAGCACGAGTCGTTGTGGTTCCAGTACTTCAACGAAGCTCGCGCCGCAGGTTACATCACGCAGCAGGATGTCGATAAGACCTTGTCGAGAGCCTATGCTCGGCAAGACATTCTCGCACCCAAGAAAGCGGACGCAGGCAACGGTTCCGCGACTGGCAGTCCCGAGACGGTACCCATGCAATCCACGTTCAAGGCGGTCAAGTACAAGCTCCGCAAGATGCTCGGATTGCAGAAGAAAAAAGCCGCTTAACGATAACCGTTTGTTGGGGATGGACGCGATATGAAGCGTAGGATCGTTGGCGTTCAAGGCGCGGTGCAATTAATCTCCGCGATCGTCGCGATGCGATCGCAGGCGGCAGACTCGTTCGGGGCCGGAACTTCGGACGGAGTCGAGAACGTCCTCGTCATTCATGATTTGAGCACTACTCCAGAACAGGGAGTGGAATTCGCAGAGTGTCTGAGGGCGTTGGCGGGGCTCTGTGCATCATGGGCTCGGATTGTTTACATCGATGCACAAGCAAATGCGACACTGCAAAGCCAACTCAAGAGTGGCGGTCGGGAGAAAGCTACTGAGACGCTCAAGTCCTGGCTTGGTTGTTCCGATGTCGACCAACTGCTGTTGGGCCAAAACCTGTTGTTCCTCAACCATCTGCTGGCCCAGGCGTTTCCGGATGCGGACAAGTCCTGCTATGGGGACGGGTTGGCGATCAATTTTTCTGCCGAGTACTATTCGCCGGACCACAATCCTATCACGCGAGCCGCGGGCATGACTCCGTCGTCTTCGAAGAAAAAGGGAGTGATGCGGTGGCTCTTGCCGTGGGGCAAGTGGGGCAGGGACTCGGAGGGGGATGCATCGAAATCTCCTCCGCTCAAACCGCTGGCCAAGGAGAAGTACCGAGTCGCGTTCTCGCGAAAGTACCTCCTGTTTCCGAACATGCTCGACGAGCAGTGGCTCAACTACGTGCAGCTCTCGCCAGCACCCTTCGTCGACTTGTTTCAGCAGATCGCGTCGGAGTTGCATCGATTCGATCAGGGCAACTGCGAGCAGCTCGCAACCAGGGTTTCGCAGGCGGATCAGACAATCGTCTTGTTGTCCAGCAATTTTTCCGAAACGAAGCGGATGGAGTTGGATGGCGAAGTCGAGTGCTATCAGGCATGGGTTCAGTCGGTCCGAACCAGCGACAATCCCCTGATTGTGATCAAGCCGCACCCTCGCGATTCCTATGGGAAAATCGAGCAAATTCGTCAAAAATTCACGCTGGCGGGTTACCGCGTCGAGGTCCTGGCCGATCCATGGACATTTTACGTTCCCTTTGAGTCGATTTATTTGCGGTATATTCAGCCTCGCTTGCGCAATCGGCAGCGGCTGGATATCATTTGCACCAGCAGCGCGTGCCTGTCCCTCGAGTACCTTTTTGGTCAACAGTGCCATTTGGGTTTCGGTTCGGAGCAAGTTGAGCGGTTCTTTGCGACTCAGTGGAAGCCGTTGCGGCAACTCCACGAGACCGATTTGCACCGCTTGATCGAGCACTCCCGATCCGGGTATCGCATCCTCTCTGCAGCATAAACTTCGATACGGCAGCTTGAGACCTTTCGTGGAACGAATGAGGACGGACTCCCGATAGTGGGGAAAAAGAATAACAAAACGCGATGGAACCGCAAATTACGTCGCTTTGCATTGTCCACGGCTGAGCGATTGCTCGGACTGGTTTACGTCAACGATGCGCGAAACCCGTACCGCGCGAGTCGTTGTGTTCAAGCGGGAATGCGATTGGTCGAACGTCGTCGTCCGAAGCGAGATCTTTGTTTGGTCCTGCCCGAGGAGAGTCGCGGTTGGATTCTCGAGGCGGTATGCAACGAAATCAAAAATAATTACGCCGGCCAAAGCGAGATTGCCACCAACTTGGAACATCTACCTCGCGCCAAGGCGTATTTCTTCGCCCACTATCATTTCTACATGAAGGCGCTGGCCAAGAACCCTTATCTTTGGGATGCACCAGTGGTCGCCTGGTTCACGCACCCGAAGGACAAGGATCTTGGGAATCCGGTGTTTCATTACGCCCTGGACAGGCCAAAAATTGTGACCATGTGCAGTATGTGGCGCAAGTTGCTCGAGGAGAGCGGCTATGATCCGGCGAAGTTGTCGACGATCGTCGGCGGGGCCGACCCAGACCTTTTCCAAAGTCACCAACGCGGTAGTGGCAAGGTGGGGTTGTGCAGCGCCTACTACGAACGGAAATCTCCGGAGCGCATCTATGAGCTGATCGCCTCGCGACCTCAAACACCGTTTGTGCTCCGCGGGCGAGGTTGGAGATCGACCGAGTTGTTTTCCAAGCTCGAGCGGCTACCAAACTTCGAATACAACGAGGGTGGGTATCAGGACTACCCAGCCTTTTATCGACAACTCGACGTCTTCGTGTCACTGAGTGAACTCGAAGGTGGTCCGATCCCGCTTCTGGAGTCGATGATGAGCAATGTCGTACCCGTGGCTACACGAACCGGCTTTGCGCCGGATGTCATCCGGCATGGTGAGAACGGTTTCCTGTGCGAGATCGATGAGAGTATCGCGAACGTGAATGCGTTGATCGATGAAGCCATGAAGTTAAAAACCGACGTGCGCAGCACCGTTCTGGAATATACATGGAAGAATTTTTCGTTGGGGATCCAACGGGAATTGGGTCTCACGGGAACTCCGGAATCGCCCTCGGCCCCATAGGTCGGGCGAGTCGCGTCCGTCTCTTTAACAAGTCGATGCACCGAAGTTTGTGTTGAGGACCGATATAGGGAACGCTATTCTCGTTCGCGGACGCGCCGCCGGGCGGTTTCTCGTAGCGATGGGGTTTGTCTCCTTCGGGCATTGATCGCGATCTGCTTGCGATCTCAATGCGTCTTTCAATTATTGCGAAGGGGGGGCCTGTCGGGTGAGGATTCGATGGTGGGCCGTTCGATCGGATCATCGCGCCCAAGCGGCAGCCACATCCATCGCAAAGCCTCTGGACGTGTCACCCTGATCTTATCATTGCCGGGCGTACCGCGTTTCTTGAGTATGCCTCAGGGGGGATCAAAGCCGCCGGGGTGAATGGGGTGGCACCGCAGGATGCGCAATATGCCTTTCCAAACTCCGCGGATCGGACCGTATTTCTCGATCGCGAGAATCATGTATTGCGAGCAGGTCGGCGTGAAGCGACAACTGCTCCACAGCAGCGGACTGATCGCTCGCTGATAGAATTTCACCGACTGGATCAGGATGTAGCTTAACATCAGTCCAGAACCATCAGGCGACGAGGCCTTTGGTGACCATCATGAAGACGTCTTCGAGCGTCGGGTCCTTGTCGCTGAAAGACCGCATTTTGACGCCGGACGCCATCAATCGTTCCATCAGTTGGGACAGTCCCGCGTCGTCGGTTTCCAGTTCCACGGTGACGCGATTGCCGTCGATATCGATACCGCGGAGGTTGGGGTCGCTACGGAGGATGGAAACGCCTGCCTCTTGATGCTCCAGGAACCGAATCTCCACGATGCGGTTGCGGCGGATTTGTCGGTAGACGGAATCAATTGGGCCGTGCATCAGCAGTTGCCCACGTTCAATGATGCCGATGGAGGTGCAGCAGTCGGCCAGTTCCGAAAGGATGTGGCTGCTGATCAAGATCGTTTTCCCCATCTTGCGAAGTTCTTTCAAGAGGGCTTTGACTTCGATGCGGGCACGGGGATCCAGACCGCTGGTCGGTTCATCGAGGATCAGGACCGGCGGGTCGTGGACGAGGGTTTTCGCGAGGCACAACCGTTGCTTCATGCCACGGGACAATCCGTTGACATAGTCGTCCCTTTTGTGGGTAAGGTCGAGTAGTTCGAGAACGTCGAGGATGACTTTCTTGCGCTGTGAGCGGCCGATTTTGTAAGCGACTGCAAAAAAATCGAGGAACTCCCAAACCTTCATGCCATCGTAGACACCGAAATCGTCGGGCATGTAGCCGATGCTGCGTCGCACGTCCATCGGGTTTTTGTTGACGCTGAAGCCGTTGACGGTGCCGTCCCCTCGCGAGGCTTTCAGGAGCGTGGCCAAGAAGCGGATTGAGGTGCTTTTGCCGGCGCCGTTGGGACCGATGAATCCAAACAACTCCCCGGCCTCGATTTTCATGTTCAGGGTCTGGACTGCGGTGAATTCCCCGTAGTCCTTTCCGAATTCCATAAACTCAATCATCGGTGGGTAAATCGCGAGCAGATGGTGGACTGATCCAGAAAAACAGCTTTCCTGCGGAATGCTCAGTGTAATCTTTTTTCGTGTTTACCAAAACAACCAAGTCGGGGGCGGCTCAAGAACCCGCCTGAATCATTTTCCGGAAATCGTCTTCAGTGAGGACGGTAACTCCCAGTTCCCGTGCTTTGTCGAGCTTGCTCCCGGCCGCCTCGCCAGCGACGACGTAATCCGTTTTGCGGGAAACGCTACCGGAAGCTCGGCCACCCATCCGTTCGATCAGATTCTCGATTTCATCGCGAGAGAAGCCTTGAAGTGTGCCGGTGACGACGACGGTTTTGTTTGCCAGGGGGCCTTGGGCATCGACTTGATCGTCGTCGGTGGTTTGCAGGAGGACACCCGCCTTTCGGAGTTGTTCGAAGACTTGTCCTCCTTCTTCGCTTTGGCAAAAGTCATAAACGCTTTTTGCGATGATGGGTCCGATCTCATCGACATTGGCCAATTCGTCTTGTTGGGCAGCGAGCAATCGGTCGGCGGATCCAAAACGTCGGGCGAGGATCTGCGCGACGCGTTGTCCGACGTGGCGGATGGAGATGGCATTGAGAACGCGTGAAAGCCCTCGCTCCTTGCTGGCTTCGATTCCTTGCAAGAGATTCTCGGCGGATTTCTTTCCCATGCGTTCGAGGCTCATGAGTTGCTCGATCTTGAGCGCATAGAGATCCGCGTAGGAATTCACGAGTTGGGCATCGACGAGTTGGTTGACCAATTTCTCTCCGAGACCTTCGATATCCATGCAATCTCGCGAGGCAAAGTAGCGCAAACGTTGCCGCCATTGGGCGGGGCAATTCTTGGAAGTGCACCGGATGTAGACTCCGGTAGCATCTCGGTGGAGTGGGGCGTCGCACTCCGGGCATCGCGTTGGAAACTCCCATGCAGGCGGGTTTCCCTGGCGGCGGTGTTTCTCGACGCGAACGATGTGCGGAATGATTTTCCCGGCTTTTTCGACCACGACCCAATCGCCGACGCGCACATCCTTGCGCTCGATCTCATCTTGGTTGTGGAGCGAAGCGCGGCTGACAGTGGTGCCGGCGAGTTGCACGGGTTCGAGTTCTGCGACGGGGGTGATGGTTCCTGTCTTTCCGACCTGGGTTTTAATGTCGAGCAGTTGGGTGACGGCTTCGTATTTCTCGATCTTGTAGGCGATCACCCATCGCGGTGACTTGGAGGTGGTGCCGAGGGATTCGCGTTGTTCAAACGCATTGACTTTGACGACCAGGCCATCGACCTCGAAATCGAGATCGTGCAGGCTCTCCATCAGGTTGGCGCAATGCGTCACGACCGCCTCGGGGTTGGGAAGGCACGCGACGCGGGGTGTCGCCGGGATCCCCAAGAGCTTTGCCAAGTCGAGGAACTCCGAATGGGTTTTCAAGGCGAGTCCTTCGTAGTGTCCGAGTCCATGGCAAAAGAATCGAAGTTTGCGTTGAGCGCAGATTTTTGGATCGAGCAGGCGGATTGCGCCGGCGGCGGCATTGCGGGGGTTCTTGAATTCGGATTCCCCCAGTTCCGCGCGTTGCTGATTGAGCCATACCAGATCGGAGTTGGTCATGTAGACTTCGCCGCGGACCTCCAGAACGGGTGGAGGCGAATTCCCAAGGAGTCGTTGCGGTAGTCCTCGAAAGGTCCGGGCATTGTGGGTGATATCATCGCCGACTTCGCCATTGCCTCGGGTCACGGCTTGTACGAGATGCCCTCGTTCAAAGAGAACGGAGACCGCGACGCCATCGACTTTGAGTTCCACGATCCATTCGATTTTATCGCCGGGGAGGAGGCGTTCGACGCGGGCCATGAAATCGCGAAGCTCGGCTTCCGTGTAGGTGTTGTCGATCGACAGCATCGGAATGCGATGCTTTACTTGGGACAATTGCGAGAGGGGTTCGTCACCGATTTTTCGGGTTGGGCTATCGGGGGAACTCAACTGGGGCCAATCGGTCTCCAGTTGCATCAGTTGTTTCAGCAGCCGATCGTATTCCAGATCGGTGATCGTGGGTTCCGCTAGGACGTAGTATTTGTAATCGTGCGTACGAATTTCCGATCGCAGCGACTCGATCGTCGTGCGGGCTTCGTCGAGAGTGCGTGGCGTACGGATGTCGACCATGATCGATGCGAGTTTGGAGGGGAGCGAACTCCGGGTTGGTTACAGAGAGACGGCGAGCGAGCGTCGCATTCGGCTTAGAGTATAAACAAAAAGACCCCCGATGTTTCCATCGAGGGTCTCTTCGTTTGAATCTTGGATTTGCCTGACGCTCAGACAAGTTCCTTCTTGGCTCCGATCAGCGTCCTGAGTCGTTCCGCGAGAAGACGGGCGTCGAATGGCTTCTTGAACGTTTCGTTGATGCTCGAACGATCAAAGCTCATTGTGTTACCGTCATCTGGTAGCAACGCGATCAAGATGATTTCGGAGAAGTCGGAATTCTTGCGCAGATTTTGGCAGATTTGCAGGGCTTCCAGTTTGCCGACTGAGAAGTCTACAATCATGCAATCTGGGTGAAAGCTTTCCGCTTGAATCCCCGCCTCGAAACCGCTTGCGGCGACTTGAACCTTAAAGCTCTTTTCCAGGGGAAGTTCTCGCTTCAGATTCTCGATCAAGACCTGATCTTGCGCAACGATCAGGACTTTGGCCATGGCCTCATCTTCCAAGTCTCCGAGGGGCATGCCATGCTCCTTGAGGAACTTGATGAGATACTCACGGGGAATGCGGCGGTCTTGTGAACCGGGGATGCGGTACCCCTTGAGTCGGCCGGAGTCGAACCACTTGCTGACGGTTCGCGGGGCCACCTTGCAGATCTTAGCGACCTGGCCTGTGGTGAACACCTTCATATTTTTGGTCTCCGTTACCTTCCAATTGAGTGTCGAGTCAGCGCCCTCGCGGTTGCGAAGGCTGCAGACAGTAGTTGCCCTTGCTGTACTATCCCCTGGGTATCCGATTTTCAGCGGGTGTCGAACGGATACTCGGGAACGCTCACAACTGGGTCAGGGCACATTTTGTGGTCGAGGACGCTTGCACACTCGGCCGGCGATCAGCTCCTTCTTCACGCCGACAGGATGTGGGCCGATCTGCAACACCAACAAGCATGGCGACAGGATTGAACCGACCCCGCACCCCTACGACGCAGCGTCCAATTCCTATCGATGATCGTTGGCGGGCCGCCAACAGGCTGGGTAAGAGAATATCCCCACAGACGGTCATTGCCGGATCCCTTTCGGTCCCGTCAACCACCGCAAGCCTCGTGTTCAGAACAACGAGGCCAAGCGAATCCCCCCTATCAGTCCCTGCTGGCAAGTTCCTTGACGGGCGACTCGTTCAAGTCGTCCGGCGCAGATCAGGCCGTCCTGACCCTAGTTTCGATTCAAACGGGGTGATTACTTTAGAAAGAATCTTCGTTTGAGCTCGCATGAGCTCTTTTTTGATCACCAGAGCCGCAATAGGCAGCCTTTGGGAAAGTTCTGGACGATTTATCGGAATTTGCTCAACCCGAGCCTGGACCTTGTACGGGGCCGCTAACGTCCATGTTCGCTGTTCATCAATGTCGCAGAACCCGTCGCAACATCAACGTTCCGAGGACGAGGAGTACTGCGTTGCCAAGCCAAAGGCTGGCCGGAGGCCATGATCCATCTTTCGCTCTGTCGAGAGCCAAGCCGAACAGGGGATAGTAAATCAGGAGGATTGGGATGAAGCACAAACCGAACGTCCACGCATAGTCGGCGCTGCGAATCAGGATGGACATCGGCACGCCTACCCAAACAAAAAAGAAGCAGCTAAATCCGAGCGCCCAACGCCGCGCGGGTTCTAGGCTCATGCGGATCAAACGCCGCTGACGATCGCCCAGCGTGTCTCGCAATTCGTAAAATTTTTGATCGTGCAGTTGGGTGTAACGACCGAGCCCGAGCCCCACGGCGCATTGGACCGCCATCGCCTCCCGCGTCCGCTCGTTCGACTCCAACAAAGAAGCAATTTCCTTGGGAATCTCGCGCATCGACAATTGCGACGGCGTTCGCGCTGAAGTCGATTTCCGGGATGCCTGATTCAAGGGCATTGTAAACCGGTCCTCCCCGGGAAACTGAAATCGGGTGGAGGAATTGTCATTGATTTCCCCATGGGAATTGACCAAGTCGATCACCAGTCGATCGTTGTCTGGATCGATCGAAATCTTCGCCTTCTCCGCATGGATGGTCACCGGATCCCCGGACTCCTCATTAAACAGAAAGATGTTGGGTTGAATCAACCAACCATCTCGTACCTCCTCCACATGGATCGTGAATCCCTCGTTCTCATACGAGCGACGCGCTCTCAGTGTCCCCAAGACAATTTCTTCAAACGATCGCAACACGACCCGCTCCATGCCCGGTCGTCCCCAAGAGACGGCTAAATCATTGATCCAGACCGCCGGAAAACTGACCAGGAACGCCAAGAAGGCAATTCCGCGGATGATCCGCAACGGGGAAAGCCCGGCGCTCTTGAGAGCCACGATTTCATTATCCGCAGAGATGCGGCCGTAGACGCAACATACCGCGAACAACAAAGTGGCTGGTAGAGAGAATTGAAGGGCGATCAAACTGATGTAGGGAAGCAGCTTCAAGACCGCGAACCAACCGAGCCCCTGGCGAACCAATTGCTGGCCAACCAACCCGAATGAGATGACCAGAGTCATCGCGGAAGCACACAGAAAAAACAGCTTGAACACATCCCAGAGGATGTAGCGATTGAATTTGCCGGGAAAGAAGGGAGGGAGTCTCATGCGGGGAGTTTACCGAAACCCACCCCTTGTTTCGACATCAATCCCGAGGGTAGCCATCCACGGAGAGCCGTGCTAGCAAAATTTGGGACGGATCGTCAATCTTGGGAAATGCGACGCGGTTCCGTCCAACAAACTGCCCGAATCGCCGATAAAACCCTCAGAATCGATTCCATCGGTATTTTCGTTCGCAACCGTTTTCTTCGGGCAACTTGTCTACTTTTGTACCTCGCTCTGTGTTGGCCTCGTGGTTTGCCATAGTCATGGTGATCGCATTTTCGTTGAAATACTCGACGGCATTGCATGGGCAAGAGGGAGACGTTGCACCACGTGAAGCCCAAACCGAGGAAGCTCGCGAGATTGCCCAACTCAAGGACCGGATCGCTACCCTGGAGCGACGCTTTGAGCAGGATCTTGTCGGTAAGGACAGTTCGCTGCCTGGATCCGGCTCGGAGCGACAAGGTGTCATCGCGGAAGCCGACAAGCCGCCGAGTCGGAAGGATTCCCCTGCGCCAGCGAAGAAGAAGGAGGGTTGGGACGTACGCTTCGGGGGGCATGTGCAAATGGATTACGTGACGTGGGCGGATGCTGCCCCGTCGATCCCTGATACGTACGACTACTTTAACTTTCGGCGATTGCGAATTCTTGCGGATGGCAAAGGTTACGACAACTATGATTTTCGGTTGCAGATGACCCTCGAGCCCGACAATACGGGGGATAACCCATCGAATGGGGTGCTAACCCCCTTGGTGAAGGATGCGTACTTTTCACTCAACGAGATTCCTTGGCTCGGCCGATTCCGCATCGGGAACTTTTTCGTTCCGTTCGGTTTGGAGCAGGTGACCAACGACACCAACAACATCTTCATCGAGCGATCGATTCCTACGCAGGGAGTTTTCACGCCGGATCGCGAGGTGGGGATGGCGCTTTACAACCGCATTCCTTCGGAGCGTTTGGCGTGGGCTACGGGGATTTTTATCGACAGCATCAGCGAAGGATTGAAGCTGCGGCAGGATGATAATCAGGGGTATCGCGTGAGCGGTCGTGTGACGTGGCTACCGTACTATGACGAGCCCAGCCAGGGTCGTTATCTGGTCCATACCGGTTTGGGGATCTTGTACACCGACGACCAAAACAACAGCGTTCGAATCCGCGCTCGGCCTCAGGTTTCGGAGGGACCTCGCATCATCGACACCGGTGCGTTGCCGGCGGACGACTACACGATCGGCAATGTTGAAGCGGCGATCGTATGGGAGCGGTTTACTGTCCAGTCCGAAGCCTTTCTCAGCCGCGTGAACATGCTCAATGGGGATGGAATGAACGCCAATGGCGCCTACATCCATATGAGTTGGTTTGTTACAGGCGAGAGTCGCATGTACGAGCGATTCGGCCAACATGGTCCCCAGTTTGGCCGCAACGTTCCGTTCACGAACTTCGCGTTCTCAAAATCGAAGCGAGGGCCCGGCGCATTGGAGCTCAAGACGCGTTGGTCGCATTTGGATCTCAACCAATTGCAGGCCGGCCAGTACAACGACTTGACGGTAGGCTTCAACTGGTACTGGAGCGATCGAACGCGGATCATGTTCGATTGGATTCGACCGGTCACCAGCTCGACAGCAATCTTCGGCGCAACCAGTTCGGACCTGATCGCGACTCGTTTCGACTTCAATTGGTGAGGTGATTCAATCTTTCGCCATGCGATCGAAGGCCCTCAATCGGAGCGCATTGAATACCACCAAGACGCTGGACAGGCTCATCGCGATCGCACCGAACATGGGATTCAACGACCAACCGTTGATCGGGACCAGGAGCCCTGCGGCGACGGGTATCAGGAGGATGTTGTAGGCGAACGCCCAGAGCAGATTCATGCGAATATTTCGCATCAACGCTCGCGCCAAACGCACCGAAGTGGATACGCCATGAAGATTCCCGGAGATCAGGACCACGTCTGCGGCCGAGATGGCGACTTGGGTGCCTGTGCCGATACCCATGCCGACCTGTGCCGACGCCAAGGCCGGGGCATCGTTGATCCCATCGCCAACAAAGGCGACGCGAACGCCCTCGCGCTGCCAGGCTCGCAAGGCTTCGGCTTTTTGTTCAGGGAGAAGATTGCCCTGCGCATGCTCGATCCCAAGTTGACTGGCGAGTCGTTCCACGGGAAGGGGATGATCGCCGGAGAGGATCCATGAGTCGATCCCGAGCTGCTTCAGTTGCGCGATCGCGCTTTTTCCTTCTGCTTTGCATCGGTCCGAGATCGTAACCCAGCCGGCGAGCACGCCATCGACCGCGACGCAGACCAGGGTTTTTCCTGAGGCCAGGGCCGTCGATAAAAGGGGCTGGGCATTGTGCGGGACCAAACCCAAGTGCTCGAACCAGGTTGGGGATCCCAGGTGCACGCGTGTGCCGTCGCTCAGATCCACGATAACGCCGCTGCCAGGCACGTGCTCGGAGGTTTGCGCATGGAGCAAGCCGTCTGCATCAGGGAAGGATGCGACGAGCGCTTTCGAGACGGGGTGTTGCGAGGTCCGGGCGGCAGAGACAGCGCGTTCTAGAAGTTGCCGTTCGGTCCATGGCTGCAGGGGTGTGACGTGATCTCGCGTCGGCTTGCCTTCGGTGAGTGTTCCGGTTTTGTCGAATGCGATTCTTTCGATGGAGGCGAGGTTTTCAAAGGCTTCTCCGGAACGAAACAAGATCCCCAACTCGGCGGCTCGCCCGGTGCCGACCAGGGTGCTGATGGGGGTGGCAAGTCCCATGGCGCAGGGGCAAGCTATGATCAGAACGGCGACACAGTGGACCAGCGCATGCGTCCACCGATCGTCTCCCCCGAAGATGAGCCATGCGATGGCGGTCAGGAACGCGATGGCGAGCACGGCAGGAACAAATCTCGCGACCACACGATCGACCGCATGTTGGATAGGCGGTTTGGAGGACTGTGCATCGACAACCATGGCCGTAATGCGAGAGAGGAACGTCGCAGGACCGATGGCGGTGACCCGAGCGCGGAGCATGCCATTGCCATTCACGGTGCCGCCGATAATTTCGTCCCCCACACTGCGAACGCGAGGAATGGGTTCTCCTGTCACCATGCTCTCATCGACGTAGCTGGTTCCATCGACGATCACTCCGTCGATGGGGATCGCTTCGCCTGCATGGATCTCGAGAATGTCGCCGAGCGCGACCTGTTGGATATCAACCGACTGTATTCCATCGGATTGCACACGCCGCGCGATGCGTGGTTGCAATTGCCCGAGAGCTTCGATCGCGCTCCTCGAGTGTTTTTTCGAACGCTGCTCGAGAACTTTGCCGAGAAGCACAAAGGCGATGACTACTGCGGACGATTCGAAATAGACATGCCTGGCCGACGGGGGAACAGCCCAAGGGGTCCAGGTTACGATGGTGCTGTATACATACGCAGCGGTGGTGCCGAGCGCGACCAGCAAATTCATGTCGGGGTTCCAGGACCGAAGGCTCGACCATCCGTGTCGGTAGAATCGCCAACCCGGGATGAATTGTACGGCAGTCGCCAGGAACCA
>Ga0315904_10005203_pt1 | contig 18145 bp, 19 predicted proteins | sample LakEriMetagenome_6_FD_203529 | JGI IMG/M metagenome (GOLD analysis project Ga0315904, IMG submission 203529) | Freshwater fungal communities from buoy surface, Lake Erie, Ohio, United States - Buoy 12 MA120 | ecosystem: Environmental > Aquatic > Freshwater > Lake | place: USA: Lake Erie, Ohio...
GGCTTCGGAGTTCGGGTTTCGGGCTTCTTTCGTCATTCGGAATTCTGGTTTCGTCATTTTAGACGCCCATGCGCTTTCTTTCCGCATCAAGCGCGGCAATCCATGGGCCCACGAAATGCCCGCTGTCGTGATACGTGCGTCCGCTGAACATGTGCTGGTCGATGACGCAGGGTTCGTTCACATAGATGCCACCGCAGATTTCGAGGTCGAACTTGCACTTCGCGACGGTGGCCATGCGCAGGCCTTTGACGATGTCGGCACGGGCGGGGATCTCGACGCCGTGGCAGACGCTGGCGCAGGGCTTTTTGTTGTCCCAGAACCACTTCGTGATGCGCAGCAGGTCGGCGTCTTCGCGGATGTATTCCGGCGCACGGCCGCCGCTGAAGAAGATGCCGACGTATTCCTCGGGCTTGATGTCTTTGAATGCGATGTCGGCGTCGATGCTGTAGCCTTCCCATTCCTTGGTGATGGTCCAGCCGGGCTTCACTTCATGCAGCACCATCTGGTACTTCCGCTTTTCCGGCGCGGCGACGACCGGCTTGTAACCGCCCTCAATGAGACGGTAGTAAGGGTAGAGCGTGTCAACGGTCTCGGTGGCGTCACCGACGATGAGGAGGACGGGGGGATTCATGATTTTGGATTCCTGATTTCTGACTTAAGCGATGAGAGAGTCGAGATGGTTTTTGGCGCGGACGATTTCGGCGGTGGATTCGGCGGCGGTGGGCATGATGGGAATGCCGCGCGGCGTGGGGTGCATGAAGATTTCCGTGGGGCCGGTGAAGCGGATGGCTTTGAGCGCGGAGAGAAGCGGTTTCCAGTCGAGCGGGCCGCGACCAGGCATCTGCTGGAGTTCGTCTCCTTTCGGCATGGGCTTCATGCAGCCTTTGCCGTGCTCCCATGCATAAAAGAGCGTCATTTTTTGGTCGATGTGCCGGATGAGGTCGCTGAGCAGCGCGGTGTCCTGCGGCAAATGATAGGGCGCGAGGGCGATGCCGATGCCGGGCGTGTCGCGCGTGAAGTCCGCGAGCCAGCGGAGGCTGTCGGGCGTGTCGATGAGGTTGTTGATGTGGTTCTCGATGCCGATGGTGACACCGCTTTTGGCGGCGAGTGCGGCATGCGGCTTCATTTTCTCGGCGAAGTCTTTCACGTTGGCCTTGAGCTGCTCGGGCGTGAGTCCTTTCCAATCCCCTGCACCGCCGGTGACGATGAAGTTGCCACCGAGCTTCTTCACGAGCGCGATTTCCTCCGTGAGCTTGAAGGGGCCGAGGTCGTAGCGTGTGGTGCCGCCGAAGCCGATGCCGTGCTCTTTGAGCATGGCGGCAAATGGGTCGTGGCCGATGGCGTCGAGTTCCTCACGCTGCGTGCCGTGTTTTTTCGGCCAGAGCTCGATGCTCGTCGCGCCGCCTTTTTTGACCTCCGGCAGGATTTCCGCCAGCGGAAGGCTGCCATACATGGAGGAGGCGAGCATGTAATTCAGCTTCCACGGCGTCTCAGCGGCGAAAGCAGGCGCAGCAGCTGCGGCGGCGATGGATTGGAGGAAATGACGGCGGTTCATGCGCTGGATTAAACGCCGGGGAGCACACCGCTTCATTCAGACTTTGGGCGTGGTGTTTCAGGTTTTGCGGCTAGGCAGCCATAAATTTCCAGGCATAGTGTTGACTGATTCAAGACGCCTCATGCAAAACCGTCCTGTTAAACTGATCGACTGGAATCAATCGCTTGGAACCATTCTCGTGGCTTCGCTCTTTTGGGCGCTGACTGGTTATGCCATCTATGACCCCAGCATTTTCAAAGAGGATGATCGTCCTTTCTTCTTGGTCGTAATCTTTATCGGGCCGTTTTTAGGGGCATGGGCCTTGTGGCGAACGGTGTTCTGGATGGAGCTCGGCCCAAGCCTTAGCTTTCAGAGAATCTTTGGCAAAAGGAAGTATGACTGGGGACAAGTCCGTCATCTCCATCTGGACCATGACACCACTCGATTTCTGTTAGGCCTGATCAAAATCACCAATCGCTACATTGAATTCACCGTCGAAGAAAAAGGAGTCGCGAAGATGCATCGCTTTCGCGTTACGAATTCGAGTTTCCCCAAGATTACAGCACAGATTCTACTCTATCGGCCTGATTTGATCGACACGGCGACATGATCACCCCGCGTGCCGCTTCCGAAACTGGCCCGGTGTGAGGCCGGTGCGTTTGCGGAAGGCTTCGGCCATGTATTGCGGGTGCGTGAAGCCGCATTTCGCGGCGATGGCTTCGAGCGTGAGGCCGGTGTGGGCGAGGAGTTGCTCGACAAGGGCGAATTTTTGCCGTGCGATCTCCTCGCCGGGGCTGCGGCCGATGAGGGACTTCATACGACGCTCCAGCACGCTGCGTGATAGTGAGCAGGCGCGGGCCACGGCGGTGACATCAAGGCTCTGCGCGGCGTTTTGACGGATGAACCGCAGCGCGGCGGCGATGCGTGCGTCTTCGACGGCGACGATGTCGCTCGACTGGCGTGTGACGATGTCGCCCGGTGCGTGAAAGTGCTGCTCGCCGGGCTCGGGCACGCGTTTGCCGGACATCCACTCGCCGAGCAGCCGCGCGGCGGCGTAACCGACGGCCTGACCGCGCAGGCGCACGCTAGAGAGCGGCGGGGAGGCGGTCTCGCAGAGCATGTTGTCATTCTCCGCGCCGACGACGGCGAGCTCCTCCGGCACGGCGAGTCCGGCGCGGCGCGCGGCATCGAGCACCCAGAAGCCGAGCTGGTCATTCACCGCGAAAACGCCGGCTGGTTTCGGCAGCGCGCGCAGCCATGCGGCGAGTTCGCGCTGATGCTGCGGCCAGTTGGCGCGTGTGGATTCGAAAACGGGGCACGCATGGCCGAGTTCGCGCACGCTTTGCGCAAAGCGCTCGCTGCGCTGGATGAAGAAGGCCTCGGAGGTGTCGAGCACGCAGCCAAAGTGGCGGAAACCGCGCTCGCGGAAGTGCTCTGCGACTCGCGCACCGATGAGGCTGTTGTCCATGCCGACGTAAGGGAAGCGGTGCTTCAAAACCGTGGTGCGCAGCTCGACGACGGGAAGTCGCGTGGCCTTCAGATGACGCAGCAGCGTCTCATCGACCGTGCGGGAGAGGACGCCGTGGCCGCGCCAGTTTTTCAGCCAGTCGGGGAAGCCGCTGCGCAGATCCCGCGGCTCCAGATAGAGCGACCACGGCCCGTGCTCGGCGACGTAACGGCGGATGCCGCGCACGATGTCGCGCCCGTAGGAGCGGGAGGTATCCACGAGGACGGCGACCTCGGGCAAAATGCGGGCTGGAGGCGCGGCGCTCACAGATCCGAATTCACATAAGCCTTCATGCCGCGCAACGCCTCAGCATGGCGTACGCCGCAGGTGAGGCCGCGATAGCGCGCAAGGACAGTCTTCGTCTCGGTGGCAGCGTCGACTTTAGCGGGATCGTGGTCTTCTTTGCGAACGAAGGCCATCAGGCGGCCGAGCCATTCCCGCGAGGCTTCCCATTCATCGCTGACATCGACATAAGTGTCCGGCTCGAAGCCGATGGTGTGACCGGGGCCGTTGTCATACCAGTAGATGCGGGATGGGACGCGTGCGTCGTCCACGCCGAGCAGACGCGCGGGCTGATTCAAAGCAGCGTGGCAGATGGCGCTGGCAGCCTCGTGGTCAGGATGCCGATCTCGCGGCCAAAGCATGAAGGCGGTGTCCGGTTTCACCTCGGCGACGACTTTGGCGACCTCGCGCTTCGTTTCGAGCGTGGGCTCGAATCCCATGCTCTTCCAATTCAGGAAACGCATCTCCATGCCGCGCTCGCGGGCCATGTCGGCGCTGAGCTTGAGCAAATCCTGATCACGGCCACGCACGGGCGGCCAGTTCGAGTAATCACCGATGAGGCTGAGGATGACGACGCGCTGGTGTTTCTTCACCGCACGCAGCAGCGTGCCGGGAATGCCGAAAACGCAGTCGTCGTAATGGGCGCCTATTGCTAAAAGGGTGCGGGTCATGGTTTGCGGAGCTGTTAATGACGAATGACGAAATCAGAATGACGAATGAATGCCCCAATGACGAAGGCAGAAGGGTTGGTCATTCGAGATTCGGCATTATTTCGGCATTCGTCATTCTACATTCGTCATTTCCCGTCCGGCACCAGCTTTCTCAAATCCGCCGGCAGCCACGCACGTAGCATCGGGCCGGTGGTGGCGGTAGTGAGCAGGCACATGATGATGAACATGGTGAAGAGCTTGTCATTGAGCAGGCCGAGGTCTCTGCCGACATTGATGGCGATGAGTCCCATGAGTGCGCGGGTATTCATGAGCGCGCCGATGCTGAGGCCTTCGCGCCAACTGGAGCCCGCCCAGCGTGCGCCGAGGGTGCAGCCACCGAGTTTGCCGATGATGGCGACGATGCAGACGATGGCGCAGCCGATCCAGGCAGTGGCGTCGTTAAAGGAGCCGATTTTGGTGCCCAGGCCGGTGTTCGTGAAGAAAATGGGCACCAGCGCGACGATGACGAAATCGGCAAAGCGGTCGCGCCAGGCCTTCACGAGGCTTTCTTCGCTGTGAATGGCCACTCCAAGCGCAAAAGCGCCGAAAATGGCGAAAATGCCGAGTTTGTTCGTAATGAGCGCGGAGACGAAAAGGACGCACAAAAGCAATGCGAGGTAACCGAGCGTGAAAGTGGCCGTCTGATGCTCCGCGCACTGTTTGCGCCAGATTTTGATGAGCAGCGGGCCGACGATTTTCATCAATACGGCGAAGTAAACGACGATGAGGCCGACCTGGCCGAGAAAGGGCAACCAGGAGAAGTTTTCGCCCTGCTTGATGATGGCGCTGGCGACGCCGAGGAAGACCCAGCCGACCGCATCATCGATGGCGGCGGCGCTGATGGCGGTGACGCCGAGCGGCGTGCGCTCCAGACGCATCTCCAGCAAGATGCGGCCCATGATGGGCAGCGCGGAGATGGACAGGGCGATGCAGACGAAGAGCTTGAAGCCAAACTCCGGCAGATCCGGCGCGAAGGTGCGATGCAGCCACGGCGCAATGGCCAGCCCGCCTGCAAGCGGAGCGAGAATGCCCATGAGCGAGGATGCGAAGACGACCTTCGATTTCTGCCGGAGGTGCGAAAAATCGAACTCCATGCCGATTTGGAAAAGCATCAGGATCAGCCCGATCTTCGCCAGCAACGCGAGCGATCCTTTGATCTCTTCCGGGAAGATAAACGCGACCACGTCCGGCGCGAAGAGGCCCAAAAACGAGGGGCCGAGCAACAAACCGGCGGCGATCTCTCCCACGGCCGGCGGCTGGCCGATCTTCCGGCACAGACGTCCCATCAGCCAAGCGGCGGCGATGATGACGATCCAGCCGACGAGCACGAGCTTGAGGTGATCTTCGATTTTGGCGGGGTTCATTAAGTGAGGATGTGTCCACCATCCTTTCGATGACGAAAATAGACTTTCGCGATGACTTTGATGCCTGATGGCTATACAGGCCGCGCATCATGGAACTGCGTCATCTTCGTTATTTTCAGGCCGTGGCCGAGGAACTGAGCTTCTCGCGCGCGGCACGGCGGCTGCGCATCGCCCAGCCGGCGCTGAGCCGTGCGGTGCAGGAAATGGAGCGGGAATTCGGCACGCAGCTCATCGAGCGCGAACGCCGCGCGCCACGGCTGACGCCTGCGGGTGCGGTGCTGCTGCATGAGACGGGATTGCTGCTGGAGCGCTTTGATGAGGCGCTGCGGCGCGTGAAGCGCACCGCAAAAGGTGAAGAGGGCGAACTGCGACTCGGCTACATCGGTCCGCCGACGCGGATGTTCCTAGCGCGGCTTTTGAAGGAGTATCAGCGGCGGTTTCCGCGTGTGACGGTCATTTTGGAGGAGCGCACGCCGGAGCGTGTTTGGGAGATGGTGTCGAAAGGGCGGCTCTCCATTGGTTTGACGCGTCCGGTGCTCGCGCATGAGGCGCTGGGCCTGCAGACGCTGCTGCTGCGGGAGGAGAAATTCTGCGCGGCAGTGCCCAAGGATCATCCGTGGGCGCAAGTGACCTCGCTGCCGTGGAAAAAGCTCGCGGGTGAGCCGCTGATCATCCTCGCGCGGCGTGAAGGTGCCGGTTCGCATGACGCGATCCACGCGGCGTGTGACGCATCCGGCTTTGTGCCGCGTGTGAAGCACACGCCGAGCCTCATCGGCACCATTTTGCAATACGTGGAGGCCGGAACAGGCGTCGGCGTGGTGCCAGAGAGCACGCAGAGCAAAAACATCGCTCTCATTCCGCTCAAACCGCAGGCAACGATCCCGCTGGTGATGGTGTGGGCCAAGGAAGGCGATGACCCGGCCGTGGCTGCGTTTCGCGAGCTGATGCGCGAGTGGCTGAAGAGCGGGAAGCTGTGGGAGTGAGCGCGAGGCTCACTTCATGAGTTCTTTGACCGTCGGCTCGATCGCGTCCGTCCACATTTGATAGCCGACAGGGCTGAGGTGCAGCAGGTCGGGCATGACTTCCTTCGGCAGCGTGCCGTCCGGCTTGAGGAAGGCCTGGCCGATGTCTTTGAAGATCACGCGCTTGCCATCTGCGAGGCCAGCGAGGAGCTGGTTGGTGGCGATGTTTTGTTTGCGCATCGCGTCCTCGTTCGTGGCACCACGCGGGAAGATGCCGAGCATCAAGATTTTGGTCTCCGGGAGTTTTTTGCCGAGGAGATCGAGGATGGCCTTCACGCCGGCGGCGGTGTCTTCCGGCGGGGATTGATAGACGGCGTTGTTGTGTTCGGCAGCAGGACGGCCCTGATGGCCGGTGTTGTTCGTGCCGATCATCAAAACGATGAGCTTGGGCTTCAAGCCGTCGAAGTTGCCGTTTTGCAGGCGCCAGAGCACGTGCTCGGTGCGATCACCGCCGATGCCAAAGTTCGCTGCGCCGAGCGGAGCCCACGTTTTGGCCCAGGCTTCCTTGCCGTTGCCTTCCCAGCCCTGCGTGATGCTGTCGCCGAGGAAAACGAGCTGCGCTTTGCCTTCTTTGGAGACGGCATTGAAGAACTCATGGCGCTTCACCCAGCCACCGGAGCGCGGAACTGGAGAAGTGGCCAATTTGGCAGGTGTTTCGGCGCAAACGAGGCTGCTGAAGGCGAGGAGGGCAAGGAGCGTGTGTTTCATGGTTGGGAATTCTATCAGCCCGCAATGGACTGGATGCGTTTTTGCACGGCAGCGGCTCTGGAGGAGAGATTGATCATTTCGAGCATCGCGACGAAATCGAGACCCGTAGCCTCAAAGCTGCGTTTTTCCTCTGGTAGCTTCTTTTCGAGAATGTCGAGCGCTGCCTCGTAATGCTGGCACGCGGCGTCGTTGTCTCGCAACTCGTGACAGGCGGTGGCGAGGTTGCTGTGAGCCTGTGCGGTGTCGCGATGCTCCGCGCCGAGCACGCTGGTGCGCACTTCAAGCGCATCGGCAAACATGTCGCGCGCCTGGTCCGGAAATCCGGCGGTGTAATACAGGCCGCCGAGATTGTTGAAGAGCGTGGCGACGGCCTCGGAGTTGCGGCCGTGATTGGCCTCGAGCGTTTCGAGCGCGCGGAGGTAGTGCTGCTCGGCGAGCGCATATTTGCCGAGGCTTTTGTAATTCATCGCGAGGTTGTTGCGGAGCTGCGCGCCGATTTCGCGGCTCTCACGCGTGTCCAGCACCTCGAAATCGGTGATGGCTTCCTCGTAAAAGGGCGCGGCCTCTTCCTCGCGCCCGCTGAAGTCGAGCAACGTCGCCAGATTCATGCGAACGGCAGCGAGCGCGCCGACCGGGAGTTCCTTGCCCTCAGCGGCGGCGATGGCGTCGCGATAGGAAGACTCAGCGGCGGCCGCATCGGCATCACGCTGCGCATCTCCCAAGTTTTGAAGGGCCTGGATGAGAGCAAAGGTCTTGGAGGGATCGGCTTGGGCGGCCTCACGCGCTTTCTGAGCGGCAGAACGGGCAGAATCAAGGGGGGCGGACATGGCGGGTGCGTCGTTCGAGATTGGAATCCTGAAAAGAACAAAATGATACCGAAAATAATGACACCCGGCATCCGGCGGCTCACTTTTTCACCTGCCAGCGATCATCGAAAAAGTCCGCGGCGACGACTTTGCCGGCGGTTTCGGCATTTGGAGCCTGTGTGATGTCCAAAATGGCCCAATCGGGCAGTTTGGGGTTTTGCAGCGAATTCGTGCGGTCATGCGCTTCGCGGAAGGTGAGGCCAGAATTGATGACGACCTCGAATCCGGCGGATTTGAGCGCCGGATAGGTCAAGACGGGCACATGCGTGGCCGCGTCGAAGCTGTCCTTCGACTCCATGCCGACCTTCTTCGCGTCCCAGGTGAGCGGCAGGCCGCCGAGCACGGCTTTGATGCATGAATTCGACTCGGGCGTTCCCCAAAGGATGAGGCCCTGCGTTTTGCCTTCGGCGAAGATGTCTTTGATTTCGGAGGCCTTCACCACGCGCACATCACCGCGCATGAGACTGCGCCAGCGGGTGAGGAAGTGCTCCGACTCGGTCTTTACCCACGCATCGACGGCGGCGGAGGACGATTTGCCGTCCGGCAGCACGACGAGGAAGCGCTTCATGAAGGCGGTGTCGATCAAACCGGGGTGCGAGGTGGGCTTGCCGCCTTCCGGGCCTTCGTGCTGAAAGGGCGTGGCATTGCCAAAGTCACGCCACTGGCCGTTTTCTTTGATGAGGCGGCAGAGTGAATTCGGCACGCGGGGGCCGGGGCTGAGGAAATTCTCAAACTGCGGCAGCTCGGGGCCGACGGTGAGATCGAGCGCAGTGCCATCGACGATGACCTTCACCTTGCCGCCGCCTTTGCGAGCCTGCGGCGGCGGGTAGAGCACGATGCGGCAGACGTTGCTGGTCTTGAGCTCGATGGTCTGGCCGTCGAGCACCTTCGCGTCGATGCGGGCGTCCTTCCAGCTCTCGTCGAGCCCGTGGAGGTTCACCCACTTCACACGGCCGTAGAGCGGTGTCTTCGTCTGGATGTGAACTTCATCCGGGAAGTTCTCACGGCCCTTCGCGACGGCTTTTTCGATCCAGGTCTGCACTTCTTTGATCGTCTCGGGATGATACTTGTGGCCCATGCCGGGGCCGATGAGGTGCGGAGGCTTCATTCCTTCCTTCGCGAGCACTTCCATCATGTATTCAGCGCTGTCACGCTGCGCATCCTGCTCGCCGCTGTAGCTGATGAGCGGCACGTTGAGGAAGTTCCGCGCATAATCCGGCACGTCGTAAAAGCCCCAAAGCTTCTGCTCATACCATGAGGGATATTTGTCCGGCGTGAGCTTCTGGTAGCGTTTTACATCGGCGAAACCGGCGCCGGTATGCACGCAGGCCCACTGGTCGGGAAAATGAGCGCCGAGGTGCCACGCACCCGCGCCGCCCATGCTGAAGCCGGCGATGGCGACGCGGTTCGAGTCGATGTTGAAGCGCTTCATCGCATCATCGCGGCTTTCAAACACATCCACCTCACCGGCGGACTTCCAGCCGTTGCAGTAACGGCCGAAGGGATGGATCACGATCGTGCCCGCAGGCTGAAACTGGCCGGGCTTTTTTGCCATGAGACGGCTGTAAACAAAGTTCAGGTCCGTGGCGGTATCACCGCGGCCGTGGAGCCAGATCCACATCGGTGTCGTCTTTGCTTTGAAGTCGAGACCCTCGGGAATTTCGACGCCGTAGGGCTGCGCGGAGTCATCGAGCTTTGAGTAAAATCCGAGCACTTTTTGCCCGCTGCCATCGAGCCAGGGCGTCTGGTTCTTTTTCAGGCCGTCGATGCGCTTCGCGGCCTCGTCGAGCAGCGCGTTCGCTTTTTTGAGGCTGTCTTCGGGCTTCTTGTCATACCACTCGTCGAACTCGAGCGCATAGCGCACGGCTTTGAGGAAGATCTCCGCGTCCGCAGCACGCTCGTGCTTCTTCACGCTCGCAAAATCCGTCGTGAGGCTCTTGAGGCGTGTTTCGATGCCCGCTTCCTGATCCGCGGAAAGCGCGGCGACGGGTTTGGGCGGCAAACTGCCTTTGAAGGACGCGGTGGCCCCGTTCGGGCTCAGTTGAGCGAAAAGGGCGAGCGGGCAAAAAACGAGGGTAAGCAGCAGTGGTCGCATAAAGGTCGGTAACCAACCAAACGCGCGGTTTGAGCGCTACATTCGCCAAATCCATCTCCAAGACGAATGCTCCAAAATTGCGAGGCACTGCGCGAAAATGGCTTTTTCACACTCAAATTGAGCACGGGCGACGTTTGGATCCACGAAAGCACCATGTTCCTCCGGTTTATCGCCTTCATGCTCAGCCTGTGCATCGCCCTGCCGATGTGCTGGTGCTCCTTGAGCGTGGCGTGCCCCGGAGAGGTGCCGCCTGAATCCTGCTGCGCGGCGGAGATGATGCATGAAGGAAGCTGCGAAAGCCCAAGCGTGCCAGCCGATGACTGCCGGTGCTGCGCCAGTCAGCAAGGCGCACGGGATCAGGCCAAACGCACTTCATTCGAGGTTCAAAAACCCGTTTTGGCCTTGGCGTTGCCGCCTCACGGTCATCCTCATGATTTCCAAGCATGGCTCCGGCAGGCTGAAGCCTCCCAAAGGCATGCTGACGAGCGCGGACCACCCGCAGGCAGCCCGAGGCTGTATCTGCGGCAGTGCGCGCTCCTGATTTGAAGAATGAAAGCCTCCTCCGCTCAGGGAGGAACCATCCGCCAACCGGTCTTTCTGCCCGCAGGCCGGATCAGCGTCCCCTTTCCGCGGGTGTTTAATTCCTTCATTCTTCTCTTCTTATGAAACTCTCTCTTTCTCTCCTCGCTCTAGCCGTTTTCGCTGCTGCCATGCCTGTGCTGGCCGCCGGTGATGCCTGCAAAAAATGCTGCGGCGACAACTGTGCCGCCTGCTGCAAAGAAAAAGGCAAGACCTGTGGCAAAGACTGCTGCAAACCGGCGAAATAAGCCGCGCTGAGCAGCCACAGCCCTTCAGGCTAAATCACACCGCCGCTGGACACCGTCTGGCGGCGGTTTTTTGCGTCTTCAAGGTGTGAGTTCGGCACAGGCCCTGACAGAAGGAGAAACAGCGGTTTATTCACAGGTATTTAACATAGGTTAATTAAAGGCCTGATTTTTACGGCATTAAAACCCCAAAAGAATCGACTCCGATGTTGACCACCGGGGAAAAGAGGGATTAAAATGGGGTTATTATTCGGTTTTAATTCCTTTATTCGATGGCGCGGCCCTCAAATACCTTCGATTCGTCCTCCCTGACCATAGCGGTGACCCCGCAGGTCCGGCAGTACCTCGAAGACCTGACCCTGAAGGGCACCTTCGGCGGCAGTCCGGCCGAGGCGGCGCGGGCCATTTTGAATAACGCGATCGAATCCATGCTGAACAGTGGCGCTCTGGAGCGCCGGAAATGGGTTTTAAACAATGGCCAGCTCACACCGGCCTAGACGCTTTCATTTAACCACCTCCCGCCATGCCCGCGCAACTCGAACTTCAAGCCAACGCCAGTGTCTTCTCCGTCATTGCCGAGGTGAAATTGACCGAGCGCCCTGCCCGCCGCGACGAGGTGAATGAAACGCAGCTTGCCGTGCTGGCCTATGAACTGGCGCGTTACATGCCGGGGCTGGCAGGCCAGCTCGCCGACGCCGGCCGTGAGCGGCTGCTGGCGGCCTGATTTTCACCCGGGCTCAATCCCGCACGCCGAGAATCGCCTCCATCATGCGGAGTGACTCCACGTTTGGCCGCACCTCGTGCACTCGCATGATCCGCGCGCCTTTTTCCCGGGCATAGGCGGTGAGAGCGACCGTCGGCCAGCGGCGATCCTCCAAACGGTCACTGCCCAGCACGCGACCGATCATGGATTTCCGCGAAAGCCCGACGAGCAACGGCCTGCCGAGCGCGACGAGACTCGGAAGTGAGCGCAGCAATTGAAGATTGTGCTCCAACGTTTTCCCGAAACCAAAACCCGGGTCTAGGACGATGCGATCGGCGGAGATGCCCGCATGGCCGAGCAAGCGGATGCGCTCCAAAAGACTGCTGGAGACCTCTGCGACCACGTCCTCGTATCGCGGATCGGTCTGCATCGTCATGGGCGTGCCGGTCATGTGCATGGCGACGACGCCGCACTCCGTGGCCGCCACGACGCGTGCCATCGCCGCATCGCCGCGCAGGCCCGTGACGTCATTGATGATGTCCGCACCCGCATCGAGAGCCGCACGGGCGACGGAGGCCTTCATCGTATCGATGGAAATCAGCGTACGGCTTTGCCCACGCAGGCCGCGCAGGACGGGGAGCACGCGGCGCAGTTCTTCCGCCTCCGGGACGGGCTCCGCGCCGGGGCGCGTGGATTCACCACCGATATCGAGAATGCCAGCGCCTTGAGCTTCGAGCGCCAGCGCATGCTCGACCGCGCGTCCGGGATCGGCAAAGCGCCCGCCATCGGAAAAACTATCCGGCGTGACGTTCACGATGCCCATGATGAGGCCTCGCTGCGAGAGATCGAGAGTACGGTTGCCAATGCGCCACTGCATCTGATCAACAGGCACGCAAATTCACCAGATGTCGAACGCGGAATGTCAACGGATCACGCGGCGACCGCTGCGGGCTTTTGCGCACACCAGGTCCAGCCTTCCCAGCTTTCCAAGGTGCGAGGACCACCCGGGCGCAGATGCGCGAGGGCCTGATAAGCGACGCACCAAGTGATGGTCGTGCTGCGACCCTGGGGCTTCCAGATCACGTCTTTGGCGTCAAAGAGGTCCACCTGCTCGCGGATGAAATGACGCAGGTTGCGGAAGGTGAAAACACGTCCATCGGGCGCGCGGAGGTGCCATTCCTTGGCGGCCACATGCTTCGTGGTCGGCTGAAACTTTGGGTTCTTGCGGATGGAGGCCATCCAGCGCTGCTTGGCCGCGCCCGTGTGATTGTTTCGCAGCACCTCGCGCACTTTTTCGGAGCGGCGGATGCCGGCCACGCGCAGTTCGCGGTGCAGTTCGCGGTGGCTTTCGCGCCACTGCATCAGTCGCTGGATGCGCACGCTGGAAGCCGGGGTGGAAAGATCCACGCGGCGGGCTTCCGGGCTGGGGGCGGGAGCTTCGGCAGCCAAACTGCTTTTCTGGAACTCCGAGGCGTCGAAGTGGATGTCTTTGGCAAAAGTCGTATCGAGTTTCATGACTGAGAAAGTTATAATTTCTGTAAATCATTACGAGCGGATATCTGTAAGGCTTTTGTGAGATGACCGCTTTGGCTTACAACTTCGTGACAAATGGCCCGATTTGCCCGCTTTTCGGCCGATCCGATCGCTGACTTGAGCCGCGATTCCCGGAACATCCTCGATTTCGCGAACCTGCCTCGGGGATTTGCCACAGGGAGTCCTCGCGTCTAAAGCCACGCACATGAAATCCTCCCCTGCCCTGCTGCTTTTGGTGCTGATCATCGGTGCCGCCGCCGCGATCGGTTGGCTGCGTCAGAAGCAGACCGAAAACCCGGGAGTGGCCGAGGCCCCAACCACCAACGCCCCGGTGAATGCCCAGGCCGCGAGCCTTCAGAAGCAAATCGAACTGCTCCAGGGCCAGATCGAGTACCTGCAAGGTCAGGTCGATGTCCTGCAGGAGGAAAATGCCGCTTTGATCCAAAAACTCGGCTCCATCGGCATGAAACCCGGCACTGGACCAGCCCCGGCAGCGGCAGACAGCGGCGTGGCGCCTGATTTTGTCGGCATGGGCGTGGACATGATGCGTTTTCGCAAGCTCCAGGCCCTGCCGCTCGTCACCAGCCCGGTGAGCGAATCGGAGGTCGAGAAAGCGGTGCTCGCATGGCTGCGCCGCACCCAGCCCGGAGATCACGCCCAACGTTTCGCCCGCACGCTCGCCACGCTGGGCTGGATTCCCGAGGAGGTGGACCCTTTGCCGCTGCAGGCACGCCTGCTCACGCGCCAGCTCGGCGGCTGGTATGATGCGGAGACGGACACGATGCTCACCGTCGATGAAAAAAGCAATCCGCCGCCCTCCATGCGTCCGGATGAGCCGCTCGCCATCGCCTACGGCCAATTGCTGCGCGAATACGGTCCGGTGCTCTTCCAGCCGCAGCACGGCGCCCTCAGCACCGATGAGCGGCTCGCCCGCGAAAGCCTCCTCGCGGGCGATGCGGGTCTCACGCGCTTCCTTTTTTCTCTGCAGGAGCCCAAAGCATCGCCCAAAGATCAAATCCCGGCCGAGGACCCGGATCACCCGCTGAATCAAGTCGGTGCGCCGATGCTGTTGCGTGAAATGGTGATGTTTCCCTTCACCCGCGGCTTCGAGTTTGCCCAGACGCTGCACAGTGCGGATGGCTTCCCGCAGTTGAATGCCGCCTACAGCCGCCCACCGGCCACCACCGCCGAAGTCATCGATCCAGAGGCTTACCTCGCCGTCAAAGAGCTCGACACCACGCCCCGTTTTTCCGACTCGGGCCTCGATTTCGCTGGGGTGCCGCCTTTTTACACCGACCAGCTCGGCCGCTTCCTCTGCGTGAGCGTGCTGCGCATGCACAACGAGGATGAAAACGCCGCGCTCGCTGCCAGCGGCCTCCTCGCCGATCGTGTGCTCGCCTGGGATGCAGGCGCGGGCACCAAGCGCCACCACGCCGCCTGGCAGACCGTTTTTCGCGATGCGGATGGTGCCACGGCCTTTTTGATGGCGATGGGTAATGTGCTCAATGAACGCCACGGACGCCCCACCACGCCTGAACCGGTCGAAAGGCTCGAATTCGAGGCCCAAGGCCGTTTCATCCTCCTCCGCCGCGATCGCTCCGGTGAGGCCGTTTTGCTCCTCGACACCGCCAGCGCCGATGCACGCGCCGCGCTCGAAAAAAGCCTCCTTTCCGGCCCTCAGTCCACTCGTTGAACGCATGTCAGCCAAACGCATTTTTTTCTCCGGACGCGTCCAGGGCGTCGGTTTCCGCTTCGCCACCAAACGCATCGCCAATGGCTTTGATGTGTGCGGCTGGGTGAAAAACCTCGCCGACGGCCGGGTCGAACTTCACGCTCAATCGAGCGAAACCGAGGAGCTAGAGGCCTTTCTCACCGCCATCCTCGAAAGCGATCTCGCCGCGCACATCAAAGAGCACAGCGTCGAAGCCATCGCCGTGCAGTCAGGGCTGCGTGGTTTTCAGATCGAACGCTGAACGCATCCAAGATTGACGCCCATGCGGCTCTTCTGCCAGCATGGCGGCTTATGTTCGCCTTTTTGAAGCCCGCGCCGCATGTCGAGCGCCTCCCAGCCAGCCAGCTCGACCCGGTCTATCGTCGTCTGCGGCTGCAAGTCTTTGCGGGCATCTTTTTCGGCTACGCAGCCTACTACCTCGTGCGGAAAAACTTCTCGCTCGCCATTCCGGACATCCTCAAAGACTACCCGCAATACTCGAAGGCCGAACTGGGCACCGCGATGACGGGTTTGAGCATTGCCTACGGCTTCTCGAAGTTCCTGATGGGCAGCGTGTCGGACAAAAGCAACCCGCGCTACTTCCTGCCGCTGGGTTTGCTGCTCTCCTGCGCGGTGCTGATGGTGTTCGGCTTCGTGAAGGAGATCTACCTCTCGCTGACCGCCATGATCGTGCTTCAAACGCTCAACGGCTGGTTCAATGGCATGGGCTGGGCGCCCTGCGGCAAGACGATGGTGCATTGGTTCAGCACGAAGGAACGCGGACGCGCTGTTTCGATCTGGAATGTCGCGCACAACGTCGGCGGTGCCCTCGTGGCCACCATCGCACTGTGGGGCGTGACGATGTTTCACGATTGGGGCGCGAAGTTTTACTTCAACGCGATGGTTTCCACTGCCGTGGCCATCGCGGCGTTCATCCTGATTCGCGACACACCGCAGAGCTGCGGCTTGCCGCCCATCGAGGAATATAAAAACGACTACCCGCCGAACTACAGCGCCGAGCACGAGCGCACCTTCACCTTCCGCGAGATCTTTTTCGGACACGTTTTCAACAACAAGCTGCTGTGGGCCATCGCCACCGCGAACGCCTTCGTCTATTTCGTGCGCTATGGTGTCGTGGACTGGATTCCGACGTATCTGCAAACCGCGAAGAACTTCTCCTTCCAGCAATCCAGCACGGCTTGGGCCTGCTTTGAGTGGTCGGCCGTGCCAGGCACGATTTTGTGCGGCTGGATGTCCGACAAGGTCTTCAAATCTCGCCGCGCTCCTGCGACGATCCTTTTCATGATCCCCACGCTGCTCGGCCTCATCGCCTACGGCCTGAACCGCAACGGCCCGCTGTGGATCGATGTCACCGCGCTCATCACCATCGGCTTCTTCATCTACGGACCGGTGATGCTCATCGGCCTGCAAGCGCTCGATATGGTGCCGAAAAAGGCCGCCGGAACTGCGGCGGGCTTCACCGGCTTCTTCGGTTATGTTTTTGGCAGCGCCTTCGCTGGCACGGGCGTCGGCTGGATCGCCGATCATTGGGGCTGGGGCGGCGTGATCGTCACGATGTGCATCTGCTGCGTGCTCACGATGCTCTTCAGCGCGATGACACTCACGCACAAAGCCGAAAGCTCCTCCGCCTCATGAAAACACTGATTCCTTTTCTCTTCGCCGCCACCGCCTTCGCACAGCCGTTCACCATCGCGCATCGCGGGGCCAGCGGGTATGTGCCGGAGCACACGCGCGAGGCCAAAGTCATGGCGCATGCGATGGACGCGGACTTCATCGAGCAAGACGTGGTTTTGAGCAAAGATGACGTGCCCGTGGTGCTGCATGACATTCATCTCGACACCACGAGCGATGTCTCCACACGCTTCCCAGATCGCAAACGCGCCGACGGACGCTACTATGCGCTCGATTTCACGCTCTCGGAGCTGCGGCAGCTTTCGATGCACGAGCGCATGGATCACAAAACGGGCAAGCAGGCCTACCCGAAGCGTTTTCCGGCCACGACGGGCGGTTTTCGCATCCTGACGCTGGATGAGGAGCTGGAGCTCATCGCCGGGCTCAATCACAGCACCGGCCGCGTGGCGGGCATCTACCCGGAGATCAAACAACCCGCGTGGCATCGCAAAGAAGGCCACGATATCAGCCCCATCGTGCTGCGAGTGCTCGCCAAGCATGGCTACACGTCCAAAGAGCACGCATGCTACCTGCAATGCTTCGAACTCGATGAGGTGAAGCGCCTGCGCACTGAGTTGGGATGGAAGGGGCGGCTGATTTTTCTCATGGGCGGCAAAACGAAGGCGGATTTGGCCGAGGTGGCAAAAATCGCCGACGGGATCGGCCCGGCGATCAGCAGCATCCTCTCTGGCACGAAGGTCACTGATTTGGCCTCGCAGGCCCATGCGCTGGGCCTCGAACTGCATCCCTACACGCTCCGCATCGATGATCTGCCGAAAGGCATCGCGACGTCCGACGAACTCATGCGGCTGCTTTTTGACGAAGCGAAGGTGGATGCCCTTTTCACCGATTTTCCGGATGTGACTTCAAACTGGCTGAAAAAGCCGCGAAGCCGTTGAAGTTCTCTCTGCCATGGAAACGCCCACATCTGCCAATCGCCGTCATTTTCTCCGCGCAGCCCTTTCCGGTGCGTTGATCACGCCGGGCGTGATGAATGCCCAGCAGGTGGAGAAGGCCATCGCGGGTCAATTTCATGAGGAAGCACGCGATTTGCCGCTCGTGGAGGATGCGGATGTCATCGTGTGCGGCGCAGGCCCTGCGGGTATCGCGGCGGCGATCACAGCGGCGCGTGCGGGAGCCAAAGTGCGTGTGTTTGAGTGGCGTGGCTGCCTCGGCGGCGTGTGGACGGCCGGTTTGCTCGGCTACTTGCTCGATTTCGACAAGCCAGGCTTCAATCAAGAACTCTTGAAGCGACTCGACGAGCGCGACATGCGTCGCGGCACGAGCATGAAGAGCATCTGCTACGAACCTGAGGGCATGAAGCTGCTGCTTGAGGAGATGTTTGTGGAGGCGGGCGTGAAATTCCAGCTCCACACCCGCGTGAGCGCCGCGTATCGTGAGGGCAACCGCCTCACCACCATCGTGACGGAGTCCAAAAGCGGCCGCCAAGCCTGGCGTGCACCCGTTTTCATCGACACCACCGGCGATGGCGATCTGGGTGCGCTCGCTGGATGCAGCTTTGAGTATGGCGAGTCCGATTCCTGCCCCTGCCAGCCGATGTCGCTCAATGCGCTGCTCGTTTGCAAAGATGCGG
>Ga0315904_10005206_pt1 | contig 18141 bp, 16 predicted proteins | sample LakEriMetagenome_6_FD_203529 | JGI IMG/M metagenome (GOLD analysis project Ga0315904, IMG submission 203529) | Freshwater fungal communities from buoy surface, Lake Erie, Ohio, United States - Buoy 12 MA120 | ecosystem: Environmental > Aquatic > Freshwater > Lake | place: USA: Lake Erie, Ohio...
CCGAACAGGACAGTGAAACGCCTCTGCGCCGATGATAGTGCGGATGCCCGTGTGAAAGTAGGACATCGCCAGGCTCTTACAGCCCTCAAAACCCCTCCCAGATAACCCCGGGAGGGGTTTTGTTTTTTGGGGGGATTCAAATCTCCGCGTTCACTTCATGTTCGCCGGTTGAAGATCCTGCTTTTTCTTGTCGGCCGGTACGACCGCCGCTGGCGTGAGCACGGGAGCCTTTTCGGCGGCCGGCTTATCCGCCGCCTGTTTGGCGGCTGACTTCGCCGACGGCTTGTCCTTGTAGCCGGCACCACCGACCGTCAGCCCGGCTGCTGAAAGCTTGCTCGCCCGCGTCTCGCCGATGCCCTTGACGCGCCGCATGAGGTCCGGCCAGTCCTTGAACTCGCTCTTCTTCCGCTCGTTCAAGATCAGTTGGGTCGTCGCGGGCCCGATACCGGGCAGTCCATCGAGATCGGCCTCGGTGGCCTTGTTGACCTCCACTGCAGCCATCGCGGCAGCCGCAATGAAACAGGCGACGAGCACACAGAGCTTCTTGAGCATGATTTCCTCCTGATGTGTATTGATGATCTGTCGGCCCTGAAAGAACCAACCCGGATTCAACGGCATGTACTTCGTTTGGTTTACATCAATGGCAGATTCGTGCAGCACAGTCACTTAAAATCAGACACCGTGAGCCCACCCGACCCCGAAGTCATCGTCTGCAACATCAAGAAACGCTTTACCGGGGTATCGGGCACCATCAACGCGCTGGTCCCTGTACAGGCCCGTTCGCTCACTATCGGTTACCTGGGCACGCCCATACCCGGCGTTACGCTGGCGCAGGCCCAATCTCCTGAACGTTTCAGTTGGCTTGGCTTGCGTGACGCGGTACGCCTTTCACGCCGGCGTCTACCCGATGGCCGCCGCCGCATCTGGCACGTCCGCCGCGACCCGGAGATGATGCTGGGCATCCTCCTGAGGGACGTGCTGAGGCTGCCCATTTCGCTGGTCTTCACCTCCGCAGCCAAGCACCGGCATTCGTGGTTTCCGCGCTGGTTGATCTCACGCATGGATGGCGTGGTCAGCACCACGCCAGAGGCCGCCAGTTTCGTGCCGAACACCACGCGTGTGGTGCCGCACGGCATCAGTCTCGAGAGATTCGCGCCGCCGCAGGACAAGTTGAGCGCATGGTCCGAAGCAAAGCTGCCCAGACGTTACGGAATCGGCGTCTTCGGTCGGGTTCGCCCAGACAAGGGCAGTGACCTTTTCGTCGAAGCCATGCTGAAGGTGTTGCCGCAGTTCCCAGACTTTTGCGCGGTGATCGCTGGCCTGGCGCAGCCTCAGCATCAGGCCTTCCAGGATCAACTCATTCAACGCGTGCGGGATCATGGCCTGCAAGACCGCATCCGTTTCCTGGGCGAGATCCCGCCCGACCAGGTGGCGCACTGGTACCGCCGGGTACTGATCACCGTCGCCTGCCCGCGCTACGAACCGTTCGGCCTCACCCCGCTGGAGGGAATGGCCTGCGGGTGTGCGGTGGTGGCCAGTGACACAGGGGCGTTTCGCACCATCGTGGACGAGGGCGTGACGGGCCATGTGGTACCGACGGAAGATGTCGACGCCCTGGCTAGCCGCCTGAGTGAGCTGATGCGCGACCCCGTGAGGACCGCCGGCATGGGACAAAAGGGGCGTCAGCGGGTGGAGCGTTCGTTTTCCGTCGAGCGGGAAGCCGAGGGGATCGCCGCTGTTTACGACATGGTTTGGCAAGGCCACGCAGGAACTGCCGCATGACAGCCGAGACCCTCCAGAGCGCAAAGCCCGTGCGGCTGACCGTGGCCATCCTCACCCTCAACGAAGAACGGCGGATCGCCCAGTGCATCCGCAGCGCGTCGTTCGCCGATCAGATCGTGGTGGCCGACAGCGGGAGCAAGGACCGCACGCGCGAGATCGCGCAGGAGCTGGGGGCGGAGGTGTATCTCTACCCGGACTGGCAGGGGTTCGCGGTGCAGCGCAATCGCCTGCTGGCGCACGCGAAGGGCGAGTACATCTTCTTCCTCGATGCCGACGAGGAATTCACCCCCGAACTCATCGACGAGGTGCAGGCCGCCGTCGATTCTGGCGCCGACGTGATCTGGGAGGTCATGTGGAACCAGGTGGCCTTCGGCAAGCCCCTGACCCGCATGCGCACTACCAGCGGCGTGCAGCGCCTGTTCCGCCGTGCCTCGATCCGGGAGTTCTCCGGAATCGTCCACGAAGCCGCACAAATGACCACGTCCGGCCTGCCGGTGCGGCGGTTCAAGGCGCGCCTGCTGCATTACTCGCGTGAGACGATCCACGGCAGCCTTCTGAAGCTTGCACAGTACGCGCAGCTTGGGGCCGCAAAGCGGGCTGGTGCCGGCAAGCGGGGGGGCGTAGTGCTGGGCCTGCTGTCGAGTTTTGCGACATTCGTACGGCTGTACGTCTTCCGTGGCGGAATCCTGTGCGGTGCCCAGGGCTTCCTGTTCTGCCTCCTGGTGGCGCTGGAGGGATTCTTCCGCTACGCAGCACTCGAATACGACCGCGAGAGTCTGGACGCGCTCGCCAGAAGAGGATGAACGTGCAGCACGCTGAAAACGCAGCGAGGCACCGCCTGGGGGGCCTGTTTTCGTCAGCCCCCGACCGGTGGCTGGTGCTGGCGATCTGTGCGCTGTATTTTTCCTTCCCGCTCGCCAAGACACTGCACACACTTCCCTTGCTGGCTGTGATCGTGCTTGCCTTCGTCTACGGCAAACCCGATCAATGGTGGGGCATCCTGCGTAACACGCCGCTGCTCTGGGTGCCGCTGGCGCTCTATGCCCTGATCGTGATCCATGCCCCGATGAGTCCGGCGCAGCCCGGTGCCATCCTGGAGCACCTGCGCAAGTACGCACGACTCGTCATGCTGGTACTGCTGTTTTTCCTGCTGGAGGGGCATGTTCACCGCCAGCGGCTCGCATTGAATGCATTTGCAGCCGCTATGGGCGTCACGGTCGGCTTGACCTGGCTTCGGGTGTTCTGGCCTCACCCCCTGCTCGGGGGAGCGGCCAACGGCAGCGCGATCTTTGGTGACCACATCACCCAGAACATCATGGTGGCGTTTTTCACGTTGTTGGCCTTCGTGAAGGTGCGGCAGTCGGCTGGGCGAGCAGGGCGCTTGGGGTGGAGCCTGTTGATGGTCCTGGCTATCCTCAGCATCACCCACCAGTCGGTAGGACGAACTGGTCAGATCCTGCTGTTCGCCACCTGGGCGAGCTATGTCGTGTATACCCTGCGGGGTAAGAGGCTGGTGCTCGGAATGGTGGTCCTTATTGGGGCCGTGGCGGTCGCCTATTCCTCGTCCGATTATTTGCGGGGCCGATTCCAGCAGGCCGTTGCAGAAGCTCGTAACGCGGATGCGGACCCTGCATCGTCCATCGGCCACCGGCTGTACAACTACAAGACCACGCCGCGCATGATTGCCGAAAAGCCCCTGCTGGGACACGGCACGGCTGCCTTTCACCAGGGGATCTGTCGCTTCCTCGACAAGCCTGAAACCTGCCCCACGTACGAGCGGCATCCTCACAACCAGTTCCTGTTTTTCGCGGCGGACCATGGCGTGCTGGGTGGCGCGCTGTACCTCGCTTTCGTCATCGGCTTGTTTGTTCAGGCGATTCGTAGCCGCGCTGCGCGATCGGCGCGCTTGCTGCTCTTTGCTTTCGCAACGCTGCTGCTTCTGAACAGCCTGATCAATTCGCCCTTATACAGTTCTCGTGAGAGCCAGTTCTTTGCCTTCATGTCCGCTTTGCTGCTCGCCATGAACAGGACCCAGGCGGACGATCTCGCGCAGGTGAGTGATACGGCATGACAGACCCGCGCGCCGCCATCACCCTGGACGACCTGACCGTTGTCATCGTGACCTACAACAGCGCGCACTGCGTCCCTGCCCTGGCGAGTGGCCTGCATGAGGTCTCGCGCGTCGTTGTCGTGGACAACGCCAGCGACGACGGCACCGTGGACTGCATACGCGCACAGATCCCGCACGCCAGCGTGTTGACCAACGAATCCAACCGGGGTTTCGGCGCCGCCAACAATCGGGCGCTGCATCAGGTTCAAACTCGCCACGCCTTGCTCCTGAACCCGGATTGTCTGCCCGATGCAGACTTTTTCTCGGGCCTGGTTCACGCCGCCAACCAGTTCCCCGAGGCGGCGATCATCGCTCCCCATTTGCTGCGACGCCAGCACGAGGTAGAACTGAGTTATCGCTGGCCTGCAACCCACTGGACATCCTCTGGCCCGGGTGCGTCAGGGCCCTGCAGCGTGGGCTTCGTCTGCGGTGCGGCGATGCTCCTGAACGTGCCCGTCATGCGAGAAGTCGGATTTTTCGACGAGGAATTTTTTCTCTACTACGAAGACGAGGACCTGTGCCAGCGGATCTTTCTCGCCCGGCGCGACATCGTGCTGGTGCCGCAGGTTCAGATCACCCACCTGTCACGCGGATCGGTCAAGGGGCGCAGCCCCCTGCGATCGGAGTACCTGCGCGGGTACCACCATGCCCAATCCAAGCTGGTTTTCGAGAGCAAGTATTTCGGCCGGGCGCAGGCCCGCAGCTTGCGCTGGAAAACCCTGGCGCTCGCACACGTGGCCCTGCTTCTGCGGGTGCTGCTGCCGCAGCCGCGCTATGTGGCGCGGCTCTTGGGGCGCATCGCAGGCCTCTGGCAGGCCCGCACACCTTAAATGCGAGGTGATGCCCCAGTAGACCAGGGGCATCCGGCCCTCGCAGCCTAGAGCTCCTCCACCCGCCGCGCCGGATAACTGTCCCAGGCTTGGCACCCCGGGCACTGCCAGAAGTGCCGGTTCGCCTCGAAGCCGCAGGCCGCACACCGGTAGCGCGTGAGCGGCTTGACGGCCTGGTCCAGTGAGCGTTGCACCAGCGGATGAAACTGCTCGTGTTCCAGTTTCTCGCCCGCGATCCACTTGGCGGCTACCACCAGCGAAGGCTCGCGTTCCAGGTGGCTCACGTAGCGCTCACGCGCCCGTTTCGGGTCGGATTCGACCTGGACCAGTGCCTCCAGCACGTCCAGGGATGGTCGCGCCTCCTGCGCCTGCGCCAGCAGGCGCGCGGCGTGAGGTTCCTTATGGCAGGCGCGTGCCGCTTCCGCCAGGGGCCGGGCAATCAGCCCCATGGACTGCGGCGTGGACCTGGCCAGAGCGGCCAGGGTCTCGAAGGCGCCCGCGGCATCACCCGCGCGTATCTGCAGGGCCGCCAGGTCCAGGCCCGGTCGGGTGGCGCCCGGGGCCGTCTGCAGGGCCTGCCGCACCAGCGCCTCGGCCTGCGGGCCTGTGGCCTGCGCCGCCTGCTCGCACAGGTAATGCGCCAGACGTCCGCTGAAATCCCCGTGCCCGCCCGCATTGAGCTTGCGTGCCACCTCACTGGCCTGGGCCCAGTCGCGGGTGCGCTCGTAGATCGCCAGCAGCGCCAGCAGGGCCTGGGCCTCGTGCTCAGTGCCTTCCAGCTTGCGCAGGGCGTCCTCCGCGCGATCGAGCAATCCGGCCTTCAGGAAGTCCAGCGCCAGTGCGTGCTGGGCGCGATGACGGTCCTTTGCGCTCAGGTCGCCGCGTGAGAGCAGGTGCTCGTGCACCCGTACTGCGCGCTCGTACTCGCCGCGGCGGCGAAACAGGTTACCCAGGGCGAAGTGCAACTCCGAGGTGTCCGGGTCGTTGCGTACCGCCTCGATGAAGGCGTCAATGGCCTGGTCCTGCTGCTCATTGAGCAGGAAGTTCAGGCCGCGGAAGTACGCCTTGGGCGCGCGCCGGTTCTCCAGGCGCAATTGCCGCAGGTCCAGGCGCGAGGCCAACCACCCCAGGGCAAAGGCCAGGGGAAGGCCCCACAGCAGCCAGCTGAAGTCAAATTCCATGAGAGGGCGAGGGCGGGTTGGCCCCGGCTTCAGGGGTCGCCGGGGCGGCCTGCGTGTGGCGCGCAGCCGCCCGTTGCTTCAGCCACCGGGGCACCATGCCCAGCGCGCCCACCGCCAGGCCCAGGGCGAAGGCGGCCAGCACCACCAGCACCAGCGGGCCGCTCCACTGCCGGCCGAAGAAGAAATGCACCGTCGCCTCGTGCTGGTTGTTCAGCGCGAAAGCGAAGAGGGTAAAAAAAATGGCCGCCTTGAGCAGCCACACGAGGTATTTCATCCGGCTCCTGTGTGGAACCGCGATTTTAGCGAGGGCTAGCGCTTGCCCTGCGCCTCGATCTGCGCGGTGCGCTGGTCCACCGCCTCACGCAGGGCCTTGCCCGGCTTGAAGTGCGGCACGCGCTTTTCCGGGATCTGCACGCTCTCGCCGGAGCGCGGGTTGCGGCCCAGGCGCGGCGGGCGCCGGTTGATGGAGAAGCTGCCAAAGCCACGGATCTCGATGCGGTGGCCACGCGCCAGGGCGTCACTCATCGCATCCAGGATGGTCTTGACCGCGTACTCGGCGTCGCGGTGCGTCAACTGGCTGAAACGGGCCGCCAGTTCTTCGACGAGATCGGATCGGGTCATACAAAAATGCAGGGGCGGCTGCCGCAGTGGCCACCGCCCCTTGTTCTACACCTCAAGGTGCCACGCACCCCGAAGGCGAGGCGATCACTTGTCCAGCTTGGCGCGCAGCAAGGCGCCCAGGCTGGTGGTACCGGCGTTCTCGCGCGAGGCCTGCTGGTTCAGGTTGGCCATCGCACCCTGCTCGTCGGCCATGTCCTTGGCCTTGACCGACAGCTGGATGTTGCGGGTCTTGCGGTCGACGTTGACGACTACCGCCGACACTTCGTCGCCTTCCTTGAGCACGTTGCGCGCGTCTTCCACGCGGTCACGCGAGATCTCGGAGGCGCGCAGGTAGCCCAGGATATCCTGGCCCAGGTCGATCTCGGCGCCCTTGGCATCGACGGTCTTGACCTTGCCGGTCACGATGGCGCCCTTGTCGTTGACCGACACGAAGGTGGTGAAGGGGTCCTGGTCCAGTTGCTTGATACCCAGGGAGATGCGCTCGCGGTCCACGTCCACGGCCAGCACGATCGCTTCGACTTCCTGGCCCTTCTTGTAGTTACGCACCGCGGCTTCGCCCGGCTCGTTCCAGGACAGGTCAGACAGGTGCACCAGACCGTCGATGCCGGCAGCCAGGCCGACGAACACGCCGAAGTCGGTGATGGACTTGATCGGGCCCTTGACGCGGTCACCGCGCTTGGTGTTCTGCGCGAATTCCTGCCAGGGGTTGGCCTTGCACTGCTTCATGCCCAGGGAGATGCGGCGCTTGTCCTCGTCGATCTCCAGGACCATGACTTCCACCTCGTCGCCCAGAGAGACGATCTTGGACGGAGCCACGTTCTTGTTGGTCCAGTCCATCTCGGACACGTGCACCAGGCCTTCGATGCCGGGCTCGAGCTCGACGAAGGCGCCGTAGTCGGCGATGTTGGTGACCTTGCCGAACATGCGTGTGCCCTGCGGGTAGCGGCGGGAGACGCCCATCCAGGGGTCGTCGCCCATTTGCTTCAGGCCCAGGGAGACACGGTTTTTCTCGGTGTCGAACTTGAGGATCTTGGCAGTGATTTCCTGACCGGCCTGCACCACCTCGGAGGGGTGGCGGACACGGCGCCAGGCCATGTCGGTGATGTGCAGCAGGCCGTCGATTCCGCCCAGGTCCACGAAAGCGCCGTACTCGGTGATGTTCTTGACCACACCGCGGACGATGGAGCCTTCCTTGAGGGTTTCCATCAGCTTGGCGCGCTCTTCGCCCATGGAGGCTTCCACCACGGCGCGGCGGGACAGCACCACGTTGTTGCGCTTGCGATCAAGCTTGATGACCTTGAATTCGAGGGTCTTGTTCTCGTAGGGGGTCAGGTCCTTGATCGGACGGGTGTCGATCAGCGAACCGGGCAGGAAGGCACGAATGCCGTTCACGAGCACGGTCAGGCCGCCCTTGACCTTGCCGGAGGTGGTGCCGGTGACGAATTCGCCGGACTCCAGGGCCTTCTCGAGGCTCATCCAGGAGGCGAGGCGCTTGGCCTTGTCACGCGAGAGGATGGTGTCGCCGTAGCCGTTTTCGATGGCGTCGATGGCCACCGACACGAAGTCGCCGACCTGGACTTCGGTCTCGCCCTTGTCGTTCTTGAACTCGTCCAGCGGCACATAGGCTTCGGACTTCAGGCCCGCGTTGACGACGACGAAGTTGTGTTCGATGCGGACCACTTCAGCGGTGATCACCTCGCCGGCACGCATCTCGGAGCGTTTCAGCGATTCTTCGAACAGGGCGGCAAAAGATTCGGACATGGAGTTTTCCTTGCACGTCGCACAGGTTCACACCCGCACCATTGCGGTTGTTTCTAAGGCTGGGACGGCGGTTGGTTGCGGCACGGCCGCGGTTAAGTTGTCGATCCACACCGCCAGTGCGCTGTCGCGCGGAAGGGGCGTTGTGGGCCAGTACAGCCGTTCAAACAGACCCAGAAGGCCAGGAACCCAAAGGTCAGGAGCTGAACGGCTGCTTGCCCGACCACCAGGCCAGCACCTGAACGATCGATGCGGGCACCGAGAGCTCAGAGTTGTCCAGGAGGAGGGCGTCTTGCGCGGGCTTCAAGGGGGCGACGGCGCGGGTAGTGTCCCGCAAGTCGCGCGCCTCGAGGTCTGCGCGAAGAGCGTCGATTGTAGACGAAATTCCCTTTGAAATCAATTGCTTATGCCGGCGTTCGGCCCGCTGGGCGGCACTGGCCGTGAGGTAGATCTTCAGGGGGGCGTCCGGGAAGATGACGGTGCCCATGTCGCGCCCGTCGGCCACCAGGCCGGGCAGGGTGCGAAACCCCCGCTGCAGGGCCAGCAGGGCGGTCCGCACGGCGGGCAGGGCCGAGACCCGGGAGGCGTTCATGCCGGCTTCCTCGGTGCGAATGGCGTCGCTGATGTCCTCGCCCGCCAGCAGCACCCGCTCGCCCTCGAAGCGCACCGGCAGGGCCTGGGCCAGGGCGGCGATGGTGACCTCGTGGGCCGTCTCCAGGGCCAGCCCGGCGCGCAGGGCGGCCAGGGCGGTGATGCGGTACAGCGCGCCCGAATCCAGGTAGTGGTAGCCCAGTCGCTGGGCCACCTGCGAGGCCAGGGTGCCCTTGCCCGAGGCGGTCGGGCCATCGATGCAGATCACGGGCACCTGCTGCGGCGCGGTGCGGGCCACCGAAAACAGCGCCTCGAAGTAATCAGGGAAGGTCTTGGCCACGCACTTCGGGTCGTCGATGCGCACCGGCAGGCGGGCCGGGTTGAAGGCCGCCAGCGAGAAGCACATGGCGATGCGGTGGTCGTCGTAGGTGTGGATCCAGCCGGCCTTCCAGGCCTTGACCGACCCAGGCGGCATCACCCGCAGGTAGTCCGCGCCTTCCTCCACCTGAGCGCCCAGCTTACGCAGCTCGGTGGCCATGGCGGCCAGGCGGTCGGTTTCCTTCACGCGCCAGCTGGCGATGTTGCGCAGGATGGTAGGGCCGTCGGCATACAGGGCCATCACCGCCAGCGTCATCGCCGCATCGGGGATGTGGTTGCAGTCCAGGTCCAGCGCGCGCAGCGGCCAGGCGCCACGGCGCACTTCGATCCAATTGGGTCCGCTTTGCACCGCAGCGCCCATACGCTCGGCGGCCTCCAGGAAACGGATGTCGCCCTGGATGGAATCGCGCCCCAGACCTTCGATGCGCACGGGCTGGTCCACGCCCGCGATCGCGCCCAGGGCCACGAAGTAGCTGGCCGAGGACGCGTCCGCCTCCACATGCACCACGCCCGGTGACTGCAGCCGGCTGCCCGCAGGAATCGTGAAACGCTGCCAGCCCTCGCGGCGCACCTGCACGCCAAAGCGCGCCAGCAGGTTCAGCGTGATCTCGATGTACGGCTTGGAAATCAGCTCGCCGCGCACCTCGATCACGATGTCTCGTGCGGCTACCAGGGGCAGGGCCATGAGGAGCGCAGTGAGGAACTGGCTGGAGACGTCGCCGCGAACGGGGATGGGCTTATCCAGCCCCAGGCGGGCCGCGCCGAGACGCAGCGGTGGAAAGCCTTCGTTACCCAGGTACTCCACGCTGCATCCGAGTTCGCGCAGGGCATCGACCAGATCGCCGATGGGGCGCTCGTGCATGCGCGGCACCCCTGAGAGTTCGAAGTCTCCGCCCAGCACCGCCAGGGCCGCGGTGAGCGGTCGCATCGCGGTACCCGCATTACCCAGGAACAGCTTGGCAGGCGAGGCGGGCGGCGTGCCACCCAGGCCCGTCAGGTACAGCACTGGCCCGCGGCGTTCCAGACGACATCCGAGCTGCTCCAGCGCCGCGAGCATCACTCGCGTGTCGTCGGAGTCCAGCAGGTCGTGGATGGCGGTCGTGCCCGCGCTCAGACCCGCCAGCAACAGCACGCGGTTGGAGATGCTCTTGGAGCCAGGCAGGGTGACGGTGCCGGCGGCGGTCTCCAGCGGAGGCAGGTCGAGGAATTCGGTGTCGTACATCAGCGGCGTGTGGGCGCAGGGTCGTCGGGCGAGATCGACAGGCAAACTGGCGGCAAGCCCTAGTGGTCTTCCAGGCCCCGGCCCATTTTCCAGCGCGCGCGCACGGCGCTGGCTTCGCGGATCAGGGTCTCCAGGGCCTGCGGGTCGTCGGCCTGCATGGCCTGTTCGAAGACGGCCAGGCGTTCGCGCAGCCGCTGCGACTGTTCGATCACCTCGTGCCGGTTCGCCAGCAGGATGTCGCGCCAGATCTGCGGGTCGCTGGCGGCGATACGGGTGAAGTCCCGAAACCCCGGCCCGGCCAGGGCCAGAAACTCGGCCCCCTGGCTTTGCCGCCGCACCGCATCCACCGCAGCAAAGGCCACCAGGTGCGGCAGGTGACTCACCGCGGCCAGAGCGGCGTCATGCGCCTCGGGTGACATCAGGTGCACGCGGCAGCCCAGCGCCTCCCAGACCGCGCGGGCCTGGTTCAACTGCGCGACGCCGGTGCGCTCGATCGGGGTGATCACCACATGGTGGTCGCGGTACAGGTCGGGGGTAGCGTGCTCGATGCCAGAAGACTCCTTGCCCGCGATCGGGTGGCAGGGGACGAAGGCGCCCAGTTGATCCCCCATCACGCGGCGTGCGTCGGCCACCACGTCGCGCTTGGTGGAGCCCACGTCCATCACCAGCATGTCGCGCGTGACCAGGTGGCGGATCGCCTTGAGCGTGGACTCGGTGGCCGCGACCGGCACGGCCAGCAGCACGACGTCGGAGCCGGATACGGCCTGCAGGGCCGAGGGGGCTGCCGCATCGATCACGCCCAGTTGCAGTGCCCGCTCGGTGGTGGAGGGCGATTTGCTGTAGCCGACCACGCGCTTGACCAGTCCCGCGCGTTTCAGCGCCAGGGCAAAGGAGCCGCCCATGAGGCCGCAGCCGATGAGGCCGAGTTGTTCGAACATGGTGAGAGGACCCGGTCAGTCGCCGACCGGGTAGGTGCCCAGGACCTTGTAGTACGCGCACAGCGCGCGCAGGTCCGTGAGGGCTGCCTCGACGTGGGGTTGCGAGGGGTGGCCCTGGATGTCGATGAAGAAGTAGTACTCCCACTGGCCCGAGCGCGCCGGGCGCGACTCGAAGCGGGTCATGGACACGCCGTGCTGTTTGAGCGGCACCAGGATGTCGTGCACCGCGCCAGGACGATTGGGCACCGACACCACCAGGCTCACGCAGTCGCGGCCTGAGGCCTGCGGTGCCTGCAGCGTCTGGGGCAGGCACACCACCGCGAAGCGGGTGCGGTTGAAGGCGTCGTCCTGGATGGCATGGGCCGCCAGGTGCAGGCCGAACTCGCTGCCCGCGCGTTCGCTGGCGATGCCGGCCCAGGCAGGGTTCGTCGCGGCCAGGCGGGCGCCCTCGGCGTTGCTGGAGACGGCGCGCCGCTCGGCATGGGGCAGGTGCTTTGACAGCCACCCCTGGCACTGCGCCAGCGCCTGCGGGTGGGCCAGCACCGCTTCGATGCCTTCGAGCGAGGCCGACTGACGCAGCAGGTGGTGCCGCACCAGCAGGCTGATCTCGCCCACGATGTGCAGCGGCGACTGCAGCAGCAGGTCCAGTGAGCGCGTCACCACGCCCTCGGTGCTGTTTTCCACCGGCACCACGCCGAAGTCGGCGGTGCCCGCCGCCGCGGCATGGAACACCTCGTCGAAGTTGGTGCAGGGCACGTGCTCGATGCTCGCGCCAAAGAAGTTGACCGCCGCCTGCTCGCTGAAGGTGCCGGCCGGTCCCAGGTAGGCCACGCGCTGCGGCGCCTCCAGCGCCCGGCAAGCGGACATGATCTCGCGCCAGATGGTGGCGATGTTGGTGGCCTTCAGCGGCCCCGGGTTGGCGCCCTGCAGGCCCAGGATCACCTGCGCCTCGCGCTCGGGCCGGTACACCGGCGAGCCCTCCACCTTCTTGATCTCGCCCACTTCGTGGGCCAGACCGGCGCGTTGATTGAGCAGCGCCAGCAGCTGCTTGTCGACCGCGTCGATCTCGGTGCGCAGCTGGGCCAGGCTTCTGGCGGGGGGGGAAGAGGCCACGTTCAGGTGTCCCCGTCCGGGGCTATGGTGGTGCCGTCGGAGCCCTCACCGATGTCGGACGTATTGGCGTCGTTTTCGACGATCCGCTGCAGGCCACTGAGCTTGGAACCTTCGTCCAGGCTGATCAGGGTCACGCCCTGGGTGGCGCGCCCGAGTTCGCGCAGTTCCGCCACGCGGGTGCGCACCATCACGCCCCGGTCGGTGATCAGCATGATCTCGTCGTCGGCACGCACCAGCGTCGCGGCCACGACCTTGCCATTGCGCTCGGTTTGCTGGATGGCGATCATGCCCTTGGTGCCACGGCCGTGGCGGGTGTACTCGGTGATGGAGGTGCGCTTGCCATAGCCGTTCTCGGTGGCCGTGAGCACGCTCTGGGTTTCGTCTTCGGCCACCAGCATGGCGATCACGCTCTGGCCTTCTTCCAGCATCATGCCCCGGACGCCGCGCGCGTTGCGGCCCATGGGCCGCACGTCGTTCTCGTCAAAGCGCACCGCCTTGCCGCCATCGGAGAACAGCATCACGTCGTGCTTGCCGTCGGTCAGTGCGGCGCCGATCAGGAAGTCGCCGTCGTCCAGGTCCACCGCGATGATGCCGGCCTTGCGCGGGTTGCTGAATTCGTCCAGCGCGGTCTTCTTCACCGTGCCCATGGAGGTCGCCATGAACACGTAGTGGTCGGCGGGGAAGCTGCGGAATTCACCCGTGAGCGGCAGCACCACGTTGATCTTCTCGCCTTCAGCCAGCGGGAACATGTTCACGATCGGTCGCCCGCGCGAGCCGCGCGAACCGGCGGGGACCTCCCAGACCTTGAGCCAGTACATGCGGCCCCGGTTGGAGAAGCACAGGATCCAGTCGTGCGTGTTGGCGATAAAGAGCTGGTCGATCCAGTCGTCTTCTTTCGTGGACGTGGCCTGCTTGCCGCGGCCGCCACGGCGCTGTGCGCTGTACTCGGACAGAGGCTGGCTCTTGATGTAGCCCGAATGGGAGAGTGTCACCACCATGTCGGTGGGCGTGATCAGGTCCTCGGTGGCCAGGTCTTGGGCGTTGTGTTCGACCTGGCTGCGGCGCGCGCCCAGCTTGGTCTGGCCGAACTCCTGCTTCAGGGAGGTGAGCTCTTCGCTGATGATGGTCGACACGCGCGCCGGCTTGGCCAGGATGTCCAGCAGGTCCTCGATCTCGGCCATCACGTCCTTGTATTCGGCCACGATCTTGTCCTGCTCCAGGCCGGTCAGGCGCTGCAGGCGCATCTGCAGGATTTCCTGGGCTTGTGTCTCGGAGAGGCGATACAGCCCGTCCTGCCCCATGCCGTAGGTGCGCTCCAGCCCCTCGGGGCGGTAGTCGTCGGCATTGACGGCGGTGCCGTCCTCGCGGGTGCGCGTGAGCATGGTGCGCACCAGGGCGCTGTCCCAGGCACGATTCATCAGTTCGGCCTTGGCCACCGGCGGGGTGGGCGACTCGCGGATGATACGGATGAACTCGTCGATATTGGCCAAGGCCACCGCCAGGCCTTCGAGCACATGGCCCCGCTCGCGGGCCTTGCGCAGGTTGAACACCGTGCGGCGGGTCACCACTTCGCGGCGGTGCTGCAGGAAGACCTGGATCAGGTCCTTCAGGTTGCACAGCTTGGGCTGGCCATCGACCAGGGCCACCATGTTGATGCCGAAGGTGTCCTGCAGCTGCGTCTGCTTGTACAGGTTGTTCAGCACCACCTCGGGCACTTCGCCGCGCTTGAGTTCGATCACCAGGCGCATGCCGGACTTGTCCGACTCGTCCTGGATGTGGCTGATGCCCTCGAGCTTCTTCTCGTGAACGAGTTCGGCCATGCGCTCCTGCAGGGTCTTCTTGTTCACCTGGTAGGGCAGCTCGTCGACGATGATGGCCTGGCGCTGGCCACGGTCGATGTCTTCAAAGTGGCACTTGGCCCGCATCACCACCTTGCCGCGGCCGGTGCGGTAGCCGTCCTTGACCCCGTTGATGCCGTAGATGATGCCGGCGGTGGGGAAGTCGGGCGCCGGGATGATCTCCATCAGTTCGTCGATGGAGGCTTCGGGGTTTTTCAGCAGGTGCAGGCAGGCGTCCACCACCTCGTTGAGGTTGTGGGGCGGGATGTTGGTGGCCATGCCCACCGCGATGCCGCCCGAGCCGTTCACCAGCAGGTTGGGCAGGCGGGTGGGCAGCACCAGGGGCTCTTTTTCGCTGCCGTCGTAGTTGGGCCCGAAATCGACGGTTTCCTTATCGATGTCGGCCAGCATCTCGTGGGCGATCTTGGCCAGGCGGATCTCGGTGTAGCGCATGGCCGCGGCGTTGTCGCCGTCCACCGATCCGAAGTTACCCTGGCCGTCCACCAGCATGTGCCGCATGGAGAAATCCTGCGCCAGCCGCACGATGGTGTCGTAGACCGACTGGTCGCCGTGCGGGTGGTATTTACCGATGACGTCGCCCACGATACGGGCCGACTTCTTGTAGGGCCGGTTCCAGTCGTTGCTCAGCTCGTGCATGGCGTACAGCACACGCCTGTGCACGGGTTTCAGGCCATCGCGCGCGTCGGGCAGGGCCCGCCCCACGATCACGCTCATCGCGTAATCCAGGTAACTGCGCCGCATCTCCTCTTCGAGGCTGATGGGCAGGGTTTCTTTGGCGAATTGGGTCATGGGGGGCCGCGAGGGGTTAACCGGTCGATTTTACGGCCCGCCACCCCCTGTCGCGAGACCGCAACAGCCGGGCTGAAAGTGACCTTGTCCTACGGAAGGGGTAACTCTGCCGGCCTTGAAAGCGCAGAGTCATGTGGCACAATTACCGAGACGTTTTTGGTGATGGTCACCTGATTCGTAGTTTTTGCGCAGCGCGGCTGCGGTTTAATTCCCTAGAGGAGAACCATGAAGAAGCTCAACAAGATGGCGCTCTTGCTCGCCGCAGCGGGCCTGTCTCTGGCAGCGGGCGCGCAGACCCGCGTTGCCGCCGCCAACGGTGGCAACGTGACGGACAACTGGGTGAACGGCACCGGCGAACTCGTCTGGAAGAACGGCACGAACGAACTGTGCTGGCGCGATGCCAACTGGACCCCCGCCACCGCTGCCCGCGGCTGCGATGGCGCCCTGGTGCCCCCGCCGCCCCCGGCCCCGCGTGCGGCTCCGGCACCCGCCCCCGCTCCCGCTCCCGCTGTCGCTCCGCGCGCAGCCCCTGCCCCGGCCCCTGCCCCGGCGCCCCGCGCCGCCCCGGCTCCCCAGCCCCCGGCCGCCACCAAGGTGACCTACGCCGCTGACGCCTTCTTCGACTTCAACAAGGCCGTGATCAAGGCCGAAGGCAAGGCCAAGCTGGACGACCTGGTCGACAAGGTCAAGGGTGTGAACCTGGAAGTCATCATCGCCGTCGGTCACACCGACGCCGTGGGTGCTGACGCTTACAACCAGGCCCTTTCCGTCAAGCGTGCCGAAGCCGTCAAGGCCTATCTGGTGAGCAAGGGCATCGAGAAGAACCGCGTGTACACCGAAGGCAAGGGCGAGAAGCAGCCTGTCGCCGACAACAAGACCGCCGAAGGCCGCGCCAAGAACCGCCGCGTGGAAATCGAAGTGGTCGGTACCCGCCCGAACCGCTGAAGCCTGGCTTCCGCGAGAAAAGGCCCCGCCCCGCGGGGCCTTTTTCATTGGTGCCCGTCGGCCGGGTAATCCCCAGACCCCACAATCCCATTCATGACCACCACCGTGAACGCCGACCCGGCCGAACTGGCCAAGTTTTCCGAGCTCGCCCACCGCTGGTGGGACCCCGAAAGCGAATTCGCCCCCCTGCACCAGATCAACCCGCTACGCCTGGAGTGGATCAATGGCCTGGCGCCGCTGGCCGGGCAGCGAGGCCTGGACGTGGGTTGCGGCGGCGGCATCTTGGCCGACGCCATGGCCCGTAAGGGGGCGCAAGTGCTGGGCATCGATCTGTCCACCAAGGCCCTGAAAGTGGCCCAACTGCACGCCCTGGAGGCGCAAACCCCGAACGTGACCTACCGCGAAGTGTCGGCCGAGGCCCTGGCGGCCGAGGCGCCGGGCAGCTTTGATGTGGTCACCTGCATGGAGATGCTGGAGCATGTGCCCGACCCGGCGTCGGTGGTGCGGGCCTGCGCCACCCTGGTCAAGCCGGGGGGCTGGGTGTTCTTCTCGACGATCAACCGCAACCCCAAGTCATGGCTGTTTGCCATCGTGGGGGCGGAGTACGTGCTGAACTTGCTGCCCAAGGGCACGCACGAATACCGCAAGTTCATCCGACCCAGCGAATTGGCGCGCGATTGCCGGCAGGCGGGGCTGGAGGTGCTGCATACCCGGGGGATGGAATACAACCCGCTGACGAAGCGGTATTGGTTGTCTGCAGACACCTCGGTCAATTACCTGTTTGCCACCCGCAGGCTGGCATGAGCTTGTTGTTTGACGTGCGCGCCGTGCTGTTCGACCTGGACGGCACGCTGATCGACAGCGCGCCGGACCTCGGTATGGCCGCCGACCAGCTGCGGACCGCCCGGGGACTGACGTCCTTGCCCCTGGAGGCCTACCGGCCCATGGCAGGGGCAGGGGCCCGGGGCATGCTGGGCGTAGCCTTCGGCATGACCCCAGACCACCCCGAGTACGAGGCGCTGCGGGAGGAATTCTTTGTGAACTACGAGCAGCGCATGACGCTGCTGACCCGGGCGTTTGACGGCATCCCCGAGTTGGTGGAGTCGATCGTCGGGCGAGGGCTGGCCTGGGGCGTGGTCACCAACAAGTCCATGCGCTTTGCCGGACCGCTGACGCAGCAGATGCCCCTGTTCGCGACCGCGGGCACGGTGGTGGGCGGCGACAGCACGCCGCACGCCAAGCCGCACCCGGCACCGCTGCTGGAGGCGGCGCGGCAGCTGGGTCTGGCACCGGGGCAGTGTGTGTACGTGGGCGACGACGAGCGCGACATCGTGGCGGGCCGCGCGGCCGGCATGCCCACGGTGGCCGCGACGTATGGCTACCTCGGCACAAAGACCGATGTGTCGGCCTGGGGCGCGGATGCATGCATCGAGGCGCCGCTGGGGCTGTTGGCGCTGCTGCGGGCGCCGTCGTGAAGAAATCGGCAGGCGAGGGCGCTTGAATTCGCTCCCGGGCCCCTAAAATGGTGGGCCTGGGGCTGCACTGGTTTCGACGTGGGTTCGGACACGCAGCAGGGCATGTCGAGGTTCAGTCACCTCGTTAATCCGCTGAAAAAAAGTAACTGCAAACGACGAACGTTTCGCACTCGCCGCTTAAACACCGGTGAGCCTCACAACAGTTGGCCTATGGGCTGGGCAAGGGGCGCAAGCTCCCGGCTGTGAGGGAATTCACATAGGCTGGTCCTGACCCGGGTGCCTTGGGTCAGGACGAGAAAGTAGGGCACTGGCGGCCTGTGCAGCGTGCGTCTGCGCGGCACAGGCGGCGAGATCCAAACCAGAACGCTACACATGTAGAACTGCTCGGAGAAGGCTTGCGGACGCGGGTTCGAATCCCGCCAGCTCCACCATATGCAAAACCCCAACTCGTCTGAGTTGGGGTTTTTTCTTGGGCGATCGCGCGCGTTGCCCCGTGGTCTTGAGGAATCTTGCGGAATCTTGCGGACTTCGCTGACCGCTCCACCGGGC
>Ga0315904_10005208_pt1 | contig 18140 bp, 13 predicted proteins | sample LakEriMetagenome_6_FD_203529 | JGI IMG/M metagenome (GOLD analysis project Ga0315904, IMG submission 203529) | Freshwater fungal communities from buoy surface, Lake Erie, Ohio, United States - Buoy 12 MA120 | ecosystem: Environmental > Aquatic > Freshwater > Lake | place: USA: Lake Erie, Ohio...
TGGTGTTCTGAAGATCGCCACGGATGCGACCTACCCGCCCTTTGAGTACATAGAAAATAGCAAGGTTGTCGGCTTCGATGCGGAGCTTGCCGCGGAGCTGGGGCGAGAGCTGGGCGTGTCGGTCGAGCTGGTCTCGATGGAGTGGTCGGGGGTGTTTGCGGCGGTGGAGACGGGAAAGTGCGATCTGGTGATGTCGGGGGTGACAATCACGGCGGAGCGCAAGAAGGGCAATGGCTTCACGCGACCCTACTTTCTCTCAGGGCAGGTGCTCGCACGCAAGAAAGGCGCTGTCTTTGCCAAGCCAGCGGATCTCCTTGCCGAGGGCCGAACGGCAGCGGTGCAAGCGGAGACGACAGGGCAGTTTGCGATGGAGAAGGCAGGTGTCCCCAAGGAGCGCCTGCACCGGTTCGATACCCTGCAAGATGGCCTGATGGATGTGAAAAACGGCAAGTCCGATGTGGTCGTGGGAGACGAGCCCGCGCTGGAAGAGACCATTCGCAAGGGCTATCCCGAGCTAGAGGTGGCACCCGGTGGGCCCTTTGTGGAAGAAAACCTAGGGATTGTCGCCAAGAAAGATGCGCTGACGCTTCTGGCGGCGCTGAACTTGGCGCTTGAGCATGTGGTGGTGGATGGCCGCTATGCCCGCCTCTATGAGAAGTGGATGCACAAGCCGCTTGCTCTGGCCCGTGTCGCCAAGCTAGAGGCGGTGAAGGGCGATGGGACGCCAATTCCCGCCGAATTGCTCACCAAGGCAACTAAAGTCGTAGCCTCCTCGGAGGCCCCGACGAGTGGCACCGCATTTACGATCCGCCCGGAGCTTCTCGTGCAGTCCCTCCCGCTCCTACTCAAAGGGGCGCTCCTCACCCTGGAGCTGACACTCATCACGCTGGTGCTGGGGGTGCCGCTGGGACTGGGAATCGCGCTGGTGCGGCTCGGGAAAGTCGCCCCGCTGCGAACCCTGGCGATTGCCTATGTGGAAGCCGTGCGTGGGACGCCGCTCCTGATGCAGATCTACGTGACCTACTTTGTCTTTCCGGCCATTGGGATCTCGCTCAATCCGTTTGTGGCGGGAGTGATGGCGCTCTCGCTCAATGCAGCGGCGTATAGCAGCGAGATCTTCCGGGCGGGGATCGAGAGCATTGACACGGGCCAGCGCGAGGCGGCACGTGCGCTCGGGATGACCGGCGGCCAGGCGATGCGCTACGTGATCCTGCCCCAGACCTTCCAGCGGGTTCTGCCGCCGCTTACCAACGAAGCCGTCGCGCTGCTGAAAGACTCATCGCTGGTCTCGGTCGTGGCGCTGACGGAGCTGATGCGCGTGGGCAAAGAGCTGGCGACTACGGCAGGCGCTCCCACCACGATCTATCTTGCGGTCGCCGTGATCTACCTAGCCATGACACTTCCGCTCACGGCAATCGTGCGGCGGCTGGAGACGAAAAAATAGCCTGGCAGGCACTGCCAGGCTAGAGGGAATTGGAGGCGAAGTTCGTAAACGAGGCAGCTAGTCGTCGTCGTCCTTACCGCCGTGCGTGGACTCGTTGCCCCAGCCGTGATCTTTGATGGCATCGCCGCTGCCGCCACGCTCGGTGGCATCACGGAAGTCGTGCTTCCCTCCCACTTTGCCGGGGCCGTCCTTGCTAGGATCGAAGGCACGTGCCTTGGTCGCAGTGAGCGTGTTGGTTGTGGCGTCGTAGGTGCCCTCGATGCCCACATTGGGCGTGGTTGCCAGTGTGGTGTAGAAGTCGGCGGCGGTGAGCGTCGCGCCCTTATCGCCACGGAAGACCGTCGAAGCGTTGGTTACGACATTGACCGTTGTCCCCGAGACCGTGAAGCCCCCGGCGCGCTTGATGGTCAGCGAGAAGGTTCCTGCCGTTGCATTGAGAGCGGAGGCCGTTCCGCCTGCACGGGGCGTTTTTCTGTCTTCCGAGATGCTCCCTGTCCCACGCACTTCAAGCTTGGTCGCCACCAGGGTCTGGGCCGCGGTGTCGAGCGTGCCTTCCACTTCGATCTTGGCTCCGTCTGTCAGAGCCGCGCCGTAGAGTGCCGTTGCAGCCGTCGTGGTGACCGTGACGGCTTGGCCGCTACCCATGGTGAGGGTGAAGCTGTAGCTCGGGGCAGTGCCGGAGATGCCGCTGACGGTGCCATGGTAGTCGTCTTTCTCATGGCGGGCGGGGTCGTTGAGGCCTGCACCATCACCTTCCACCACGAAGGGCAAGATGTTGCTTCCTCGAACGATAAAGCGAGCCAGATCAAAGTCAATACACACATTGGTCGCCGTGGCAGTAATCGTCTTGGCGGAGCGGAAGGTGACAGGGATCACAGCGTTGCCACTGGCATCCCGAGCGACACTGGAGTCAACGGTGAGTGAGGTGCCCGTGGTCTGGCCGGTCTTGATCAGCTGCATGATCGAGGCCACGGTCACGCTGGCTCCGGTGTAGACTCCGGCGGGGACACTGGCGCTGCTCAGAAACGAGTAGCGTGCGCCGCTGGCATCACGCAAGGTCTTGAGATCTAGCGTGACTCCTGCACTATTGTCAAAGACCACCACCGGGGCACCGCCGCCCTGGGGCGTTAGCTCGACATGGTAGATCGTCGCCCAGACGTGGCCGTAGTCTTCACGGGGGCTATCCGTGGCCAGAACCGTCACGCGGCCTGCTGTCGTCGAGCTTCCTGCGCCGCTTCCACCACAGCCCGCCAGTGCCAGTGCGCCCATTACAATTGTCAGTGCCGTAATCTTGATCCGTTTCATCTTAGTTGTTCTCCTGTCCCGTTTTGTAGGGATTCACTGAGTAAGAACCCACGGAACGCGCTGAAAATACAGTCGGGATATTTTTATTTTACGCTGAGTGCGCCGGGAATATTGAGCACGCCCTTACCAAGCTTCCCAGAGTAACTGGGGTTAAGACTTTCCACTGAGCGGGCACTCTTGCGTAGGGCATCAGCGACTTTATCCGGACTGAGGCTTGGGCTGGCGGCGCGAACCTGTGCAGCGGCTCCCGTGACAAACGGAGCGGCGAAGCTCGTGCCCGACCAGGTGGCGAATCCCCCGCCGACATAGGTGCTGGTGATATTGCTACCGGGGGCGGCGAGCGTGATGTGGGAGCCGAAGTTGGAGAAGCTGGCTTTCTTGTCGGCGCTATCCACGGCTGCGACTGCAATCGCCTCACTGAAGCCTGCTGGGTAGTCTTTCAGCTCTTTCCCCGCGTTGCCCGCCGAGGCGACGATCACCACACCGGCTTTTCGGGCCTCCTGGATCGCGCCTTGGAGCGTACGTGAGGCCGTCGTCGTTCCAAAGCTGAGGTTGACCACACTTGCTCCATGACTCACCGCCCAGCGCAGGCCACGTACGACACTGAAAACGGTGCCTGTCCCATCGGCGTTGAGCACGCGTATCGGCAGAATCTTAGCGTCGGGGGCAATCTGCGCGATAACCCCCGCGACCATCGTGCCATGCCCGAGTGCTGTATTCTGCGTGCCATCGGCGATGTCATCGGGAAGACTCGTTGGAGTGATAGCATTGTAGCCGCTGATAAGATGCCCACTCAGCGTCGGGTGGCTGGCTTGCACGCCCGTGTCTAGTACGGCAACAATCACCTCTGTGGTACGCTTGACGCTCCGTGAGGCGCTTAGCCCCAGCTGCTGGCTGGCGGTGGGGTTGGCTGTCGTGCTACTGAAGCTACTTGCCAGGGGAGTGTAGCGGCTGTCACTGGTGCCGACAAAGTCGAATGGCACATGGATCGGGTCGCCCATGACACTGCCTCCTTCTGGGCTACGAACTTCCTCATCCGGCTCCGCATCCGTAAAGCGTGCATCTTTTTTCAGGCGATCTGCCAGCGAGCCCCGGTCTTCACGGTCATCATCACGCTGCCGGAAACGGTAGAGGTTGTGGGAGGGATCGCTGTCGTCTAGCGTGAGGCCGTACTCGCGCGCCAGGGCAGCGGGATCCACGCCTGGCTGGAGCAAGAGAACCATTCCCCGTGCACTATTGTTGCCTGGGGGGGTGGGGCTGCTCCCTCCGCCACAGCCATGTAGTGCCAGGCTCAGAAGACCTAGCCCTAGAAACGCAAACGTTGATCTCATCATCATTATTTTTTATCCACTTCCTAGCAGGCAAAACGCTGCCCAGTAGTACGGGTGCGGCCAGCGCCGTCGAAGCTCTTGCTGTGCCGCACGCAGTGCCCCAGCGGGGGCCTTTCCCTCTGAGAGTTGTTGGTAAAAGCAAGCCATGAGCGCCGCGGTCGCCGCATCGTCGGCAGGCCAAAGGCTTGCGACCACGCGCTGCGCCCCGGCGGCCAGAAAGCCACGCACCAAGCCAAAAGGTTCGTCACCTGCCGCGATCTGTGAGACCGCTGTCTGACACGCCGAGAGTGTCACCAGCTCGGCATGAAGTGGCAGGCGGTAGAGGTCACGGGCTAGCAGCCAGCCATCGGCGAGCTGCAAGCCCGAGAAAAGCGGGTTGTCCTGCCGGAAGAGCGCATGGGTGGCAAAGTGCAGAATTGCCTTGCCCTGGCTTGCCGCGGAGACACGTGCAAGGGTGGCCTGCTCGCTCTCAAGTTGTGTCACATTGGTAAGACACGGCGCGATCGCCGCTACTTCAGCGTGTGCCTGCTCGGTTCCGACGCCGGGGAGCCCCACCAAGAGAGCCGGGCCGGTGCGGAGCTTCGAGGGCCGATGGCGACTTGCCAGCGTGTGCCAGATCGCCGCGCTGGGGGCAAGAATCAGCTCGTGCTGGTCGAGCAAGTACGCGCTGTCACTGTGCAGAGCCGCGAGAGGCAGGCCATGGAGCGGGCCGGTCGGAATGAGAATCAGCCGCGCCGTTTTCAGCTGGGATGCGAGGGGGCGAAGAACTAGATCGTAGAGCTGCGCCAAAACGGCATCGAGCTCGGTCTTGAGAGCGGGGGCGAGCAGAGGGCGGAGGGCGGGTGCTGCGGCCATCTTCTGTAGGTGGTAGCGAAAGCGCCGCGCCGCGTGCTGGAGCTCGGGGAAGGAGCACAGGTGTGGGACTGCCGTGAAGTGCTCCCGCTCCAGCAGAAAAACACCCAGGCTCTCCCCAAAGCGCCCGTAGACCAGCAACGTTTCCTCAGGAGTCAGTGCGGCCTGAAGCGCCGTGACATCCGGGAGGGGGCTTTGGAGCGTGCTGCCAGGCAGGATATGGGCAAGCTCGCTCTGCCGGAGTGCTTGGGCGTAGGCCGCTTCGAGTTGCGAGAGATCCCGCGTGAAGATGCCGTGGCGCTGTGGCTCGCTTGGGGTCTGCGGGAGCGTCTCACGGTAGGCACGGCTCAGCTCGGCGCGCAGGGGCTCCAGTGTCGGGCTGTCCGGCAGGCTCTCGGTGGCAGAGAGAACCCGCTCCAGCAGCAAGCGGGAGCGAGAGCGCTCGGTGACGGCGAGCGCTTCGGCAAGCTCCGCCTCCGTCGGTGAGCCACTCAGTAGCAGGCTTGCCAGCTCGCTGTAGATCGCCTCTTTGTCGGTGAGAAAGGCGACATGAAGCTCTTCGGGAGCGATGCCCGCCCTCAGGCTCTCCAGCGCGGCGACGCTCCGTCGGAAGTGCCCCAGTGCCGCCTCTCTGTCCGTGGCCTGCAAGCCCAGTGCACGCTCCGCACGGCTCTCCAGCCAGACACGGCCTGTGTTGCGGGCTAACTCTGCGACGCCTTCCAGCCCTTCCCCCAGAACCAGCTGTGCCTCGGCGGCCCAGCCGGGCAAGTGGGCAGAAAGCAAGCCTGCCTGCGCCGCCTCTGCTGCCTTCCGTGCCTCTTGCTCGCGGCCTTGGCGCTGGCGTAAAAGCGCCCGAAGGAGCTGGACATGGGCTTGCTGGACGGCATTTCCCTGCGCCACAAAGAGAGCTTCGGCCTGGGCAAGTGCGGCTTCTGCGTCGTCGTCGCGGCCTTGCTGGGCGAAGATCGCCGCTTGGCCGAGTGCGGCACGGGCGCGGTCGTAGTCGAGGGGGAGCTGGTCAAAGATCGCCTGAGCGCTGCCATAGTGCGCCCGTGCCTCTGGCAGGAGATTCAGAGCGCGGCAGGTCTCGCCCGCATCAATGGCGGCTCGTGCCCGCTCGTGCTGCGCTCCCTCGCTCTCAAATACCTGGAGCGCCTCGGTGAGAAGGCTTAGGGCTTGGGCGTAGCGGCCCGCCGTGACACTCAAAAAGCCAAGGTTGGTACTGACGACGGCCCCCTCAAACGCCGAGCCAAGTGTGGCGTAGAGCTCTTGCGCCCGTGCGTAGCGCGTCTCCGCCTCGGCTTCGCGGCCTAAGTACGTCAGCGCGATTCCGGCATTGACGGCCAGCCCGGCGTGGAGACGCGGGTCAGCATCGAGTGCGCTTGCCTTGTCGTAGCACACGAGCGCCTCGGCGTACTGATCGCGGCGTAGATAAAGACTGCCCAGGTTGCCTAGCACGCGGGCGGCATCGCGGGGGGGAAGTTGTGGCTCCAAAGCTCCTGCGAGCGCAATGGCATCGTCGTAGCGGCCCAGCATCCCGAGACTGTCTATCTCTCCGATGCGAACTTGTGCGGCCAAGAGCGGCGTCTCTGCCTCTTGCACGGCGCGGGCAAATGCCGTCAGTGCTTCTTCGTGGCGTCCCTGTTGCCGAAGCGAGCGCGCCTCCGCCAGCGCGTCCATGCTAACCGCCGACCTCGACTCCGGACAGAAGAATATCGGTGCCTGCGACGGAGCAGCGCAGGCCGTAGACTCCGGGCGCGACCCCGGCCAAATGAAACTCGCTGCCCTCCTGACGAGCGTCTATCTCCGCCTGTTGCGCCGAAAACAGTAGCACTGACTCAGGCACCAGCGGCCCGCTCGCTTTGGCGTAGACCTGCCCGATAAGATAGCGGCTCGCCCCCGAGTCGGCCTCGTCCCAGAGCGTGATAAGGTGCTGGTCTGTTTCGTAGAGGCGCTGCTGCGCCTCGCCGCCACGCGCGGTGGCAAGTGTCTGCCCACCGGAGACCAGCCGCGCGATCAGCGACGGACGCTCCGCCCGAGGCAGCATCCGCGCCAGCCCTACCGAAAACGCCAGGGTCTCCTGCGACGGCACAGGTTCCTCTGCCAGCGCTGCCCGAAGCGTCGTCTCTAGCCACTCGTCGGTAAATTCGTCCATAACCAATCCTGAAGAACCCATTAAGACGTGAAAAAATACGCTACGAGTCCAGCTCCTCCCACTTTTTTTTCAGCCGCTCCAGACACCGCGCCCGCTGTGGCCCGATACTGCCCAACGGAATCCCCAGCTGCTGGCTCACGTCGGCATACGGCGCGGCCTCTTCGGCGTAGAGCAGCCCCAAGAGCTTCTGGCACTTCTCCGGCAAGTGCTCCAGTGCAAGGCGGACGAGGTGTGTCTGCTCCGCCGCAAGTAAGTTCATCTCTGGAAGCCGCGCATCGGCGAGCGCTTCGGCATCTTCCAGACCCGTCGTCGGCTTACGCCGCAATAGCCGCAGCCCTTCTTGCCGCGCAACTTGTGCGATCCAGCCCGCCAGGCGCTCCGTATCGCGCAGCTCGCTGAGATGCAGGCAGAGCTTCAGGCTGACATTTTGAAAAATATCCTCCGCATCGGCCTGCCCAAATCCCATCCGAAGCGGAATGTGAAAGATCAGCCGCTGGTAGCGCAGGATCAGAGCCTCCCACGCCGCCGCCTCACCGGTCAGGCACGCCGCCACCAGCTCATTGTCCGAACGCTCTTTCCAATCCCGCTTCCACATCGGTTTGTTATATCAAATCTACAACCAAAGTGACGATTTTTAGATTTCGGGAGAGCGTCCCTTATCGAGGGAGCCATCGCCGTTTTGCGGGAGCAAATATCTTTTTGCGGGAACCGTTCCCGCAAAAAGGGAAGCACTCCCTAAGATCGGGAGCTATCCCCGAAATTCAGGATGCTTCCCTGGCATTTAGGAGCCGTTTCCACAGTTCTGAACCGCCAGCGCAAGCCCCGCGTTGTCGCTGAGTCCGAGTGTTGGGTAGCCGAGGCTCACCGTTGCTGAATCACCAAAGAGTGCGGCGACGATCACTGGCATATTTTCGACGGGCGTCTCCAAGAGCGGCGCAAGTACGTCGTGGGTGTAGGCAAGCTCCTCGGGGGACAGCGTCGCAAACTTTGTCTGAGCGGCGGCTTCTTGTGCGAGAATCTCCCGCAGCGTCTTGGGATCGCCATGCGTCAGGACATGGAGGGCGCGGCGGAGTGTGGTGCGAGTGGCTTCCACGACGGCTTCAGCACTTGGCGTGGCGCTTGTCCAGAGCATCACCGAGAGCCAGCCGGAGCGCTTTAGACCTGCCCCGAGCTGGGTGCGGAGCTTGTACTCGTAGTCTGTACGGTTCGTCCAGCCGCCTTTGGCATCGTCCACCAGCACCAGAGAGACGCGGAGGTTGGTGTTGGTTGGGAACTCTGCCAGCACCTCTTCGGCGATGCGCTCGGCGTCCAGCGCCAGATAGTTTTCCAGTAGCGCGTTGCAGTGCTCTTTGCCCATTGGGTTCATCGCCACCAGCGGCGCGAGGGCAATATCGTCGCCGGTCTCGTTGACGATGGTTTTTAGGTAGGTCTGGAAGCGCTCGAAGCCACGCGGCATCGTGTAGATTTCAAGCTGTTTTTGGAGCAGGGGAATGTACTCAATGGGCATTATTTGCTTGCCATTTTCCCGCCGATTGAAAGCGGCGTCAATAAACCTCGCACGCTCGGCTGAGAAATCGCTCCGCGATTAAGAATCTGTAGTCGCGGAGCGACTTTTTGGCGCTTGCGCCTTTACACGCCGATTTCAATCGGCGGGATAAATCGGCGGCTCAATCTACCCCCTTGATGCTCGCAATCGGGGTGAGTGTGGTCTCGACGGTGGCGAGATCGGCGGCGACGACGGCATCTATGACGTCTTTGGCGGGTTTGTAGACATCGGGGGACTCGTCAATCGGGACGTTGCCGCCTGCGTTGACGAGTACATTGAGCGCCTTCATCTGCCGATTCACGCCGCTCTGGGTGAGGCTTTGCTTGGCCGCACCGCGGCTCATCTTGCGGCCACAGCCGTGATTGACGCTCCAGAGTGCGTTGGCCGCGCCGGGGCGGGCGCGCAAAATATAGCTATTGTCGCCCATCGAGCCGGGGATGAGCACGGGGTGGCCGGTGGCTTCCCACTTCGTCCCGACTAGCTCCGGGTGGCCTGCGGGATAGGCGCGAGTTGCGCCTTTGCGGTGCACCCAGGCATCGTCGCCGTCTGGGGTTTTCTCGGGCTGTGCTAAGTTGTGGCTGATCTCGTAGACCAGCTCGGGCTCCTTGCCAAAGACGCGCCGAAATGCGGTGCCGATCTGCTCCCAGAGGAAGAGGCGGTTGGCGATGGCGAAGTTTGCACCTGCTGAGACGGCGTTTTTATAGCCCCACCAGAGCTTGGAGTCGGGCTTGATATACGTGGCCTCGACCCCGATACCGCTGCGGTCTTTGACTTCATCGCGGGCGGCGTACATGTAGTGCTGGGCGAGCTGGAAGCCAAAGCCACGCGAGCCGGTGTGCACCATCACCCAGAGGTAGCCGTCTTGGTCGTACTGGAGCTCGGCGAAATGATTCCCGCCACCCAGGCTCCCCAGCTGCCCGATGCCGCGATTAAACGCTCGCTCGGGTGCCTCCCAGCCATCGTCCACGGGGAGAAAGTCCCGCTCGGAGTTCTCGCGCTCGTAGCCCAGAGCCGCAGCACCCGTACGAATGATCTCCTGAAACTGCTTGTTGCTCACCGAGATACTGCCGCGCTGCCCGACACCCAGGCCAATGCGGCGCATGACTTCCTCGCTGAACTTGCGCCGGAGCTTCTCGTCGAGGCCCTTCGTATGGGGGACATCAGACTTAAAACATAAAATTCCGCAACCAATATCGAACCCAATCGGGGCGAGAAGCAGCGTGCCATCGGTGGCAATCACGCAGCCGACGGGGACGCAGTTGCCGACGTGGGCATCGGGGGTGAGCACTAAGTCTTTGACACCCGGATAGGTGGCGGCCCAGGCGAGCTGAGAGAACACGGACTCCTCTAGCTGACCGAAGAGTTTTTCGGTGAAGAAGAGACGTGCAGGTTTTTCGAGACCCAGCTCGCTCATGTCCAAGGTATAGTAGCCGTCACTTTCATGGCGAACACAGGCATCTTTATAGCTCATACGCCACTCTATCGCTAAAGAGTGGTAAAGTGGTAAACATGAACTCAGCTCAGCGTTTGTTGCGGGTTGCTGTGGTCGTTTTAGTGGGAATTATGGTTGCTTTTCCCCCATATGTCATTCGGCGCAAGGAAGCGCGCTGGGTGACCTATGGAGTGCTCTGGGAGCTGCCCTATCCCGAAAAAAAGAACACACTACCGTCCCTTCCTTACTCCGAAGGGCGTCCCAGTGCGTTGATCTTACTTTTCCAGATCGCTGCACTGTGGATGGTCAGCAGTGTTGTCTACACAAAACTCGGTAAGATCGCCTTCGATGTGGATAAGTATCCCGAGTACTACCGCCCCTGAGGAAAGAGGAGATCAGATCCGCCGAGAGCATCGGTCTTCTTGACCGTCCTGAGGGCGGTGAGAGCTGTGAGGGAGTGGGAGGGTTTGTCGTGGCGATCATAAGGTGAGAAAGTGACGTAATTAAACTAACGAGAGATTTGCTGGTTTTGACAGAGCAGGTAAAATGACAGCTATGCTTCCACCCGTAATCACGCTGGCTCAGCCCCCCGCGCAGTACCAATCTCTCACACCGTACCAGCCGTTTCCCCAGCTTCCGTTTACCGCACTGGATGATGCCAATGATGGCTATGGTCTTGCCCAGCAGCTCTGCCGTGAGAGAAAGGCGCAGGGACGGCTGCTCTGGATAGACGCGACGGCTAACATGGAGCGGGTGAACACTGCGGAGAAGATTCAAGCGCTGGTAGCCAAGATCAAGACCGTCGGGTTTAACACGATTGTCTTTGATGTGAAGCCAATTATCGGGGAGACGCTCTACCCTAGCCAGCTTGCCCCCAAGCTTACTGAGTGGGTGCGGCCTTGGGCAACCTACAAAGTCCCTGCCGATTTCGATCCTCTCAAGTTCATGAGTGCGGAGTGCCGTAAGCAGGGCCTGAGTTTGATTATCGCCTTCAATGCCTTCTCCGAGGGGCATCGTGAGTTTCCCAAGCGCGGCTTGGCCGTCCAGAAGCCCGAGTGGCAGACGGTGCTCTACGAGACCACGGTGGCGGTGGAGGGAAATGTGCTCGGTGAGAAGCTGCAAGTGAGCACGGAGACCAGCAAGCTCCCCAAGCTGACGAAAGAGAGCTACGCGGTGGCGCTGGACAAAGACGGCAAGCTTACCGCGCTTTTCGAGGGCGTTGCGCTGACGGCGCTGGCTCCCAGACCCAGCGAGGGCGGGGCGTTCCTGGTGGCCGTTGGGGGGAGTGAGGCAAGCTGGCTACGCTCCAAGAAGCTCGGTGAGGCACTCCTGCCGACCAGCACGCCGCGCTTTGTGAAGCTTGGGGACATGGCCCAGCGCCAGATTCCCCTAATCACCAACCCGCACCACCCCGATGTCCGTAAGCGGCTTTTAGACATTCTGGCGGAAGTGGCAAAGGGCTACGATATTAATGGTGTGATCTTCGACGATAGGCTGCGCTATGCCGCCCTCAACGCGGACTTCTCGGACTTAGCCCGGAAAGACTTTGAGGCGTCGCTTGGAAAGCCCGTCGAGAGCTGGCCCCATGATATTTTTCGCTGGGAAACTGCTTGGCCTACTCTGGAGCGCCGCTGGCCCGTGCCGGGCCCACTCTACGAAAAGTGGCTCACGTTTCGCGCACAGACCCTCAAGAGCTTTGTGAGCGATGCCGCAAAAACGGTAAAGGCGATCAAGCCTGAGCTGAAATTTGCCACCTATGTCGGCTCTAACTACCCAGACTACCCCGAGCTGGGCGCGAACTGGGCCGCCGATGACCTACAGGCAGGCTTTCACTTCCTCAGTGACGACTACCAGGACAAGGGCTGGGCAGGGCTAACGGACTTTGTGGTGACGGGCTGCTACTACAAAATCCCCACCCTGCGCGATGCGCTGGCGCTCGGGCGCAATATCGGCGACACGGTGGAGGCCGCGGGGCAGTTCTCCAACCGCGCGGTGGGGGATGCCAGCTTTGCCTACGCGGGGATTCTGTTAGAGCACTACAAAGACCGCCCCGAGGAGCTGAAGCGCACGCTCCAGGCCGCCTGCGCGACGACCCAGGGCATCATGTGCTTCGATCTCTCTCACGATATTGAGCCGCTCTGGCCAATCTTTCAAGAGGCGTTTAAAGTCAGTGCTCCGGCCCCGCACAACGTCCCCGGCCTGCTGGACGAGCTACGCCGCCGCCGCACGGAACAAAAAGCCGCCGGAAAGCCCGAGCCACCTGTGATCCTCTACCGAGGAACCTCAGGGACGGGATTTTAGCCTCCCCCCGCCGCTTAGACGGCGACCCCCTCCGGCAAGCGAAGGGGGTGTAAGAGTTGCGCCAGCCACACACCACAAACCCTCTTCGCAGCGAGGCACGAGCGATCAGCCGGAGAGGGTCGGAGCCTAAGCGACGGGGAGAGGCAAGGTGTGGAGAGATTAAATATCCCGCATTGTAAAAACCTCGCCAAACTTTTGTGAGAGTCGTGGATGCCTTAGAGCGAGCGTGATCAGTGCCCGGCGTGGGCTCAGAGGGGCGAGGGGACGGCCCATGTGGGTGTTGAAGGCGGCACGGCGAGCCACGCGCTGTGCTTTTTTGTGGTGCGCAGTCAGGGCAACTTTCAGCGACTCGGGGGTGCCGTCCCAGGCGTGGGCGAGAGCGGCAGCGCCTAGGATGCCCAGGTTCATGCCTTGGCCGCCAATTGGGCTGACCACGTGCGCCGCATCGCCCGCGAGTGCGATTCTTCCCTTGAGAAACGTCTCCGCGACAAAGCCCTCGATGCCAAACGGGCTGAGCCAAGTGCAAGTGTCCGTCGGGAGCCGTCGGCCTGTGCGAGCAAGCACCAGCGCCGCGAGATCTTTGCTGTCCTGAGCTCTCTCATTGAGCCGGGCTACCCAGCGGCGCTGTTGGTTTGGCAGGGGAAACGACTCGACAATCCCCTCACGGCTGAAAAAGAGCGCCGCATCGCTGCCAAACTCCGTGTCGTCGGCAAAGTCGCCCATGAGATAGCGGTCGGGGTAGAAGCGGCCCGTGCGCCCCATGCCTGAGAGCTTCCGTACACTGCTGTTCGTGCCATCACAGCCCACTAAAAGCGTTGCGGTGAGCGTCGTGCCTGAGGACGTTTGCAGCTCGATATGGTCTGGGGACTGCGTGAGTGACTCCAGGCTGAGCCCCCGCCGCACCGCACCGGGTGCGAGGGTTTCCAGGTGGGCTTCCAAGAGCGCTTCGGTGCGTGCCTGGGGCAGTGCCAGCGGCGCTTCGGGCAGAGCAAGCCGTCCGAGCCGCCTCTTGCCGTAGAACACTTGTCCACCCCCGATGGCAACTGCCTCGGTGGCAAGCGCCTCACCGAGCCCCAGTGCCAGAAGAACGTCTTGGGCAGGGGGATGGATTCCAATGGCGCGGGAGTGAGGGGAGCGCTCTCTGCGCCGCTCCAGAACGGCAACGGTCACGCCGCGCTGTACCAGAAGCCCTGCCAGAGTCAGGCCCACCGGCCCCGCTCCGACAATGGCGAGCTCTACGCTTTCCATTGGAGCTGGAGCCGAAACGGGGCGGAGGTGGTGACCTGCCAGCCAGGAGGGACGATCTTTTCTAGCTCTTTTTGCGTAAAAGCACGCCGAATCGAGCGCATGCCATCCTCAAAGATAAATGAGTGACGAAACCAGCCCCCGACAAAAGGAAAGAGCAGAAGCGCCCGGTCATCACGGCAAAGGTCGTTGTGAATGACTTTAACGGAGGCAAGGCGCTCGCAGGCCGTGCAGAGGGTTTTTAATTCGTCGCTGGTGAGGTGGTGCAAGACATGGTTGGAGAGAAGAATATCCGCGCCCGAGGGGAGTGTGTAGAGATCGGCTTGCTCAAAATGGAGGTTGGCAGGATTGTGCTGCGCTTGGGCAAAGGCAATGGCACGTGGGTCGGGGTCTATGCCCCGAAACTCCGCTGAGAGGCCATCGCGCTGGGTGAGCTTGGCCAGGTGTCGGAGGACATCCCCGCCGCCACAGCCGATGTCCAGAACGGTTCGTGCGCCTGATTGCAGCGCGGGACGAAGCTCACGCCGGTAGATTCCCGTCCAGCCGGAGAGCAGCGCATTGATCGTGGCAAACTGCGCGTAGGTTCGTGCCAGCTTTTTTTCATCGCAGTGGGGATCGTCCATGCGCTCTGTCAGCGATTGGGCTCGTTCTCGCAGATAAAGCGTCATAGAGCCGTCAGGAGCGCCGTTTCTATCGTCAGACCGGGGCCAAAGGCCATGGCTAGCAGTGTGTCCTCGGGTGCGACGCCGTGTGAAAGAAGCTCCTTGAGAACGAAGAGAATTGTGGCGCTGCTCATGTTGCCGCAGTTTCGTAGCACCTCGCGCGATGCCGCGAGAGCCGATTCTGGCAAGTCTAGCCCGCGCTCAACCCGATCTAGGATAGCACGGCCTCCGGGATGCACCGCCCAGTGCGTGATCTCTTCTTGCGTGCGCACGGCTTTCTCCAAGATCGGCTGGATCGCGTCTTTCACGTTGGATTGAATAATCTCCGGCACGTACGACGAGAGTCGCATCTGGAAGCCCACATCACCAATCGTCCAGGCCATGTCCGAGTCGCCTGCGGGGGCAATCGCCGAAGAGAATGCGTCAAGGCGCAGGGCACCTGTCGTGCTTTGCGGCTCGCGGGCACTCACCACGGTAGCGCTGGCTCCATCGGCGAAGACAGAGCCCGCCAGCAGATCGTCCATGCTTGCCGTCCACTGGACATGCAGGGAGCATAGCTCCAGACAGACCACCAGCACCACAGCCTCCGGGTTGGCCTCACAGAACGCTTTTGCCATTCGCAGCGCGGGAAACGCCGCGTAGCAGCCCATGAAGCCTAAGTGATAGCGCTCCACATGGGCGGAGAGCCCTAACGCTTTTAAGATGGCAAAGTCGGGGCCGGGCTGGAAGAAACCCGTGCAGGAGACGGTGATCAGATGGGTGAGCTGCTCCGGTGCAAACCCCGAGGCCGCGAGTGTGCGGGTGGCAATCGTCGGAAACATCGTGCGTGCGGCTTCGGTGTAGAGTGCGTTGCGCGCCCCGGTCGAAGGGCATAGAAACGCGTCGGTTGCTCTGTCGTAGAAGATGCCGGGCTCCGCATCGGGGAGAAAGTCCGTCACCACACTGGAGCGCCGCTCAATCGCGGATTGGGCGTAGAGATGGTGGATAATTTTCTCCGTCCGCCGATCCCCCTTTGCCACCGAGCGCTTCAGAGTCGCGGCGATCTCTTCCTGTGGGTACGATGTTGGCGGCAGAAGAGTCTCGATATGGTGAAGATAGACAGGCATGACTTTGATCGTATCACTGGAAATGCATGAAATCATCTCAGGGTTCCCTGTCTTTCGACTTCCAAAGAGAAACGGCACGGGAAGTCGCTGCTTCCCGTGCCATCTTGGCGAGGCGCTAGAGCCCACTAGCCCCGGCGGTGATCCCGGTCGCGGCAGTCCCGCTCCCAATCGCGTCCCCGGCGCTCCCGCTCCAGTCTCTCCCGGAGGATGCGCTCGCGACGTTCTCGCTCTTCACACTCGCGCCGCTCTCGCTCAATGCGCTCTCGCTCCCAGCGGGAGGGAGTCTGAAACCGATCTCGGTCGTAGGCATCGGTGTTGTAGCGTCCATCTCGGCTATCGCGTCCGAACCGATCCTCATCCCTCTGGGCCTTGCGAGCATCTTCGTACTTCTTGCCTGTGTAGGCGGCTCCTGCACCCAGAACAATCGCCTCCCCGACTCGGCCACGGACTGCGGAGCCCACGGCTGCCGCACCGAGGCCAGCCCCTAGGTTACGCATCGCGTTCTTGTCGTCCTGTCGGGTCAGTCTAGGGCCGTTTCCCTGTGCCCAGCCGGTTCCTACCAGCCCGATCATCACCAGTCCTGTCAGTAGAATGTGCTTGGTATTCATCTCCGTAAGCTCCTTCTCCTCGTTTACTTAGGGAGCTTTCGCAGCGCCCTATGTGAGAAGAAACGCCCCCCACTTGAGGTGTGTGACAGGAGTGACAAACGACACTCAGTCCCAGCTCTGGTAGGTGTCACGGACAGAGTCCGCCCAGCGCCGTAGAGCCTCTTTGCGCTTCTCAAACTGAAGGGCGATTGCTAGGACGCCGATCCCCAGGATCGTTAAGTACACGCCAAAGTTGATCTCCCTCAGAGGATCCCAGAGCTTATGGATCAGGAGCGCGATCAGAAAAGCAACGCCACCGCCTAAGTAAACTTTTACCCGCTGCCCAATCCCTGCCGCAACTGCGATCAGGCACTCTAGCACCAGAAGAATCGCGTGTTGCCACTCGTGTGGGTTTAGTGCGACGGCCAGAAACGACGAGCCCAGCAAGAGAAGCAGACCTGGTCCCCGGAGAGGGGCTTGATCCATGCGCTCCGCCACAAACAGCAGGTAGATTCCCAGCGGGAGCAAAAAATAATTCAGCCGGTTTGAGCCCAGACCGTACTGGTCGAAGAAGTAAAGCCCAAAGGCGGCGAAGGCACAGGCAAAAGCGCTATGGAGGTAGTTTGGCTGGCTGCGTAGCCCCGCTGTCGCTGCGAGGGTGATGGCTCCCAGCCCCAGCGTGAAGATTGTCCAGCGGCCTTGATCTTCGCCAGCCAGCCCCAGAAGCCCCACCACAACCGCCACACCGACGGTCGCGACGCTGACCGTACTGAGTACCTCCCAGAGGGGTGTGCTCCGGCGCAGACCTGCCGCAAGCCCGAGCCAGAAAAGGGCGATGCCTGAGAGCAGAAACCCCACCTGGGCCAGTGAGAAGTGGGGATGTGGAAAGCCGCTGGCAGCAAGGGTGACCGTTGCCGTCGCGAGACCCGCCGCCGTCGCCACGCCGCTGGGACGGTGCAGGCGAAGGGGCACGACAGCAAGGGCGAGCCCGGTGACGAGCGTGCTGAGAGGGGAGGTACCTGAGGGCAGGAACACGGAGGCAAGAAAGCCCAGTGTGGTGAAAAACTCCGTCAGCCGGAGCGACTCTTTCGACTCGCCCTCGGTGCGGTCTAGCCAGAGAAGAACAGGGAGCAGAGAAAGTCCCCAGAAGGGCAGAAGCGCCTGCGGCAACAAGCCCGCCGCCAGATGCCCCGCCGCGAACAGCCAGAGGATGGCACGGAGGGAAAGCTCCGGGCGCTGCGTGAGGGTGGCTCCCGCCAGTGCGAGAGAGAGCGCCAGAAGGGGCAGTGGCAAAAGCGGAGCATGATTGAGCCAGGAGAGCCACTGGACGGCGGTGACCAATCCTAGAGGCAGGAGGGCAGCTCGTGCCGCCAGCGACTGTCTCTGCCCGAGCCCCCAGAGCCCGAGCCCCGCGGCCGCTACCAAGAGAACTCCCGCACTAACGGTCGCCGCATGATGGTCGCTACCGAAGCTCCATAGCCCCTCAAGCTGCCCGGCGCAGGCCCAAGCAAACGCCCCGATCCCACCCTGGCGCAGGACAGTCGCCTGCTCATCGGAGCGGGGACGCAGGCTCAGGAGGCCGAGTGCCAGTGCGGGGACGAGAAGCCAGCGTAGCGCATTGGCAGGTAGGCCGGTTAGAGAGATAAAGTAGGCATCCAGAGGCATGGCAAGAAGACGAGAGGCTGCCAGACCCAGCAACACGGCGCAGCGGAAGCCCTGTGCGTTTTTAGCCACCACAAGCCAGAGAATCGCTTCGGTGGCGAAGAGTCCCGCCAGTGGCAGGTCGCGTAGCTCAGGGCCGAGCAAGAGGGGGATCGTCCCCAGCAGCGTGAGAGCATCGGCACTTTTTTGGTAGGGCTTGGGGCACTGCTGGAGCCGTGCGAGAAGCTGGATCAGAGCTCCCGTTGCGCTTGCAATTGCTCCCCGAGCCACGAGACTGGCGCTGTCCGGGAGAAGAAGCTGGCTCCCCAGTGCGGCAGTGATCGTGGCGACATAGCCCAGCCACTCGACCTTGAGGCGGTTACTCGTCAGGCCGTAGAGTCCCGAGGCTGCCAGGAGGGTAAGGCCAAAGATCGCGTTGCTCGTGTGACCATCGCCGTTGGCCACCCAGAGAGACGATGCACCGATCCCCGCCAGAGTCAGCCCATGTCCCGCCAGTGCTCGGACCCGCTCCA
>Ga0315904_10005210_pt1 | contig 18136 bp, 9 predicted proteins | sample LakEriMetagenome_6_FD_203529 | JGI IMG/M metagenome (GOLD analysis project Ga0315904, IMG submission 203529) | Freshwater fungal communities from buoy surface, Lake Erie, Ohio, United States - Buoy 12 MA120 | ecosystem: Environmental > Aquatic > Freshwater > Lake | place: USA: Lake Erie, Ohio...
ACCGGTGCGGGAATTCCCCCGGCAGGCGGGCGATCTGGTGGCATGGGGACGCGAGGTCGGCCCGAATCCCCCGAGGCTGACCGACGTCGTCGCGGTCGCCCGAGGCTTCGTTCATGGATATGCTCTCGATGCAAACGGAAGACTGACCGGTTGGGGCACCAACACCCTGGGCCAACTCGGCACCCCCAACGGGTTGTCGCCGGTGCAGCAGGTTTCGGCCGGGGCCTTCCATACGTTGGCCCTGCTGACCAACGGCACCGCGCGGGCCTGGGGTGACAACCGTTTCGGACAGTCGACCATCCCGGCCTCCGTGACCGGGGCCGTGGCCGTCGCCGCAGGTCACTTCCACTCGGTCGCTCTCCTGTCCGACGGGACGGTCGCCTGCTGGGGCGACAATGGCGCACTGCAGTCGGCGGTGCCGGCGGGACTGTCCGGGGTGGTGGCCATCGCGGCCGGAGCGCGGCATACCGTGGCCCTGAAAGCCGACGGATCCCTGGTGTGTTGGGGCTCCAACGATCGGGGGCAGGCCGCCGTTCCGGCTGGAATCTCCCGCATCGCACGGATCGCCGCCGGTGACCACCACACGCTGGCGCTCTCCCGGGAAGGCGTCGTCCTGGCTTGGGGCGACACGGCCCAGAAGCAGGTCCCGGTGCCGCCCAAGATGCCGCCGGCCATCGCCATCGGCGCGGGAGCCGGCTACTCGCTGGCCCTGACGGCGACCGGCAACGCGGTGGGCTGGGGCACACCGTCGGTGGTCGGCCAGTCATCCGCCCAGACCAACCTCTTCGCCCTGAGTGCCGGGTTCCAAGCCGCGGCCGGCATCCGCGCCCGGACCGATGGCGACCAGGACGGTGTCGATGATCCGACCGAGGCGGCCCTGGGGCTGAGTTCGATCGTGCCCGACACCGATCAGGACGGGCTGGAAGACGGCATCGAACTCCGCATGAACCTCGACCCCCGGTCACCGGATTCCGATCAGGACGGCATCGGCGACCTGGCCGAAATCACCCAAAGCACCGACGCCGATGGCGACGGCGTGACCGACACCGAGGAACTGCGGCGCGGACTCAACCCGCTCGATCCCGACACCGACGCCGACGGTTCCCCGGACGGGGCGGAGTTGACGGCGGGCACCGACCCCGCATCGGCCGACAGCCATCCGGTCTTCGAGCTGCTGGATCGGGACCGTCAGGTCGTCGCCGGGGACAGGCTCGTCCTGCGCGCGATCGCGTTCGCTCCGGCCGCCGCCTCGCCGCCCCCGGCGACCAACCCGGTGGTGACGCCGACCACCCCGCCGGTGGATTCCGGAACGGATGATGGGACGAATGCCGGGACCGATCCGGGAACCTCCGGCGGTACCTCCACGAACGCACCACCCGCCCCGGCGATCGTCCAGCGGCCCACCTTCCAGTGGTTCAAGGACGGGAAGGCCGTGGCTGGACAGACCAACCTGAGCCTCGTCGTGCACGGGGTGCTTCCCGAAGAGGCCGGACTCTACCGCCTCGAGGCGTATCTCGGCGGCACGGACCCGATCCAGAGCAGCCGCTCGCTGAGGGTGGACGTTCTCCGATTCAGCCGTCCGGCGGCACGGGAGCGCCTGGTGGGCACGGTGATCGCCTGGGGTGACGACACCTTCGGCCAGACCACGTTGCCGGGCGGCATCGGCCCCGTGTCGGCGGTGGCCGCCGGCTTCGCGCATTCCCTGGCGCTTCGCACCAACGGAACCGTGGTGGCCTGGGGATCCGATTCCCGGGGACAGGCTCGAGTCCCCACGGACCTGACCGGGATCGTGGCCATCGCAGCCGGAGCCGCCCACTCGGTCGCCCTGACCACCGAAGGCCGCGTCCTCTGCTGGGGCGACAACACCCGGGGACAGTCTTCGGTGCCGACCGGGCTGACCAACGCCGTGGCCATCGCCGCAGGGGACCTGCACACGCTGGCTTTGGATGGCAACGGCAAGGTCTGGGCCTGGGGCGACTCGGGCGCGGGACAGACCAACCTGCAGGGCCGGACCGCCACACGCATCCTCACCGGAGCCATGGCCTCGGGTTGGATCAACGCCTCCGGGCAGTTCCGCACGGTGGGAACCCCCGGCCTGACCAACCTCACGGGAGTGGTCGGGTTCGCCTCACGCAATGACCTGTCCCTGCTGCTCCATCGCAACGGCGCGGTGTCGACGCCGGGCGGCTCGTCAGGACCTCCTCCGGTCGAGGCTTCGCCCGCGCTGGCCATCGGAACGACGACCTCGGTGGGAGCGTCGGTCACCGCGGACGGTTCGGTCGTCGTCTGGGGCGACACCAACGCCCCGGCCTGGCGGGTACCCCTCGGGCTCGAACGTATCGTCGACCTGGCCGCGGGCTCACGGCACCTGGTGGCACTGCAACGGCTCCCCGATGCCGACACCGATGGATTGGCCGACCCGATGGAGGTGGCAGGAGGAACCGATCCCACCCTGCCGGACTCCGACTCCGATGGATTGGAGGACGGCATCGAGATGCGTCTGGGTTCCAACCCTGGCCTTCGGGACACCGATGGGGATGGCCTGGAGGACCGGACGGAACTCGCCAACGGATTCGATCCGACCTTGGCCAAGGAACGTCCCGACGGTTGGCTGGGCCTCGAGCCCTGGGTGGCGATCAAGAGCTTCACCGTCGGCGGAGAGGGTTATCGCCTGCAGGGATCGGCAGACGGATCGGTCTGGGAAGACCTGGGGGAACCTCGCCGGGAGAGCGGCGGCTGGTCCCGTCGGTTCACCAACGCGCTGCCCACGCGGGCCTTCTACCGCCTGCTGGGACCCGATCGCGGAAACAGCGATCCGGGCGCCACCGAGGGCAGCATCATCGCCTGGGGGGATTCTCGACTCGGGCAGACCTCCGTGCCGCAGGGACTGGGCGGACTGGGTCAGATCAGCGCGGGCACCTGGCATACGCTGGCGCTGCGGACCAACGGCACCGTGGTCGCCTGGGGGGATTCGACCGACGGCAAGACAGCGATCCCGCAAGGCTTGACCCAGGTGGTCGCCGTCGCGGCCGGTGGCAACCACTCGTTGGCTCTCGATGCGGCGGGTGCCGTCACCGGCTGGGGACGCGACACCTCCGGGCAGGCGACACCACCGCGATTCCCGGCTCCGGTGACCGCGATCGCCGCCGGTGGTGATTACAGCCTGGCCCTGTTGGCCGATGGCACGGTCCGGGCCTGGGGCACCAACTACCACGGGCAACTGAACGTGCCCGACGGATTGCGGAACATCCGCGCCATCGCCGCAGGCTGGAGCCACGCCGTCGCACTCAAAGACGATGGCACCGTGGTCTGCTGGGGCGACGATCGCGGGGGCCAATGCCAGGTGCCATCGAGCCTGAGGAACGTCGTCGGCATCACGGCCGGTGATGCCCACACGGTGGCGCTGCGGGCCGACGGCACCGTGGTCGCCTGGGGAGCCGACGGGGACGGACAATTGAGGGTCCCCGCCGGACTCGATCGGGTGACCCGCATCCAGGCGGGCTACAATCACACGGTGGCGCTCCGCGATTCGGGGGAGCTCGTTTCGTGGGGCGGTGATTCCGGCGGTTCCCTGAAGGTCCCCGAGTCTGCCACCGAAGTCCTGCTCGTTGGTGCGGGCGGATTCCACACCGTGGCCGCCGTGCGACCCCGCGACACCGACAGCGACGGATTGGACGACCGCTACGAGTCGGCCATCGGCACCTCGCCCGACGCCGCCGACACCGACGGTGACGGACTGCCGGACGCCCAGGAACTCCGCTTTGGTTCCAATCCGCGGGTACCCACCGAGGCCCCGGATGGCGCGGTGTTCCTCGCCCCGGCTCTGCGCATCCGTCGTTTCACACTGGGTGGCAAGACCTACCGGATCGAGACCTCCACCGACCTTGCCACCTGGACCCACCTCGCGGACCCGATTCGCGGCATCAGTGGCTTCAGCGAGTTGCTCCTGGAGATCCCCGAGGAGACCCGGTTCTACCGGCTGATCAGCCCTTGAATCCGGATCTCATCGCCCGCGCAGACCGACTGGAGTTTCGGATTCAACCGCCCCGAGGACAAGGGACAGGCTGCAGGGGCAGGCTGCAAGGCTGCGGGGGACAGGCTGCAGGATGCGGATCCACGAGTCCCGGACAGTCTGCCGATCGATCGTACGATCACCCCTCTCCGATAGACGTGCCCACGGCTGCACCGTGGCGTAGGTCCGCGCCGCATCGTGGAAGACCCTCGGGCTGAACCCGTGGGTGTCGGCGGTCTGTGATCCGGACACCGACGAAGATCACGACGCGGAAGACACGGGCGATGAAAGGGTCGTTCGAGGCGCCCTGACACTCCGACTGCGGAGCGCTTCCCCTCCATCGCCACCGCCGAAACCACACTCCCGGGCACCACCACAACCCCGCCGTGCAGCAACGGTGGACTGATTGCGGTCTCTCGAATCCCAACCCTGAAATCAGGCAATGCACACCCTCAAGGCAGAGGGACAGGCTCCAAAACGAAGAGGGACAGGTTCCATGGCAAGGCCCAGCCGGAGCCGACAAGTCGGGGACAGGCTCCTCATCTCATCGAAAGAAAAGGGATCAATCACCCTTCGATAACGTTATTTTAGACAGAGGACGAGATCCATGAGTGGAACCGGGCCGCCCCCCTCTTCGACGGCAGTGCACCGTCGGGGGGGCAGGACCGTCGGGGGACAGGCTGCGAGCCATCGCCCATCGGCCTTCGCCCAAGGCCATCGGCGGCGAAAGGGAAGAGATCTTGGCGGTGCCGGCTGCTTGGTATTGGATGGACGGAATGTTCCCTCAGAAACGTCGCCTTGGGCTGACCTCGTTCCACGCGCTGCTTTGCAGCCTGTCCCTCAGCGGTCTCTGGAGCCTGTCCCTCAGAGGTCTTGGCGGGATTCCATGGGTCGATCTGGCATCCGAGACATCCCGACGGAGCATCGTCGACAAGGAGGACGGACAATATCTGGGGCATCCCACCACGCTGCTTCTGGAAGATGGCCACACCGTCCTGTGCGTCTATCCCAAGGGCCATGGCAAGGGGGCCATCCAACTCAAGCGCAGCACCGACGGAGGTCTGACCTGGAGCCAGCGACAGCCTGTCCCCGAGAATTGGTCCACCTCGCTCGAAACCCCCACCATCCACCGGGTCATCGACGCCCGGGGGCGCCGCCGCCTGATCGTCTGGTCCGGGCTTTGGCCGGCCCGCCTTTCAGTCTCCGAGGATGACGGAATCACCTGGTCACCCCTCCAGGCGGCCGGCGACTGGGGCGGCATCGTGGTGATGGGGTCCGTCGAGCCGGTGCGGAACAAGCCCGGCCACTACCTGGCCTGGTTCCATGACGACGGCCGATACGTTTCCCGTGATGCGCGGCCCGCCAACCCGCCGATCTTCAAACTCTACCAGACCCGGTCGGAGGACGGCGGGCTGACCTGGTCCCAACCACGCCCCCTCTGGTCCGGATCGGAGATCCACCTCTGCGAACCCGGCGCGGTCCGATCCCCGGACGGGCGTACCCTCGCGTTGCTGCTGCGCGAGAATCGCCGCAGGAAGAACTCCCACATCATGGTCTCCACCGACGAGGGGGCGACCTGGAGCGAGCCTCGCGAATTGCCGGCGAGCCTCACCGGCGACCGCCACACCGCAAAATACGCCAAGGACGGACGTCTGGTGGTGTCCTTCCGGGATACCGCCAAGGAATCCCCCACGGCCGGGGATTGGATCGTCTGGGTCGGCCGATTCCAGGACCTGCTCGACGGCGGCGAGGGCCGCTGCCGGATCCGCCTGGGCGACAATCACCATGCCTGGGACTGCGCCTATCCGGGGGTGGAGGTCCTGCCCGACGGCACCGTGTTGGCGACCACCTACGGCCACTGGGATGCGGGCAAGCCGCCCTACATCGTGGCGGTACGATTCACCCTCGAGGAGATCGATCGTCGCCTGCCTACAAAACCCTGAGGCCGCGCGGAATCACATCCGGAGCCCGTCGGCGCCTACCGATGTGGCCTCAGGAATAGCTGAGGCCTCCGCCCCCGACCCGGCTACTTGCGGAAGTGGCGAAGGATCTTGCCGGGAAAATGCGGCAGGGCCAGGAACACTTCCCTGAGCATCCGTGGCGACATCTGTGAAGGGACGGTGGCGGTGACATACGCCCTCGGATGGACCAGATCCACGGGCCAGTCCCGGGAGGATTCCCGGGCCTTCGGAACATCGGCCAGCCGGGATTCCCTGACGAACAGGAAGAGATTCTGCACGTACCACCAGGCGACCCGTTCATTGCCCCAGATCTGGTGCCTCAGGCAGTCGAGCGCCACGAATCCCTGCGCACGGAAACGGCGCACCCAGTGGCTTTGGAACTGCTCGTTCACGTGATGGGTGCCGCCCTGGCCGGGGATGGCGGCGCTGAAGGCCACCACGTCGCCGAGCGCGCACAGATCGGCCACGAAGCCGTCCGCCCGCTCGGGGTCGAGGTGCTCGGCCACTTCGAGGCAATTGACCAGATCGAATCGCCGGTCCAGACGGAGGGGCTGTGAAAGATCCCGCCTCAGGAAACGATCGGCGGGGATCAACAACTGGTCGGCGTGGACGATGTCACCGTCGATGCCGAGAACATCGCATCCCGCCTGCGCATAGGCGTGGGCCCAGGTGCCGGATCCGCAACCGACATCCACCACCGTCTTGGCGGGAACCAGCCCCAGCAGCAGCGGAACGACCTCCCGCGCCGAGCCGGCCGAATCCTCCTTCAGCCCCTCGTAATACCGGGTGGAATAGGCGCTCATCGCCGCGGAGCCTAGCCTGCGGCCATCCGTGGGAAAACGGATTTCCGGAGGGCGTTCGAGAACCGGACCCACCGGGACTCCGCGACGGATGATCCCCCCATGCACGAGCCGTGCCGACCTCCCACGAATCGCCCCCGGTCGGAGCCCAAGCGGATCCCGCCACATCGACAAAGAAACCAACAAAACCCTTGCGGATTCCCTGGGTATTATTACCTTCCGCGCCTCCGATTGATGCGCGGTTAGCTCAGTGGTAGAGCATTACCTTGACACGGTAGGGGTCACAGGTTCGAACCCTGTATCGCGCACCATCCTCACGGCACCACTCGCTTCCCTCCCCTTCAGCGTCGTTTGACCTTCCTCGGTGGCGCTCGCGGGTTCTCAGGACGATTCAGATCGAGGCCGCTCTCCAACTCTCAACCTTCCGAACCAGCGACGTTGGGCCTCCGCCAGGCCCGTTACCGCAGCAATCCCGCTGATGGTCCCGCCACACACGGGCCCAAGGGGTTCGGGTCGTTCCGGCGAGGACAGCTCGATGAGGGTCGTCGGCATCGGCGGGGCCTCGCCTCGCGGATCGGCGCAGCCCGGCCCGGATGACCTCAGGGCCGGACCTTCACGAGGCCGTCTCGGCGGTGCCGTACGCATCCATTCCCACGCAGGAGCAGACCAGATTCCGGTCGCCGAACACGTTGTCGACCCGGCCCGATGCGGGCCAGAACTTGAAGTCCTTGAGTCCGGGGACCGGGAAGACCGCCCGCTCGCGGCTGTAGGGCCGATCCCAGGGCTCGACGGCGATCTGGTCGGCGGTATGGGGAGCGTTCTTGAGCAGATTGTTCCTGGCATCGGCGGCGCCCGATTCGACCTCCAGGATCTCGGCATGGATGGAGATCATGGCCTCGCAGAAGCGGTCCAATTCGGCGCGCGGCTCCGACTCCGTGGGCTCGACCATCAGCGTGCCTGCGACCGGCCAACTGAGCGTCGGTGCGTGGAACCCGTAATCCATGAGTCGCTTGGCCACGTCTTCGGCGGTCACCTTCTTGAACTGCCTCAGGTCGAGGATGCACTCGTGCGCCACGCAGCCATTGGCCCGGTAGAGGGTCGGGAAGTACGGCTGCAGGCGTTGCGCGATGTAGTTGGCGTTGAGGATCGCCACCCGGGTGGCGGCGGTGAGCCCCGCGGCCCCCATCATCTGGATGTACATCCAGGAAATCACGCAGATGGAGGCGCTGCCCCAGGGCGCGGCGCTCACGGCACCGATGGGATCCTCACCCCCCAGGTTCACGACCGCATGACCCGGCAGGAAGTCGACCAGGTGTGCGGCCACGCACACCGGCCCGACCCCTGGTCCACCTCCGCCATGGGGAATGCAGAAGGTCTTGTGAAGGTTGAGGTGGCACACATCGGCCCCCAGCGCGCCCGGTGAAGTGAGACCCACCTGGGCGTTCATGTTGGCCCCGTCCATGTAGACCTGGCCGCCGGCCTCGTGGACCCACCGGCAGATGTCCTTCACCGCCACCTCGAAGACGCCATGGGTGCTCGGGTAGGTGATCATCAGCGCGGCCAGATCGGCGCCGTGAAGGGCGATCTTCTTCCGGATGTCGTCGCAGTCGATGTTGCCCTCGGAATCACAGGCCACCGGGACCACGGTCATCCCGGCCATCACGGCGGAGGCGGGATTGGTGCCGTGTGCGCTGGTGGGAATCAGGCAGACATGGCGGTGTCCCTCCCCACGGCTACGATGCCAGGCACGGATGATGAGCAATCCCGCGTACTCGCCCTGTGAGCCCGAGTTCGGCTGCAGCGAGACGCCCGCGAACCCGGTGCACGAGGCGAGCCATGCCTCCAACTCCTCGAACATCTGCCGGTATCCGCGGGTCTGGGACAACGGTGCGAACGGATGGATCGCGCCGAATTCGGGCCAACTCACCGGGAACATCTCCGCGGAGGCGTTGAGCTTCATGGTGCAGGATCCCAGCGGGATCATGCTGTGGCAGAGGGACAGGTCCTTGGATTCGAGCCGCCGGAGGTACCGGAGCATCTCGGTCTCGCTGCGATACCGATGGAACACCGGGTGGGTCAGGAATGCGGTGGAGCGCGTCGGCAAGACCGGGACCACGACCGAAAGGTCTCCCAACTGGAACGGCAGGGCATCGCCCCGATGGAAGGCCATGAGGATGCGGGCCACGTCGTCGGGTCCGGTGGTCTCATCGATGGACACCCCGACCAACCCCGCATCGACGCGCCGGAGGTTGATGCCGAGAGCCTCGGCCGCCCGGTGGACGGCCGCCGCGTCGGGCACCCGGACCGTCAGGGTGTCGAAGAACGTGTCGTGGGTGAGGGACAACCCGAGTCGGCCCAACCCAGCCGCCAGGAGCCCGGTCAACCCATGGACCCTGCCGGCGATCGCCTTCAATCCCTCGGGCCCATGATATGCGGCATACGCCATGGCCATGTTCGCGAGCAGTGCCTGGGCGGTGCAGATGTTCGAGGTGGCCTTCTCCCTGCGGATGTGTTGTTCCCGGGTGCCGAGCGATAGGCGCAAGGCGGGCCTGCCGCGGGAATCCTTGGAAACGCCCACCAGGCGCCCCGGCATGGATCGCTTGAAGGCGTCTTTCGTGGCGAAATAGGCCGCGTGGGGCCCTCCGAAGCCCAGGGGAACCCCGAAACGCTGGGCGCTGCCGACGGCGACGTCCGCCCCCCATTCTCCCGGGGTCTTCAGGAGGGTCAGCGCCAGCAGGTCGGCGGCGAAGACGACCAGGGCCCCTGCCTGATGCGCAGCCTCCACCCAACGCGCGGGATCCCCGACCTCGCCGGAGCTCCCCGGGTATTGGACCAGGACACCGAACACCTCCGGCCCGATCACCGGGTTCTTGCGATCGCCCACCACCACCTTCAACCCCATGGCCTCGGCACGGGTCCGGACCGTGTCGATGTTCTGGGGGTGGCAATCCGAGTCGATCCAGAAGGTGTCTCGATGCGCATCCGCCTCCTTCACCCGCCGGCACAGGGTCATCGCCTCGGCGCACGCGGTCGCCTCATCGAGGAGCGAGGCGTTCGAGATGTCGAGACCGGTCAGGTCGCACACCATGGTCTGGAAGTTCAACAACCCCTCCAGGCGCCCCTGCGAGATCTCTGCCTGATAGGGGGTGTACTGGGTGTACCATCCCGGATTCTCAAGGATGTTCCTCTGGATGACCGGAGGCGTGATCGTGTCGTGGTAACCCATCCCGATGAACGACTTGAGGACCCGGTTCTTGGAAGCGATGACCCGCAAGCGATCGAGGGCCGCGGCCTCCCCGAGGGGTTCCGGCAATTCCAGGGAGTCCGACCGTCGGATCTGGGCGGGCACCGCGGCCGTCACCAGGGCATCCAACGATCCGTGGCCGCAGGCCCGGGCCATGGCATCCCATTCCTCAGGACGGGGTCCGATGTGGCGTTGGGCGAAGGAATCGGGGTGCAGCGACAGGGACTCGAGGCTCATGGATGAACGACTCCCGCCGAAGCGGGGAGCGCAAAGCTACGTCTCCCCCCCCGCGAGGCAAGCGCCGGCTTGTTTCGATTCGGCCATCGACCGACCACGCCGTGCGCGTATCCCATCCGATACCCCGCCAAATCCGACCTTGCAGGAAGTACCCGAGAGCCTGTCCCCAAACACGAACCAAACCCACCACCGCGACCTCGCTCGTACGCCCCTCCCACCCCCTCCTCCCCGACGCCGCCCATCTGAATCTCGGAGGGGGAGTAGCAGGGGAGGATTCCAGATTTGGAGCCTGTCCCCAAGGGTTTGGAGCCTGTCCCCAGAGGCCCGCAGGCACAGACGAGTCCAGGCAACTCCTGCCGCCCGACATGAACCTCTCCGAATTCTGCGGGGATTTTCCGGAGCCTGTCCCTCGAGTTTGTCCTTTGGTCGGAAAGGTTCGAATGCTAAGAGCCTGTCCCCAATGGGAAGACGGGCCGTCGTCCTCCCGGATTTTGACTGCCGTGCGCCAACCTCCCCTACCGAAACGCGATGGTTCACCCGTCCAGTGGGTTCGCCCCCTGGTCCGCCGACTCCACGCCTACGTCCCCGGCGAGCAACCCAAGATCCGTGGGTTGATCAAGCTCAACACCAACGAGAATCCCTACCCTCCGTCCCCCAAGGTGCTGTCCGCGACCCGCAAGGCGGTGGACGGGCGCCTCCGGCTCTACCCGGATCCGACCGCCCAACCCCTGCGGGAGGAACTGGCCCGTCTGCATGGGTGCTCTCCCGACCAGATCATCGTCGGCAACGGATCCGATGAACTGCTGGCCCTGGGTGTCCGCGCTTTCGTGGAGCCCGCCTCCCGCCCCGGGAACGGTCCGAAATCGGACCCCAAAAGCCGGGTGCAGTATTTCTGGCCGAGTTATTCCCTGTACCCGGTGCTGACCGAGACCCATGGGGCCACGCCCCATCCGGTGCCCCTGCCGCAGGATTTCGCCATACCTTCCGTCGCGAAACTCCGACGCGGCGGACAATGGGATTTCCGGGCCGCGCTGACCTTCATCACCACCCCGAACGCCCCGAGCGGACGCGGATATTCCACCGACGACTTGGACACCCTGTGCGCCGCCATGAAGGGGATCGTGGTGCTCGACGAGGCATACGTCGACTTCGCCGCCGAGAACGCACTCCGATTGGCGCTGAAACACCCCCATGTCCTCGTATCCCGGACCTTCTCCAAGGCCTATTCCCTGTGCTTCCAGCGGATCGGCTACTGGATCGGCCACCCGGAACTGATCGCAGCCCTCCACCGCATCCGGGACAGCTACAACGTCAACGGGCTCGGCCAGGTCGCAGCCTTGGCGACACTCAAGGATCTCCCCTACTACCGTCGCAACTTCAGGAGGGTCATCGAGTCCCGGGCCAGGGTGACCCGGGAATTGACCGGATTGGGTTGGGAGGTCCTGCCTTCCCAGACGAATTTCATCCTGGCCCGCCCCCCGGGACCTCCGGCGCGGCAATGGCTCGAGCGCCTGCGCGAGAGAAAGATCCTGGTTCGCTGGTTCGGCAGCCCAGAACTGGATTCCTGGCTGCGGATCACCATCGGTTCGGAATCGGAGATGAACACGCTGCTGAAGACCGTGCGAAGCCTGTCCCTGTCGAAATCCGACCGCTGAGGCGGACCACCGCACCGGACACCGAACCCGCCGATGAATCTGCCCAATCGATTGACGGTCTCCCGGTTCGCGCTGACGGGTCTGTTCTGGGTGGCCGCCTTCACCCCCTTTCCCGGGAACCGCACCTGGGCCCTCTTGCTCTTCGGACTGGCCAGCCTGACTGATTTCCTGGATGGAAAGATCGCCCGTGAACGGCGTCTGATCACCGCCTTCGGCACCCTGATGGATCCCTTGGCCGACAAGATCCTCACCTGCTCGGCCTTCATCGCGTTCATCGAGTTGAAGCAGATCGAGGCGTGGATGGTGGCGGTGATCGTGGGAAGGGAACTCGCCATCACCGGGCTCCGTTTGCTGGCGGCCTCCAAGAATGTGGTGCTGGCTGCCGAGCGGCTCGGGAAACACAAGACCATCTCCCAGATCACGACCATCCTGGCCACGCTCCTGGCCATGAGTTATCCGCAATGGGGTTCCCTGGGACAGGCCCTGTTTTCATGGCCCGTGATGGGCCGGCCATGGATCGACACCTTCGCCACGGCCTCGCAGTGGCTGGCGGTGGCCCTGACGCTCTATAGCGGCGCCGCCTACCTCTGGCGCAATCGGCACCTGTACCTGCAGGACATGTAGCGCCCGAAGGGTCCACGGCCGGGCCCCACGGCAGTGGAGCCGGGGGCCTCGGAGAAACGACACTCAGCGGGAGCCCACCAACTCTGCGGAATCTGAAGCCAACAGGGCCTCGAATTCGCGGAGGCTGGGTTTGATGACCCGAGACTCCCCGCAATGGCCCACCATCGCCTCGAGGGTCTTGAGCCCATTGCCCGTGATGCACAGCACCGCGCTGGAATCGGCCGGGATCTTGCCTTGGGCGATGAGCTTCTTGGCGACCCCCACGGTGACCCCGCCCGCGGTCTCGGCGAAGATCCCCTCGGTCTCGGCCAGAAGCCGGATGCCCTCGCGGATCTCGTCGTCGGTCACGTCCTCGCCATGGCCGCCGGTCTCCTTCATGACCTTGAGGGCGTAGAACCCGTCGGCGGGCGTCCCGATGGCCAGCGACTTGGCGATCGTGTTGGGCTTCACCGGCTTGAAGAAATCCAGTCCGGCCTTCCGTGCGGTGGTGATGGGTGAACATCCGGTGGCCTGGGCCCCATGGATTTTCCAACCGTTGTTCTGGACCAACCCCAGCTTCGAGAATTCCTGATAACTCTTGTGGATCTTGGTGAGCAGCGAGCCGGAGGCCATGCAGACCACCGTGTGCTCGGGGATCCGCCAGCCGAGTTGCTCCTGGATCTCGAAGCCCATGCTCTTGGAACCCTCGGCGTAATAGGGGCGCATGTTGACGTTCACGAAGGCCCATCCGTACTTGCCCGCGATCTCCGCGCAAAGCCGGTTGACCTCATCGTAGTGGCCCTTGATCCCGACCACGTTGGCCCCGTAGACCAGCGAGTTGACCACCTTCCCCTGCTCGAGATCGGAGGGGATGAAGACGTAGCACTGCAGGCCGGCCGCCGCGGCATTGGCCGCCACCGAATTGGCCAGGTTGCCGGTGGAGGCGCAGGCGACGGTCTTGAAGCCCAACTCGACCGATCGACTGAGGGCGACGCTGACGACACGGTCCTTGAAGGAGAGGGTGGGATAGTTGACCGCGTCGTTCTTGACCCAGAGTTCTCGGATTCCGAGGCGTGCGGCCAGACGGTCGGCCTTGACCAGCGGCGTGTATCCGACCTTGGCGCCGACCGTGGGTTCGCCGGCGATCGGGAGAAGCTCCCGGTAGCGCCACATGTTCTGCGGACGGGAGGTGATCCGCTCACGGGTCAACCCCTGACGGATGCGGTCGTAATCGTAGGCCACCTCCAGCGGTCCGAAATCGAACTCGCAGACATGGGTCGCACCCAAGGGATATTCGCGAGCGCACTCCCGGCACTTGAGTGCCTTCATGAATCCGTTGTTCTGGCTCATAATCAACATCGATGCCCCGGCGGAAGGCTGGGCGCAGATCCAGGAACGCGGGGAGGGGGCGTTTAAAACCCCTTCCACGAAGCGAGAAGGGGTCCCCCAGGGAGCCGACGCTTCTCATCTTCGCCAAAGCCTCGCAGCCTTGACCGGATTTGGCACCTGGTCGCGGGGCAGTCGTGCCCCACCGGTTGCCGTGGCTTCATCGGGCCGTTCCCTCCGCCACTCTGGATGAGCGCCGCGATCGCCGCGGCTGCAAAAGAGATCCGCCGATCTGTCCAATCTGTCAAAAGGTTTTCTCTTGCCCACGGGATCACCCGATTCCCGCCCGAACCGGTGTTGGGGCTTTCCTGCCATGGTTCGGAGCCTGTCCCTCTGAACCCCATCCGACAACGACGGCACAGCCGGCCGATGGGAATGGGAATCGGGACACCCGCCCCCGACAGAAGGCATTGGAGCCGTGGGTGCCGCTCGCAAGGAGCCCTCGAGGAGCCTGTCCCCATTCCGGATTCGTCGCCGCTCCCCACGCGCTGGCGGTCGAAGCCTGTCCCCAAAGGAGCTTTGACTTCTCTTTCGCGGACTCCGCGCTAGTTTCGACCCGCCATGAATTCCGTCAGCACCGTCGTTCTCTCGCGTGATTGCGATGCGGTCCAGATCCCCGCGGGCAATACCGTGACCCTCCCGGCCGGAACCGAGGTGGACATCACCCAGACCCTGGGCGGCTCCTACACCATCCACGCCATGGGCGGACTGTTCCGCGTCGGCTCCAAGGATGCCGACGCCCTGGGGATCAACCCCCAGACCACAGGACCCACCACGGCCGTCGCGGGCGAGACCGACGAGAAAGCGGTCTGGGAAATCCTCCGCAGCTGCTATGACCCGGAAATCCCGGTCAACATTGTCGATCTCGGACTGGTCTACGATCTGGGCATCGAGCCCCTGCCCACGGGCACCAAGAAGGTGTTCGTGAAGATGACCCTGACCGCCCCCGGATGCGGCATGGGGGCGACCATCGCCGGCGATGCCCAGCAAAAGATCCTCACCCTGCCCGGGGTCGAGGATGCCTCGGTGGAGATCGTCTGGGACCCCCCGTGGCACCAGAGCATGATCACGGCCGAGGGGCGACGGTTGCTGGGTCTGGAGTGATCCGCGGGCTCTCCTCCCCTCGTCCCATCGCCTGCCCTCCATGAAACAACCCGTCCCTTTCCACGACATCCCCTCGATCCTGGGCGACATCCGCCGGGGCCGAATGGTGGTGGTCGTCGACGACGAGGATCGGGAAAACGAAGGCGACCTCGTGATGGCCGCCGAGAAGGTCACGCCCGACGCGATCAACTTCATGGCCAAACACGGGCGGGGGTTGATCTGCGTGCCGACCGTCGGCGAACGGCTTCACCAGCTCGGAATCGAGCGGATGGTCGCCCAGAACCGCGACGCCTATAAGACCGACTTCCAGGTCAGCGTCGATGCCGCCAAAGGGGTGACCACCGGGATCAGCGCTGCGGACCGGGCCCGGACCATCCGAGTGATGGTGGATCCCACCGCCACGCCGGCCGACCTGGTCCAACCGGGACATGTCTTTCCGCTCCGCTCCAAGGCTGGGGGCGTGTTGCGGAGGGCTGGCCACACCGAGGCGGCGGTCGATCTGGCGACCCTCGCGGGGCTCCGCCCTGCGGGCGTGATCTGCGAGATCATGAGCGACGACGGCTCGATGGCCCGACTTCCGGAGCTGCTGCGTTTCGCGCGGAAGCACAAGCTCAAGATCTGCACCATCGAATCGCTGATCCAATTCCGACGGAATTCGGAGAAGCTGGTCGAGCGGGTGGAGTCGATCCGGATGCCCACCGACTATGGCGATTTCACCCTCCACCTGTACTCATCCAAGGTCGACGGCACGGAGCATCTGGCGCTGGTGAAGGGCGAAGTCTCCGGCAAGAAGGGGGTCATGGTCCGGGTGCACAGCGAATGCCTGACCGGCGACGTGTTCGGCTCCCGCCGCTGCGACTGCGGCCCCCAGCTGCATGCAGCGATGCAGCGGATCCAGAGGGAGGGACGCGGAGTCATCCTCTATATGCGGCAGGAGGGGCGTGGCATCGGTCTGGGCGCGAAAATCCGCGCCTACAAACTTCAGGAACAGGGGCTCGACACCGTGGAGGCCAACCTTCGATTGGGCTTTCCCATGGACCTACGGGACTACGGTTTTGGTGCGCAGATGCTCTGCGACCTGGGGGTGAAGAAAATCCGTCTGCTGACCAACAACCCGAAGAAGGTGGTCGGTCTGCAGGGCCACGGATTGGAGATCATCGAACAGTTGCCCATAAGGGTGGAGCCCAATCCCGAGAACGAAGGTTACCTCCGGACCAAACGGGAGCGCATGGGCCATCTGCTCTGAGCGGATGCCCTGCGAGGGAAAGGCACAGACCGTCCGGGACCGGATCCGAGAGCGACCCTCTCCGGCTGGGCCCCCCGGGGTCAAACGTCGCACAACCGGATCGCCTGCCTCAGGGATCCGAGCGCGTCTGGACGGGCGGGGATGAACTCCTGGGCGACAAAGCCCTTGTAACCGGTTTCCGCGATGGCCCTGAGGATGGCCGGGTAGTTCAACTCCTGGGACTCGTCGATCTCATGCCGGCCCGGCACTCCGCCGGTATGATAGTGGGCAAAGTACTGATGGTTCTTGCGGATGGTGGCGATGACATCCCCCTCCATGATCTGCATGTGGTAGATGTCATAGAGAAGCTTGAACGACTCGGAACCGACCTCCTTGCAGAGTGCCACACCCCAGGCGGATTTGTCGCACATGTAGTCCGCGTGATCGACGCGGGAGTTGAGCAACTCCATCACCAGGGTGACCCGGTTTTTCTCACAGACTCCCATCAATCGCTTCAGGCCCACGGCGCAGTTGCGGAGGCCGGTCGCATCATCCATGCCCGCCCGATTGCCGGAGAAACAGATCACATTCTTCAGCCCGGCCTTCGCGGCCAGGGGTATCCACTCCTCGTAGGCGGACACCAGGGTGTCGTGATGCTCCAGCCGATTGAAGGCCTTGGTGATCCCCCCCAGACCCTCCTTCACCGGGTTGCTGGTGATGGCGCAGGTCAATCCATGCTTGCGGACCATCTCCCAGTCGCCCGGACCCAGCAGTTCGATCGACTTCAAACCCATCGCCTTTCCGGCGATGGCCAATTCCTCGACGGAAACCTTCGGGTAGCACCATTTGCAGACCGAATGGCGGATGCGCCCTCGAGTCCCGCTTGCCGATTCGGCGGCCGCGAGTCGCTGCTGGAGGGAGGCCGCAGCGAGGGAGGCGGCGGCGGTCATGGCCGATCGACGGGTGATTTTCATGGGGTGGATCGAATGCCGAAGGATAGGCACGGAGCCTGTCCCCCGCGTCAAAACAAAACCGCCGGGATCCGAAATGACCCGTGAAGTCCCGGGGCACGGACGGAACAGCGGGGACAGGCTGCCAATCTGAAGAGGGACAGGCTCTTTTTCTGAAAGAACACCCCTCCGATCGGCGAATGCTCGGTTGGACACACCATGCGAATACCAAGACTCAAAGCTCCACCCGACGCACCGCGTGGTTTCTATCACTGCGTCTCACGGGTCGTGGATCGCCGGCTGGTTTTCGGTGACAGCGAAAAAGAGCACTTTTGCCTACTCCTGGGGCGATACGCCCATTTCTGCGGCTTGCAGATCCTGACCTTCTGCGTGATGGGCAACCATTTCCACCTCCTCGTCGAGGTCCCCAAGCGACCGGATTCCCCGCCCGGTGACGACGAACTGCTCGATCGGATCGCCTCCATCTACTCTCCAGCCGAGGCTCGAGCACTCCGAGACCGGTTCTCCAGGGCTAACCCCGTCGAACTGGAGGCCCTGCGGGAGCGCTTCTGGCGACGCATGGGCGACATCAGCCAATTCATCAAGGAACTGAAACAACGCTTCAGCCAATGGCACAACCTGCGCCAAGGACGACGCGGGACCTTGTGGGAGGAGCGCTTCAAGAGCGTGCTCGTCGGAGAGGATGGCCCTGCGCTCTCCACCATCGCCGCCTACATCGACCTCAATCCCTTCCGCGCAGGACTGGTCTCCAATCCCTCCGCCTACCGCTGGAGCGGCTACGGTCAGGCCATGGGCGGACTTTCCGCGGCCCTGGATGGATGTCGCAGGCTCGCAACCATCGTGGAAGGCGCTTCGGCCGGCGCAGCGGAAGCCCTCGAGCGCCACCGGCGTAGACTCCTCGATCACGCCGAGCGACGGGGGCTTTTCCAGCCCGTCCG
>Ga0315904_10005211_pt1 | contig 18130 bp, 13 predicted proteins | sample LakEriMetagenome_6_FD_203529 | JGI IMG/M metagenome (GOLD analysis project Ga0315904, IMG submission 203529) | Freshwater fungal communities from buoy surface, Lake Erie, Ohio, United States - Buoy 12 MA120 | ecosystem: Environmental > Aquatic > Freshwater > Lake | place: USA: Lake Erie, Ohio...
ATTTCCCGGTCTGAGTGGTACCTGAGGAAAGTGCCGTCTTCAAAGAAATAGTGGCACGCAACCGGCATTTTAACATAGTCGAAGTATTCGGACGGATCTTTACTTGCAAGATTGAACAGTTCTTCCATGAAATGAGGCATGGTAAAAAGAGAAGGGCCTGCATCAAATTTATAGGCTCCCAACTGAAGAACAGTTAGCTTACCGCCCGTATAAGCATTGGCTTCGTAGACATCTACGTCATACCCTTTAACAGCCATCCGAATGGATGCAGCTATCCCTGCAATACCGCTACCGACAATAAGTACTTTTTCTTTTTCCAAGAGGAAGAGATAAAATCTTTATGAAGGTAAAAAAAAGTAAAACGGGAAATGTTCTTCGACTGGAGAAAGAAATCAGAAAACTGAATTACTTCAGGTGGTTGAAAAGCCTTTCCAGGTTGGGATTCTTGACAAGGACATCGTCACCAACAAAAAGTACTTTCTTGCAGCGGTTTCTTTCAAGCCAGAGGTCAAGATTGGATACGGCAACCATAACAGTTCCGTTAATATCGATCTTATGCACAGGCTTCTGACGACGGTCGAACGCATTTTTCAATTCCTCCGTATCACGATCGACCTGTTGGTTTTCGCTGAAGATCACGATGCCGTCGATCCCTTCATCTGCTTCTTCGATCTTGTTCTTATACTCCGATGAATTCAGGTTTCTTTCCTGAAGCCAAGGAGACAGGTACTGACCGAACTGAGAATTAGTTTTAAGGTAGATGCAATCGATCTTCATGTGTTGTTGTCGTTGTTCTTTAGGGGTAACAAAATTAACACTTTAGTTATTTTACCCAACCGAGAATCATTAAAAAATTAATATCCGAGAATATTCAGGAAGTCCTCTGCCGTTTGCTCGTTGCTGAAGATTTCGGTCTGAAGCTTACCGTTCTCATCCCTGCTGATCAGGATGTGTTTAGGTTCCGGTATCAGACAGTGTTTTAGCCCGCCAAATCCGCCGATCGTTTCCTGATAAGCCCCTGTATTGAAGAAGCCCAGATAAAGCGGTTTGTTCCGGTCGAATTTCGGAAGGTAGATGGCATTGGAATGTTGCTCTGAATTGTAATAATCATCACTATCACAGGTCAAACCACCCAGAAGTACCCGCTCGTAATCATCATTCCACCTGTTGATCGGCAACATGATGAAACGCTGGTTGATGGCCCAGGTATCCGGTAGATTGGTCATGAAGGAAGAGTCGATCATGTTCCACTTCTCCCTGTCATTCTGCTGCTTTTGGTGCAATACGCTGAAGATTGCTCCGCCACTTTCACCAACGGTGAAGGAACCGAATTCGGTAAAGATGTTTGGTTCGGGGATCTCGTTGTCCGTGCAGACGCGCTGAACCTGAGTCAGGATCTCCCGTACCATATAGGCATAATCGAAATCAAAAGCGAGTGATTTCTTGATCGGGAACCCCCCACCAATGTTAAGCGAATCAAGTTCAGGACAGATCTTCTTCAGATCACTGTATACCCTGAGACACTTGGTTAACTCGTTCCAGTAGTATGCTGTATCGTTGATCCCTGTATTGATGAAGAAATGGAGCATCTTTACCTGCACACGAGGATTATCTTTCACGATGGCCTTGTAGAACGGTACGATCTCGCGATAGCGAATACCGAGGCGTGAGGTATAAAATTCGAATTTTGGTTCTTCTTCGGAAGCGATTCTGATCCCGATCTGGATTGGAACATCTGTTTTTGCAAGAATCTCCTGAAGTTCCTGTGTATTATCCACAACCGGAATCACTTTCAATCGCTGTTCATTGATCAGTTCGGCAATATTGTCGATGTACTTAGGTGGCTTGAAACCATTACAGATCACATAGCGACCATCTGTAAGTTTACCGCTTCGCTGAAGGCTTCTCACGATGTCGATATCGAAGGCGGAAGACGTTTCAATATGTACGTCGTTCTTCACCACTTCATCCAATACAAAGGAGAAGTGATTACTCTTCGTGCAGTAAGAATAATAATAAGTTCCGGCGTATCCAAGGTTGTTCATTGCTTCACGGAACCAGCCTTTGGCTCGTTGGATGTTATTCGAGATCTGGGGGAGGTAATTGAACTTTAAAGGTGTTCCATATTCGTTGATCAGACGCATCAGGTCAATTCCATGGAAAAACAGACGATCCTCTCTCAAGTGAAACTCATTCTGAGGAAAATCAAATGTCTGGTCGATCAAGTCAAAATACTTCGTTCTCATTTCATAAAAACCGGAATTTCAGCTCCTTAAATCTTAATAAAACACATACTCCTATGTCACAGAATCTCCAGAATACGATCTGCAGGGCGCGCGACCACCGCCTTTTCACCTTTTACTACGATGGGACGCTCAATAAGTTTCGGAAAACGGATCATTGCATCTATCCACTCATCATCTGAAAGGGATTTTCCTTTAAAATGCTGCCTAAAATCATCTTCATTTTTTCTAAGCAATTCTTCCGGAGCAATCCCAAGTTTCTGGATCACTGCCTTCAATTCTGATGCCGTGGGTTTCTGAGACATGTATTCGATAGTATCGAATTTGAGACCCTTTTCGTTCAATAGATCAAGGGCACATCTGCTCTTCGAGCAGCGCGGATTGTGATAGACAGTGATCGCTAGGTCCATACCTTCATTTTTTGCGGACCACAAAAGTACTGCTTTCTAAATGTTTTTGGAGAAGCAGGGTGATTTTTTATGCTGAGGTTCAGCTCATTCGACCAATTAGCCGATCAACTGGGTGAAAAGGGCCTGATCGTCGTTCAAATACTGGAACTGGAAGTGTAATCTGTTGAAATTGGACTTGATCAGTTCGAGGTCCTTCGGGTCTTTCAGCTCAATTCCCACCACAGCCGGACCACTTTCCCTGTTATTCTTCTTGGAGAACTGGAAATAGGTGATGTCATCGTTCGCTCCAAGCACCTCGGTAACGAAATCTTTCAATGCTCCCGGACGCTGCGGGAACTGGATCAGGAAGTAATGTTTAAGTCCTTCGTAGAAAAGCGACCGTTCCTTTATCTCTTCGGTTCGGGTGATATCATTGTTGCTACCACTGACGATACAAACCACCGTTTTCCCCTTGATCTCTTCCTTCAGGAGATCCAACGCTGCTATACTCAAGGCACCTGCAGGTTCTACCACCATCGCTTCTTCATTATACAGTTTAAGGATCGTGGAGCAAACTTTTCCTTCCGGAACAAGCAGCATGTTATCGAGAGTTTTTTGACAGATCGAGAAGTTAAGATCACCGACGCGCTTCACAGCAGCACCGTCCACAAATTTGTCGATGTGTTCCAGTGTCACGTTCTCTCCTTTCTCCAGGGATGTTTTCATGGAAGGTGCTCCCTGAGGTTCCACACCGAAGATCTTCGTATCCGGACTCAGGTTCTTGAATACCGAAGAAACTCCTGCTGCAAGTCCTCCGCCACCAACAGGAAGTATGAGGTAATCGATCTTTACTTTTACCTGATCCAGGATCTCCAAACCGATGGTCCCCTGGCCGGCGATGACCTTTTCGTCGTCGAACGGATGAACGAAGATCCCGTTGTGCTCTTTACAGTATAGCTGCGCTTGGGCGTAAGAATCATCAAAGGTATCTCCGACAAGCACGATCTCGATCTTATCCTTTCCGAACAATTCGACCTGCTTCACCTTTTGCTTCGGTGTGGTTGCCGGCATGAAGATCGTTCCGCGGATGTTGAGTAAATTGCATGAATACGCAACTCCTTGTGCATGGTTGCCGGCGCTTGCGCAAACGATCCTCCTCTGACGCTGTTCGTCGGCAAGAGAACTGATCTTGTTATAAGCCCCGCGAATCTTATACGAACGTACCATCTGCAGGTCTTCCCGTTTCAGGTAGATGTTTGCGCCGAACTGTTCCGATAAATTCATGCTCAGATTACAGGGAGTTTCCGATACCACTCCCTGCAAACGTGATTTTGCTTCCTTTACCTCGTTTAAAACGTCCATCGCAATTAGTTCAATGTTTTCATTTCGGTCATCACCTCACGTAAACGCGCTCCAACGATCTCTATCTTATGCTCACGTATCGCTTTGTTTACGCTGATCAGCTCAATATTATCGACTTGGAAATTTATGGTCAATGGTCGACCGATCACATTCGTTTCGATCTTTTTCATGAAGTCTGCCAAAAGTGGTTTACATGCGTGATCGAAAAGGTAGCAACCATACTCAGCCGTATCGGAGATGATGCGGTTCATTTCGTATAACTTCTTGCGGGCGATCGTGTTGGCGATCAACGGAGCCTCATGAAGCGATTCATAGTATGCCGATTCAGCAACGATCCCGGTTGCGGTCATTGTTTCATAGGCCAATTCTACCCCTGCTTTCACAAATGCTACCATCAATGTTCCGTGATCGAAAAATTCCTGATCTGTCATTGGTTGTGATGTGTTCACCGCTTTTTCAAAGGCCGTTTCACCTGTCGCCTTTCTCCACTCCAGCAACTCTTTGTCGCCATTCTTCCAGTCTTCCATCATGCGCCGTGAAAAATCACCGCTCATGATGTCGTCCATGTGTTTCTGGAATAAAGGCTTCATGATCGTCTTCAGCTCTTCCGCCATAGCAAACGCCTTCAGTTTTGCAGGATTGTTCAAACGATCCATCATGTTAGTGATCCCGCCGTGTTTCAATGCTTCCGTGATCGCTTCCCATCCGTACTGTATCAGTTTCGATGCATAACCCTCGTCGATCCCACGCTCAACCATTCTGTCAAAACACAGGAAGGAAGCCGTTTGCAGTACACCACAAAGGATGGTTTGCTCTCCCATAAGGTCTGATTTTACTTCGGCTACAAAGGACGACAACAATACACCTGCACGATGTCCGCCTGTAGCTGCTGCGTATGCCTTTGCCTGTTCAAGCCCCTTTCCTTCAGGGTCGTTCTCCTGATGCACAGCGATTAGCGTCGGAACACCAAAGCCTCGCTTGTATTCTTCTCTAACTTCTGTCCCGGGACACTTTGGCGCCACCATGATCACTGTCAGATCTTCACGGATCTTCATTCCTTCTTCGACGATGTTGAACCCATGCGAGTAGGATAGCGTCGCTCCTTTTTTCATCAATGGCATGATCGCATTAACCACAGAAGTGTGCTGCTTGTCGGGAGTGAGGTTCAACACCAGATCAGCGGTTGGGATGAGCTCTTCGTAAGTTCCAACTTTAAAACCGTTGTCAGTCGCATTCTTCCACGAAGCTCTTTTCTCTGAGATGGCATCCTGACGCAATGCATACGATATGTCCAATCCTGAATCTCGCATGTTCAGCCCCTGGTTCAGTCCTTGTGCACCACAACCAACGATCACGATCTTTTTACCAAGCAATGCATTTACGCCTTCGGCGAATTGTGAACGGTCCATGAACTCGCATTTTGCAAGCTGTTCAACCTGTTTTCTGAATGGTAATGAGTTAAAGTAATTTTCCATTTTATGCTTCTAATTCCCGTAAGTAAGTTTCTAATGTTTTCATTGGTTTGGAGATCGCAACCCTTCCGGAGCGAACGAATTCCAATACACCGTATTGATCCAGGTCGTTGAACAAATTCTCCAATTCATCCGGCTGACCTGTTTTTTCAATGATGGTAAACTCCTTGTCCACCGTAAGGATCCGCGCATGGTGTTCACGGATGATCTTCTCCGTACTTCCGTTAACGAATGAATCTGTTGCGATCTTGTATAATGCTATTTCCTGATGTACGACCTGTTCGTCCGAATGAAAGAACGCTTTCAATACTTCCACCTGCTTTTCTATCTGTGCAACGACCTTCATCACCTGATCCAGGTCCGTTTTAACCACGATGGTATAACGGTAAACGCCCTTCACTTCTGATTCCGAAGCGGTGATACTTTCGATGTTGAGGTGTCGGCGCGTAAAGATTATCGTGATCCTGTTAAGTATCCCGATGCTGTTTTCCGTAAAGACCGATATGTTGTATACTGTTTTCATTTTCTTCAATTAATTCAATCGTATTTCTGATACGGATGCTCCTGTTTCTACCATCGGGAACACATTTTCCTCTTGCTCTACGACCACTTCCAGTAGATACGCTCCTGTCGAATTGAGCATATCGTCTAAAGCTTGCGATACATCCTTTCGTTCGGTGATCTTCACTGCTTCGATCGAATATCCTTTGGCAATGGCTGTGAAATCCGGATTAACGATCTCTGTAAACGAATAGCGGCGGTCAAAGAAGAGCTGCTGCCACTGACGGACCATTCCAAGGAAGTTGTTGTTGAGGATAAGGATCTTCACATCCACTTTAGATTGAAGGATCGTTCCCAGCTCCTGTATCGTCATCTGGAATCCACCGTCACCGATGATCGCAACCACCGTTTGAGCAGTATTTCCAAGTTTGGCTCCGATCGCTGCCGGCAGACCAAATCCCATTGTTCCCAATCCTCCGGAGGTCACGTTATTGCGTTTTCCATTGTATTTGTAATAGCGAGATGTGATCATCTGGTGCTGTCCAACGTCCGTTACGACGATCGCTTTTCCATCGGTTTTTTCAGATAGCATGTTCACCACTTCCGCCATTTTAAGCTGATATCCTGTCGGATGGATCGCTTCATTGACCACCTCATTCCGTTCAACAGCTTCCAGATCCCGGAACTGCTGCAACCACAGCGGGTATGTTTTTTCATCAACCAATTCGGTCAACAGTGTAAGAGCTTCCTTTGCATCCGCATGAACTGCAACTTCTGCCTTCACGATCTTGTTGAGTTCGGCTTTGTCAATATCGATATGGATCACTCTTGCCTGCTTCGCATAGCGGGAAACATTACCTGTCACACGGTCATCGAAACGCATCCCGACTGCGAGCAACACATCACATTCATTGGTAAGAACATTCGGCGCGTAGTTTCCGTGCATTCCCAGATATCCTACATACAAAGGATGATCCGAAGGGAAAGAACCCAGTCCCAGCAAAGTCGAAGCAACGGGTATTCCTGCTTTTTCAGCGAACGTCACAACCTCCTTTTCCGCATTGGAAAGATAGATCCCTTGTCCAACCAATAAATACGGTTTTTGAGCGGAATTCAGCAACTCAGCCGCTGCTTTCAAGGCATTGGTATCCACTGTTGGTGTTGGCTGGTAACTTCTGATCTTCGTACACGGTTCATAGGTGAAATTCACCATCCCGAACTGCGCATCCTTGGTGATGTCCACCAATACCGGTCCCGGTCGTCCAGTGCGCGCTATATAAAAAGCCTTTGCCATTGCAGGGGCGATATCTTCAGCCCGTGTTACCTGTACGTTCCACTTGGTCACCGGCATGGATATTCCGATCACGTCGGTTTCCTGGAACGCATCTGTTCCCAGAAGATGGGATGCTACCTGTCCGGTAACGCACACCACCGGCGTGGAATCGATCATGGCATCCGCCAGACCCGTGATCAGGTTGGTCGCACCCGGTCCGGATGTAGCAAAACAAACACCCACCTTTCCGGATGTACGCGCATATCCCTGCGCTGCATGGATCGCACCCTGTTCATGTCGCACCAATACGTGATGAACGCTTTCCCTGAAATCGTAAAGTGCGTCATAGATCGGCATGATAGCTCCACCAGGGTAACCGAATATCGTATCCACTTTCTCTTCAACCAGACAGCGCATGACTGCCTCTGCTCCTCTTATTTCCATTTTATTATTTGTCTGTTATACAACCTTCAGATGCTGAGCTTACCAGTTTAGCGTATTTGTATAAGACACCGCTTTTCACCTTCAATTCAGGTTGTTTCCATTTACTCTTTCTTTCTTTCAATTCTTCGGCTGAAACGGCCATATCTATCGTGTTGTTTACGGCATCGATCGTGATGATATCTCCATTCTGGACAAGCGCGATAGGTCCTCCTTCAAATGCCTCAGGACAAACATGTCCCACCACAAAACCATGTGTTCCACCGGAAAAACGTCCGTCCGTTATCAATGCTACGCTGTTTCCAAAACCTGCACCGATGAGCGCTGAAGTCGGCTTGAGCATTTCCGGCATTCCCGGTCCGCCTTTGGGACCTTCATTTCGAATCACGATCACCGAGCCTGCTTTTACTTCTCCGTCACGAATTCCGCGGATGCAATCGAACTCATCTTCGAATACGATTGCCGGTCCTGAGAATTGCTCGCCTTCTTTACCTGTGATCTTCGCTACGGAACCTTCAGGAGCAAGATTTCCATAGAGCACTCGAAGATGACCAGAGGATTTCAATGGCTTTTCGATCGGGTGGATCACATCCTGTGTTGCAGGTAGATCTTCCACTTCCTCCAGGTTTTCTCTCAGTGTTTTTCCTGTCACGGTTAAACAATTGCCGTGCAACAAGCCTTTTGACAACAGGTATTTCATGATCGCAGGTACTCCGCCAATGGCATAGACATCCTCCATCAGGTATTTTCCGCTTGGCTTAAGGTCAGCGATCAGAGGCGTTTCATTATTCATGCGTGTCACATCTTCCAGTGTAAGATCGATCCCCGCCGTTTTGGCCATTGCGATCAGGTGAAGAACTGCATTCGTAGAACCGCCCAATACCACCACCACTCTAAGCGCATTCTCAAATGCTTTTTTAGAAAGGATGTCAGACGGCTTAATATCTCTTTCCAGCAGGATCTGCATGTACTTCCCAATATTGAGACATTCCTCTCGTTTTTCCGGACTCATTGCCGGGTTGGAAGAGCTATACGGCAAACTCAATCCAAGGGCCTCGATAGCTGAAGACAAGGTATTCGCTGTGTACATTCCACCGCAAGCACCTGCTCCCGGGCATGCATTCTTGATCACGCCTTTGTAGTCTTCTTCTGAGATCTTTCCGGCATAACGTTCACCCAAAGCTTCGAAGGCAGAAACGATGTTCAAGGTTTTACCCTTGTACTTTCCCGAAGCAATTGTACCACCATAAACCATCAGCGAAGGTCTGTTCAGTCGGATCATCGCCATTGTCATGCCGGGCATGTTCTTATCACAACCTGCGATCGTTACCAATCCGTCGTAATAGTGTGCAGCTGTTACAGCCTCCACAGAATCCGCGATCACCTCTCTTGAAACCAGGGAATAACGCATACCGTCCGTTCCATTGGTGATCCCGTCACTGATCCCGATCGTATTGAACTGTAATCCAACCTGACCATGCTTTTGCACACCTTCCTTAACGAATTTCGATAATCCGTTCAGGTGCATGTTACATGTATTGCCTTCAAACCAGGTGGATGCAATTCCAACCTGCGGTTTTTTCATGTCCTCATCAGAAAACCCAACACCATATAACATCGCCTGTGATGCCGGCTGGGTTTCGTCTTGTGTGATCGTTTTGCTGTACTTGTTCAGTTCCATGGTTTATAGATATACTTCCTTGTATTCGTTTGTGGACACTCGTCTCTTGTACATACGCTGTACCAGATGACTGTTCGAATCTTCCCATTTCAACGGGAATTTGTGATCATTGAACTGCTCTATGCCGATCACTTCAGCGGCCGTTCCGCAAAAGAAAGCAGCATCGGCAGAATAGATCTCTTCCGGTTTGAAAAAGCGTTCTTCCACTTCAACACCTAATTCAGCAGCCAGTTCAAAAACGGTAGCACGTGTTATTCCTGAAAGGATATTCCCAAGCGGTGCAGTAACGAGTTTTCCGTCTTTCTCAAAGAAGAAATTCGCTCCCGGACCCTCGGCTACGTTCCCGTTCATATCAGTGAGTAGCGCTTCATCGAATCCCTTGGATTTTGCTTCAGTAGTTGCCAGGATCGAGTTCGTATAATGACCAACTACCTTCGCCTGCACATGGCAAGCCTTTGGGTTTGGACGCTGGTACGAAGAAAGCATCACCTTCAGCATTTTATCTCCGAGGTATTTCCCCCATTCCCACGCCATGATCACCACATGAACATCTTGCGTAGGTGTCAATGACATGTTCTCTCCGAGGTATACAAGCGGACGGATGTAAGCATCCTTTAATCCGTTAATTTCCAGTAACTGATAAGTGATCTGTTCCAGTTCCTCAGCAGAGTATTTCAGATCGATGTGCATCATCTTCGCCGAATAATGCAGACGGTCATAGTGCTCTTTAGCCTTGAAAATGCGCGTTCCGTCAGGCGTATCATACGAGCGGATGCCTTCGAACACTCCATTCCCATAATGCATCGTCTGGTTGTACAGACCTACCTGAGCATCCTTTGCCTTTACAAAGTTGCCATTCAAAAAAACTACTGTTTCATCCGTATAGTACATAACTCAAAATTTACATAATTAAAAAACTAAAAAGGGCCCATCCCGGTGTGAGAAAGGCCCTTTTATGGAAACAGACGATCCTCACTCTCCCGGAATGTCAATGATGACTTGAATAATGACCGTCTGTTTCATGTTCAACCTAAACCTAACCTTAACCTTAACCTAATGATAACTATGTTACTTGTTCACCATTACCTTGTCGCTCAACATAACATTGTCATTGCTGAGTTGTACAAAGTACACTCCGGTGGAGAGATGCTCGTTTAATTCCACATTTACGGCCCTGTCCGACGCATGAAAGAGCTGTTCGGTTTTCTGAAGAACCTGACCCATGGAATTGTAAATTGTAATATCGTAAAGTTCACTCTGATCGATGTAATACGCTATGATCAGCGCATGATCGTTTGCATTGAACACGCAAGTCATTTCAGGCTCATGAGTGAGGCAAGTGTTGTTTAACGAAACGGTGCTGAGCGTTTTTGTTCTTCCGTCTGTATCCGTTTGAGACAGTCTGTAGTAGTTGATCCCCGGCTGTGCAAAGAAATCTGTAAGATGGTAATCACTACGAACAGTGGAATTGAGCTTGCCTTCAACTATGTTGAGGACGGAGAACTGTCCATTTTCACTGGCATGTTCAATTGTGAAGTACGCATTGTTGTGTTCGGTAGAAGTAGACCAATGCAATTCTGCGTAGGAATCGTTGCATTGGGTAGAGAAATCTGTCAGTTCGACGGGGAGGATCAAGCCGTAACAACTTCCCTGGAGAACCGGATAGCTTGGGGAGGCTGTTGAGGAAGGCGCATTGGTATTTATAAAATTCACAGTTCCGGACGTACTGGGATTTCCCGAATTCTGAACATTAATTGTAGCTGAGTTCCCGTTCTTTATATCCTGACCACTTGCAGCTAAAGTACAGTTATTCACATTTAGGATCGCTGCATTTGAAGAGCCAACTCTGGCATATAAGTGATGCCCACTGCTATTGGATGAATTACCTGTAAAAGTACACGTATTCACATTGACAGTAGCCGTAGTCCCTATCGTTCCATATTGCGTATTTATGCCTATTGCACCACCGTTTCCAGAATTGCTAACCGTATTGTTTTCAAACAAACAATTCGTAAAAGTTACTGTTGCACCTCTTCCTACAGTGACAGCGCCCCCATATTTAGGTCCAGAACCATTATAAGTTGAATTGTTTGAAAAGCATGTATTATTGACATTAAGATTTGCTCCTGATATATATATAGCGCCACCATAACTTGTATTTCGATTGTCTGCCAATATGGAATTATTGACAGTCACTGTAGTTGTATTGTCTCCTTCTATATATAGTCCTGATCCACCTTGAAAATCTTTTGAATTATTGGAAAAAGAATAATTATTGAAAACAACTGTGTTCCCATTTCCTTCCACATTTACGCCTCCTCCTGCAACTGAAATAACTGCGTTACAATTTGAACCGCCACCATTGAATATGACCGAAGATCCGCCATCGATCATAATAGTTGAAGAACCTCCGCCCGGCCTGTTTAGGTCTGTTAAAACATTGTTTACAGTAAGATTGCTGGCACCGGAAATCTGAATTGCACTGGCACCTCCAACTCCATAGTTATAATCTGTCACGGAGAATCCTTGTAGAGTAATATTATCTCCTGTTACCAGAAACAATCTGTTAGCATCTACACTTGCGAAGTTATTGTCGAATACTGTTTTCGCAGGTCCTGCCCCTATAATTGATATACCGTTAATGTTTAGATTCAAGTTTTTATCCGAGTATGTTCCTGCGTCTATATATATCACATCACCGGCAGTCAATGTTCCTGAGTAAATAGAAAGGAGATTGGTTAAAGTAGCTTTTGGTGCTGATGCACTCAATCCGTTGTTTGCAGCATTGCCCACGGCCGTGCAATAAGCATCACCGGTTGTTGAGTTATCATTGACATAGTAGTTTGCTCCATAGCAAATTGGCACTGCTGAAAATAAAACCGCAAAGAATAAAAGTGGTTTACAATACATAGCAACTCCATTTAGGTTATCCGGTTTGAACAATCCAAAATTCATTCGGTTGGATTAAACGGCAAAATTTTCTCCGCAGAAGGGTAGATTTCGCCGTAAAACGCCTGAAAACGGGGTGAAATGATCGTTTTGAGAGGTGAATGGTTAGGCTGAAACTCTCAATCTTTGAGTTGTATAGCGTTCACATCATATGATCGGGATACCGGGATCAGGGCGTCAAAATAACGCAACTGGAGTTTATAGGCTTGAGCCTTCCCTTTGACCGATTGGATGTATTCCGGATTTACGATATAGGATTTATGAACCCGTTCAAACTGTATTCCTGATTGATGAAGGATGTCATCGATCTTTTTCAGAGAAACACGGTCCATTGATTTTTTCAGTTCGCCCTGTTTATCCAGGTAATAGGTGATCACGTAGTTGTCATTCGCTTCAAAACAGATCAGCCGATCTGTCGTAACCTTCAGGATCTGCTTGCCTGTTTCGTTTTCCAGTACAAATGTCCTGACATGATGAGCTGAACCGGTTCCCTGAAGATCATTGGATATGACTGATGCAGAAATTCTGGTCTCCGCATCCTGTAGAATGAAAAGAAGTATACTCAGTAGGACCGGAAGCAATGCGGTAATGAGGAAGGCAGAAGCAAAGACCAGAAAGTGACCCTTTCCCGTGGACAAAATGATCCACAATGTTCCGGCTGAGATGAAGGAGGATAGTACAAATGAACCGGCGAAATAAACCCTTGCTTTTTGCTCCTTTAGCACAAGCAGATCCTGGATTTGAAACAACAGGAACTGATTAACGGTCACGGACAAAAGTAGCAGGATACTGTATAAAACGAAATTCACTTCCGGATCAAGGAACTGATCTGCGCCGAAAAACAGATCTACCAAAAAGAGATAGACCGCAAAGCAGAAGGCAAAGAGTAGTTTATGTTTCAGTGATAACTTCATTGCTTTTTGCGCGTAATTCTTCGAATACCATAAATAATCACAGTCACGGAACATATTAGTAACAGGATCACAAAGCCTATCACTTTCTGCCCATAGATACGCAGATCCTTTTCAAATTGTTCATTCTTTTTCGCCAGGTCACGCTCCTCCTGTACCAGCTCGATCTCCAGTTGCTTTTTGATCAATTCGTTCCTGAAATTAAGATCGTCAAGCTGGTTTTTGATCTGGGCAGTATTCATCTCTTCAATCAGTCCAACATACTCAGAATATTTTTTTGAGGATGCCTCCCAGTTGTTCTGTTTCCGGAAAATGGTGATCTGCGCTTTGATCAGCTCGGGCAAATGAGTTCTTATGTCAAACTTTTTTGAAAGGGATTCGCCTTTTGAGAAGGCTTGTAATGCCTCCTTAAGTTTACCCTTCCCCAGGTAAAGTTTACCATACAATTTCTGGAGAATGATCGATTCTTCAGCCTGTTCACCGGTCATCCTTCCGACCGTTTTTGAAAGCACCAACTCTGCATCGGTCAGCCGACCGATACGAATATAAATATCGGCGATACCCAGTTCGGCGTATACGATCCCAACATTGTTGTCCGCTCTTTTCTCGATCAGTAAAGAACGGTTGAAATAGGAGAGAGCCAGATCAAGGTTGTTTTGTTCCTTGTAACATTCACCAAGATTATATAGTCGAATAGAACGCTGAAGTGGGTTGTTCAGCTTTTCTTCGTAACGAAGACTTTTATTGTAATAGCGGATCGCCTGCTCGTAGTTTCCCTGCAACTGATACACACTTCCGATGTTGTTCAGACAGGCTGAGATCCTTCCCTGGTCTTCGATCTGTTCAGCAGCATTCAGTGCTTTGAGGTAATAATCCAAAGCGGTGACATAAAACCCACGGTTCTTGTTAATGATCCCCAGAATGGTGTAGGCATTCACCCGATAGATCGAAGGACCGGAAGTCTCACTTTTGTTTAATAATTCGTTGGCGCGTTCATTTACGCTGGGGGCATTTGATTCCAAAGCTGCAAAGGCAAGGGAGTCTGCCTTTCTCAGATCATACGTATCCTCTGCGCTCAGGTTAAAAGCACTGATCGAAAGTGAAATAATCAGGAATGATCGTATCGTTGAGGCCATTAAGGACTCAAAGAAACAATTTTTTTGAGAAGGTCAGATAATCTTGTTCCTAACTTTTTATCTGATCAGATCCTTGCCCGCGAAACCTTGGAGAATGGATTTGGTGTTTTGAAAGTCAGCATGCATTCAAATCCACCCCTTGCCCTGTTGGAGGTTGAAAGGGAAGAAACGGTGATGTCATAACTGAATCCGACAGCAAAAGTACCATACTCGATCATAAGAGATGGTATCACGGCATCTTTCCAGCGATAATTGGCACCCATTGAAATAGCAGATGATTTCAAAAACCCGGTAAATTGAGAGCCTTCCTGCAACAAATAGCGGAAAACACTACCGAACAGTATTTCACGCTGCGAGCCCTGGCCCACAAAATAGAACTCCGGAATGATGGCCAAATTACTGTTTTGTTTCCCCATTTCAGCTGATGCATAGGCTATGAATTTTGTATTTAGTTTCTCTTCCGATCCGAAGAAAGAGGTTTGAGGAAGTCCAAAATGATAGGCAGCAAGACCAATATTCATCTTTAAACCGTTATTCTGCGTTATGTATCCCTGATCCTTTCCGTATGACCAGGCAATACCCGCTCCGGCATCCGCATACGTATGTGTTGGTGTTGAAAAAGTCTCTCCACTGAGTGCAGTTTGATTAAAACTACCATTTGTGTACTGTTGGTCCCAGCGAAGGCCATTGTAATCAGCCGATCGCTGACCGAAACCACCCATTAATCCCATGCTCAGCTTGCTGTCTTCGGATAATTTGAGTATTCCGGATACGTTAACCATTCCCTGTGTCATTGCAATTCTTGCATCTCCTGCGCGGTCGTTCAGGAACTGAACACCGACACCGATGGAACCTCTGCCTTTTGATGAACGTGAAGTATTCATGTCGAAGGAGAAAACTGCTGTGCGAAAGGGAGTGCCTACACTTTTCCACTGATCCCTGTAGCCAGCTGTAGCTCTCAGGTCACAATTCAATCCTGAATTTGCCGGATTGACAAAAGTTGGATTCACACGGTACTGGGAGAAATGAGGGTCCTGCGCAAAGGATGGAAAAATCTGCAGCAACAGGACAATGACTGGTATGAGTTTGATCGTTCTTTTCATGGTTCTTTATTTGAAAAGTGTGAGATTACCTTCTAAATGCTGTTCCTCCTGGTCAGAGAAAAGTTTAATATCAACAACATAAACAAATACGGCAGGGTCCAACAGTTTATCCTTGAATGTGCCGTTCCATCCTGTAGAAACATCTGTTGACGTAAACACCACTTCACCCCAGCGGTCGTATATCTTTACTTGAAAACTCTCCACACATGATGGTTCTATCCTCACTTTAAAAGTGTTATTCACAGCATCCCCATTTGGAGAGAATGCACTTGGAATGAAAAGTTCTCCGCAATCGGTCAGAATAAATACAGTTGCCTGATCAGTGTCAGTACAGCCATTGGCATCGGTAAGGGTCACCGTGTAGGTAGTCGTCTGTAAGGGACTTACAGTTGTGGTGCTCGCATCACCGGTATCCCACAACACGGTTCCATTACCTGTTGCCGTAAGTGTTACGCTTTCTCCGGCAGTGATCGTGTAATCCGGACCAGCATCGACTTGCTGTGCAGACGGGATCCCATTAAATGTCACCTCATATTCGTCTGATTGGCAACCGGTATTCAGGTCGGTTACAGTAACCGAATACGTTTGACCGGCGGTCAAGCCCGTGAAAATCGGGTTTGTTTGAGATAATCCTGCGCAACTGTAAGAATAATTCGATCCGAGTGGTGAAGTGATTTCAAAACTGCCGGTAGGTGTCGTACAGGTAGGCTGTACAGTTATGTTTACAACAGGGGCTGAAGGAGCTGTGGGAACAGCGTTGACAACCAGTGTCGTAGGGCTTGATTCACAGGTTGACGCTGTTTCAATCACAATCAATTGATATGTTCCGGGGGTCAGATCGCTAAATACTTGAGATGTTTGTGGTGTGGCCCCGTCAATGCTGTAGGAGTAGCCTACGCCTAGCGGTGCAGTGATTTCGATGGTTCCGGTTGGTGTGGTGCATGTCGGCTGAACAGTCACGCTTGCAGCAGGCGCTGCAGGTGACGTTGGAATGCCGTTGATCGAAACGGAGGTGGATGAAGAAGAAGTACATCCATTATCGTCAGTAACCGTGAATGTGTAGGAGCCATTGGCTCCAAGTTCGCCGAAAATCGCGGTTGAACCAGAGCCCAGTAGAACTGTTCCTGCAGGTAGAACCGTTACGATCCAGGAACCGGTAGTCGGCAGATTACTTAGCTCAACTGATCCTTCTAAAACGGTGCAGTTCGGCTGGGTGATCACCCCGGTTACTGGTGCGGATGGAGCCGATGGTATATCGTTTAATGTCGCCTGAGATGAGGATGAGGTACATGATTGATCGTTCGTCACCGTAAATGAATAGGTTGTGAACGGTGTCAATCCCGTGAAAGTGTAACTTGATCCAGAACCTGCTGTTGTTCCGCCCGGTGAGGTTGTTATTGTCCAGTTTCCTGAAGGTAGTCCTGTCAATTCAATACTTCCTGTATTAACCACACAGGATGGTTGTGTAACAATTCCAATTACAGGGGCTTCATCGGTGAGTGGCTGAACACTGATGCTAACCGGATTTGATTGAGAAGATATACATCCTGATCCAAGGTCAGTAACTGCGAATGTATATGTTATTCCGGCGCTCAAACCAGGGAAGATGGCTGTTGTTCCGGCATTAGATAGAGTTTCTCCTCCCGGTGATGCAGTTACCGTCCAGTTACCGATCGGTAGTCCGCTCAAGGCAACTGAACCTGTAGAAGTATTGCATGTCGGTTGGGTGATTGCCCCGGTTAGGGGTGGTGTTGGAGAATAAGTGTTAATGGTCGCATTGAAAGAAGGACTGGATGTGCAGAGGGTGCTGTTATCCGTTACGGTGAAAGTGTATGTTGTTCCTGACGATAGCCCGGTAAATGTGTAGGTTGAACCACTTCCGCTCTGTGTCGATCCTCCGGGTGCTGCGGTGATCGTCCAGTTTCCTGCCGGTAAATTACTGAGATCAACACTTCCCGTCGGTGAAAGGCAAGAAGGCTGAGTTATGGTTCCAGTGACAGGTGCAGAAGGAGCTGCCGGGACTGAATTTATGTTAGTGTTTAGGGTTGAAGAGGATGTACAACCCACAGAATTGGTGACTGTGAAGGAGTAAGATGTGGATGCGGTAAGTCCGCTCAACGTGTAGGTACTTCCTGACCCATTTACAGAACCGGAAGGGGAAATATTTATAGTCCATCCCCCGCTTGTTGGTAAACCTGAAAGGGCAATGCTTCCAGCGGCTGTTGCACAGGTAGGATGTGTTACCGTGCCGATCAAGGGTGCAGAAGGGGTCTCGGGTTGGGTATTGATCGTTACAGAGTTGGATGGTGCTGATAGACAACCGAAGTTATCGAGTACTGTGAAGGTGTATGACCCTTGAGTAAGACCTGTAAACGTGTAATTCGCACCTAATCCGCTTTGAGTTGCCCCACCAGGTGACGCAGTGACCGTCCAGCTTCCTGCCGGTAGTCCACTCAATTCAACTGATCCGTTAGATACAGCACAGGTCGGCTGAGTAATATTTCCTGTAACAGGAGCACTCGGAGAATAGGTGTTGATAGTAACATTCGATGAATTTCCGGAAGTACAACCAAGTGCATTTGTCAGGGTAAAGTTGTAGGTCGTTCCCGGATTTAATCCTGTAAATGTATAATTCGTTCCTGACCCCGTTTGGGTAAGTGATCCCGGGG